>WNGJ01000108.1_pt1 | contig 62285 bp, 57 predicted proteins | sample 5400611 | NCBI WGS metagenome assembly WNGJ01 (sample SAMN13153375, study PRJNA577476) | soil metagenome | isolation source: 40 cm soil or saprolite under Garry oak tree replicate 1 | place: USA:California | collected 2016-06-15 | reverse complement strand
GCTCCAGACCGCCAGCAGCGTGCCCAGACCGCCCCCTTTCACCGTATCCTCAGTCATTGTTCTGTCGATGCTCGGGTCTTTCATGGCACCACGACGATGTCGCCGTTACTCAGGTAGAAGTTCTCCTGCTCCGCGCCGATCTTGTTGTAGTTGAAGGGGATCCGCTTCATCGTCTTGCCCTCTGGGTGGAGGACGAGGATCCGTGTGCGTGAAGCGAATTGCGTGAACCCGCCGGCCATAGCGAGGACATCGAGCACCGTCGTCCAGCTCCTAAGCTCGAATCGACCCGGGCGCGCGACTTCACCCATGACCGATACTTTGAAGCTCCGCACATCGGTCACGATCACCGAGACTTCCGGGCTCGGCATGTAATCCGCCATCTTTTTTGCCAGAACGTCGCGGAGCTCGAGCGCGGTGAGACCGGCTGCTTGCACGTCGTTCAAGAGTGGGAGCGAGATTTTGCCATCCGGCCTGACCGGCACCGAGCGACTCATCGCGTCGTTCTTCCACACGGAGATTTGCAGCACGTCCTCCGGGCCGATTCGATAGGCGTCGGGTGCGGCGGTACGATTCGCGTCGCGCTCCGAAGCGCCGCTCGGCGGCGCCTGAGCGTCGGCGTGCTCGGCCGCGGTCAAGGCCGACACGAGGAACAAGCCGGCGACGATGCGGGCGACGGAATGCTTCATGGCGGTGTGCCTTGTGTGAACGAGCGGGCCGACGGCCGCCCGCCGCCAAGTCCGGCTTGCTTGATCTTGTAAAGAAGGGCGCGATAGCTGATCCGCAATGCCCGCGCTGTCCGAACCCGGTTCCAACCGGTCTGCTCGAGCATCTTGGCGATCGCTTCGCGCTCAGCCGCCTGGGAAGCACGCCGTCCGATCTCCTTGAGCGTGGGCTCTACGACGGATGGCGCGGGTAATTGGAGTCGGGCGCTGTCCGCGCCTGCCTCGGGCAGACCGATCCTCGTCAAGTAGGGGTCGTCCAGCACGATCATCCGCTTGATCAAATTCTCCAGTTCCCGAATGTTTCCTGGATACCGCTGCTGCTTGAGGCGCTCCATCACCGCGGGGGCGATGGTGAATCCGCCCCGGCCGTAGAGCTTCGCGTACCGCTCCACGAAATAGTTGGCGAGCAGCGGGATCTCGACCACACGCTCGCGGAGTGGCGGGACGAACACATGAATCACGTTGAGTCGGTAGAAGAGATCTTCCCGGAAACGACCTTCCGTGACCGCCCGCTCCAGGTCGTGGTTGGTGGCGGCGAGAACCCGGACGTCGACGGTCAGCGTCGATTTACCGCCAATGCGTGAGAACTCGCCGTCTTGCAGGACGTGGAGCAGCTTGGCTTGAAGCGCAGGGTGAAGGTCGCCGATCTCGTCCAGGAAGATGGTGCCTCGGTGCGCCGCCTCGAACTTGCCGATCTTGAGCTTGTGCGCGCCCGTGAAGGCGCCTCGCTCGTATCCGAACAGCTCGCTCTCCAAGAGCTCTCGGGGCATCGCGGCGCAGTTGACTTTGACGTACGGGCCGCCTCGGCGGGAGGAGAAATGGTGGATTGCGCGTGCCACCAGATCCTTTCCGGTGCCGGTCTCGCCCGTGACAAGCACGGTGACGTCGACGCGGGCCGCCTCGCGGAGGATCTGGCGTGCCTCCATCATCTTGGGGCTGCGCCACAGATTCATCTCTTGTCGAATTCTTCCGTCCGGCTGCTCGAGAGCCTGTGCGCCGGCGGCCGGGCGGGCAAGGTTGTCGATTACCTGCTGGAGCTCCGCGAGGCCTAGCGGCTTGTGCAGCACAGCTTCCACCTCGGGCGAAATGGCCTCGACGCCATTGTCGTGGCGGTCGGTGATCGCGATGATGGGGCCTGAGTTTGGGCCGCGAAGCTTCAGACACTGAATCAATCCTGCGTCGGCGGTTGCGGCGCTGCTAAGGTCAACCATTGTGCAACCGAAGCTAGCGTCCTCGAGCACCTGGAGAGCTTCCCCTGTGGACGAGACCGCGAAGCACTCGTATCCACAGCCCCGCAGAAAGCCAAGGAGCCCCAGTTGGGTCGTCGCATCGACTTCGACTAGGAGTGCCCTGTGCTCCATTTCCGCAGTACTGTTAGGGCAAATGACGTACCAAGGTCGCGGGTGCTACATGTTACGAATATTTCACATGAATTCATTTCGGCTTATCGGGAAGGACTGGAACCGGGTGGGTAGTTCAGGACCTACTGTGAAATTGATTACACAGTTCGGAAGGTCAGACCCTCGAATTCGCTTGCGAAATTGAATGTACCTGCAAATTTCCGGATGATCGTCTCAGATTGAGTCGTTTCGAGTGTAGAAACAAGATTGCAGGGATCGCATAGAGCTTTCAGAGATTCACGTTGGGCAGTCGGGCCGTGCCCGCGATCCGGGTTGAATCCCCTCACGGTTTAAGTATCCGCCGTCGGCCCGGCCCATTCGGCCACGGGCACTAAGCTCCCCGAATTCGGCGCGCGGAAGGAATGCACGAAGCACGGTGTCGAATGACCATGCGTGCACATTCTTTGCAAACACCTGCAGGTTTCGCCACACGGGAGAGACCCTGTCCCCTTATTCCGGAAACGTTTTTGGAAAGCAGCAGATTGGTGCAGCGTTTGCTTAGAACGCGTGTGCCACGCATGCAAGACAGCATCATGATCGCATCGTTTGGGTTTGAGCCGCCCTTGGTCGACGGCGGCTGGTTTGTCGAACAGTCCCTGTTCCGACTGCTCTTGGACTTCGAGATCCGGAAGGCTCAACGACTCCGATACAGCGTCTCGCTTGTGTGTTTTGCCATCGAACTTGTCCCCGCCAGCAACAGGGAGGCCTCTCCAGGCTCCGTGGCGGAGAGCATCACACGCTACCTCCGCGGCACCGATGCGGTGGCGGCCTGGACTCAAGGCTGGCTCGCCTTGCTTCTCGTCGACGCGGAGACCAACCACCTGCCCTCGATCCTCGAGCGGCTGACGACGCATCTCGAAACGATCGCCTGGAGCGCGGGTGGTTCGTGCTATCCGCGAACCGCTGCCCGCGCTGAGGACATGCTCCGTCAAGCTGTTGATCTGTTGGAGCGGGCCAAGGCGGAGGGCGGCAACCGGCTCTACGTCGCGTCCTGAGACCTGTTCCGATGCGCGATGCGCGCGAGCGCATCGCCGAAATTCTTCAGGACCTCGGGCTTCTCCACGATCTCGGTGACTCCGAGTCGACGAATCTCGGCGAGCTCACCACGGGTCGCGAGACCCGTCATGATGATGACCGGCAGCGTGGGATCGGTCGACCTGATCTGCCGCAGCACGGCCACGCCGTTGAGCACGGGCAGGCGGACGTCGAGCACGACCGCATCCGGCCGGTCGCGAGCGAGACGCGCCAGGCCGTCCTCGCCCGTGTGCGCGATCGCCGTCTCGTGGCCGTCGGCCGCGAAGGCGTCCGCCAGCACCTCCGCCACGTCTTCGTCGTCCTCGATCAAAAGGAGCTTCATGGCTCCCTCCTCCTCGGCCGGGTCCCGCGACATCCTATCACTCTGTCGGTAGGAAAATATTTTCCGCGTGACACGTATTCCAGGTGGTGGCATACTCGGGTTCCTTTCAGAATGAAAGGCGACGAACTTCCGAAAACATCAAGCATTTCTGGAGTTTATGTGGGCATAGGTCAGATCGAACTCGCGGAGAAGCCGCTGGCGCAGCGAGATAAACAAGACTGCGCCAACTACGCCCCGCTCTTCGATGGTCACCCCCGGATGCGCGAAATCCGCTCGACTATCGAGAGCATCGCCGATACCAACACCACGGTTTTGATCAGGGGCGAATGCGGCGTCGGCAAGGATCTCGTCGCCCGCGCGGTCCACGCCGCTTCGACTCGTCGAAGCGGGCCCTTCGTCAAGGTCAACTGCGCCGCGATCCCGCAAGGGCTGCTCGAGTCCGAGCTCTTCGGCCACGAGAGGGGCGCTTTCACGGGCGCCCATCGGCGCAAGCCCGGCCAGTTCGAATACGCGAACAAAGGAACGATCTACCTCGACGAGATCGGCGAACTGCCCCTTTCGTTGCAGGCCAAGCTCCTCCACGTGCTCCAGGACTTCCGGTTCATGCGCGTCGGAGGCTATCGAATGATCGACGTCGACACGCGCGTGATCGCTGCCACGAATCGCGACCTCGACGCGGCCATGCGCCGAGGCGAATTCAGAGAGGATCTCTATTGGCGGCTTAACGTGGTGGAGATCCGGGTGCCGCCCCTGCGGGAGCGGCGCGAAGAAATTCCGGTCCTGGCATCGTACTTCCTGGCCAAGTTCAACGCGCAGTACGGTCGACAGAAGCAGCTCCTGCCGGAAACGCTCGCTCGGCTCCGGGAACACCCGTGGCCGGGTAATGTGCGCGAGCTGGAGAACGCGATCAGGCGGCTCGTCGTCCTCACGAACGGCGAGCAGGCGGTCGATGCGCTGGTCGGCCGCCGTCAGAGTGGGCCCGTCGAATCGTCACGGCCGATGATCACCGAGAGTCTGCGGGAGATCGCGCGCCGCGGCGCGTGCGAGGCCGAGCGCAAGGCGCTGGCCGAGGTTCTCGAACGCGTACACTGGAATCGCGCCGAAGCCTCGCGCATCCTCAAGGTCAGCTACAAGACGCTCCTGAACAAGATCTGCGAATGCGGGCTCAGGCCCCCTTCGCGTCGAGACCCGTAGACCCCCGATTCCCCCCACCGGAGAACAGGGCGCTGTGACGGCGACGCCGGAGCACGCCTGATGCCGGGCGTCGCCCTCAAAACACTGACGAAGCGGTACGGTGACGTCGCGGCCGTCGAAGGACTCTCGCTGGACGTCGAGCCCGGCGAGCTGGTCTCCCTGCTCGGCCCCTCGGGCTGCGGCAAGACCACGACCTTGCGGCTGGTCGCCGGCTTCCTCCAGCCTGAGGCCGGCGAGATCTGGGTCGGCGAGCGGTGTCTCTCGTCGCCTTCGAGCGTCGTGCCACCAGAGCGGCGGCGGATGGCGATGATCTTTCAGAGCTACGCTCTCTGGCCCCACATGACCGTCGCGCAGAACGTCGCTTATGGCCTCCGCTTCAAGACGGGCGTCTCGAGGAGCGACCGAGACCGTCGAGTGGCAGAGATGCTGCGGGTGGTCCAGCTGGCTGGATTCGAGCCCCGCTACCCGGGAGAGCTGTCGGGCGGCCAGCAGCAGCGAGTCGCAGTCGCGCGCGCGCTCGTGGTGGAGCCGGAAATCCTTTTGCTCGACGAGCCTCTGAGCAACCTCGATGCAAATCTGCGTGAGGAAATGCGGTTCGAGATCCGGCGCCTTCACGAGGCGTTCGGCATCACGACGCTCTACGTGACCCACGACCAGGCCGAGGCCATGGTGATCTCGGACCGGGTCGCGGTCCTGCACCGCGGACGTGTCGAGCAGGTCGGCACGGCGCAGGATCTGTTTCGGCGGCCGCGCACACGGTTCGTCGCCGAGTTCATCGGCCGGACAAATCTGCTGGACGCCGTCGCCGCAGAGCCGGGGGTCGCGGTACGTGGCGCGTTGAAATTGCGCCTGGCCTCGCGCGAGCCGACTTCGATCGCTGCGGTCGTCGTGTCCATCCGTCCCCACGAGATCGAGCTTGTGACAGGAGAGCGCCCCGCACCGGCCGGCGCGAACGTGCTCGCTGGTACGGTCCAGCGGACGAGCTATCTGGGAGACGCCGTCGACTATCAGGTCTCGGTGACCGGAACGGATATCGTCCTTCGCGTCACCGCGCCGCCGCCGGCGCGCGTCGGTCCCGGCGATTCGGTGACCTTGGCCGTCGCGCCCGAGGCGTGCGTTCCCCTGACCGGCGGCGCCGACGGTGAGGCGCCGGGATCCGCGAGATAGAGTAATCTGGTCGCGGACGGTGCCACGAGGACGGGATCGCAAGTGGACGAGTTCTTTCGAGTCGCGGTCGAAGAGGCCGAGCGCGGTCTGGCCGAGGGCGGTATTCCCATCGGCTCGGTGCTGGTCCACAGCGGTCGCGTCATCGGGCGCGGTCACAATCGGCGAGTTCAGCACGGGAGCGTGGTGCTCCACGGCGAGATGGACGCTCTCGAGAACGCCGGCCGGCGCTCGGCGAAGGTCTACCGGGAGTGCACGATCTACACGACCTTGTCGCCCTGCGCCATGTGCAGCGGCGCGATTCTCCTCTATGGGATCCCGCGGGTCATCGTCGGCGAGAACCGGACCTTCCTCGGCGAGGAGGAGCTCCTGCGATCGCGCGGCGTGGTCGTCGAGGTTCTTCAGGATGCGAGGTGCCAGGAGCTGATGGCACAATTCATTCGAGCGCACGCGACGCTCTGGGCGGAGGACATCGGAAATGGTGACGATCGAATCGACTGCTGACATGGCTGCGAAAGTCTACGAGACGATGGAGCGGAATCTCGCGATCGTCCGGCGCCGGCTCGGCCGGCCGCTGACCCTGGCCGACAAGGTCCTGCTGGGACACGCGGACGACCCGGAGCACCAGGCGATGGAAGCCGGCAAGAGCTACCTGTTCCTTCGCCCGGACCGCGTCGTGTTGCAGGACGTGCTCGGCCAGACGGCCATGCTGCAATTCATGCAGACGCGCCGTCAGAGAGTCGCGGTGCCGACCTCGATCCACTGCGACCACCTCATTCAGGCGCGTGTCGAGGGCCAGGCCGACCTGCGCGAGTCGCTTGCCGAGAATCAGGAGGTCTACGATTTCCTGAAGTCGGCGGCGGCGAAGTACGGCGCGGGATTCTGGGGGCCGGGCGCCGGGATCATCCACCAGGTCGTGCTCGAGCAGTACGCGTTCCCGGGCGAGCTGATCATCGGGACCGACTCCCACACGCCGAACGCCGGCGGCCTCGGCGCGTGCGCGGTCGGCGTCGGCGGCGCCGACGCCGTCGAGGTGATGGCGGGGCTTCCCTGGGAGGTCCTGTATCCCCGTCACATCGCGGTCTACCTGACCGGCAAGCTGAGCGGGTGGACCGCTCCCAAGGACGTGATTCTCTTCGTCGCTGGTCAGCTCACCGTGGCCGGCGGGACGAATGCGATCGTGGAGTACATCGGCCCGGGCGCCAGGACGATCAGCGCCACCGGCAAGGCCACGATCACGAACATGGGCGCCGAGCTCGGCGCCACCACCTCGATGTTCCCGTTCGACGACCGGATGACGCTGTATCTGAAGGCCACCGGGCGCGGCGATCTCGTGCCGTTCGCCGAGCGCTACCCGCAGCTCCTGGCGCCCGACAAGGAGGTCGAGGCCGACCCCGAGAAGTACTACGAGCGCGTGGTAAAGCTCGACCTGTCGACCCTCGAGCCGTATATGGTCGGCCCGCACTCCCCCGACCGCGCGCGTCCGATCGGCAAGCTCGCCGCCGAGGTGGCCGACCCGAAGAACGCGTTCCTCGACACGATCTCGTCGACCCTCATCGGCAGCTGCACCAACTCGTCCTACGAGGACATGAGCCGCGCGGCCGATGTCGCGGAGCAGGCCAAGGCGCACGGTTTGAAGACGGCGGTGCCGTTCCTGGTGACACCGGGCTCGGAGCAGGTGCGCGCCACCATCGAGCGCGATGGGCAGATGCAATCGCTGAAGGACATCAACGGCGTTGTGCTGGCCAACGCCTGCGGCCCTTGCATCGGCCAGTGGCGGCGGGCCAAGGAGGCATCCGAGGTTCCGAACACGATCGTGACCTCCTACAACCGCAACTTCCCGCGGCGCAACGACGGCCAGCCGACCACGATGAACTTCATCGGCAGCCCCGAGATCGTGACCGCCCTCGCCATCGCCGGGAGGCTGTCGTTCAATCCGATCACCGATTCCCTCACCGGCGCGGACGGCAAGACGTTCAAGCTGTCGCCGCCGAAGACGGCGCCCGAAGTGCCCGCGCGGAACTTCGATCGCGGGCGCCCGACCTACGTGACGCCGCCCGAAGACGGGAGCGCGATCACGCTGAAGGTCGATCCCAAGAGCGAGCGGTTGCAGCTGATGGAGCCGTGGCCGGCTTGGGACGGCCAGGACTTCAAGGACATGCCCGTGCTCCTGAAGGCCAAGGGCAAGACCACGACCGATCACATCTCGCCCGCGGGCTCGTGGCTTCGCTATCGCGGACACCTCGACAAGTTCAGCGACAACATGTTCATGGGCGCGACCAACGCGTACACGGGCGAGGCCGGCAAGGGAAAGAACGTCCTCACCGGACAGACGGGGCAGTCCTTCTCGGCGATCGCCCGCGACTACAAGTCCAAGGGCGTGAAGTGGGTGGTGGTCGGCGACGCGAACTATGGTGAAGGCTCGAGCCGCGAGCATGCCGCCCTCTCGCCGCGTCTCCTCGGGGGTGCCGCGGTCATCGTGCGAAGCTTCGCGCGAATCCACGAGTCCAACTTGAAGAAGCAGGGACTGCTGGCGCTGGCGTTCCAGAACCCGGGGGACTACGACCGTATTCGCGAGGACGATCGGATCAGCCTGATCGGGCTCTCGGACATGGCGCCCGGCAAGCCGGTCGAGTGCGTCGTGAAGCACTCCGACGGGACGAGCGAGACCCTACGGCTCTCGCACTCGTTCGCGAGCTCTCAGCTCGAGTGGTTCAGGAAGGGCTCGGCCCTGAACCTGTTCCATGGGAAGTAGTCGCGCCTCGGCCGGCGGGTCCCCAGCCCCGCGGACAGCCTGCGGCGCGAACTGCGGTAAGTAGACGGAGGATCAGAGCTCCCACGGCGGGTCGACCGTCATCCTCAGCTCGAGGACAGTCGGCCCGTCGGCGGCGAGGGCCGTCTTGAGAGCGCCGCCGAGCGCGTCCACGCCGTCCACCCGCTCGCCGCGCGCCCCAAAGGCCTGGGCCAGCGCCGGGAAATCTGGATTCGTCAGGTCGGCTTCGCCCCAGCGTCCCTCGAAGATCGTCTGCTGGAGCCACTTGATCGCCCCGTAGCGATCGTCGTTCATGACGAGGAACACGATCGGCAGCCGGTATTTCACGGCCGTTGCGAGCTCGTTCACCGAATACATGAAGCCGCCGTCGCCGACGACGGCGACCACCGCCCGGTCGGGCCGCGCGATCTTGGCCCCGATCGCGGCCGGCACGCCGTAGCCCAACGTCGCTGAGCCGACGGGATAGAGGAACGTCCGCGGCCGCAACACGGGGAAGCGCCACTCCATCCAGTAGTTGATCCCGGTCTGATCGTTCACGACGATGGCGTCGTCGGGAAGTGCCCCGCGCAGGGTCTCGATCAGGTGGGCGACCTCAGGCGTGTAGCGCGTGCTCGCCGCCGGGCGGAGGCCTTCGCGCCAGCGATGGTCCCAGCCTAGCCGCGCCGCTCCGGGCCCGAGGCTCTCGAGCAGCCGCGCCAGCCCGTCCTTCGCGTCGCCGACAATCGGGAGCTCGGGCTTGAAGAGTCGGCCGATCACGGTCGGGTCGAGATCGAGATGGATCAACGTCTGCGCCGGCTCGAACGAGAGATTCAGGAGCAGTCCCTGGGTCGATCGATGGGCGAAGCGGCAGCCGACGGCGAGGATCACGTCGGCCGCCTTGATGACCGCTTCGGTGGCACGGCTGTTCGGCAGCACACCGTGCCACAGGGGATCCCGCTCGCTGATCGCTCCCCTGCCCATGACCGTCGTGATCACCGGCGCGCCGAGACGGCGCGCCAGACGAGCCAGCTCGGTGTCGGCCTCGGCGGCGATCACCCCGCCGCCGGCGATGAGAAGGGGCCTGGACGCGGCGGCGAGCAAGCGCGCGGCCGCTTGGATCGCCTCCACGTGACACGGCGGCCGCCGGCCGTGGCCGCCGCCGCCCCGCGCAGCGTCGAAGCGGGCGGTGAGAAAGTCGTTGGGGACCGAGATCGCGATCGGCCCGGGACGGCCGGTCCGTAGCAGATCGAACGCGCCGTGCACGGTCGCCGGGATCGCCGCCGCCTCGGTGACCGCCTCAGCCCACCGCGTGACGGGCTTGAAGCACTCGATCTGGTTCACCACCTCGTGCAAAGCGCCGATATCGCGGCCGACCAGCGGCGAGGCGACGTCGGACATGACCACGAGTACGGGCATCGATCCCGCGTAGGATTCGACCAGCGGCGTCAGCGCGTTCGTCGCGCCTGGGCCCGTCGTGACGACGACCACGCCCGGCGCGCCCGACGCGCGCGCATAGCCGTCGGCCATGAAGGCCGCGCCGGCTTCGTGGCGGGCCAGCACGTGCGTGATCTCCGACTGCCGGATCAGCGCGTCGTAGATCGCCAGGTTGTGGACGCCGGGGATCCCGAAGACGTGGCGCACGCCCTCGACTCGGAGCGCGTCGACGATCCACTCGCCGCCCGTACGCGTGGTCACAGCATCGCCTTGAAGCCGCGATCGATCGCGACGTCGACGAGGCTCGGGCCTGGATGCGACAGGCACGCGCCCAACACGGACTGGAGGTCCCCGGGCTTCTCGACACGCTCGGCCCGGACGCCGAGCGACCGCGCCAGGAGGGCGTAGTCGATCGTGGGATCGACCAGGTCCATGCCCGGATAGATCCCGCGCTTGGCGGACGCGAGGTCGAGACTGAGCATCCCGGACTTGAGGATCGCGTACGAGGAGTTGTTCGGGACGACGTACGTGATCGGCAGCTGGTAGTGCGCCGCCGTCCACAGCGCCTGCGGGGCGTACATCACCGAGCCGTCGCCGATCGTGGCGACGACCTTGCGGCCCTCGGAGCCGAGCTGAACGCCGATCGCCGCGCCCATCCCCCAGCCGAGCGTGCCGGTCTTGCCGCCGTAGAACGAACCGGGTGTCGAGAACGGCATGTAACGCAAGACGAACGGAAGCGACGTCGCGGACTCGTCCACCACGATCGCGTCGGCCGGGAGCAAGGACGCCAGGGTGTGCATGAGGTGCGCCTGGCCGATCGGCGTCCGCTCGGCCTCGGCCTGGGCAGCGGCGCCCACGCGCGCCATCAGCTCTGCCCTCGCTTTGCCCATCTTCTCGACCCGCGCGGCGGCCGCGGCGCGCTCGCCCTCGGTCATCCGTGAGCGCAGCGTGCTCGCCAGCTCGGCGAGCGTCGTCTTCGGGTCGGCGGCGATGCCGAGCGAGACCGGATAGCTGCGGCCGATTTCCCAGGGGTCGTCGTCGATCTGAACCACGCGCAGCCCGCGCGGGAACGGCGCGCCCTCGGTGTGCAGGAACCAGGTGAAGACGTTTGCGCCGACGATCAGGAGCGCGTCGCACTCTTCGAGCGCCTTGCGGACGGATCCCGGCGAGGGAAAGAGGCCGCCGCGCCACAGGGCGTGATTTCCGGCGATGTTCGTGCGGCGGTACACCGGCTCGCCGTGCACGCGCGCGCCCATGAGCTCGGCGAGCGCCGTCAGCTCGGGAACCGCCCGCGCGCGGGCGACGCCGTCGCCGGCGATGATGATCGGCGCGCGGGCGCTTGCCAAAAGCTCCGCGGCTCGAGCGACCGCGCCGGCGTCGGGCCGCGCGCACGCGGCGATCGGCGTCGGCCCCAAGCCCGTGTCCTCCACGGCCGGGCCCATGAGGTCCATCGGCAGGGACAGAAACACCGGCCCGGTCGGCGGCGCCAGCGCGACCTGAAGCGCCCGTCTCACGGCGACCGGAGCTTCCTCGGCACGTCGGATCTCGTACGACCACTTCGTGAACTGCTCGGCCATCCGGACGAGATCGCCCGCGAGGATCGGCTCGTCCATGAGGAAGCGGGTGTCCTGCTGGCCCGCCGTCACCAGGAGCGGCGTCTTGGCCCGCGCCGCGTTGTGGAGGATCGAGAGGCTGTTCGCGAGGCCGGGCGCCACGTGGACGTTGACGACTCCCACCTGCCCCGAGGCCTGCGCGTACCCGTCGGCTGCCGCCACCGCGGTGGCCTCCTGCAGGCCGAGCACATACTCGAGCCCGGAGTCGGGCAGCGCGTCGAGAAATGGAAGCTCGGTCGTGCCGGGGTTGCCGAAGAGATAGCGGACACCGGCGGCGCGCAGGATCTCCATGAGGACCGCGGCGACGTTCATGCGCCGAGCATACTACTGATCGAGATTCGGCTCGCCTCCCCGGCCGCCGATTGCTCAGTTCGGCCGTGGGGTCGGGGTGGCGGGGCCGAAGCGGAGGTACTTCTCGTCGATGGCGGCGCGGATCGCCGGCAGCGCCTTGCCTTCGCCTTTCATGCGCATCACGTCACGCGTGATGTCCAGGCACAGGGTTCAGGTCGCGGCGTGGCTCGTAAAAGTGAGGAGCCCGTCCGTTTCGGCCTTCACGTAGCAGGACCGGTTCGACGAATGGCCGGAGCGGGCGCAGCCGCACGTACATGGCATCCAGCGGAGCGTGTCGGCGTTGGCGGCGGCGAAGGCGTAGAGCCGAGCGGCGTCGCCCTTGGCGGCGAAGAGCGGCAGCTGGCCGCGCGGCACCGTTTGGTTCTCGTCGCCGATCTCGTCGACGGTGACCGGCTGCGCCTCGGCGCCGATCCACCAGGTCACACCGGCGGCCGCCAACCCCAGGATCAGGAGCAGGCCGATCGCTCTGGTCACGCGCTTCGTCGCACGGGGTATTCGCGACCGGCCAGGCGCAGCGCGCCGCGTCCCGTGGCCTCGTCGTAGTCGGCCAGCGAGAGCAGCTGGAACGCCGCCGCGCGGGAGAGGCGCGCCTCGAATGCGCCGTCCTTGACGGCGCAGTACGGCACGTCGTCGGGACCGACCCGGAGGGTCGCCGGGTCGACGTCCATCTCGGTGCCGTCGCTCAGGAAGGCATGCAGCGTCTCGCCGCGACGCTCGATCCTCGTGACCACGAAGGGAACGTCCTCGACCTCGACCGGGATTCGGACGCGCGTCTGGATGAAGTAGCCCTCGGTGTCGTGCCTGAGGAGCGAGCGGAGGTTGGCGAGGATCCCCGCATGAGTGATCAGGACGTCGTCGTCGAACCAATCACCGTCGACGTCGACGCGAAGGCGCGGTAACCGCCATTGCGACGGCGGCATCGCGTTGGGGTCGTCGACGCTCGGGCCGTCGCCCGTCGCCGTCATTCGAACACCACGCTGGCGAACGAGACCACTCCGTTGGGGTCGGGCCACTGGCCGTAGCGCTTCACGCTTCCGCTCGCGCCGCGGAGGGATCGCAGCAAGGCGTAGATCGGCGAGTAGCCGCAGATGCGGCGACGGTCTCCGTCGCTCGCGACCGACTCGAAGAACGCCTGCGGGTCCCCCGCGGCCACCGACTCGAGCATGGCGACGTCCTCGCGCTCGATGCGCGCGAGCTCCGGGGCGCCGACGGGCTCGGGGTCGCCGAACCGGGGGCCGACGTGGGCGAGATCGGCCCCGGCGATCAGCGCGACCCGTCGGCGGCTGGCCGCAATGGTCTCGGCGAGCGCCTCGAGGAACCTGGGAACACGCGCATCGTCGTCCGGACGCTGCCCCCGGTGCATCGCCTCGTGGGCGAAGCTCGCCAGGACCGGCACGATGCTGACGTCGCGTCGATCGGCGTACAGATGGCGGAGGAACACGGCCTGCAGCTCGATCGAATGCTCGACGCGGTGAGCCAGCTCCGAGCCGAAGCAATCCTGACGCGCGCGCTTCGCCAGCGCGTCCACGAAGTCGCGGTCGACCGGAACGTCGCCCAGCGGGCTCGCGTAGTCCTTCCGGGTGAGCGCGAACGGATGTTCCATCCCGGCGTGGCAGGTGCCGAGGATCACGAAGAGGTCGGCGCGGCTTCGTTCGGCGAGCTCTCGATAGGCCCAGGCGTACGCGGCGCCGCCGCGGTGGAAGTCGATGTGGGGGGCGATCACCCCGCGTACCTCGGGCGCGGGGCTCTGGCCGCGCCCCACGGGCGCGGGGCTCTGGCCGCGCCCCTCGGGCTCCGCCGCTCGCCCACCGTCGATCGGTCCCGGTCCGTCGGGCGGCGCGAAGAACCCGTCGAGCATCGCGCGGAGCTCGCCGGGCTCTCCCGCATAGGCTCCGCCGGCGTGGGTGGCCGGACGCGTGGGCGAAGCGAGAAAAGCTCCGTCGATCACGGCGCGCCGGTCGGCGAAGCCCGGGCTGTCCAGAAATCCCTGCTGATCGAGGGCCTCGGCGATCTCCGCGATCTGCCGCCGCTCGACGAGCTGACCGTGACGGCGCATCACCGCAGCCTGGATGTCGGCGACGGTATGGCCTCCGTCGAAGAGGGACACGATCTCGAGCAACGGGCCGTGCAGCAGGACGATCGCATCGGTGTAACCGGCGGGGTCGCGGAGCGCGATGCAGGAGCGTCCTTCGTGTTCCACCGGAAAGGCTTCCACAGCTCGCAAGCGGGGGACCGCTTCGCCCATGGGAGGTCGTTCGCTCATCGAAGGAAGTTCAGGGCCGAAGCCACGTAAATCCTTGCCGCGTCGACCAGCTCGGCGACCTCGACGTACTCGTCCGCCTGGTGCGGAATGAGGCGATGGCCGGGCCCGCACGTCACGATCGGGATGCCGAGCTGCATCCGGAGGATCGTCCCGTCGGTCGAGCCCGGGACGCCGCCGAAGACCGCGCGACGCCCGGTGGCCTGACGCACGCCGGCCACCATCGCCCGCACGAGCGGCTCGCTCCGCTCCACCTTGGTCGCGAGCCGGAATCCGTTCACGGGCTCCCACTCGATCGTGGCTCCCGGGCATCGCGCCATCGCTCGGCGGCACGCCAGCTCGATCTCGGCGGCCACCGCCGTCTCGTCGGGCCCCGGCGTGAGCCGGACGTCGAGGAGCACTCGCGCGCTCGAGGGAATCACGTTCGACTGCTCGACGCCCTGCACCGGCGCCCGCGCGATGGTCGGTGTCACGGTTGGCGGACGCAGGTGCGGGCTCTTGCGGCAGAGCTTGCGAAGCCGGCGCTCGAGCGCCGGTACCTCGTTGAGGAGCGCGCCCAGCGCCGTGATCGGATTCACGCCGGCTTCCGGCATCGCTCCGTGCGCCATGCGCCCACGGATCGCCACCCGCGCCCAGACCACACCGCGCTGCTCGAGGCAGAGCTCGTTCTGCTCGGGCTCGCAGATGATCGCCGCGTCGAGCTCGCGGCCGATCGCGGTCGTGCAGAGGTGCCTGGCGCCGATCATGTCGCCTTCCTCGTCGACCAGCGCGCCGACGACGAGCCGACCGTTGAGCGGCGCACCGCTTCGCTTGATAGCGGTGGCGGCGGCCATCGCGGCCGCGAGACCGCTCTTCATGTCGGCGGCGCCGCGACCGTAGATCCGCCCGTCGACGAGGTCGGCGCCGAAGGGTGGATGGATCCACTCGGCGGGATTACCCTCGGTCACGACGTCGGTGTGCCCCTCGAGCAGCAGGCTCTTGCCGTCGCCCTTCTCACCGAGCCAGGCGATGACGTTGGGGCGTCCGGGCGCCACCGCCTGGACCTCGAGCTCGAACCCTTGCTTGGCGAGCCACGTCTCGACGTGGTGGGCGACCGCGGCTTCGGTGGCGGCCGGCTCGCCCGGCCTGATCACGCTGGATATCCGGATAAGGTCTCGGGTGAGCTCGATCAGCTCCGCTTCATCGAGGCACGCCAGAGCAGCTTTGACGGCCGTGGCGCCCGCGCGGGCCACGGAGAACTACTCGTGGGGAAAGGACAGGATGACTGCGTCGAGCCGGATGACGCGGTACTCCTCGCCTGCGATGTAGAAGTAGTGTCCTTCCACCTCTTCGGCCGACTCCTCGAAGGCCACGACGGCCTTGAGGTCCGGCATTTCCCGGAAGGCGTTGGCGCCCTCGTCGAAGCCGTCGCCGCGCGCGGTCACCTCGCCGTAGCGGATCGGAGAGCCCTTCGGGCAATGCACGCGGACGTCGGCGGGGCCCTCTGCCATCAATCGCACCAGGAGGTTGATTCCGTAAACCTGGATCGGGATGGACGGGGTCATGGGCCGATCATACCACGCGCGATTCGACGGCTCAGGCGAGGCGGCTGGTTAGCGGCGCATCTCGGGAAGCTCACCCTGACGATCGCCCTTGCGCTCGATGGCTTCGAGTTTCGTCCCGAAGCGATCCAGTGCGCGTTCTGCTTCGGTGAATTGACCCTGCGCGTTGCCTAGATGTTTTCCGAGCGTTCGCAGCGGCTCACGAACCTTGTCGAGATCGCCCGCGAGCCGAGCGAGATCGTTCAGGATCTCCTGCGCGTTGGCTTCGATACGCAGTCCACGCAGTCCCAGGATGATGACTTGGAGATACGCGTAGAAGCTGTTTGGCGAGACCGGCACCACGCGCTTGGCCAGTGCGTACGCGGCGATCGGCTCGTCACCCAGGTCGGTCTCGTCCTTGATGATGATCTCGTAGTAGACGTTCTCCGCGGGAACGTACATCAAGGCGAAGTCGAAGGTGCCTTCGTCCGGCAGGATGTACCGCTTCGCGATCTCGTCGATTCGCGTCTTCACGTCGCGCACGAACTGGCGACGAACCGGCCGACGCTTCTCCTCATCGGTTTCGTCCAGCATCCGCCGAAAGTTCTCGAGAGGAAACTTCGCGTCCACCGCGACGAGTCGATCGCCAATACGGAGGGCGGCGTCCACTCGTTCGCCGCTCTTGAACGGGTGCTGGATCGCGTAGTGCTCCTGCGGCAGCATCTGGGAGAGCAGCTCGGCAAGCAGCGTTTCGCCGAGCCCCCCGCGCACCTTCGGCGACTTGAGGATTTGCTCGAGACCCTGGATGTCCTTGCCGACCTCGACGACGCGTAGGGTCGCCTCGCCGAGCTTGCCGAGGCTCCCCTGCACCTCCCCGACCACGCGGGCGGCGTGGTCAAGGCGATCGCCCATCGTCGTCTGCGCAGTCTGGATCAGCTTCATGCCTTCCTGAAGCTGGTGCGTGACTTCTGTGCTCACGCTCTTCAGCTCCGTCGCCACGTTGTGCTGGAGGCCACTCAGGTCGCCCCGCATCCGGAGCGCAAGATCGCTGACTTCACGTCGGACGGCTTCCTGGCCGTCTCGCCCTTCGGCACGTACGGTCTCGATCTGGCGCCGGAGCAGTTCTGTGACAGCATCGGCCGGCGCGGTCACTCGCCGAAGGTCGCCCAATTCACGTCGCGTGCTCGCCAGGAGCCAGAGCACCATGCCGAGAAGAGCGAGTCCGATGACCGCGACAACGAGCTCAATGAGCATCGCGCTTCTTCGGCAATCCTTTCCCCCGCCAGTGGCGGCACACGCTCTTGAAGCCGCACGGGGCGCAGATCTTCGTGTCCCGGCGATCGAGGCAGTCGCCCGACATCCGCTTGTGGCAGAGCGCGAAGTCGAACTTCACCGGGTCGGCCGCGTCGATCGCCGCGAGCCGTTGCGTGATCTCCTCCGCCATGCGCCAGGTGCGCGAGCGTCGGCGCGTGAGGCCGATCGAGCGGCTGATGTTCTCGATGTGGGTGTCGATCGGCATCAACAGGCGCGCCGGCGACACGGATGTCCACAGGCCGAAGTCGGGCGGCTCCCGCCGGACCATCCAGCGCAGGTAGAGGTGTAGGCGCTTGCACGGGCCGCCGAGCGAGGGCAGCGGAAAGAGATGGCGATAGCCGCGCGAGATGGGGCCGCGCGGGAAGACCTCTCGCAGGTCGGCCTCGAGGAACGCGCGGGCGAATCGCTCGAGGGTCGGGCCGATCGGCCCGGCGGGGTCGGGATCACCCGCGAGGAAGCACTTCTCGAGGGTGCCGAAGCGGGCGAGGAGGTCGCGGGCGGCGATGCAGAAGGCCACCAGGTCCCTCGGGCGGTTGAAGCGATACCAGAAGTCGTCGAAGGCGACCGAGTCCCGGCGGGGGTCGAACGTGGCCACGAACGCCGCGGGTGACGGTCCCATGCGGGCCAGCACGCCCTCGAGCTCGCCGCTGAACAGGTCGACGCGGCCGTAGGCGAGGCACGCGGTGAGCAGACCGACGAGCTCACGGTCGCGCGGCGCCGCATAGCGAAGGGGAAATCGGATGGCATCGAGCTCGACTCTTGTACCGTAGTCGAACTCACGATAAAGCCGCTCGAGCGGCTGCCGCAGACGCTGCGCTGCCGTCATTCGAGTGCCTGGCGGCATGATACCATGCGCGATCATGCAGGTCGGCGTCGTCGGGCTCGGCGCGATCGGTCGGCAGCTGTGTCGCGCTCTCGACGAGGGCATCGCGGGCCTCCGCCTCGCCGGCGGCACTGCGCGCGATCGCGAGAAGGCCGAACGCTTTCTGAAAAGTCTCGGGACCCCCGTCCCCTTCCTCCCGCTCGACGAGCTCATCCGCGCCTGCGATCTCGTCGTCGAGGCGTCCACTCAGGACCACCTGCGTGAGGAGATCGCGCCCAAGACGCTCGCGGCCGGCAAGCACCTGATCGTGCTCTCGTGCGGAGGGCTGATCGGCCGCCAGGACTGGATCGATCTCGCTGCGGCGAGGGGCTGCCGCATCTACGTGCCGTCGGCGGCGATCGCCGGCCTCGACGGCGTCAAGGGCGCGCGCGTCGGCGCGATCGACTCGGTCACGATGGAGACGCGCAAGCCACCGCGCGGCCTCGCCGGAGCGCCGTGGATCGAGACGCAGAAGATCGACCTCGACGCCATCACGCGGGAGACGCTGATCTTCGAGGGCTCCGCCACCGAGGCGTGCCGTGCTTTCCCCGCGAACGTCAACGTGGTGGCCGCGCTCTCGCTCGCGGGGATCGGCCCGGAGAAGACGCGGATCCGCATCTTCGCGTCACCGGAGCAGCCGCTGAATCGGCACCGAATCACGGTGCAGGGCGAGTTCGGCCGGCTGTCGATCGAGATCGAGAATGTCCCGTCCGAAAATCCACGGACGGGCAAGCTGTCCTACCTGTCGACGATCGCCTTCCTGAGGGACCTCTCCGCGACGCTCCGCGTCGGGACCTGACGCCTAGTCGCGCGGCGGCTCGGCCTGGTGCCGGTCGAGGACCTTCGCCATCGCGCGGCCCTTGTCCGGATGCTCGTCCTTGAGGATTCCGTACGCGTCCCGTCCCTCGTGACCTTCGGGCAGGTACTCGGTGATCGGCAGGCCGTCGGATCTCACGAATAGGAGACAGTGGCAGTACTTGTACTTCTGCATCTCGTCGCACGCGCAGATCCAGCGGCGCAGCTTCGCCTCCGCGGCCGGATCCGGATAGAAATTGCACGGGCAGAGGGGCTTGCCGACTTGCTCGATGTGACGGGCCAGGCCCGTCACGACGGTCTCGGTCACGGCCCGGTCGGGATGGAGCGACGTGCCCGACTTCTCGGCGTACTTTCGCGCGTACGCCCACATCTTGTCGATGTTGCCGGCCGAGGGTTCTTGCATGCTACCTCCTCGACTACGACGCGTTCAGCGCCGCATCGATCTGCGTCGGGTTGAAGCCGGTGAGCCGCTTGTCACCGATGATGATCACCGGCAAGGACAGGAGGCCGAGCGCCATCAGCTCCTCGCGCGCCTTGGGGTCCTTCCCCACGTTGCGCTCCGTGAACGGGATGCCCTTTTGCGATAGATACTCCATCGCTTTGTGGCAGGGCCCTCACCCGACGTTGCTGTAGACGGTCACCGATACGGGCATGTGAACGCTCTCCTTGGTCTAGAGTCGTCAGCATGATAGCGCACTAGTGGGTGTCCGTGGCTTCCAGGTAGCGCTCCGCCTCGAGCGCCGCCATGCAGCCGGTGCCGGCCGCCGTCACCGCCTGGCGGTACGTGAAGTCCTGCACGTCGCCGGCCGCGAAGACTCCGCGCACGCTGGTCTCCGTGGTGCCCGGCTTGACCTTGATGTAGTCGTTCGGCAGCAGCTCGACCTGGCCGCGGAAGATCTCCGTGTTGGGCTGGTGCCCGATCGCGACGAAGAGCCCGTCTACCGCCCGCTCCTCGCTGGCGCCGGTCTTCACGTTCTTCAGGCGGACGCCCGTGACCTTGCCCTGCTCGACGTCGAGCACGTCCTCGACCACGGAGTTCCAGATGAACTCGATCTTCGGGTTCTTGAGCGCGCGCTCCTGCATGATCTTCGAGGCGCGCAGCGTGTCGCGCCGATGGACGACGTCGACCCGCCGACCCAGGCGCGAGAGGTAGAGCGCTTCCTCCAGCGCGGAATCCCCGCCCCCGACGACCATGATGTTCTGGTCCTTGAAGAAAAAGCCGTCGCAGGTCGCGCAGGTCGAGATGCCGCGTCCCATCAGCTTCGCCTCGGCCGGGAGGCCGAGCAGCTTCGCCGAAGCACCGGTGGCGATGACGACGGTGTGCGATTCGAACGTCTGCTCACCGGCCTTGACGACGAACGGATGCTTCGAGAAGTCGACGGCCGTCGCGTCCTCGGGGATCATCTCGGTGCCGAAGTGGGCCGCCTGTTTCTGCATGGTCTCCATCAGCTCGGGGCCCTGGACGCCCTCGACGAACCCCGGGTAGTTCTCGACGGACGTCGTCAGCATCAGCTGGCCGCCGTACTGCCCCCCCGTGAGCATGACCGGCGCGAGGTTGGCGCGCGCCGCGTAGATGGCCGCCGTGTAGCCGGCCGGCCCCGATCCGATGATGATGATCTTGCGTGTGGTGGCCATGCTCTTAGGATACAGGCAGGCGGCTCAGAGCTTCAGGATCGTCGCCAGCTCGCCCAGGTCGCGGATCTCGTAGGTCGGCGCCATCACTCCGGCCGGCAGCGGCTCGCCATCGCGGTTGATCCACGCGGCGTCCATGCCGATCTGCTGCGCGCCCAGCACGTCCATGTCGGCGCGATCGCCGACGAAGAGCGATTCCTCGGCCCGCACGCCCAGGCGGTCCAGCGCCGCGTCGAAGATGTCGCGCCTGGGCTTGCGCCAGCCGACTTCGTCGGACACGACGATGGTCTCGAACAGGTCCACCACCCCCGCGCGCTCGAGGATGTCGAGGGCCGTGGGTGTGTAGTCGAAGTTCGAGACGACAGCCAGCTTGTAGCGCTCGGCGAGACGCCGAAGGAGCGGGCCGTGGTGGGCCGGGAACTCGGCGGCGCGCCCGAGCGCGCCTCGGTGGGCGTCGATCAGCGCGCGACCGAATCCGTCCGGCAGCGCGGTCTCGTCCAGTCCGAGCGCCCGGAAGAAATGGGCGAAGCGCGCGGCGGCCGGCACCTCGCGATGGTCGATCGCCCGCAGGCGCTCGGCCTCCCGCCAGCTCTCGCCCAGCGCCTCGTAGCATCGGTCGAGCCCGACCTGGGGCGCCTGCGTCGTCAAGATGGCGTGCAGGAGACCGGCCGAGGAGCGCACGGTCTTGCCGTTGACCTCGATCTCGGGCATGCGCTCGCGATCGAAGCGGACCAGAGTATCGAAGAGATCGAACAGGATGGCGCTGTACGGCATCAGAGTGGCTTTCTCCCGGCGTAACCTTCATCCAGGCCATGCCAGTGGCGGATCTCGCGCTCGCCGTATCTCCAGCAGAGGTTGACCTCACGTCCGTCGCGGAGGTGGGGGAAATCGACCAGGCCGAGACCGAGGTCCTTGGGCGCCCCACCGAGCTCGACGATCTCGGCGAGACCCCGACGGATCTCGCCGGTGAGCCGCTCGATCTTGTCCTTGTCGGCGCGCCAGGCCCGGCGGTCGAGAACGCCGCCGCCGGCCATGGCGATCCGCTGCTGCTCGGCCTGCATCCGCTCTTGCATCGCGCCCACTTCGGCGTGGGCCGACATCACGCGCTTCATGATGCGGGAGAGGTCGGGGATCAGCGCCTCCACGTCGGCGACCGTGAAATAGCGCTCAGCCACGGATCGTCTGCTCCACGAAGATCGCGTGCACTTCCTTGGGCCCGTGAACGCCCCGCGTGAGCGTGAGCTCGATGTCGGCGGTCCGGCTCGGGCCCGTGATGAAGTTGATGACGGCGCCGCGTGCCGGCGGCGCGCCGTCGCTATGCCAGGCCTCGAGAAAGACGCCGACCTGGCGCAGCGATTCGACGAGCACGGTTCGGTCGAATACGGCGATGTGACACGGCGGCAGCAGCGACGTCGAGCGCGGCCGTCCGGCGCCTGACACGAGCACCAGGGTCCCCGTCTCGGCGATCGCGAGATCGACACCCGTCAGCCCGAGATCGGCCCGGGCGGCGATCGCCCTGAGCCGCTCTCGCTCGGCGACGTCGACCGGGTCTGCCGCAGGCATCTGGTGGACGTCGAGGCCTCGCGCTCCGAGCGCGGGCGCGAAGTCGGCGCCGAGGGCTGAAGAGTGCCAGGCCACCAGCTCCCGCGCTTCACGCTCGTGCGCGATCCGCGCGACGACGGCCGGGATCATGTCGACGGACGCGACCCTGTAGAACAGGCCACCGACGCTCTCGAACTCGCGGCCGAACGCGTCCCGGGTTTCGGGCCACCGCTCGGCGAGCTCGCGGCGGATCGTCTCCGCTTCAGCCGCCGGATGCTCGGGCCTTCTGCAGGACGAAGCCGCGAACCGGCCGGGTGTCCCCCTTACCTGCTCGCGGATCCTTCCCAGGAACTCGGCCTTCGTGGTCACGCGCGAAGGTCCTTGTCCGAGGCCCAGCGCTCCTGAAACGTTCGCGAGGCCACCGCCGGCAGGTCACGCGTGCGCGTCCACTCGCCAAGGAAGAGCGGCAGGCGGCTGACGCGCCCGCTGCCGGCGAAGGGCCGCTGGAGGAGTCGGCCGGCCCCCGCCGCGAGGCGGTAGAGCCGCGGGTGCCGGAGCAATCCTGAAAGCAGCTTGAACGCGACGCGCTCGGTCCACGGCGCGATCTTCCGGTCGCCCACCTCGCGTCGCAGGTCGATCAGCATGCGCGGAATGTCGATGCGTACGGGACACGCATCCGCGCACGCGCCGCAGAGCGAGGAGGCGTGGGCGAGATCCTTGACCGCGGGCGTGCCCTCCATCATGGCGGTCAACAGGATGCCGATCGGGCCGGGGTACGTGTAGCCGTAGGCATGGCCGCCGATCTGCCGGTACACGGGGCACACGTTCAGGCAAGCGCCGCAGCGCAAGCACGAGAGCGCCTCGCGCAGCGGTCCGCCGATCTGCGCGATGCGGCCGCCGTCGAGCAGCACGAGGTGGAACTCCTCGGGGCCCTCGAGCTCGCCCCCACGTCGCGGTCCCTGGACCAGCGAGGTGTAGACGGAGAGCTTCTGGCCCGTCGCGCTCTTCGCGAGGATGGCCAGGAACACCATGAGGTCCGTCAGCGAGGGCACGACCTTCTCGACCCCCATCACCGCCACGTGCACGCGCGGCAGCGAGGTGACCATCCGTCCGTTGCCCTCGTTCGTGACGAGGACGACCGTGCCCGTGTCGGCCACCGCGAAGTTCGCACCGGTGATCCCGAGGTCGGCCTTGAGGAACTTCTCGCGCAGTTCGCCGCGGGCGATCCGCGTCAGCGCCTCCGGATCGGGCTCAGCCGGGCGCTTGAGCTCCCGGCTGAAGAGCTCGGCCACCTGCCCCTTCGTCTTGTGGATCGCCGGCGCGATGATGTGCGAGGGCCGCTCGTGCGCGAGCTGGATGATGTACTCGCCCAGGTCCGTCTCGACCGGCGTGATCCCGGCCGCCTCGAGCGCCTCGTTGAGGTGGATCTCCTCGGTCGCCATCGACTTCGACTTCACCGCCATCCGCGCGCCGGTCCGGAGCGCGATGTCGACGACGATCGAGCGCGCCTCCGCGGGGGTCGCCGCGTAGTGGACGTGGCCGCCCAGGCGCTCGACGTTGGCGATCAGGGTCTCGAGGTGGCGGTCGAGCTCCTGGAGCGTCGCCTCCTTGATCGCGCGGGCCTGGTCGCGGAGCGCCTCGCCCTCGGGGAAGCCGGCGAAGGCCTCGCGCCGGAGCCCGATGAACTTGGTCGTGGCGATCGTGAGGGCTTCCTGGAGAAACCTGTCCTTCATCGCGCCGCCGGCGCGCTGGCGAAACGGCGTCGCGAGCTCGCCGTTGCTCACCGGCTCCCGTCCAGGAGCTCGGCGAGGTGGAGCGCCCGCACCCTCGACTTCTTGCGCGTGAGCCCGCCGCCCATCTGCATGAGGCATCCGGCGTCGCATGCGACCAGACAGTCGGCGCCGGTGGCTTCGACGTTGGCGAGCTTCTTGGCGAGGATCTGCGAGGAGACCTCGGGCAATCGCACCGCGAACGAGCCGCCGAAGCCGCAACACTCGTCGGCGCCGGTCAGTGGAACCAGCTCCGCGCCCTTGAGCTTGCCCAGGAGCGTTCGAGGGCTCTGGGATTCGTGGAGCCCGCGCAGGAGATGACACGAGTCGTGGTAGGTGACGCGTCCGGGCACGGCCGAAATGAACTCCGTCACGCCGAGCACGCGGACCAGGAACTGGGAGAACTCGTGCGTGCGCGCCGCCAGCTGTTCCGCCTCGCGCGCCAGCCCCGCCTCGGCCAGGAGTCCGGGATACTCGTGCTTGACCATCCATGCGCAGGAGCCCGACGGCACCACGACGTGCTCCGAATCCTTGAACAGCGAGACAGTCCGGCGGGCGACGGCGGCGGCCTCGGCGTGATAGCCCGAGTTGAAGAGCGGCAGGCCGCAGCACGTCTGGTCCGCGGGGACGTCGACGGTGACACCGAGCTTTCGGAGCACGCGAACGATCGAGACGCCGACTTCGGGGAAGAACAGGTCGCCGAGGCACGTGACCATCAGCGACGCGCGCCGGTCGGTCATGCGTGGGGCGGCGGCGGCGTCACCAGGACGACGACCAGCAGGCGCGCGTCGCCGTCGTTGACGAGCCCATGCTCGACGCCGGCGGGCGCGACGAGCGCGTCCCCGGCCTCCAGCGCGTGCTCGGCGGAGCCGAGCCGGAAGCGTCCGCGACCCTCGAGGACGACGTAGAACTTGTCCTGATCCCCGTGGGTGTGCGGCTTTTGCTCCTGGCCGGGCGCCACGCAGTAGAGGTCGAGCAGGGCGCGCGGCGTCGCCGCCAGGGCGATCTTCGCCATCCGGTCGGGCTGGAGCTTCGCGTGGTCCTTAATCCTGATACGCATCGGCGGCCCTCGCCAGCAACTCTACGGGATGAACGAGCGTCACGTCCAGACCGCGCTCACGACACCCCGAGGCGATCTGGAGCAGGCAGCCCGGGTTCGCCGCCGCGACCACTCGCGCTCCGGTCTCGGCGATCCGGGTGACTTTTCGGTTCAGGAGGTCGCGTGCCATACCGGGCTCGAGCAGATTGTAGATGCCGGCGCTCCCGCAGCAGAGCTCGCTGTCCTCGAGCTCGACGAGCCTGAGCCCGGGGATCCGAGCCAGCAGCTGGCGAGGCTCATGTCGCACGCGTTGCCCGTGGACCAGGTGGCAGGCGTCGTGGTACGTCACCGTGAGATCGAGTGGGCCTAGGCGCAGCTCGGCGTCCGCCAGGAGCTCCGTGACGTCACGGACCCGCGCCGCGAACGGTGCGAGCTCTGGGAGCCTGTGGCCGTATTCCTTCATGGCCGCGCCGCAGCCCGCCGCGTTGGTGACGATGAAGTCGAGATCAGACGGAAAGGCGTCGGCGAGCGCCCGGGCGCGCGCGGCCTGGGCGTCGGCTCGGCCGGCGTGAAGCTCGAGCGCGCCGCAGCAGCCCTGGACGCGCGGGATCACGACATCGAAGCCGGCGAGCGACAAGAGCCGCGCGGTATCCCGGTTCACGTGCGGATAGAGGTGGCGCTGGACGCAGCCCGTCAGGAGCCCGACTCGGCCGACCGCGCGTCCCCGTGCGGGAACGAGCTCGGGCATCGGCGCCGCCGCCGGAACGTCCTCGAGGAGCGCGTCCAATGCTGCGAGCCGCGGGAACATGCGCAGGACGCCGGTCGCGCGCGCGAGGGCTCGAAGGCCTGAGCGCCTGTAGAGCTTGAACGCCGAGAGCGCGGCGCCGAGCCGCGCGGGCTCTGGAAATACGGAGAACACGAAGGCGTCGAGCAGTCGACGCTTCGGCGGCGGTCCGTGCCGGCGCAGCTGGGCGCGCGTCGCCTCGAGGAGCGATCCGAACCTGACCCCGGACGGGCACGCGGTCTCGCACGCCCGGCAGCCGAGACAGAGATCGATGTGCTGCTGGAACGTTTCGCTGAGGCCCACCCTGCCCTCGGCGGCCGCCCGCATCAGGTAGATGCGGCCGCGCGGCGAGTCCATCTCCTCGCCGAGCACGCGATAGGTCGGGCACTGCGGCAGGCAGATCCCGCAGTGCACGCATTTCCTGATCTCGTCGAGATCGGGGGCGTCGACGCCGGGCCTGCCGTGCGCCATCAAAGGCCTCCGACGTAGCGGCCGGGGTTCAGCACTCGCCTGGGATCGAACTCGTTCCGCAGGGCGCGCATGAGGCCGAGGGCGCCCGGCTCGACCGGGCCCCATGGATCCACCGTCCCTCGAAGCTCGACGGAGCCGCGAGCGATGACGGCGCTGCCGCCGATCTCCCCGACCCAGGCCCGCACGCGTGTCGTGACAGCGGCCATCTCGGCGACGCTCGCGCCGCCCATGAGAAGACGCAAGGTCCCGAAACTGGCACACCCGCTCAGCCTCACCTCCGCATTGGACGCCGCCGTCCGCACGATGTCCCCGATGGCGTCCACGGTGTCAGCAAGGCGTCCGGCGAGCGAGGCCACATGAAGAACCGTCCAGCCTGGTGGCGGCTCCATGGCGGAGCTCACCGTGCCCCAGAACCCATCGGGCAGCGGGACGATCCGCGCTCCTTGGGCCTTCGCCATCGCGGCCAGACGCTCTCCTTGCTCGCGAACCGCGTCGGCGACGCTCCCGATCGAGACCGCGACGCCTGCGCTTCCGGACTCGGCGAGGAGCAACCTCGAGGCGTGGTCGTTGAAGAGCTCGACGCGGCTCGGCTGCAGCGGCGAGTCGATGAGCCGCGCGACGAAGTCCTGCGCCGCCTGAGGCCGATCCAGGGGAACGAGCCAGGAGCGCTCGGAGTCCGGCAGCGGATGGAGTCGGAGCGTGAGCTCGGTGAGCACACCGAGCGTGCCGAGCGCCCCGACCATCAGCTTCGGCACATCGTACCCGCTGACGGACTTCACGACTTTCGAGCCGCCCCAGGTCACGACGCCGTCGGGTTGAACGAACCGCGCCCCGAGCAACAGGTCACGCAGGCTACCGAACCGCGCCCGGAGCGGCCCGCTGGCGTTGGTCGCCGTGACGCCGCCGAGGGTCCGCGCGGCGATACCAGGCGGATCGATCGCCAGCCACTGCCGGTGCGGGGCGAGCAAGGCCGCCAGCGCGCCGGCCGACATGCCCGCCTGCACCGTGATGGTCAGGTCGTCCGGGTTGTACTCGATCACCCGATGGAGACCCGCGAGATCGAGCACGACGTCGACACGCGACGGCGGGTAGCCGAGCTCGAGCGCGCTACCGGTCCCGCGCGGGACGACTGCCAGCCCGGCGTCGTGGGCCAGCGCGATCACCCGGCTCACCTCGTCGATCGACACCGAACGCACCACCCAGCGGGGGCGGAGCCCATCGACGATCGCGGCATCGAGGGAGCCGGTGTCGTCGCGCACCCGGTCGCGACCGGCGATCGTAACGAGGGCGTCACCGATCGAGCGCGCCGCGACGGGCATCGCGGTGCTAGATCCAGGTGCCGTCGGGCACGCGCGGTCGTGCGGGACGGAATCCCTCGCCGCAGGCCGGGTGCGAGGGCAGCAGCTTGCCCGGATTCATGATCAGATCGGGATCGAACGCGCGCCTCAAGCGATACATGAAGTTCAGGTCCGCTTCGGCGTACTGCAGCAGGAGATTCTTGGCCTTGTCGAGGCCGACGCCGTGCTCCCCCGTCACCGTGCCCCCCATCTCGATGCAGGCGCGCAACAGCTCCTCGTTCGCGGCCTTCGCCCGCTCGAGCTCCTCGGGCTCACGGTCGTCGTACAGGATGAGCGGATGGAGGTTGCCGTCCCCGGCATGGAACACGTTGGCGATCTGGACGCGGTGCCGCGCGCCGATCGCGATCAGCTCGCGCATGATCGCCGGGAGCTTGGAGCGCGGGACGACCGCGTCCTGCAGGAGATAGGTCGGCGCGAGTCGTCCGACCGCTCCCGCGGCTTCCTTTCGGCCTTTCCAGAGGAGCGCGCGCTCGGCGACGTCGGCGGCGACGCGGACCTCGAGCGCCCCGCGCTCCCAACAGATCCGCGCCGCACGCTCGCCCTGGGCCTCGACTTCGGCGGCCGGGCCGTCCAGCTCGATCAGGAGGACGGCGGCGGCGTCCTTGGGATAGCCGGCGCCGGTGCCCTCGTTGATCGCGCGGATCATCAGCTCGTCGAGCATCTCGAGCGCCGCCGGGACGATGCCGGCCGCGATGATCGCCGAGACCGCTTCCGAGGCGTCCTCGATCGCCGTGAACGAGGCCAGGATCGTCTTCACGGCTTCGGCGGCGTGAAGGAGGCGGACCGTGACCGCCGTGACGATGCCGAACGTCCCCTCCGAGCCCACGGCCGCACCCAGGAGGTCGTAGCCCGGCCTCTCAATCCCCTTGCCCCCCAGGCGGACCAGCTCGCCCGTCCCGGTCACCAGCTCGAGCCCGAGGACATGGTTCGTCGTGATCCCGTACTTCAGACAGTGAGGTCCGCCGGCGTTGGTCGCGACGTTGCCGCCGATCGACGAGACCATCTGGCTCGACGGGTCCGGTGCAAAGAAATATCCGCTGCTTGCGACGGCTCGGGTGAGAGAGAGGTTGATCAGGCCGGGCTGGACCGTCGCGCACCGATTGGGGAGATCGACTTCCAGGATCGCGTCCATTCTATTGGTGCCGACCATCACGCCGCCAGTGGGGGCCATGGCGCCCCCGATCAGGCCGGTGCCCGAACCCCGGGGCACGATGGGCACGCGCTCGCGCCGGCAGAGCTTCACGATCTCGACGACCTCATCGGCGCGCTTGGGCAGAGCGACCGCGTCTGGGGTGCCCTTGTAGAAGGTGTGCATGTCGCACTCGTAGACGAGGCGACCTTCGAGAGTACGCACGAGCCCGGCGGCGCCGACGATGCGCTCGAGCTCCTGGAGGAAGGGGCCGCTCAGGGGCATGTGCAACGCCCCATGGGGTGGACTACGAGATCTTCCAGGTGTCTCCCGACGTCAGGAGCTTGGCGATATCGCCAGGCCCGCGCTCCGAGATCGCCTTCTGCTCTTGCTCGAGCATGAGGTCCTCGTACACCGGAGCGTCGACCGCGGTGAGCACACCGACCGGGATCGGAAAGTCCGGCGCGAAGAGGTCGGCGAGGAGCTTCGCCGCGTTCACGTTCTTCTCGTCGTGGACCCAGAGAGCGCTCTCCGGAACGTCCTTGGCGCGAACCACCTTGGGGGTCACGCCCTCCATGATCAGGGCGCGACGGTCGTCCGGCGGGCCGAAAAGCAGCGGCTTGCCGTGCTCGAGCCGAAGCTCGTGTTGGACCTTGGACTCCCGGTCATAGATCACGTTCCACGCCAGATCGTTGTACACGTTGCAGTTCTGGAGGATCTCGACGAACCCGGTGCCCCTGTGCTTGGCCGCCCGCTTCAGCATCTCGTCCATGTGCGGAATGTTGCGGTCGACGGTGCGCGCCACGAAGGTCGCGCCGCAGCCGAGGGCGAATGAGAGCGGGTTGACCGGACGGTCGGCCGAGCCCACCGGCGTCGACTTCGTCACCTTGCCGAGCTCGCTCGTCGGCGAGTATTGCCCCTTCGTCAGCCCGTAGATCCGGTTGTTGAACAGGAGGATCGTCAGGTTCACGTTGCGGCGCAGGACGTGGAGCATGTGGTTGCCGCCGATCGAGAGCCCGTCGCCGTCGCCCGTGACCACGAAGATCTTCAGCTCGGGCCGCGCCACCCGGAGCCCGGTGGCGATTGCCGGCGCCCGGCCGTGGATGGTATGGAAGCCGTACGTGTTCATGTAGTACGGAAAGCGGCTCGAGCAGCCGATCCCCGAGATGAACACGATGTCCTCTTTGGGAATGCCGAGGTCGGGCATCGTCTTCTGGATCGCCGAGAGGATGGCGTAGTCCCCGCAGCCGGGGCACCACCGCACGTCCTGATCCGATTCGAAGTCCTTCTTCGTGTACTTCGGCGCTTCCTTGGCTTCGGCCCCGCTCGGGGTCATGGCTTGCTCCCGAGAAGCTGGTTGATGGCTTCGTAGATTTCCTCGGACGCCAGCGGCAAGCCGCGTACCCGGTTGAACCCAACCGCGTCCACCAGGTATTCGGCGCGGAGTACCCGCACGAGCTGTCCGCTGTTGATCTCGGGTACCAGCACTTTGCGGTATTCCCGCAGGATGTGGCCGAGATCCGGGGGAAGTGGATTGAGATGGCGCAGGTGGACCGAGGCGACGGACTTCCCGGCCGTCTGCGCTTGCTCGACCGCGGCCGTGATCGCGCCGTAGGTGCCGCCCCAGCCGACGACGAGGAGATCGCCGGTGGCTGGACCGTTGATCGAGGTCGGCGGAATCTCCTGGGCTACGCGCCGCACTTTCTCGGCGCGCGTACGCACCATGTGGTCGTGATTTTCCGGGTCATAGGAGATGTTCCCGGTGACGTCCTGCTTCTCGATCCCGCCGATGCGGTGTTCGAGACCCGGCGTTCCCGGCCGCACCCATGGCCGCGCGAGGGTGGCCGGGTCGCGGAGATACGGGAAGAAGCCTTCCTTCTCCGTCCTGAACGTGATCTCGATCGGCGGGAGCTTCGTCGCGTCCGGGATGAGCCACGGCTCTGAGCCGTTCGCGAGGAACCCGTCGCTCAGTACGATCACCGGCACCATGTACTTGGCGGCTAGCCGTACGGCTTCATAGGCGATGTAGAAGCAGTCGCCGGGCGTGGCCGGTGCCAGCACGATCACCGGGGCTTCGCTGTTGCGCCCGTAGAGCGCCTGCATGAGGTCGGCCTGCTCCGTCTTCGTCGGCATGCCCGTCGACGGCCCGGCGCGCTGGATGTTCAGGACGACGAGCGGCAGCTCCGCCGTCACGGCGAGACCGATGCCCTCGCTCTTGAGCGCGATGCCGGGGCCGCTCGAGGCCGTGACCCCGATCGCTCCGCCGAAGGAGGCGCCGATCGCCGCCGTCACCGCCGCGATCTCGTCCTCGGCCTGGATCGTCCGCACGCGGAAGCGCTTGTGCATGGCCAGCTCGTGCAGGATGTCGCTGGCCGGGGTGATCGGATAGGCGCCGTAGACGACCGGGACCTTGGACTGCTGAGCGGCTGCGAGGATACCCCACGCTAGGGCCCGATTGCCGGTCATCGCCCGGTAGAGTCCGGGCGCCATCTCCGCAGGCTCGATCGCGTAGTGCTCGCCGAAGATCTCCGCCGTCTCGCCGAAGGCGTGACCGGCCTTCAGCACGCGCGTGTTGGCTTCCGCGATGTCCTTGTTCTTCGCGAAGCGCTTCTCGATCCAGACCAGGGTCGGCTCCAGTGGTCGCGTGTAGATCCATGAGACCAGGCCGAGCGCGAAGAAGTTCTTGGTCCGGTCCTTTTCCTTGGTGTTGAGTGGAAGGTCTTTGATGGCTTCATGGGTGAGGCCGGTCATGTCGACCTTGTGCAGGCGGTAGCGCTCGGCCAGCGCCGACTCGTCGAGCGGATTCGCCGCGTAGCCCGCTTTGTCGAGGTTCCGTTTGTCGAACGCCTGCGTGTTGACGATCAGGAGGCCGCCGGTCTTGAGGTCCCGCAGGTGCACCTTGAGCGCGGCCGGATTCATCGCGACCAGACAGTCGAGACGGTCGCCCGGCGTGTACACGCGCTGGCTCCCGAACTGCAGCTGGAAGCTCGAGACGCCGAAGAGCGTGCCGGCCGGCGCGCGGATCTCGGCGGGGAAGTTCGGCAGCGTGGCGAGATCGTTTCCCGCCCACGCGGACTCGGTCGTGAACTGCTCGCCGGTGAGCTGCATGCCGTCGCCGGAGTCGCCGGCGAAGCGGATCACTGCCCGATCCAGCGCTTTGCGCGACTTCTCGACGCCGGTGGCGGGAGTCGCTATCTGGCCCATCTCGTCGTGTCTCCTCGCTCGCCTTGCGCAGTCATATCCCGAGAGCCTGGCCCGGGGAATTCGCTACCGCTACAGAGGCTAGCCCAGCCGGAGGTCGTCAGGTGACGCAGCGGCAGGCCAACGCTCATTCTATCGGACCGGGACGGCACGGGCAAGATTCCCTGCGGGTTTGCCGGCCCGACCCGCGCAAAATCTGCGGAACCCATCAGCCGGCGTCGACCTCCTGGGGGTGCTTGATGGTGTCGCCCGGCCGGAGGTTCAGGACCGCTTCGGGAAATAGACTCGCGAGCCAGCGGACCACGTCGCTCACGGTGACGACGCCGATCGGCCGGCGCTCCCCGTCGACCAAGGGGATCGTCCGGTAGCCCGCCACGCTCATGCAGTGGATCGCATAGGCCACGCGATCGCTCGCGGTCAGCGCCTCCGGGTTGCGCGTCATCACCTCGCCCAGCGGCGTCCTGCGGGCGTCGAGATCCCGGCCGACCACGCGCGTCAGCACGTCGCGCTCGGTGAAGATCCCCGCGAGTCGACCCTGGCCGTCCGTCACGAGCACGCCCGCCTGCCGATCGGCCAGCATTGTCCTGACGGCCTCGTGCACCATGGCGGCCTCCGAAAGGCAGATCGGCTCCGCCGGAGACAGGACCGCGATGGTGTCGTTCAACAGAGCTCCACTGGTTTCGCGCAAGTCGTCCGTCGCGCGGAGGTCGTCGTCGATCGTCGCGGAATACTCGTCTTCGAACTCACCACCCATGACTTCTCTCCCCGGGTCCGATCGTAACCCCTCGCTTCGGGCGCGGCAATCCTGAGGCCCCTCGCCTTTCACGAGCGTGCGGCGACCCGCGCCGGTTCCTCGTTGGCGTCCTTGAGCAGCTGGATGAATCGGCTGACGGTCGGCGTGAGGGGCTTCTGGCGGCGATGGATCAGGCCGACCGGTCGCACGAGGTCCGGAATCCCCATCGGGACGACGGCCAAGGTGCGGATCGAGGCCTCGTTCTGCACGGTGTGGCGCGGCAGGATCGAGACGCCGGCGGCGATGATGATCGCCTGCTTGATCGTCTCGATGTTATCGAACTCCATCACGGTGTTCACTCGCACGTTGTGCTGGCGGAGCGCGCGGTCGATCGCCTTGCGGATCGTCAGGCCGGCGTCGAAGGCGACGAACGTCTCGCCGTTGAGATCGGTGGGCATGACGATGCGGCGGCGCGCCAGGCGGTGGTTCGGGTGGCACACGAAGGCCATCGGCTCGGACCGGAGCGGCACGATCGACAGCGCGCGATCGGCCGGCGGATAGGACATGATCCCGACGTCGGCCTCGCCCTGCATGACCGCCTCGACGACCTTGTGCGGATGCAGGCATTCGAGCTGGACGCGCGCCTCCGGGTAGAGAGACATGAAACGCTGCACGTGCCGGCTCACGTCGTGCAGGCCGACCGAATAGATCGCCGCGACGCGCACGGTGCCGTCGACCCGGGCCTTCACGGCGGCAATCCCCGCCTTGGCCTTGTCCCACGCCTCGAGGAGCCCGCGGCACGCCGCATAGAAGGCCTGACCTTCGGGCGTCACGACGAACGGTCGCTTGGTCCGGTCCAGGAGCGCCACCCCCAGCTCGGCCTCGAGCTGTTGCACCGCCTGGCTGGCGGCCGACTGGGAGACGAAGTTCTGGGTCGCGCCGCGCGAGAACGAGCGAAGTCGCACGACGTCGCAGTAGAGCCTGAGGGTCTCGAGGTGCACGGCGTGATTATAAGAGTTCCTGATACTTATCATCCAACTTTTTGGGGATGATTAATAGTGGGTTTGCCTGTACTATCGTGCAACTGTTTTCACAAAGGGGATGCCGCGATGGCTGAAGCTCAGCGCCGACCAGCCGTGCCCGGACCGCCGCCCGCTCAGGGTCTCTACGACCCGGCTCACGAGCACGACGCCTGCGGCGTCGGCTTCGTCGTCGACATCGAGGGCCGCCGCTCGCACACGATCGTCCGCCAGGCGCTCTCGGTCCTGATCAACCTGCTCCACCGGGGCGCGTGCGGCTGCGAGGCGAACACCGGCGACGGAGCCGGCATCCTGATCCAGATCCCGGACAAGTTCCTTCGTCGCGAGTGCGGCCGCCTGGGCATTCCCCTGCCGCCGGCCAGGGACTACGGCTGCGGGCTCGTGTTCTTGCCGCGCGCCCCGGAGCAGCGCGACCGCGTGCGCGCGCTCCTGCATTCGATCGTCGACGAGGAGGGCCAGCGGCTTCTCGGCTGGCGGGAGGTCCCCACCGACGATCACCTGATCGGGGCCAGCGCGCTCTCGGTCGAGCCGCACATCACGCAGGTGCTGATCGGCCGCGGGCCGGGTGTGCGGGACCACGCGCACTTCGAGCGCAAGCTCTACGTGATCCGCAAGCTCTTCGAGAAGGCCGTCGTGGCGCTCGATATTCCGGAAAACAAGTTCGCCTACATGCCGAGCCTCAGCTCGAACACGCTCATCTACAAGGGCATGCTCAGCGCGGATCAGATCGAGACGATGTACCCCGATCTCGCGGATCCCGACTTCGAGTCGGCGCTCGCGCTCGTGCACCAGCGGTTCAGCACCAACACCTTCCCGTCGTGGCCGCTCGCGCACCCGTATCGGTACATCGCGCACAACGGTGAGATCAACACCCTGCGCGGCAACATCAACTGGATGCGCGCGCGCGAGGCGCTCTGCCGGTCGGAGGTGCTCGGGGACGATCTGAAGAAGGTGCTGCCGGTGACGCGCGACGGCCTCTCGGACTCGGCCACGTTCGACAACGTGCTCGAGTTCCTGGTGATGAACGGGCGGTCGCTGCCGCACGCGATCCTCATGATGATCCCGGAGCCCTGGCAGAACCACGAGTCGATGAGCCCAGAGCGGCGCGCGTTCTACGAGTACCACTCCTCGTTGATGGAGCCGTGGGACGGGCCCGCTTCGATCGCCTTCACCGACGGAACTGTCATCGGCGCCGTGCTCGACCGGAACGGGCTCCGGCCGTCGCGCTACTACGTCACAACGGACGGCATGGTCGTCATGGCCTCCGAGGTGGGCGTCCTCGACATCCCCGCCGAGAAGATCCTCATGAAGGAGCGGCTGCACCCCGGAAAGATCTTCCTGGTCGATACCGCCAAGGGGCGCATCGTCGACGACGAGGAGCTCAAGGCGCAGCTGGCCGCGGAGCATCCGTACGCCGATTGGCTCCGGGACAACCTCGTGCACCTCGAGGAGCTCAAGGCGCACGCCGTGCCGGCGCCCGACCACGCGACCGTGCTGACGCGGCAGATCGCGTTCGGCTATACGCACGAGGATCTTCGGATCCTGCTTGGCCCGATGGCCAAGAACGGCGAGGAGCCCATCGGCTCGATGGGCACCGACACGTCCCTGGCGGTGCTCTCGAATCGTCCCCGGCCGCTCTACGACTACTTCAAGCAGCTCTTCGCGCAGGTGACCAACCCCCCGCTCGACCAGATCCGCGAGGAGCTGGTGACCTCGATGGAGTCGACGGTGGGGCCCGAGCGGAACCTCCTCGTGCCCGAGCCGGAGTCTTGCCGCCAGATCGTCCTGAAGGACCCGGTGATCACGAACGAGGAGCTGGCCAAGCTCGCCCACGTCGGCGAGCGCGGCTTCAAGGCGCTGACGTTGCCGATGCTCTATCCGGTCGCCGAGGGGGCGGCGGGTCTCGAGCGGATCCTCGACCTGCTCCAGCGCCGCGTCAGCGAGGCGATCGCCGAAGGCTACAACGTCATCATCCTCTCGGATCGCGGCATCAGTCGCAAGACGGCGGCGATCCCCAGCCTGCTGGCCACGGCATCCATGCACCACCACCTCGTCCGGCGCGGAGAGCGCACGCGGTGCGGGCTCGTGATCGAGACCGGCGACGCGCGCGAGGTACATCATCTCTGTCTCCTGATCGGTTACGGCGCGGGCGCGGTCAATCCATGGGTCGCCTTCGAGACGATCGACGACATGATCAACGAGGGCCTGCTGACCGACATTGACCGGACGAAAGCGATCAAGAACTACATCAAGGGCTTGAACAAGGGAATCCTCAAGGTCATGGCCAAGATGGGGATCTCCACCCTTCAGAGCTACACCGGCGCCCAGATCTTCGAGGCGATCGGCCTCAACGGCGACCTGGTGCACCGCTACTTCACCGGCACCGTCTCGCGTATCTCCGGCATCGGGCTCGACGTGATCGCCGACGAGATCCGGCGGCGCCACGAACGCGCGTTCCCCGAGCGGCCGGTCGGAGCCGAGCTCGACTGGGGCGGCGAATACCAGTGGCGGCGCGACGGCGAGCACCACATGGTCAACCCGGACATGATCGCCAGGCTCCAGCACGCCACGCGAAGCGGGAGCTACGCGCAGTTCAAGGACTTCACCCGCCTGTGCGACGACCAGAGCAAGCAGCTCGCGACCCTGCGTGGACTCATCGGGCTCCGGCCGGCCGCGACACCCGTGCCGATCGAGGAGGTCGAGCCGATCGAGTCGATCCTGAGGCGGTTCGCCACCGGCGCCATGTCCTACGGCTCCATCAGCCAGGAGGCGCACGAGACCCTCGCCATCGCCATGAACCGCATCGGTGGCCGGTCGAATACGGGCGAGGGCGGCGAGGACGCCGCCCGTTACCGGCGCGACCCCAACGGCGACTGGCGCCGGAGCGCGGTCAAGCAAGTCGCGTCCGGGCGGTTCGGCGTCACCAGCGAGTACCTCGTCAATGCGACCGATCTTCAGATCAAGATGGCCCAGGGCGCCAAGCCCGGCGAGGGCGGCCAGCTCCCCGGACCGAAGGTCTATCCGTGGATCGCGAAGGTGCGCTTCGCGACGCCCGGCGTGCAGCTGATCTCGCCGCCGCCGCACCACGACATCTACTCGATCGAGGACATCAAGCAGCTGATCCACGACCTGAAGAACGCCAACCCCGAGGCGCGCGTGCACGTGAAGCTGGTCGCCGAGGTCGGCGTGGGCACCGTCGCGGCCGGCGTGGCGAAGGCGTTCTCCGACGTCGTGTTGATCTCGGGCCACGACGGCGGCACCGGCGCCTCGCCCCTCACCTCGATCAAGCACGGGGGCGTTCCCTGGGAGCTCGGGCTGGCCGAGACGCAACAAGTATTAGTGATGAACAAGCTTCGGGACCGTATCGTCGTGCAGGTCGACGGCCAGATGAAGACCGGGCGCGACGTGGTCATCGCCGCGTTGCTCGGCGGCGAGGAGTACGGCTTCTCGACCGCGCCGCTGGTGGTGCTGGGCTGCATCATGATGCGGGTCTGCCACCTCAACACCTGCCCCGTGGGGATCGCCACGCAGGATCCGGAGCTCCGCAAGCGCTTCGCCGGTCAGGCCGACTACGTCGTGAACTTCTTCCGGTTCGTCGGCCAGGAGGTCCGGGAGCACATGGCGGCCCTCGGGTTCCGGACGATGGACGAGATGATCGGGCGCGTCGACCGGCTCGACTTCAAGCCGGCGCTCGAGCACTGGAAGGCCCGGGGGCTCGACCTGTCGTCGATCCTCTACCAGCCCGACATGCCGCCCGAGGTTCCGCGCCGGTGCGTGCGGCCCCAGGATCACGCGCTCGAGAGCTCGCTCGATCACACGACGATCATTCCAGCGTGCCGGGAAGCCGTCGAGCACAAGAAGCGCGTCGAGCTGCGGCTGCCGATCCGCAACGTCAACCGCACGGTGGGCACCACCCTCGGCTACCACATCACGAAACGGTGGGGCGGCGAAGGGCTGCCCGACGATACGATCCGCATCCACTTCGCGGGCTCGGCCGGGCAGAGCTTTGGGGCGTTCGTCCCGCGCGGCGTCACCTTCACCCTCGAGGGCGACGCCAATGACTACTGGGGCAAGGGGCTCTCGGGCGGCAAGCTCATCGTCTTCCCGCCTCGCGCGAGCACGTTCGTCCCGGAGGACAACATCATCATCGGCAACGTGGCGCTCTACGGGGCGACGAGCGGTGAGGCCTACGTGCGCGGCGTCGCCGGCGAGCGCTTCTGCGTCCGCAACAGCGGCGTGCACGCGGTCGTCGAGGGCGTCGGCGATCACGGCTGCGAGTACATGACGGGCGGGCGCGTCGTCGTGCTCGGCCACACCGGGCGGAACTTCGCCGCCGGCATGTCGGGCGGCGCCGCCTACGTCCTTGACCTGGACGGCGAATTCAAGCGCCGGTGCAATTTGGGAATGGTGGACCTCGAGCGGCTCGACCAGCCCGAGGAGATCGCGCTGGTGCGCGACCTGATTCGGCGCCACGTCGAGCACACCGGGTCGACCTACGCGGCGGGCATCCTGCGCGACTGGATCGACATGCAGCCGCGCTTCGTGAAGATCATGCCGCGGGACTACAAGCGCGTGCTCCTCGCCGAGGCGCACGCTCAGGCGGAAGGACGTCAGCCGACCTTTGCGGAGCTCGTCGGGACCAGCGGTGGGTAAGGTCACCGGCTTCCTCGAGATCAAGCGGAAGAAACCGCCCACGCGTCCGGTCGCCGAGCGCGTCCACGACTGGAAGGAGTACTACCTGCCCTATCCGGTCGAGGAGCTCACCAAACAGGCCGCCCGCTGCATGGACTGCGGCATTCCGTTCTGCCACCAGGGCTGCCCGCTCGGGAACATCATCCCGGACTGGAACGACCTGGTCTACAAAGGCCACTGGCGCGAGGCGATCGATCGCCTGCACGCGACGAACAACTTCCCGGAGTGGACGGGGCGCCTCTGCCCGGCGCCGTGCGAGGGCGCGTGCGTGCTCGGGATCAACGACGATCCGGTGACGATCAAGGGCGTCGAGGTGGCGATCATCGAGCGCGCGTTCGACGAGGGCTGGGTCGGCCTCGAGCCGCCGGCCGCTCGCACCGGCAAGCAGGTCGCGGTCGTCGGCTCGGGCCCGGCCGGACTCGCCGCCGCCGAGCAGCTCAATCGCGCCGGCCATCTCGTGACCGTCTTCGAGCGTGACGACCGGATCGGCGGCCTCCTGCGCTACGGCATTCCCGAGTTCAAGATGGAGAAGCGCTTCGTCGATCGCCGGCTGCAGCTCATGGAAAAGGGCGGCGTGCGTTTCCAGACGAGCGTGCACGTCGGCGTGAACGTGCCGGTCGAGACGCTCCGCCGCGACTTCGAGGCCCTCGTCCTGGCCGGTGGGGCCTGCTGGCCGCGCGATCTCACGATCCCCGGACGCGAGCTCGCCGGCATCCACTTCGCGATGGAGTACCTGACGCTCCAGAACAAGCGGTGCGAGGGCGATCAGATTCCCGACGAGCGGTTCATCAGCGCAGCCGGCAAGCGCGTCGTCATCATCGGCGGCGGCGACACGGGCGCCGACTGTCTGGGCACGGTGCACCGCCAGGGTGCCGCCTCGGTCCATCAGTTCGAGCTGCTGCCGCGACCCCCTGATCAGCGCGCCGCCGACAATCCGTGGCCCCTGTGGCCCAACATCTTCCGCGTCTCCGGAGCCCACGAGGAAGGCGGCGATCGGGTCTACGCCGTCTCGACGCAGCGCTTCCTGGGCGACGGCCGGGTGAAGGCGCTCGAGGCCGTGAAGGTCGACATGGTTCGCGAGGGCGGCCGGCTGGACTTCAAGCCGGTTCCCGGCAGTGAGTTCACGCTCGAAGTCGATCTGGTCCTGCTCGCGATGGGTTTCCTCGGCCCCGAGCGTCCGGGCATGCTGACCGACCTCGGCGTCAAGCTCACCGAGCGCGGCAACGTGTGGCGAGACTCGAGCTGGATGACCAGCGTCCCCGGCGTGTTCGCCTGCGGCGACATGCAGCGCGGCCAGTCGCTGATCGTCTGGGCGATCGCCGAGGGTCGCTCAGCCGCCCGGGGAGTCGATCTCTACCTGATGGGCAAGTCGGAGCTTCCCGCTCCGCTTTAGTCGAAGGGGGCCTCGACAGCCCCCTCCGAGCCTCCCCCAGGATGGGATTGCGCGGGCAAAGCCCGCGCTCGAAGCGGCAACTCTTCAGCGTGCCCGCAGAGGCTCGCCGACGAGGGCCCACCAGGGCAGCGCGACCATCAGGATTGCCACCCACCCGACCAAGGTCATCCACAGACCGAACCTGAGCATCTCGCCCGCCGAGACGTGGCCGCGCTCGTAGATGACGAGCGCCGACGAGCTCTGCGCCGGGTAGTACACGACCGCGTCGCCGGTCATCATCACCACCAGCGCGCACACCAGCGGGTTGAGCCCGGCTTCACGCCCGACCGACATCGCGATCGGTAGCGCCAGGGCGAGAAAGCCGGAGATGTTCGGCACGATCGCGCGCAGCACGGTTGCGCCGAGCATCAGGAGCACGACGACGGCGAGGGCGCTGTCGCCGAACGCGGGCAGCCCGCCGACGAGGAGCCGACCGAGCCACGGCGCCGCCCCGCTCGAGACCAGGGCGTGGGCCAGCGAGATCGAGGCGGCGATCACGAAGAAGTTCGACCATCCCACACCGCGCTCGAGATCAGTCCAGACGAGCGGGCCCAGGCCCGGCGTGAGGAGCGCGGCGAAGGCGAGCAGCGCCGGGAGCGCCGGATCGAGATGGTGGACTCCGTCGGTGAGCCACAGGGCCGAGGCGCTCAGGATGATCGCGATCGTCCGCCACTCCGTTCCCGAGATCGGCTGTCGGCGCGCGGGCTCGGGCGTCGGCAGCCCCTCGGCGAAGCCGCGGCGATAGAGCGCATACGTGAGGACGCCCCCCAGAAGAAGGATCGCGTAGTACGGCACCGCCATCAGCGCGAACCAGCCCGTCCACGACATACCGCCGATGATCGCGGCGCTCATGACCGGCGTGATCCCCCCGGTCAGGAGCGAGGTCGACGCGAGCCGGTTGATCGAGGAGAGCGCCAGCATGACGGCCTTGGCCACGTCCGCGCCGCGCGGGACCCGTCCGAGCGTGAAGACCTCGTCGTAGATGTGGATGAGGATCCCCGAGCGGGTCGTCGCCGAAGGGAGCAGGAAGGTCATGACGGGGAAGGACAGGACCAGCTGGAGGTACACCGCCAGGCTGCTCCCCCGCGCGCGCTCGAGGATCGTCCTGGCCAGCCGCTCGGCGAGGCCGCTGCGTACGACCGCGACGCCCATCGTCAGCACACCGATCAGGAAGAAGGGCACGGGGTTGGCGAAGCCCTGCAGCGCGTCGCGGAGACTCGTTGTGGCGCCGCTCAGCGCGAGCAGGGTCACGCTCAGGAGCGCCGCGACACCGGGCGCCAGGATCTCGCCCGTCCACAGCAGAATCGTGATCAGGGTGACGATCAGCGCCCGCTGGCCGGCCAGCGGGAGGCCGGCGAGCAGCGGGGGCAGGAAGAGCGCCACCCCCAGACCCGCGAGTGGGACCACGAGCGCCTTCGTCTTGCGTCGTGTCCCTGCCGCCACCACCGCCTCGGTCCGGCTCATCGCGCGGCGCCATCCTCCCACGGACGAGGTGATCTGGTCGAGTGACCGGCCAGAGCGGTCGCGATAGACTCTCGGCGGGAGGCGCGAACGTGCCCACTCATCAATCGCTCACCGGCGCATCGGACGAAGACCTCTTGCAGCGGATGATCGCGACCCACGGGGAGCGATTCGAGGCGACCTTCTGGGCGTTCTTCGGCGCGCACGTCGGGACGCGCTTGCCTCTGCGTCCGGTCATCGTCGACCTGGGATGCGGCCCGGGGTTGTTGCTGCGCGATCTCGGTGAGCGTTACCCCGGCGCGACGCTCTACGGCTACGACGTCACACCCGCGATGATCGATTACGGCCGGCAGCTCGCGTTCGAGACGGTCACCGCGACGTTCGCGCTCCACGACGTGATCGCGAAGCCGCTGCCGCACCCGTCCGGCACCGTGCACCTCGCGAGCATGTCGTCGGTGCTCCACGTCTTCGACGAGCCGTTGCCGACCTTGGCCGAGATCCGCCGCGTGCTCGCTCCCGGCGGGATCTTCTTGCTCAGCGACTGGATCCGCCAGCCGCTCCCCACCTATCTCGCCTGGCGGCGCGACGTCATGAAGGAGAGCGGACCCGATGGGCTCAGGCGCGCCTTCCAGCTCTTTCCCGTGCACAACAAGTACACGGTCGAGGACTGGCGCTGGCTCCTCGGCGAGGCCGGCTTCGAGATCCTCGCCCAGGCCGAGCTACGCGCCTCGCATCGGGTCTTCGTGACGACGCCCGCCCGCTGAGCGCCGGCGTCAGACGCGGAACGCGTTCATCGCGGTCACCAGGGCCGGCGTGCCGCCGAAGAGGTAGGCCACCTCGACCGCTTCCTGGATCTCCGTGTCCGAGGCTCCGGCGGCGCGGGCGCGGCCGGCGATGTTCGCCACACCGTCGGGGTGCGACAGGAGCGCGTCGACGATCATGGTCATGAGGATCTTGTACTTCGCGGGAATCGCGCCGTCCCGCAAGATGCGGTCGCGCTGCGCCATGTAGGCGCTGACGAACTCGGGGTCGCGCTGTTGCAGCGCATGGATCCACGGTGGCAGCGTTGTCTGAGCCATGAGGTCCTCCTCGTTGCCGACTGGTTGTGCGACTATCCCGCGAACGGGCTCTGCCAGAGCGCGTGGCCCACGAAGAACGGGCCGAGCGTCTGGAGGTACTGCGAGGTCTGCGTGGTCTTTCGCATGGCCTGCACGAGATGTGAGAGCGGATGGAGATGGCGGCCGACCAGGCCGATGACGAAGTCGTTGTCGTTGACGTCCAGGCCGTGGCACGCCAGCCGCACGTCGTGGGCCAGATCGGCGTCGCCGTAGGCCCGGCCCAGCACGCTGTGCTCGCGGATGATGGCGCCCTGCTCCTGGGGCGTCAGCTTGCTGAACGAGCCGGTCCGGCGCAGCGGGTACCAGATCCCCCACGGCCACGCCGGATTGAGGGCGGCGCGGCGGGGGCGGCGTAGCAGCCAGTCTTCGAGATCCGTCTCGAAGCCGGAGGCATACGTCCGTCCGAACATCGTGAGCTCGGGTTTCTGGGAGAGCCCGGCGAAAGGCTCGGCGTTCAGCACTTCGCGCAGCGCCGAGACGAAGAAGACCGGGTCTTCGCTCATCGCCACCACGGCGACGCCGCGCGGGTCGTTGACGTCCTGATACAGCACCGACTCGAGCCGGCTCGACTCGAGTGCGCGCTGGAGCGGCTTGGCGTCCAGGCAACCGCCGAATGCCGAGAGCTGCATGAAGAGGCGCCGATCAGAAGTCTGCCGATCGGCGCCGTGCTCCTGGACGTCGATCTTCGTCGGTTCCGAAGCGCTCACGCGTCCAACCCTCCCGAGGGACTACCCGCCCCGCGTGTGCATCTCCAGGTGCGGGTCCTCACGCAAGCGGCCGATCTGTACGAGCGGCGTGCGGTCCCGCAGCCTCAGCCGCTCCTCGGCACCGCGGTCGGCCCGCCGACCCCACGCGCCGGCGATCAGCGCGTGAAGCTCGTCCGGCGACGCCCCGCGGCGGAGCGGTCCCCGGAGGTCGACGCCCTTCTGGGCGTAGAGGCACAAGTAGAATACGCCGTCGGCGGTGAGTCGGCTCCTGTCACAGCTGGCGCAGAACGGCTCGGTCGTGGACGCGATGATCCCGAACACCGTGCCGTCGGCGAGCGTGTACCGGTCGGCGGGCGCGGTGCTCTCTTCCACCACCGGCTCGATCCGGCCGTATCGCCGCTCGAGAATCTTCAGCATCTCGGCCCGGCTCACGACCTTGTCGATCGACCATCGCGTGGCGCCGCCCACGTCCATGTACTCGATGAAGCGCACCTCGGCCGGGACCGTCCGGCCGTACTCGATCAGATCGGCCAGCTCATCGTCGTTGACACCGCGCATGACGACCGTGTCGAGCTTCGTCCCGGTGAAGCCCGCCGGCGCCAGTGCGGCGATGCCCTCGAGGACCTGTGCGTGGTTGGGGCGTCGGGTGAGCGCCGTGAAGCGCTCGGGCCGAAGGGTGTCGAGGCTCACGGTGACGCGATGGAGCCCGGCGGCTCGCAGCGCGGGCGCCTGCTCCCCGAGGAGGACGCCGTTGGTCGTCAGCGCCAGATCGCGGAGCCTCGGCTTGGCCGCGAGGAGCCGGATGAGCTCCGGGAGGCTGCGTCGCAGGAGTGGCTCGCCACCGGTGAGCCGGATCTTGTCGACGCCGAGGTCCATGAAGACGTCGGCGAGCGTGCTGATTTCCTCGAAGTCGAGGATCTGCTCGCGCGGCAGCCAGACATAGTCCTCTTCGGGCATGCAGTAGCCGCAGCGCAGGTTGCAGCGGTCCGTCACCGAGATCCGGAGGTTACGCAGGGGCCGCTGATAGACGTCCGTGATGACCATCAGGGGGCTCCGGCGGCGATCGCGTTCTCGGCGGCGGCTCGCTCCCACTCGCGCAGCAGCCCGGCCTTCTTGACGCCCACGTCGAAATGGTCCCACGGCAGCCGTTCTTCGATCGGCCGGTGGCGCGTCGTGTAGAAGGCGGCGTCACCCTCCCACTCGCGCAGCGCCCGGCGCCAGTCGCCCTCGTGGGAAGCCGCTAGCTCGAGAAAGTCGCCGACGCGCCGGTCACCGCGCGCGAGGAGCGCCTGGAGCGCGGCCTCGCGAGGATTCTCGTGGAGCACGCGCACGTTCGAGAAGCGGCGCACGCCACGCTTGATGATCTCGAGCTTCGACTGGAGCGACTCGGCGCCGTCGAAGGGCGCCCACTGGAACGGCGTCCACGGCTTGGGAACGAACGACGAGACCGACAGGGTGAGCCGCCCGAACGGCCGACCCGTTGGGTCGAGGATGCGCAGCCGCTCGAGCATCCGTCCGGCCAGATCCGGAATCGCCTCGACGTCCTCGACGGTCTCGGTCGGCTGTCCGATCATGAAGTAGGTCTTCAGATTTGGGATGCCGTGAGCCCGGACAAGGTCGCAGGCGGTCATCAGCTGGTCGTCGCTGATGGACTTGCGGATGCTCCGCCGCAGCCGCTCGGTCCCCGCCTCGGGCGCCATCGTGAGCGTGCGGTGGCCGCCCCGCGCCAGCGCCGCCACCAGCCCCTCGCTCAGACTGTCGGCGCGAAGCGACGAGATCGAGAGCTCCATCCCGTTGTCCTCGACGATCTTGAGGAGATCGCCGAGCCAGGGATAGTCCGACACGCAGGCACCGACGAGGCCGATGCGGCGCTCGCCGCTGGCCGCCATCCGCTCCACGGTTTCGCGCAGGGCGTCGACGCTGCGATGCCTGACTGGACGGTACACCTGGCCCTCGAGACAGAAGCGGCAGCCGCGCCCGCAGCCCTTGCCCACCTCGAGGAGCGCCATGTGACCGTACTCGGCCTGCGATGTCTTCACCGCGGCGATCGTTTCGAAGGCGTTCACGTTCCGCAGGCGGCGCTTGGCGACGACCGCGGGCGCGCCGTCTCGCGCGACGACGTCGGCGACGGTCCCGTCGACCGCGTACGCGACCTCGTATCGCTCGGGCACGTACACGCCATCGAGGCCCGCGAGCGAGGCCAGCAGGCCAGTGCGGTCGCGGTAGCCCGCGCGGTACGCGCTGATCAGCTCGACGACCAGTTCTTCGCCCTCGCCGACGACCACGAAGTCCATGAAGGGCGCGACCGGCTCCGGATTCGAGAACGCGCAGACGCCGCCCATCAGGATCAGCGGATCGTGAGGCCGTCGCGCGGCGGCGCGCAGCGGGATCCCCGCCATGCCGAGCAGGCGCAGGACGTTGACGTAGTCGCCCTCGTAGGTGACCGAGAAGCCGACGAGGTGGAACTCGGTGAGCGGCCGGAGTGATTCGAGCGAGAACGGGGGTGTCTGCGCCCGTCGCATCTCGTCGAGGTCGGCCGGCTCGGGCATGAACACGCGCTCGCAGACCACGTCGGGCATCGCGTTCAGGTGCCGATAGATCGTCTGAAAGCCGAGATTCGACATGCCGACGGCGTACGTGTTGGGATAGACGAGGGCGACGGAGATCTTCCCGCCCCAGTCCTTGATGACGGTTCCCTGCTCCTCGGCGAGCAGCGCGTGTGCTTTCTTCTTCAACGACCAAGACATCGCGTTAGTGTACCACGCGGCGCGCGGTCATCCTTTGATGACCGCCAAAGGTTTGAGTCGCGCGACGCGCGTCGAGATGCCGAATCGATGCACGACGTCGACGACGTCCTTGACGTCCTTGTACGCCTCCGGCATCTCCTCGGCGAGGGCGTCGCGCCCGGTCGCGCGCGCGAGCACGCCGCGCTGGCGTAGCTCATCGGCGATGTGCCGGCCTCGCGCCGCCTTCACGGCGGCCGTTCGGCTGAGCCGGCGCCCGGCGCCGTGGCACGTGCTCCCGAACGTCTCCCGCATCGCGTTCTCCGTGCCGATCAGTAGATAGGAGTAGCGCCCCATGTCGCCGGGGACGAGCACGGGCTGGCCCGGGAACGCGCGCGTCGCGCCCTTGCGATGGACGATGAGGCGCCGCCGCGTGCCGTCGACCTCGTGCTCCTCTTCCTTGGCGATGTTGTGGGCGACGTCGTACACGACGCGCATGCCGAGCTCGCGGGGGGCGAGGCCCAGGCTCCGCTCGAAGACCTGGCGCGTCCAGTGCGTGAGCACCTGACGGTTGGCGAAGGCGAAGTTGGCGGCGGCGCGCATCGCGCCGAGGTAGGCGCGCGCCTCGTCGGAGTCGACGGGCGCACAGGCCAGCTGCCGATCGGGCACGCTGATGCCGTAGCGCCGGAGCGCCTTGCCGGTCCTGTCGAGATAGTCGGTGCAGACCTGGTGGCCGAGCCCGCGCGATCCCGTGTGGATCATGACGGTGACCTGGCCCTCGCGGAGGCCGAGCTCGCCCGCCGCCCGCTCGTCGTAGACCACCTCGACCGCCTGCACCTCGAGGAAGTGATTTCCGGAGCCGAGCGTGCCGAGCTGACGGCGTCCGCGCTCGCGCGCGTGAGCCGACACGTTGTCGGGCACCGCGCCATCCAGCCCGCCGCCGGACTCGAGGTGCTTCAGATCGTCCGCATCGCCATACCCCGCGCTCACCGCCCAGGCGGCGCCGCGCTCGAGGACGCGATCGAGCGCGTTCGGATCGAGCGTGAGCTCGCCGCGTGAGCCCACGCCGGTCGGGATGGCCGCGTAGAGCGCGTCGACGAGCGCTTCCATGCGGTCGGCGATGGCGTCGGAGCGGAGCGCGGTCCCGAGCAGGCGCACGCCGCAGTTGATGTCGAAGCCGATCGCGCCCGGGCTCACGACGCCGTGGCGAGCGTCGGTCGCGACGACACCGCCCACCGGTAGGCCGTAGCCCTGATGGATGTCGGGCATCGCCATCGCGGCCTTCACGATGCCCGGCAAGGTCGCGCCGTTGGCGATCTGCTCCAGCGAGGCGTCCGAGCGAATCGACTCGATCAGCTGCTCGTCGGCGATGACGAGGCCCGGGACGCGCATGCCGCGGCTTGCGTCCTGAGGAATCCGCCAGAGATACGGGCCCACTCGCTCGAGGCGCAAACTGCCGTCCTGTCGCTCAGCTGGTGGCCGGCGATGCGGTGGCGCGGCGGCTCGTCCAGGCCATGCCCGCGACGGCGACGAGCACACCGATGACGCTCGCCAGCTGCGGGACCCGGACCGGGCCGAGCCAGAAGCTGTCGAGCCGGAGAGCCTCGATCGCGAAGCGGCCGATCGAGTAGAGGCCGACGTAGGCGAAGAACAGGGCGCCCGGCCGATGACGGAGCCTCGAGCGCAGGACTCCGACGAGCAGCAGGAAGACCGCGAAGTCCCAGATCGACTCGTAGAGGAAGGTCGGGTGGAAGTACTCGAACTGGGCGTAGCCGAGCGGACGGTGCTCAGGCGAGATGTAGAGCTTCCACGGCAGATCGGTCGGGCGGCCGAAGGCCTCCTCGTTGAAGAAGTTGCCCCACCGGCCGATGGCCTGCCCAAGCACCATCGACGGCGCGGCGACGTCGAGCCCGCGCAAGATCGGCAGTCGCCACCGATACGCGAGCCATGCGCCGACCAGCGGGCCCACGATCAGCCCGCCATGCATCGCGAGGCCGCCCTCCCACACCGCGACGATCTTCGATGGATAGCGGCCGTAGTAGTCCCAGTTGAAGATGACCTCGTAGACACGCGCGCCCGCGAGGCCCGCCAGGATCGCCCACTGTCCGGCGCTGATGATGTCGTCGGCCGGAAGGCCTTCGCGCTTGGCTTGACGGTAGCCGAGCCAGAGCCCGACGACGATCGCGGTGGCCATGAGAATGCCGTACCAGCGGATGACGACGGGGCCGAGCTGGAACGCAATCGCGCCCGGTGAGTTCATGACGAGAGGCAGCACACAACGCAGGATATCACGGGGTTAGGGGCGAATCCGCGACCGGCGACTCGACGGCGTCGGTGGCGGCGAGGAGCTTGTCGAGCGCCGCGACGTCTCCGCGTCGCGCACGCGAGACGGTCACACGATTCGCGCGGCGTGGGCGCAGCCCGACGAGGCTACACGCCCAGACGAAGAGCCCCAGGATGTCGTTCGAGTAGTCGCGCCCGGCGACGACCCGCCGATGTCGGCAACCGTCCGACTCGATGCAGCCCCGAACGAACTCCTGAGGATTCTGCTCCACGATGCTCCGTTGCCAGGGCTGGAGGACGATCGGCCGCTGGTGCTTGCGTCCAGTGCCGTGTTGAGGGAACAGCGTGGGCCACGCGTTCGAGTAGGCATTGACGATCGTGACGGTCTCACGGCGACGAAGCCCAACGGGATGGCCCGGACGCAGCGCCGAGATCGCGCGCGCGACTCGCTCGATGACAGGGCCCTGACGTTTGTGCAACGAGACTTCGAGGCGATACGTTCGCGGTGTTCGGGAGATGTAGCCGTCGCCGAGGTACATTCCGAGCAAGTAACTGTACGCGGCGCTCTGGGATGATGTTGGTAGGGGCGGCAGGATTCGAACCTGCACGTCCTTGCGGACAGAAGGTTTTAAGCCTTCAGTGTCTCCCCGTTCCACCACGCCCCCGCCGACCGACGGGCTCAGAGATTCTTGACCTTCTCGTTGACCTCGCGGATCCGCTTTTGCCGCTCCTCCTCCTCGGCGAGCGCCTTGGCCTTGCGCTGCCGCTCGGCCTCCTCCTGCTCCTCCATGCCCTTGTTCGCGCCGCCGATCCACTTGTCGATGTACTGCACCCAGGTCGGCAGGTGCCCCTCGTCGGACTTGAAGACCAGGGCCTGGTGCATCATGCCCAGGCGCCGCGGATGACAGAGCACCGTGGATTCCGCGGGCTCGGAGAAGAGCCGCGACCATTCGCGCGACGGCGCGGCGCTGAGCTGGATGGTCCAGGTGAACTCCTCACCCTTGAGGTCGGTCGCCTTCGGCGGACCCACCCGCTTGACTAGCTCGGCCATGAACAGTCTCCGGAGATCCTCTCGAAGTTGGTGACGAGGTCGCTGATATGGAGGCGGCGAGCGGATTCGAACCGCTGAGTAGAGGTTTTGCAGACCTCCGCCTTAGCCACTTGGCTACGCCGCCCCGATGGAGGGAGCCGGTCGATCGAAAAAGGGCTGGAGCGGGAAACGGGATTCGAACCCGCGACCCCGACCTTGGCAAGGTCGTGCTCTACCACTGAGCTATTCCCGCGCCACAGCCGACGATGTTATCACGATCGGCCTGTGCCTGCCCTCAGAGCGTCCGCGGCGTCCTCGGGGGGAACGGGGTTGATGAAGACCCCGCTGCCCCACTCGAACCCGGCGACCCGCGTCAGCTTCGGAATCACCTCGAGATGCCAGTGGAACGACTCGAGCTGGGCCTCGCGGAACGGCGCCGTGTGCAGCATGAAGTTGAACGGCGGCTCGCCCAGCACCTGGTTCATGCGTCGAAGGACCTCGCCGAGCGTGCCGGCCACCCCGCGCAGCTCCTCCTCGGTCGATTCTTCGAACGCGGCCCGGTGGTGCACGGGAAGGATCCACGTCTCGAACGGGAACCGCGGCGCGAACGGCGCCAGCGCCACGAAGTCGGGGGATTCGAGAACCAGCCGACCTCGGCCGCGTCGCTCCTGGCGGATCATGTCGCACCAGACGCACCGCTCCTTGAGATCGAAGTACTGGGCCGAGCCGGCGAGCTCCTCGGCCACCATGATCGGGATGATCGGCGTCGCGATGAGCTGCGAGTGCGGGTGCTCGAGCGAGGCGCCGGCGGCCTCGCCGTGATTCTTGAACACGAGGACATACGCGAATCGCGGATCCTTTTTGAGGTCCAGCATGCGCTCGCGGAACGCGAACAACACATCGGCGACGGCGTCGACCGCGAGGTCCGCGAGGGATGCGTCGTGCCGCGGCGTCTCGATGACGACCTCATGGGCACCGACCCCGTTCATCCGGTCGAAGAGGCCCTCGCCCGACGGTTCGAGCTCGCCCTCGATCCGGAGCGCCGGAAACTTGTTCGGCACCACGCGATAGGTCCAGCCCGGGCCGTTCGACTGGCCGTCAGGCGGCCGGCCGGCGAGGATCTCCGGCGGCGTCTGTTGCTCGTGGCCCTCGCAGAACGCGCAGGCGGTGGTGCGCGGGCGCACCGGCTCGGTGACGAAGTCGGACGGCCGGCGCGCACGCTCCGTCGCGATGATGACCCAGCGCCCGACGACCGGATCCTTGCGCAGCTCGGGCATCGCGCTAGCGGTCCTCCCGCTTCACGGGCCGCTCGAGCAGCGAGGTCAGCGCATCCGCCGGCGGCTTGCCCTCGAAGAGCACGGCGCTGACCTCGTGGCAGATCGGCAGGGTCACCGAGTAGCGGCGCGCGAGCGCCAGCGCCGAGACGACCGTGCGCGCGCCCTCGGCGATCATGCGCGTCTCGCGCTCGACGGAGGCCGCGGTGCCGCCCTTCGCGAGGGCCATGCCGAGCTGGCGGTTGCGCGAGAGGCTGCCGGTACACGTGAGCACGAGGTCTCCGAGACCGGCGAGCCCCGCCATGGTTCCGGAGACGGCGCCGAGCGCGACTGCCAGGCGCGTCAGCTCGGCCAGGCCGCGCGTGACGAGCGCGGCGCGCGCGTTCTCGCCAAGGCCGAGGCCGTCCGCGATGCCGGTCGCGATGGCCATCACGTTCTTCAAGGCGCCACCCACCTCGACGCCGATCACGTCACGGTTCGCGTAGAGCCGGAGCTCGCGCGTGCCGAGCCTCCGCTGGAGCGCGGCGGCCAGCGTGTCGTCCCGCGTCGCGATCACCGCCGCGGTCGGCCGCGCGAGCGCGACCTCGCGCGCGAACGTCGGGCCGGACAGCACGGCGACCCGCGCCTCCGGGAATCGCTCGCTGATCACCTCGCTCATGCGCAGGTGACGCTCGGGGTCGAGCCCCTTCGTCGCCGACAGGATCGGCACGTCGGCCGGGATGGACGGGAGCGTCTTCAAGGTCGTCGCCACGAACTCCGACGGCACGACGATGATCACCAGGGTTGCACCGTGGAGTGCCTCGTCGAGATCCGTCGTCGGCTCGACCGCGGCCGGCACGTCGATGTCGGCGAGGTACCACGGGCTCCGGCGCTGGGTGCGGATCCCGTCGACGACCTCGCGCTCGCGCGCCCAGAGACGCACCGCGGTGCCCGTCCGCGCGGCGTGGATCGCCAGCGCGGTGCCCCAGCTTCCGCCGCCGATGACCGCGATGCTCACGCCGAGCGCCGCTGGCCGAGCTTCGGTTCGTGGCCGGCCAGGAGCCGGGTGATGTTCGCATGGTGGCGCCCGACGATGATCGCGCCGACGGCGAACGCGGCGAGCACGAACGGCGCCGGCATACCGAGCAGCAACGCGCCGAGCGGGACGCAGGAGGCCGCGAGGATGGAGCCCAGCGAGACGTAACGGAAGCTCAGCGTGACGAGCAGCCACACGAGCGCGGCGGGCAGCACCGCCAGTGGCACGATCCGGAGGAACGCGCCCAGGCCCGTGGCAACGCCCTTGCCGCCGCGGAACCCGAGAAAGACCGACCAGCAGTTGCCGATGACCGCGGCGACCGCCGAGGCGGCGATGACCCCGGTGTCGACGCCGGAGGGGCGCGCTCCGAGCGCGGCGCCGGCCACCACCGCGAGGTAGCCCTTCGCGATGTCACCGACGAGGGTCAGGATCGCCGGAAGGCGGCCGACCGTTCGCAGTACGTTCGTCGCGCCGATGGTTCCGCTCCCGTGGCGCCGGATGTCGGCGACGCCGAAGGCGCGCCCCACGAGATAGCCGATGGGCACCGCACCGATCAGGTAGGCGGCGCCGATCGCCAGGATCGCGCTCACGACCAGCGTTCTTCGCCCGGCACGATCGCTCGGTAGTCGGCCTTCCGGAAGAAGCGATAGAAGTAGTCGACGGCCGAAATGATCGTGAGCCCGAGCGCCGCCCACAGAGCCGCGGTCGCCGCGACGTGGAATCCTGGAGGGTCGAACCCCTTCTCGATGATCAACATGGTGATCGCGACGTACTGGCTCACCGTCTTCCACTTGGCCATTCGTGATGCTGGCACGATCACGCCGACCGACGCCGCGACCGCTCGCAGACCGGTCACCGCCAGCTCGCGCCCGACGATGACCACGACGATCCACGCGTCGATCTTGTCGATGGCGAGGAGCGACACCAGCGCGGCGGCGACCAGGAGCTTGTCGGCGATCGGATCGAGGAGCGTCCCGAGGGTCGTCACCTGGTTGCGTCGCCGAGCGAGCATCCCGTCCGCCCAGTCGGTGATGGCGGCGAGGATGAAGATCGCCGCGGCGATCAGCGCATGCACGCGGGACGACGAGATGAGGAACACGATGAGCAGCGGCACCGCGACAATGCGTGTCAGAGTGAGGCCGATCGGCAAGTTCACGCTGGAGCTCCGTCGCCGGAACGAATGCGCGTCGTCATTATCCGTGGTCGCCCACGATCTTGTCAACGTTGGGCACGTAGCGAGGCACGAGCTTCGTCGTGTCCAGGCGCAGGCACGCGTCGACGTCGGCGCCACGCCCGGCGGCGATCAGGCGTCGCGCCCACGGCGCGTCGCGCTTGAGGCGGCCGACGTCGGCGGCGTACTGGCGGCCCGTGTCCAGGGCGTCCCTGGCGGCTTGGGTGAGAACGGCCGCGGGGACCGTCGCCAGGATGCGCTCGACGGCGAGCCCGCCGCACGTCCAGTCCTCGAGCGCGCGCCTGCCGTGCGAGCCCGCGCACACGATGGTCACGGCGCGCCCGGCCGCGGCGGCCCACGTCGCGGCGGCGGTGACGTTGACGAGCGCGGCGATGCCGATCGCGTCGGCGGCACGAGAGGCCAGCAACGCGCGCGTCCCGTTGCTCGTCGTGAAATACACCGTCTTGCCCCGCACGTGCGGGCTCTGGAACTCCACGGGCGAGTTGCTGAGATCGAAGCCGGGAATCGGCTCGCCCTGCCGCTCGCCGGCGACCAGGGCACTCCCGTTGCGTGCCTCGGTGGCCCGGCGCCGGGCGTCCTGCGGATCGGCGACCGGCACGATCGCGTCGCAACCGTTCGAGAGCGCGGTGATGATCGTCGTCGACGCGCGGAGCACGTCGATCACCAGCACGGTCATGCCTCCCAGATCGGCCGGAACAACCGCCTCGGCTGTCGGCGCGACGTCGATCCGCACGGGTCAGGCGTTGCGATCGCGGAGCGCGCGGATTTTGAGCCGGAGCGCGTTCAGATTGATGAATCCCTCGGCGTCTCGCTGCCGATACACCGAATCGGCCTCGAAGGTGGCGAAGTCGGTCCGGTAGAGCGATCGGGGCGATCGCCGGCCGGTGACCGTGACGTTGCCCTTGTAGAGCCTGAGCCGTACCGTGCCGGTGACGTCGCGGGCGCACTCGTCCACGAGCGACTGCAGCAGCTGGCGCTCGGGTGCGAACCAGAAGCCGTAGTAAATCATCTCGGCGTAGCGCGGCACGAGCGAGTCGCGCAGGTGGAGCACCTCGCGGTCGAGCGTGATCGATTCGAGCGCCCGCCGCGCCACGTGCAGGATGGTGCCGCCGGGCGTCTCGTAGACACCGCGGGACTTCATGCCGACGAAACGGTTCTCGACGAGATCCACGCGACCGATGCCGTGCTCGCCGCCGAGACGGTTGAGCCGCGTCAGCAGCGCCACCGGCGCCAGGCGTTCGCCGTCGACCATCACCGGGTCGCCGCGCTCGAACGCGATCTCGAGCGCCACCGGGACGTCCGGCGCCGCCTCGGGGTCGTTGGTGAGCTGGAACATCTTGGTCGGCGGCTCGGCCCAGGGGTCCTCGAGCACCCCGCCCTCGTAGGAGATGTGAAAGAGATTCCGGTCGGTGCTGTAGGGCCGCTCCACCGTCACGGGCACGGGGATGTCGTGACGTCTCGCGAACTCGATCAGCGACGTGCGCGAATCGAGCTCCCACTCGCGCCACGGTGCGATCACTCGTAGATGCGGTGCGAGCGCCGCGTAGGTCAGCTCGAAGCGCACCTGGTCGTTGCCCTTGCCGGTGGCGCCGTGGGCGACGGCGTCGGCGCCTTCCTTCGCGGCAACCTCGACCTGCGCGCGGGCGATCAGCGGCCGCGCGATCGACGTCCCCAGCAGGTACGCGCCCTCGTACACGGCGTTGGCCCGCAGCATCGGGAAGATGAAGTCGCGGACGAACTCCTCACGCAGATCGACGATGTGGACGGCCACGGCGCCCGTGCGCGTCGCCTTGTCCCGGATGGGGATCAGCTCCTCCCCTTGCCCAAGGTCGGCGCAGAACGCGACGACCTCGCACCGGTAGCGCTCGATCAGCCAGCGCAGGATGACGGAGGTGTCGAGCCCGCCCGAATAGGCCAGGACCACCCGCTTGGGATCAGGCGTCATCGAGCGAGCCTCCCAGCAGGTGCAGCAGCACGGCCTTCTGCGCGTGGAGGCGGTTCTCGGCCTGCTCGAGCACGATACTCTGCCTGCTGTCGAGCACGGTGTCCGTGATCTCCTCGCCGCGGTGGGCCGGCAGGCAATGCATCACGAGCGCCGAGGCCTTGGCGAAGCCGACCAGGGTGTCGTTGACCTGATAGCGGCTGAAGGCTTCGAGCCGCTGCTCGTGCTCCGCCTCCTGCCCCATGCTCGTCCAGACATCCGTGTAGATCACGTCGGCGCCGGTCGCGGCCGCCCGCGCGTCCTCGGTGAGCTCGATCCGGCCGCCGAGGCGTCGCGCCGTCGCGACCACGCCCGCGTCGGGCTCGTACCCCGGGGGACACGCGACGATGATCGAGGCACCGAGCAGCGCGCCGAGGAGCATCACCGAGTGGCAGACGTTGTTGCCGTCACCGATCCACGCGATCCGCACGGTGGCGAAGTCGACGCCGCGCTCCCACAAGGTGAAGAAGTCGGCCAGCGCCTGGCACGGGTGCTCGCGATCCGACAGGCCGTTGATCACGGGGACCGAGGCGTGCCGAGCGAGCTCGGTGATCGTCGAGTGGGAATAGACGCGAGCCATGATCCCGTCGACCCACAGCGACAGGTTGCGCGCGACGTCGGGGACCGATTCGCGCGTCCCCAGGCCGATCTCGCGGCCGACCAGGTGCACCCCGCGCCCGCCGAGCTGGATCAGGCCCACCTCGAACGTCACGCGAGTCCGGAGCGACGGTTTCTCGAAGATCAGCGCGCAGGTTTTCCCGGCCAGCGGCGCGGAGAGCCGTCCGGCCTTGCGCCGCTGCTTGACGTCGGCCGCGAGGGTGAAGAGCCCGAGCGCAACGTCGCGCGTCAGGTCGGCGGCGGACAGGAAATGCCGCATCGTCAGGCGCGTCCGAGGGCGGTGCCGATGATCGCGAGTGCGCGATCGCAGTCACGCTCCTCGACGATCAGTGGCGGCGTCAGCCGCAGCACGCGCTCGCCGGCAGACAGCACGAGCAGCCCGGCCTCGCGGCAGGCATCGACGACCGGCCCGGCGGGCCCGGCGAGCTCGGCCCCGATCAGGAGCCCCTTGCCGCGGACGGCGCGAACGGCCGGGTTCGAGGCCTGGATGGTGCGAAGCCCGTCCATCAGATATCGGCCCATCCGGGCCGCGCGCTCCCAGAGCTTGCCGTCCAGGATCGTGGTGAGGGTGGCGAGCGCCACCGACGTGATGAACGGCGTGCCACCGAAGGTGGAGCCGTGCGTGCCGGCCACCAGGACGCTCGCGATGTCCTCGCGGGTCAGCATGGCGCCGATCGGCACACCGTTGGCGAGCGCCTTCGCCAGGGTCATGATGTCCGGCTCGATGCCGTAGTGCTCGTAGCACCAGAGCCGCCCGGTCCGCGCGACACCCGTCTGGATCTCGTCGATGATGAGGAGCGCACCCGACTGATCGCAGAGTTTGCGGAGCCCGCGCAGGTAGTCCTCATCGGGGACATTGACGCCGCCCTCACCCTGGACGCACTCCACGAGCACGCCGGCGGTGCGGTTGTCGATCGCGCGCTCCATCGCGCGCAGGTCGTTGTAGGCCACGTGCTTGAAGCCGGGCACCAGCGGCTCGAAGCCGTGATGGTACTTCTCCTGACCGGTGGCCGCGACCGTCGCGAACGTGCGCCCGTGGAACGAGTTCCGCGTGGCGACGAACTCGACCCGGTCCGACGCGATCCGCTCGCGGGCGTACTTCCGGGCGAGCTTGAGCGCCGCTTCGTTGGCCTCGGCGCCGGAGTTCGAGAAGAACACGCGATCGGCGAACGAGTGCTCGATCAGGAGCTTCGCCAGATGGATCTGCGGCGCCGAGTGATAGAGGTTGGAGACGTGCAGGAGCGTCGCCGCCGCCTCCTGGATGGCGCCGGTCACGCGCGGATGGCAGTGACCCAACGAGGTCACGGCGATGCCGGCGCCGAAGTCGAGGTACTCGCGCCCGTCGGAATCCCACACGCGGACGCCTTCGCCGCGCACGAGCACGATGGGCGCCCGGGCGCCATAGTTCGGGGTGTGATACTTCGCCGACCATTCGAGCAGCGTCTTGGTATCCATCGGGCTCGACCTCACAGAACGATTTCCGTTCCGATGCCTTCGCGGGTGAAGAGCTCGTGCACGATCGCGTACGGCTGACTGCCGTCGATGATGTGGGCCTTCGCGGTCCCGCCCTCCAGGGCCCGCAGCGACGACTCGACCTTCGGCAGCATGCCGCCATCGATCACGCCGTCTATGACGAACCGCTCCGCGTCCTTTCGGGCCAGTGTGCTCACGAGCCGGCGATCGACGTCGAGGATCCCCTGGACGTCGGTCAGGTGGATCAGCTTCTCGGCCCCGAGGGCCGCGGCGACCTCGCCGGCGACGAGATCCGCGTTGATATTGTACGTTTCGCCCCTGCCCCCGATGCCGACCGGCGCGATGACCGGAATGAAGCCGTCGTCCGTGAGGAGTCGGATGGCCTCGGTGTTGACCGCCTCGACCTCGCCGACGAGTCCGATGTCCACCTCTTCGCCGGTCGGCAGCCGGTGCGGCCGGCGGCGCGCTCGGAGCAGGTTGGCGTCCTTGCCGGACAGGCCGATCGCCCGACCGCCGTGGTGGTTGATGCGGGCGACGATCTCCTTGTTGATCTTGCCGACGAGCACCATCTCGACGATCTCGACCGTCTCCTGGTCGGTCACCCGCATGCCGCCGACGAAGCGCGGCTCCTTGCCGAGCCGCTTCATCATCGCCCCGATCTGCGGACCCCCACCGTGAACGATGACCGGGTTGAGACCGACCAGGCGCAGGAGGCTCACCTCTTGCGCGAACGAGTCCTTGAGGTCGGCTCGCTCCATCGCCGCGCCGCCGTACTTGATGACGATGGTCTTTCCGCGGAACTCCCGGATATAAGGAAGGGCCTCGACGAGAATCTCGGCCCGCCGGGGGTCGATCACAGGCGCGCCTCGCCCTTCGGGCTGCGGCTGGGCAAAGCCATCACCGGACAACCATCACAGAATGTACCTCGACAGGTCCTGGTCGCGCGTGATGTCGCTGAGCCGGGCGCGGACATACGCGGCGTCGATGGTCAGCTCCTTGCCGGGTAGATCCGGCGCGTCGAACGAGATCTGCTCGAGGAGCTTTTCCATGACCGTGTAGAGGCGCCGCGCCCCGATGTTCTCCGTGCTCGTGTTCACCTGCATCGCGATCTCCGCGATCGCCTCCACCGCCTCCGGCGCAAACCGGAGGGTCACCTGTTCCGTCTTCAGGAGCTCCACGTACTGCGTGATCAGAGCGTTCCGAGGCTCGGTAAGAATGCGGACGAAATCCTCCCGCGTCAAGGGGTCCAGCTCGACGCGGATCGGGAAGCGGCCCTGGAGCTCCGGGATCAGATCCGACGGCTTGGCGATATGGAACGCGCCGGCGGCGATGAACAGGATGTGGTCGGTACGGACGACCCCATACTTGGTCGTGACCGACGAGCCCTCGACGATCGGAAGAAGGTCGCGCTGAACGCCCTCGCGGCTCACGTCCGGGCCGTGGCCCCCTTCGCGCCCCGCAACCTTGTCGAGCTCGTCGAGGAAGACGATGCCCGAGTTCTCGGCACGCCGGATGGCCTGGGTGACCGCCTCATCCATATCGACGAGCTTCTGGGCCTCCTCCTGGGCCAGGAGCCGCCGCGCCTCGGCGACCCGCACCTTTCGGCGCTTCGTCCGGCTCGGCATGATGTTCGAGAGCATGTCCTTGAGGTGGATGCCCATCTCCTCCATGCCCTGGCCGGACAGGACCTCGATCATGGGCAGCGACTGCTGCTGCATCTCCAGCTCGACGAGACGATCGTCCAGCCGCCCAGCCCGGAGCTGCTGGCGGAGCTTGTCCTTAGTCGTCTCGCGCGAGGCGTCAGGCGTGACTTCCTCGAGCGAGCTCGATGAGAACGGCTCGGCCCGCCGCGGCAACAGCACGTCGAGCAGCCGCTCTTCCGCGAGCTGCTCCGCTCTCTCCTGCACGCGGGCCGTCATCTCCGCCTTGACCATGTTGACGGAGAGCTCGGTCAGGTCCCGGATCATCGACTCCACGTCGCGGCCGACGTAGCCGACCTCGGTGTACTTCGAGGCTTCGACCTTCAGGAACGGAGCCTGCGAGAGCTTCGCCAGTCGCCGGGCGACCTCGGTCTTCCCGACGCCGGTGGGGCCGATCATGATGATGTTCTTCGGCGCGACCTCGTCGCGCAGCTCGACCGGAAGGTTCTGCCGCCGCCAACGGTTGCGAAGGGCGATGGCGACCGCACGCTTGGCCTTCTCCTGGCCGACGATGTAGCGGTCGAGCTCGGCGACGATCTGCGCTGGAGTCAGCGTGAGGTCGGTCATTGTAGCGGGTGCCGCGAGGCCGGCTTAGACCGAGGGTGGCCTGAGACAGGCGCGACCCGGCTCCGTACGCCCGGTCCTGTCGACGGCGTGAAGTGACCCGGCGTCACAGGACTTCGACCGTCAGGTGGTCGTTGGTGAACACACAGATGGTCGCGGCGACCCGCATCGCCTCGCTGGCGATCGCCTTGGCGTCGAGATCGGAGTTGGCGATGAGCGCCCGCGCCGCCGCGAGTGCGTACGGACCGCCCGAGCCGATCCCGATCAACCCGTCGTCGGGCTCGATGACGTCGCCGGTCCCGGACACGATGAACGAGTGTTCGCGATCGGCCACCGCCAGGAGCGCCTCGAGTCGACGCAGCACGCGATCGGAGCGCCAGTCCTTGGCCAGCTCGACCGCCGCACGCGACAAATTTCCGCGATGCTCCTCCAGCTTCGCCTCGAATCGCGCGAAGAGCGTGAACGCGTCGGCGGCCGCGCCGGCGAACCCGGCCACGACCCGATCGCCGTAGAGCTTGCGCACCTTCCGGGCGCCGGCCTTGACGATGGTGTTGCCGATCGAGACCTGCCCGTCTCCGGCGACGGCCACCTGACCCCGGTGGCGCACCGCGACCACGGTCGTCGACCTGATCTGTTGTCGCGGGGACCATGAGCCTGCCTTGGACCGAGGGTGGCCTGCGAACGGTGCGACCCGGCTCCGCACGCCCGCTCTCTCCGAAGGGGCGGCGTGGCTCCGCACGCCCGTTCTTTCCCTCGCGCTCATTTCGAGCGGGCGCGCGGGTGGGCGGCGTCGTACACGCGCATGAGCTGCTCGGTGCCCACGTGCGTGTAACGCTGCGTCGTCGACAAGCGGCTGTGGCCGAGGAGCTCCTGGATCACCCGGAGGTCGGCCCCGGCGTCGAGCAGATGGGTGGCGAACGTGTGGCGCAGGGTGTGCGGGCTCACGCGCCTCGTGATCCCGCTCATCGCGGCGCTCCGCCGCACGATCGTGTGGAGCGAGCGGACCGTGAGCCGTCCGCCGCGACGGTTGGCGAAGAGGGCGCCCGCTCCGGCGCCTCGCCCGTTCAGATAGACGTCGAGGGCGCTCGCCGCCCGGTTGCCATACGGGACGATCCGTTCCTTGCGCCCTTTACCGAGCACGCGCACCGTCTGCTGCGAGCGGTCGAGATCGTCGAGGTCGAGGCCGGCGAGCTCGGACACGCGGAGACCGGTCGCGTAGAGAAGCTCCAGCACCGCGGTGTCGCGCGCGCGCGCGGCGCCGTCGAGCGCCCTGGCGTCCATCAGGGACATCGCCTCGTCGATCGGCAGGAACGAGACGAGCTTGTTCGGGGGGCGCGGGCCTCTCACCTCACGCGCGACGTTCCGCTCGAGGACACCGCGGCGGACCAGGAACCGGAACCAGCTGCGCACGGCGGCCAGCTTGCGCGCGATCGTGGTCGCGTCGAGCCCGCGCGCGTGCAGCCGGGCGAGATAGCCTCGAATGGTCCGCGTGTCGACGCCGCCGAGCCAGGCGGCGGGGTCGCCGCCTCCGGCGTACTGCGCGAACTCCAGGAGATCGGTCCGGTAGCTTCGGAGCGTGTGCGGCGAGGCATCCTTCTCGAGCGAGAGGTGACGGAAAAACGCCGCCAGCGAATCCTTCATGTCACCGGTTGCTCGACCTCCCGCTCGAAGTCGCACCCCTCGCGAGCGCAGCTACGGACGACGCGGTTCTTCAGGGCGCGCTCGGTGACGAACGCGGCCCCGCACTTCGGGCACGGCTCGGGGACCGGGCGACGCCAGACCACGAACTTGCAGTTCGGATACGCGGAGCACCCGAAGAAGGTCCGGCCCTTGCGCGAGCGACGCTCGACCAGCTGCCCGGTGCAACCGGGCTCGGGGCACGCGATGCCGAGCGTGACCGGCTTGGTCGTCTTGCACTCCGGGTAGCCGGAGCATGCGATGAATTTCCCGAAGCGCCCGTGCTTGATGACCATCGGCTTGCCGCACGTGGGGCAGTTCTCGTTCGCCGGCTCGTCCTCGGCGCGACCGCTGCCGTCGAGGTTGCGGGTGTAGCGGCAGTCGGGGTAGGCCGAGCACGCCAGGAATTTTCCGAACCGCCCGCGCTTGTCCAGGAGCTCGCTGCCGCACTCCGGGCACAGCTCCCCGGTGGGCTCGCCCACCTTCTCGCTGCGCATCTCACGCTTGGCCCGGGCGAGGTCGCGCTTGAACGGCTCGTAGAATTCCCGAACCGTGTCGACCCACTTGCGCTCGCCCTCCTCGATCTTGTCGAGGTTGTCCTCCATCTGGGCTGTGAACTCGACGTTCATGATGTCCTGGAAGTACGGAATCAGCTTGTCGGTGACCGCCATGCCGAGCTCGGTCGGCGACAGGGTGCGTCGCTCGCGGTGCACGTAGCCTCGATCGTTGATGATCGTGCCCAGGATCGACGCATAGGTCGATGGCCGGCCGATGCCGAGCTCCTCGAGCGCCTTGATCAGCGAGGCCTCGGTGAAGCGGGGCGGCGGCTGGGTGAAGTGCTGCTTGGGATCCAGCGCGAGGAGCGTGAGGACTTCGCCCTCTTCGAGGAGCGGGACCGCCCCCTCCGGATCCTGCTCGGGCTGGGTCTCTTCTTCTTCGCGGCTCTCTTCATAGACGGCGGTGAAGCCCTTGAACTTGAGGGTGGCTCCCTGCGCCCGGAAGAGGCACTGTCCGGCCTCGATGTCGGCGCCCACGGTGTCGTAGACCGCGGGCATCATCTGGCTCCCCAGGAAGCGCTCCCAGATCAGGCGATAGAGCGCCATCTGATCCTTGGTGAGAAACTGCGCGACCGCTCTGGGCTCGTTTCGGAGCTCGGAGGGGCGGATCGCTTCGTGCGCCTCCTGGGCGCTTCCGCGTGAGCGGTAGGCCGGCGGCGCCTCGGGCACGTACTCGTCCCCGATGCGCGCGATCACCCACCCGCGCGCCGCGGCCTGGGCCTCGCGCGCCACGCGGACCGAATCCGTCCTCATATACGTGATGAGGCCCTCGGCGCCCTCCGACCCGAGGTCGATGCCCTCGTAGAGCTGCTGGGCGATCGTCATAGTCTTACGCGCCGTGAAGCCGAGCTTCTTCCCCGCCTCCTGCTGCAAGGACGCTTTCTCGCCCGCGACCTCCTTCAGGGTCGCCACGAACTCGGGCGGGCGCGCGGCCTTGAGCTTCGCGTGGAGCGACCAGTACTCGACCGGGACGAACGCCTGGATCTCGCGCTCCCGGTCGACGATCAGCCGCACCGCCACCGACTGCACGCGCCCCGCCGAGAGGCCGCGCTGCACCTTTTCCCAAAGCAAGGGCGAGAGGCTGTAGCCGACCAGGCGATCGAGCACGCGCCGCGCCTGCTGGGCGTCGACCTTCTTCAGATCGATCTTGCCCGGCTGCAGGAAGGCAGCCTTGACCGCGCGCTCGGTGATCTCGTTGAATGTGATCCGGTAGACATTCTTCTTCGCGACGTCGAGCTCTTCGGCGAGGTGCCAGCCGATCGCCTCGCCCTCGCGATCGGGGTCGGTCGCGACGTACAGTGCGTCGACCTTCTCGGCGGCCTTCTTGAGGT
>WNGJ01000416.1_pt1 | contig 62417 bp, 62 predicted proteins | sample 5400611 | NCBI WGS metagenome assembly WNGJ01 (sample SAMN13153375, study PRJNA577476) | soil metagenome | isolation source: 40 cm soil or saprolite under Garry oak tree replicate 1 | place: USA:California | collected 2016-06-15 | reverse complement strand
CGAGCCCCGTGTAGCCGATCAGCAGATCGAGGCTCATCGCGATCGTGCCGAAGAGGAGCGCGTCGAAGGCGAGCAGCAGGTAGAACTTCGACATGAAGGGCAGGGCCGGCAGCGCGGCCAGCAGGGCCCACACCAGCACGGCCCGCCAGGAGAACGCTCTACTCAAGCACGCCCTCGCGGCCGAAGAAGCCCCGCGGGCGGACGATCAGGACCACGATCATGATGGCGAAGATCGCGATCGCGACGCGCTGGGGGTTCATCCAGAGCGTCAGCACGCTCTGTGCGAGCCCGATGACGAAGGCCGCGATCACCGAACCGCCCATCGAGCCCATGCCCCCGAGGATCACGACGATGAATGCGAGCAGGATCATCTCCACGCCCATCTGCGGGTAGACCGTGAAGATCGGGGCGAGCAGGAGGCCGGCCAGCGCCGCGAGAGCGGCCGAGCCGGCGAACGTCAGGGTGAACACCCGTGGGACGTTGACACCGAGGCCGTCGAGCATCTCGGCGTCCTGCACCGCCGCCCGGACGAGGATGCCGGCGCGGGTCCGCGTGAAGAAGAGCCAGATCGCCAGCAGCAGCGCCGAGGATGCCGCCAGGAGGAACAGGCGATAGTTCGGATAGGTCATCCCCAGCAGCGGCGTCGACCCGGTGAACGGCGGCACGATGCGCCGCATGTCGCCGCCCCAGATCTGGCGCGCGCCCTCGCGGAACACCAGCGCGAGACCGAAGGTGAGGATGAGGCCGTAGAGCGGCTCACGGCGATAGAGCGGCCGGAGCGTCGTCACCTCGGTCAAGGCGCCGATCGCGCCGACCGCCAGCGGTCCCACCACGAGCGCCGCCCAGAACGAGTGGGTCAGGCCGACCACGGTGATGCCGGCATAGGCGCCCAGCATGTACAGCTCGCCGTGGGCGAAGTTCATGACGCCGAGCAGCCCGAAGATGACGGTGAGGCCAAGCGCCAGCAGCCCCAGCGCGGCCCCGAAGACGAGGCCGTGCAGGAGCTGTGGCAGCAGGACCGCGACGAGATAGTCCAACTACTTTTTCTTGATCTCCCACGTGAACCCCTCGACGGGGTCCTTGCCGACCATCGCCTCGCCGATCGAGTCGCTGCCGGCGATCCGGGCGATCGGGAGGTTCTTGCCGCCCTTCACCTGGTAGAGGTGCATGTCCATGATGACCTGATGGTCTTCCTTTCGGATGCACTGGCGGCCGATGTGCGTGTTGTCGACGCACATGCCCTCGTGGGCCTCGGCCACCTTGTCGGAGTCGAACGACTTGGCCTTCTCGACCGCCGCGGCCCAGAACAGGACGGCATCGTAGGAGCCGGCGGCGATGTTCGCGTCTGTCCCGAACTTCTTCTTGAACCGTGCGTTGTAGGCCTGCATGTTCGGGTCCGGGTTGTAGGGCGAGAAGTGGTTCAGCTGCACGAAGCCTTCCATCGGCTCGGCGATCGACGGCAGGTCCTGCTGCAGGAGGAAGCAGTCGATGCCCGCCAGCTTGTACTTCTTGGTCATGCCGAAGGAATGCAGCTGGGTCATCAGCCTGAGGGAATCGGTCCCGGCGAACGCCACGAAGAGCACGTCGGGACTGGACTGGTTGATGGCGCCGAACCAGGGACTGAAGTCCTTCGTGTCGAGCGGCGCGCCGGCGACGCCGACGACCTCGCCGCCGAGCTTCTCGAGCGCCGTCTTGAACTGGCGCCCGTCCGACTGGCCCATCGCGTAGTCGGTGTAGAAGATGTAGACCTTCTTGCCCATCTTGTCGACGATGTACTTGGCCAGCCCGTTGGCCTGCATCCGCGAATCGGGCTGGTTCGAGAAGTAGTACTTGTGGAACTTCGTAGTGCGCATGAACTCGGCGCACGAGACCGAGTTCCAGTGGATGGTCTTGTGCTTCTTGGTGACGTCCATCACCGCCAGGGTCGCGCCGCTCGAGACGGCGCCCACCAGCAGCTTCACGTCGTCTTGAAGATCGAAGACACCGACCTTCGAGCCGAGGTCGCCGATCTTCACGACCTTCTGCTGCGACACGGCCGGCGCCGCGATCCAGACCAGCGCGGCGATGGCGACCAGCACCGTGAATCCCCATGTCACGCGCTTCATGAATTCCTCCTTGGTGGCGTTGACGACGATTCTGGCGTCGACGACGATTCGATCAGGGTCGAGAGGACCTGTGCGATGCGCTGGAGCGGCTTCCGGAGGCCGGCCGGATCGGCCGGCGCGGCCCCCCCGGTCGCCGGCTTCACGTAGGTCTCCGCCTCGTCAAAGGCCAGGCGGAGGGCGACCGAGGCCTTGTTGTCGCGGCTCGCGACGGCGAAATCCACGAGGTTGTAGTAGCGCCAGATCGCCTCGAGGAACTTCCGGCCGATGGCGACCCGAGTGTCCGCGGTGGTGTCGGCTCGCGCGATCCGACGGTCCGCCTCGAGAGCCAGATCGCGCGAGAGCGCGGCGAAGAAGATCATGAGCCGTCGCTCGACCTCGGGCCCGTCGCCGGCCGCGAGCGCCGCGCGCGTGCCGTCCTCGAGACCGGACGGCAGGGAGGCGGCGTGCGTCCGCATCTCGGCGCGAAGCGGCCCGGTTTCGAAGAGCCTCAGCGCCACGTCGAACTTCGCCGCCTGAACCGAGAACTTCACTTGCTTGAAGTTGGCCGTGACCGCGTTGTCCTTCGGCACGTACGCTCCGACGTGGTGGGCCAGAGCGGGCGCGCCCACCGTGAGGAGCGTGGCGAACACGGCGGGCGCGAGAATCATCCGGCCGGTCATGCGCGTCCTCGGCCGATCATCGACCACGCGACGAAGCCGGCCAGGCACCACAGCGCGACGATCGTGGCGGTGCCGAATGGCACCCACACGAGCCACTCGGCGATCACCTTCGATCGCTCCAGACCGTACGACGGGATCAGCGCGCTCCATGCGAGGTAGCCGACAGGATAGCCCGCTCCGCCCGCGGTGAGAAGGGCGATGATCACCCGGCGGGCTAAGGCATTGGCGATCACCGTGGCCGCGACCATGGAGGTGGCGATGATCACCAGGCCCATGCCCTCGGCGTGCATGTGAAAGAGCCTGAGCCCTGCGTCGAACTTCACGAGGGCCTCGTCGAGGATTCGCTCGTCCACGTCGCGCACGCCGACGAGGCCGTGCACGCTCGGGCGGGCGAGCATCCCGTCGCGGGCCCAGCGCGTCAGCTCCACCTTGAAGCGCGCCATCGCGCCGCCGCCGACCTCCGCAGCGACGATCGAGAGCACGGCGACCAGGAGCACCCAGCGCGGCGGGACGCGCCAGGTCGGAGAGTCGACTTCCGTCATGCGCGACGGCGCGCGAGGGCAAGCCACAGGCCGACGAGCCCCGCGATCGCCGAGACCCCGAGCGGTGTGAGGATCCAGCGCTCGGCCAGCTCGATTCCAGCGTCGCGTCCCATCTCGAGTACGGCGGCGCCGTAGACGAGATAGCCCAGCGGGAAGAGTCCGCCCAGGGTCAGCAGCACATAGAGGACGGTTCGTACGCGCCGTCCCGGAACGATCGCCGCGACCAGCGCGCTCGCGAAGAACAGGACGAGACCGACGCCCTCGCCGTGAAGGTGGAAGAACGAGAGGCCGGCCTCGGCGGTGAAGATCGCGCGATCGCGCACCTCCTCGTCGTACTCGGCTGAGCCCGAGAAGCCGTGCGCCCCGGGATTGGCGGCGACGCGGGCGGCCGCGTAGCGCTGGATCTCGGGCTTGAGCCGGGACATCGCGGCGCCGGCCGTCTCGCCGAACGCCAGCAGCACGAGGGCGACCAGCACGACGCCGAGGGGCGGACGCCTCACGGTGCCGGACATTATCACGAATTACCGTCGCGCCGGCCGGCGGGGTCCCAGCCCCACGACGGCCCGCGGCGCGGACCCGAATTCGGCGGCTTGTGGCGCGAGCCCGGCGTTTGTCATTACCGGCGGCCTGTGGCAAGGTGAGCGCGCCTATGCGCAACGGTGACGCGTACGTCGCGAGTCTCCGGGACGGGCGAGCGGTGTTTCTCGATGGCGAGCGCGTCGACGACGTCACCAAGCACCCGGCGTTCGTCGAGCCGATCCGCCGTATCGCCGAGACCTACGATAGCGCGATGGCCGCCGCTGCTGATCCCGCGCTGACGTTCGCCGACCCGACGACGGGCGCGCGCCACAGCAACATGTGGCTCGTCCCACGCTCGGCGGACGACCTCGGCGCCCGGCGGCGCGTGCATCGGTTCTGGGCCGAGCCGTCGTTTGGTCTCATGGGACGTACGCCCGATCACGTCGCGTGCGTGCTCACCGCCTTCTCGGCCTGGCGGCACCTCTTCGACGCCGGCGGCGCGCGCTTCGGCGACAACGTCGTGCGCTTCCACGCGCGTGCCCGCGACGAAGATCTGTATGTGACCTACGCGATCGTCCCGCCGCAGGTGGACCGATCGCGCCCGGCCCATCGCCACCCCGAGCCATTCCTGCACCCGGGCGTGGTGCGCGAGACCTCGGCCGGCATCGTCGTGCGCGGCGCCCACGCCATCGCCACCTCGGCGACGATGGCCGACTGGCTCTTCGTCTCCTACATCACGCCGCTCGTCCCGGGCGACGAGGACTACGCGATCTCGCTCGTCATGCCCATGAACGCCGAGGGCCTGCGACTCTACCCGCGGCGGCCCTTCGCGTCCCTAGCGACCAGCGTCTACGACTATCCGCTCTCGTCGCGCTTCGACGAGGTGGACACGACCGTCGTCTTCAACGACGTCTTCGTGCCCTGGGATCAGGTGTCGACCTGGTGAACGCGCAGTTCCACGACTCGCCCTCGCACACGACCGCCAACTTCCAGGCGCTCGTCCGCTTCGGCGTGAAGCTCGAGTTCATGGCCGGCCTCGCCGCGCGGCTCGCCGAGATCCAGACCGCCGACGGGGACGCCGGCGTCCAGGCCACGCTCGGCGGGGAGATCGCGTCGCTCTGCGCGGCGTTCGACGCGCTGGTGAAGGCCGCCGAGCGGGATCCCGTGATCACGCACGGCGTCGCGCGGCCACACCCGCAGTACATCTACGCCGGCATGGGCCTCCAGCGGCGGTTGATCGTGGATATGATGCGCACCCTGCGCGAGTTGGCCGGCGGCGCCTTCCAGACGGTGCCGTCGTCGGAGGCCGCGTTCACGAGCGCGGAGACCCGCGCCGACACCGAGCGCTACTACCAGTCGGCGGCGGCCGGGGCGCGCGAGCGCATCAAGCTCGTGAAGCTCATCTGGGACTTCGTCGGCACCGAGTTCGGCGGGCGGCAGCTCCAGTACGAGATGTTCTACTCGGCGTCGCAGCCGGTCGTGAATCGGCGCATGTTCAAGTCTTACGACTGGGGGTCCGCCAAGGCTATGGTCGATCGTTGCCTGAGCGAGTATCAATGAACGCGATGGCGGCAGGCCGGCAGGCGCGGCAGGCGGGCGCGGTCGGGGTCGAGACGACCACGCGGCACGCGTGCGCTGCTCCTGGGCGGCTGGGCTCCATCCGGGCGCGCCTCGTCCGCCGCCCGCTCGACGGGAACGGGTCCCTTCGACCCCGACCGCACCCGCCTGCCGCGCCTGCCGGCCTGTCCCCACGTGCCGTTGTGATCGCAAGGTCTCGCTAATGCCTACGCTTGGTCTTGTGAACATAGGAGCGATCGCGACGGGGATCCTGATGGCGCCTCGGCTTGAGGCCGAGGCCATTCTTGTCGAGGGCGGGCGGATTGCGGCGATCGGGGCGGCGTCGAAGATCGGCGCGGCGGGGGCGGATGTGGTCGTGGATTGTCGGGGCACGACGGTGGTTCCGGGGTTGATCGATTCGCATTGTCATGTCGTGTTGGGGGATTACACGCCGCGGCAGAAGACGGTGGATTTTCTCGACTCGTACGTGCACGGTGGGATCACGTCGGTCGTGTCGGCGGGCGAGGGTGTGCACGCGCCCGGGCGGCCGCACGATGCCGCGGCGTCGAAGGCGCTGGCGATCGCGGCGGCGAAATGCTTCGAGCATTTTCATCCCAATGGAATGAAGGTCAATGCGGGCTCGGTGGTGCTGGAGCCCGGGCTCACCGACGACGACTTCGCTGAGATGGCCAAGCACGGGGTTCGCCACGCGAAATACGGCTTCGGCGGCTACGCGCAGCCGCGAGACGGCGAGGCCGAGGTGCGTCGCGCTCAGAAGCACGGACTCTGCGTGATGTCCCACAGCGGCGGCTCCTCGATCCCCGGCTCGAGCCCGATCAGTCACGAGGTCCTGTTGCACCTCCGACCCGACGTCTGCGGCCACGTGAACGGCGGCACGACGTCGCTCGACGAGGCGGGAATCGACCGGATCATCGCGGAGTCGGAGATGGCGCTGCAGATCGTCCAGGCCGGCAATCTCCGCGCGGCCCTCCACATCGTGAAACGGGCCCGCGAAGCCGGCGCCCTCGCGCGCGTGTGCGTGGCCAGCGACACGCCGACCGGGACCGGCGTCATGCCCCTGGGCGTCATGAAGAGCGTGTGCGAGCTCGCGTCGCTCGGCGATCTTCCGCCCGAGGTCGTGATCGCGCTGGCGACCGGGAACAACGCGCGTGCGTTTCGCCTGGCGGCCGGCACCGGGACGCTCGCGGTCGGCGCCCCGGCCGATCTGGTCGTGTGCGATGCGCCATCGGCGTCGCTTGCCGGCGACGCGCTGACGGCGATCGCGCGCGGCGACATCCCCGGCATCTCCTGTGTGGTGATCGACGGTCAGGTCCGGGTCGGACGGAGCCGCAATACTCCGATGGCCAAGCGCCTCGCGACGTTCACGGGCGTCGCGGTCGCCGGCGCCGGTCACTGAGAGACCTTCTGTAGCCTTCGGCTCGGCCTACCCATTCGGGCGATTCCATGCCCGGTCGCGGCCGCGCATGCTGGCGGTGGACGATAGCCTTATCGATGGGAGGATCGAATGAACGGATTGCAGAGTCTCTCGAACGATCTCGCCGCGGCGGTCGATCGCGGCGGGCGCTCGGTCTTCGGCGTGAACGGACGCGCCCGGCTCGGATCGACCGGCGTTCACTGGCGCCAGGGCCTCGTGGTCACCGCCGACCATACGGTGCAGGTCGACGAGGAAGTCGCGATCACGCGCCCGGATGGCCGCTCGCTCGCCGCACGGGTCGCCGGCCGGGATCCCACGATCGACATCGCCGTCCTCAAAGTGGACGCGCCCGGTGTCGAGGTCGCCGATGTCGCTGACTCGGACGCGGTCCGCGTGGGCCACATCGTCCTGGCCCTCGGCTCGGGCCCGCGCGCGAGCTGGGGCGTCGTCAGCTCGATCGGCGAGGGGCGGCGCGCGCGGAGCGCGGCCGGCGACCTCTTCCATCTCGATCTGACACTCTATCCGGGCTTCTCCGGAGGTCCCCTGGTCGACGTGCAGGGGCGAGTCATCGGCATCAACACCTCGGGATCGTCACGGCACTGGCAGCTCGCGATCCCGGCCGCCGCGGTGAACCGGGTCGTCGACGAGCTGCTGCGCCGCGGACGGATTCCGCGGGCCTATCTCGGTGTGAGCACGCAACCCGTGCGCCTGCCGGAGGCGCTCCGGCAGAAGCTCAACCTCGACCAACCGACCGCCGTCATCGTGGTCGAGGTGCAGTCGGGAAGCCCGGCCGCCGCGGCGGGCCTGTCGATCGGCGACGTCATCGTCTCACTCGGCGCGACTCGCATCACGGACCCGACCGATCTCAAGTCGGCGTTGCGACCGGACAAGGTCGGCGAGAGCATCACGGCGTCGGTGGTTCGCGGCGGTGAGCCTCGAGATCTGCCGGTGACCGTCGGCGAGCGCCCGCGACGCACCTGATGGACGCGTTGGCATGGACACTTTGATCGACATCGCCGAGCTCGCGGACGATCTCCGCCGGGTGACCGTCGAGGTGACGGATGCCGATGAGCTGCTGGGATCCGGCCTCCTGTGGCCGCCGGGCCACGTCGTCACGAACGCCCACGTCGTGCGGCGGCCGGAAGTGACCCTGCGGCTCTCGGACGGTCGATGCCTGCGCGCGCGTGTCCGGGCGCGGGACGCGGACGCCGATCTCGCGTTGCTGAGCGCTCCCGGGACCGGCGTGCCGGCCGCGACGCTCGCCGAGCCCGACACCGTCCGGGTCGGCTCGTTCGTGGTCGCCGTCGGGCACCCGCTCGGTGTTCGCGGGGCGCTGTCGACCGGGATCATCTGCGCGATCGGTCCGATCGATCGCGGTGGGCGCTCGTGGATCCAGGCCGACTTGCACCTCGCCCCAGGCAACTCGGGCGGTCCGCTGGCCGACGCCGGCGGGCGAATCGTCGGCCTGAACTCGCGAGCCGCCGGCCCCTTGGCCCTGGCGGTGCCGATGGAACAGGTCGCGCGCTTCGTGCGAGCGGGCCGAGTGTGAGCGTGGCCGAGCGGCGGCGATCCCCCCCGGTCTCCGGCGAGCCCACGCCTTCGACCGCGGTCCTCGTCGTGGCCGGCAACGAGCTCGTCGCCGCGCGCGTCGAGGCCATGCTGCGGAGCCAGACCGGATTGCGCGTGACGGTGAGTGCTCCCGGAGAGCTCGCGCGCCGCCTCGAGGATCACGCCGCCGCGATCGTCGTCCTGGCTCTCGAATCGGCGGAGACGGCGCGGCTGCTCGAGGTTCTCCGCGGGATGCCGAAGGTCGACGGCGTGCTCCTGCTCGCTTCGGCCCCGTCGGGAGCGTGGACGGCGCAGGCGCGGCGGTCAGGCGTGCGCGCGGTGCTTCGTAGCGACGCGACGGCCGAAGAGCTCGCGACGGCGATCGCCGCGGTTAGGGCGGGTCTCCTCGTCCTCCATCCGGACGCGCTGAAAAGCTCCACGGAGGCGCGGGCGGCCCGATCGCGCATCGGCGCGACGGCTCTGACGGCCCGCGAGCAGGAGATCCTCGAGATGATCGCGGAGGGGATGAGCAACCGGACCATCGCCAACCGTCTGGGCATCTCGAGTCAGACCGTGAAATTTCACGTGGCGTCGATCCTCGCGAAGCTCGGAGCGGGCAGCCGCACCGAGGCCGTCACGTTCGGGCTGCGACAGGGGCTCATCGCGCTCTGAGCCCGCCGCCGATGCGGGACGAGCTCGAGCGGCAGCGAGTGGCGAGCCATTCCGACCACGTCTCTTCACGGCGCCGTGCGCGAGGAATTGCTACCCTGGATTCATGGGCAGTCCTGATCTGTCGGCTTTGCGGATCGATGAACGCGCCAGACGGAGTCCGCGGCGACTCGGCTGGCGCGCGATCGCCGTGGCGCTCGTGGTGGTGCTCGCGGGCGCGGCCGGCCTCTTCGTCGCGCTGCGCGAGAAGGCCCCGGAGGTCGAGGTGGCGACCGTGCGCGCCGACAAGGGCGGCCGCGCGGCGCTGCTGAACGCCAGCGGCTACGTCACCCCTCGCCAGCGAGCCACCATCGCCGCCAAGATCACCGCGCGGGTGAACGAGATCTACGTCGACGAGGGCTTGCAGGTCGAGCCTGGACAGGTGCTGGCGAGGCTCGACGATTCCGACGCGCGCGCCCGGCTGACATCGGCCATGGCCGAGCGCGACGCGACCGCCGCGACCCTCGGCGACCTGCGTGTCAATCTCGACAACGCCGAGCGCGAGCTCAAGCGGGTCGACGAGCTGTGGGAGCGCAAGCTCGTGGCCGAGCAGACCCGCGATCAGGCCCGCATGGCGGTGGACAGCCTGAAGGCGCGGCTCGTGGTCGCGCGGGAACAGGTGAGCGTCGCCGAGGCGCGGGTCAAGGTCGCCCAGCAGGATCTCGACAACTGCACGGTGCGCGCGCCCTTCGGCGGCATCGTCGTCTCGAAGGACGCGCAGCGCGGCGAGATGGTGTCGCCGGTGTCGGCGGGCGGCGGATTCACGCGCACGGGCATCGCGACCATCGTCGACATGGCCTCGCTCGAGATCGAGGTGGACGTGAACGAGTCGTATATCGCTCGCGTGAAGACGGGGCAGCCGGTCACGGCCGTGCTCGACGCGTATCCGGACTGGCAGATCCCCGCGAAGGTGCGGACCGTGATCCCGACGGCCGACCGCCAGAAGGCGACGGTCAAGGTGCGCGCGACGTTCGATCGCCTGGATCCGCGCATCCTGCCCGACATGGGTGTCAAGGTCACGTTCCTCGGCGAGGAGCGAAGCGTGCCCGTCGAGGCGGCGGGGCGCGTGCTCGTCTCGCGCGCGGCCCTGGTCGAGGAAGGCGGCAGCACGGCGGTGTTCGTGCACCGAGAGGGACGGGTCGAGCGGCGGGCGATCCGTCTGGGGCAGGCCCGCGGCAACGAGCACGAGGTCGTCGCCGGCCTGTCGGACGGTGAGCAGGTCGTCACCACCGGCGCCAAACAACTGCGCGACGGCCAGTCCGTTCGCCTCAAGCGATAGCTTTCTACCAAGGAGAATCGATGGTCAGCATCGATGGTCGCGGGGACGGCAAGAGCCTGATCCGCGCGCGAGGGCTCGGCAAGACCTATCGGCGTGGCGGCGAGGAGATTCACGTGCTGCAGGGGCTCAACCTCGACGTCGACGCGGGCGATTTCGTCGCGTTCATGGGCCCGAGCGGCTCGGGCAAGACGACCCTGCTCAACCTGCTTGGCGGCCTCGACGTGCCCTCGGCCGGGAGCGTCATCGTGTCGGGCGACGAGATCACGCACATGTCCGCCCGCAAGCTGACGGCCTGGCGAGCACGCCACGTAGGGTTCGTCTTCCAGATGTACAACTTGATCCCTGTGCTCACCGCCTTCCAGAACGTGGAGCTCCCGCTGTTGCTCACCAACCTGTCGAAGGCGGAGCGCCGGCGTCACGTCGAGACGGCGCTGGCGGTCGTGGGGCTGGGCGACCGCATGCATCACTATCCGCGGCAGCTCTCCGGCGGACAGGAGCAGCGCGTCGGCATCGCGCGCGCGATCGTGGCCGATCCGACGTTTCTGCTCTGCGACGAGCCCACCGGCGACCTCGACCGTAAGAGCGCCGACGAGGTCCTGGATCTCCTCGACCGCCTCGTGCGAGATCACGGAAAGACCGCGCTGATGGTGACCCACGACCCGCTCGCCGCGGAGCGCGCGCGCACGGTCCTCCATCTGGAGAAGGGCGTGCTCGTCGAAGCCGTGTCGGCGGGCCGGACGCGGTGAGGGCGCCCGCAAGCTCGCGCCGAATCCGGCGCGAAGTGCGCCGATGAAGTACCTGCATCTGGTCGTGAGCAATCTGTTTCGGAAGAAGACGCGTACGGCGCTGACTGCCGGGTCGTTCGTGGTCGCGCTGTTTCTCTTCGGCATCCTGGCGGCGGTCGACGGCGCCTTCAAGCAAGGCGTGGACGTGGCCGGCGTCGACCGGCTCGTCGTGCTGAACCGCGTCTCGATCATCCAGCCGCTGCCGCTCGCCTATCGCGATCGGCTGGCGAGAATCCCCGGCGTGACCGGGGTGACGTTCGCCAACTGGTTCGGGGGGGTGTACCAGGACGAGCGCAACTTCTTTCCGCAATTCGCCATCGACCGCGAGCACTATCGGCAGATGTATCCCGAGTTCGTCGTACCCGACGATCAGTGGCAAGCGTTCCTCACCGACAAGGAAGGCGCGATCGTGGGCGAGGCCCTGATGGAGCGCTTCAACTGGAAGATCGGTGATCGCATCCCGGTGAAGGGCACGATCTTCCCGGGGAGCTGGGAATTCAACATTCGCGGGGTCTACAAGGGACGGCGGATCCAGGACGACACCACGCAGTTCTGGTTCCGCTGGGACTATCTCGACGAGCGCAAGTCGTTCACGAAGGGCCTGGTGGGCTGGTACGTGATCCGCATCGCCAATCCGGACGACGCGGTGCGCCTGGTCAAGGTGATCGACGAGCAGTTCGTGAACTCTCCGACCGAGACCAAGACCGACACCGAGAAAGCGTTCGCCGCCTCGTTCGTGAAGCAGATGGGAAACATCCAGCTCCTGATCATGAGCGTCGGCAGCGTCGTCTTCTTCACGCTGCTGCTCGTGACCGGCAACACGATGGCCATCGCCGTCCGCGAGCGCACGCGCGAGCTGGCGGTGCTGAAGGCGGTCGGCTTCGGGGATGGCTTCGTGCTGGCGCTGGTCATCGTGGAGACGATGACCGTGGCCGTGGTCGGCGGTGGCGTCGGGCTCGGCCTGGCGAAGCTCTTCACGTTGCGCGGGGATCCCACGGGGGGCTTGCTGCCGTTTTTCTACGTGTCGCCCCAGTCGATCGCCCTCGGGCTCGGCCTGGCGCTGGCGGTGGGCCTGGCGGCGGGCATTCTCCCGGCGCTGTCCGCCAGCCGGCTGCGCGTCGTCGACGCGCTCAGGCGGATCTGACGTGGCCATTCCCATCGTCTACAACGTACGAAGCCTCGGCGCGCGGTGGACCTCGACCGTGGTGGCCGTGCTCGGCATCGCGGGCACCGTCGGCGTCTTCGTGGCCATGCTCTCGCTCGCGCGCGGGTTCGAGGCCACCCTGGTGGCCTCCGGCTCCGCGCGCAACGCGATCGTCCGGCGGGCGGGCGCCACCTCCGAGATGGACAGCAGCGTGATGCTCGAGCAGGTGCGGGTCGTCGAGGACGCGCCGGGCGTCGACCGGGGCGGCGGCACCGGGCCCCTCGTGAGCCCGGAGGTGGTCGTGATCGCGTCGTTCCCGCTGAAGGGGCGCGGCACCGAGGGCAACGCTCAGGTCCGCGGCGTGTCGCTCAAGGCGCTGGCCGTCCGCCCGACGGTGAAGATCGTCGCCGGCCGCGCCTTTCAGCCCGGGCTCAGCGAGCTTCTCGTCGGACGAAACGTCGCCTCGAGCTACGACGGCCTCGAGCTGGGCAAGACCGTCCGGTTCGGCGGCGGCACCTGGACCGTCGTGGGCGTGTTCGACAGCGGCGGCACCGCGTACGACTCCGAGCTCTGGTGCGACTACAGCGTGCTTCGCCAGGTCTATCAGCGCCCGCTGAACATGTTCCAGTCGGCCACGGCGCGTCTCACGTCACCCGACGCCCTCACCTCGTTCAAGGACGCGCTGACCTCCGATCCGCGCGTGACCGTGCAGATCGACCGCGAGATCGACTACTACGCCAAGCAGTCGCGCCAGCTGACGACCTTGATCACGGTGCTGGGCTCGATCATCGCCGTGGTGATGGGCATCGGCGCGGTCTTCGGCGCGCTGAACACGATGTACTCGGCGGTGGCCGAGCGCTCGCGGGAGATCGCCACCCTCCGGGCGCTCGGGTTCGGCAGCGGGAGCATCGTCATCTCGTTCGTGGTCGAATCCTTGTGCATCGCGCTGGTCGGCGGTCTCCTGGGCTGCGTCGTCGTCCTGCCGCTCAACGGCCTCACGACCGGCACCATCAACTGGCAGACCTTCTCGCACCTGGCCTTCGCCTTCAGCGTCACGCCCGATCTCCTGGCGATGGGGCTCGCGTTCGCGCTGCTGATGGGGCTCGTCGGGGGCGTGCCGCCCGCCGTTCGCGCGGCGCGCGCGCCGATCGCCTTCGCGTTGCGTGAGCTCTAGCGCCCGAGGTGGGGGACGACCAGCGCGATCCTCGGCGACGTGATCGGCCCAGCCACCATGAGATTCAGTGGCCGCCGAGCCCGGGGATCGAGATCAAGAGGTGGAGCGAGCCGCCGAGCTCGTTCAGCTTGCGGGTGTCCCAGCGCACGAACGCGTCGCGCTCCTCGTCGGTCAGGTCGACGTCGGTGAGCGACCCACGCGGGTCGGCGCGGAATCGGTTGCGGAAGGCCGGGTCCTTCTTCAGGCGATAGAGGACGACGTTCGTCTCGTACCGGCTCATCTGACGTCCCACTCGAGCGCCGCCAGGTCGACGCGGCCCATCTCGCCGAAGAAGCGGACGCGTGCGCGCGCGGGGCTCACGGCGCCGAGCAGCACCAGCCAGTTGAGCAGCTCGTGCGAGCCGGTCTCGTGGAGTTCTTTGGCCGTGAGCGCCGCGAGCGCATCGTGGTCGGCTGCTTCCATCCACTTGACGATCCGCCGGTCGAAGACGGGGTCGGACTGGCCTATCCGCGCGAGCGAGAGCTCGGGGAAGTGGCTGAGCCCACCGGTGGCGATGACGGCGACGTTCCACGGCCCCTCGGCGACCACGCGCGCGATGTGGCGCCCGACGGCGTAGCAGCGCTGCGCGGTCGGCTGCGGCGTGACGAAGCAGTTGACCCAGAACGGCACCAGCGGCGGGACCGGCCGATTACCGTATAGGGTCGAGACCGGACTCAGGAAGGCGTGGTCGAGCGGCGCCGACCACGACGCGGCGAAGTCGAATCCGGACTGCATGCCCTTATCGAGGATGCTGTTGGCCAGATCCTCGTGGACCGCATAGCGCTCGGGGAGACCTTCCAGGGCGCGATCGAACTCGATCGCGTCGTCCTGGACCATGCGGTTGACCGACCGGCCCACGCGGACGCAGAAGGCGGGAATCGCATCGAACGAAAAGACGTTCAGGTGATCATCGGCGATCACGACGAGCGCGTCGGACGCCGCCGCGGCGAGCGTCTGTCCCATCTCGCGCACGACGGTGATCAGCGCCTCGACCATCTGCCGGCCGTGCGGGCCGACATTCTGGCCGTAGTAGTCGGGGTAGAGCACGTGCGACATCGCCGCTGCGTACACGATCCGGCCCATTCGCTCCTCCCGCGCTCCAGGGCTCCCCATGATGCGCCCGACCGCGCCGCCCGTCGACCGAATTGTGCTCGTGCCAGCGGAGCCTTGGCCGTCCGGCAAAAAGCGCGGCATCAGTGGTAGGCTGTCGGCGACATCCACCATCAAGGCCATCAGGAGATCGATATGGACAAGAAAGTCGCGATCGTGACGGGCGCCGGGAGCGGAGTAGGCAAGGCGGTCGGGCTCGCGCTGTTGAGAGAGGGCTACCACGTCTCGCTGGCCGGGCGGCGCAAGGACGCCCTCGAGAAGGTGGCGGCCGAGGCGGGCGACGCGCGCTCCAGGGCGCTGGTCGTGCCCACCGACGTGTGTGATCCCCAGGCCATCCGCGCCCTCTTCGCGCAGACCAAGAGCGCATTCGGTCGCCTCGATCTCCTGTTCAACAACGCCGGGATCGGCGCCGCCGGCCTCCTCGAAGACCTGAGCGTCGAGCAGTGGAAGGCGGTGGTGGACACCAACCTGACGGGCTCGTTCCTGTGCACGCAGGAGGCCTTCAAGATCATGAAGGACCAGAACCCGCGGGGCGGGCGGATCATCAACAACGGCTCGATCTCAGCGCACACGCCGCGGCCCAATTCGGCTCCGTACACCTCGACCAAGCACGCGATCACCGGCCTCACCAAGGCGACGTCGCTCGACGGCCGAAAGTACGACATCGCGTGCGGCCAGATCGATATCGGCAACGCCGCCACCCCGATGACCGAGCGGATGGCCAAGGGCGTTCCGCAGCCCAACGGCACGACCATGATCGAGCCGACCATGGACGTGGAGAACGTCGCCAACGCGGTGATCTGCATGGCGCGGATGCCGCTCGACACGAACGTGCTGTTCATGACCGTCATGGCGAACAAGATGCCGTTCGTCGGCCGCGGCTGAGCGCCTCGACTCGGAGAAAGCGGGCATGCGAGTTCCAGCCCAGCAGATTCGCCGCCAGCTCGTGTCCGTCTTCCGGGCGTGGGGGATGTCGGAGGCCCACGCCGACACCACCGCCGACATGATGGTGGAGACCGATCTGCGAGGCGTCGACTCGCACGGCATCGGGATGCTCCCGACCTACGACCAGGAGTTCCGCAATGGCCGGCTGAACATGCGGCCGACGTTCAAGAAGGTTCGCGAGACGGCGGCCATGGCGCTCATCGATGCCGACGCCTCGCTCGGCCACCCGGCCGCCGCGTACGGGATGAACCTGGCGGTCGACAAGTGCCTCACGGTCGGCGTCGGTGTCGTCGCGGTGTTCAACTCGCACCACTTCGGCGCCGCGGGCTGCTACGCGCGGATCGCCGCCGACCGAGGGGTGATCGGCATGGTGACCTCGGCCACGCGCGGCGTGACCATGGTGCCGACGTTCGGGGCGGAGCCGGTTATGGGGACGAACCCGCTCGCGTTCGCCGCGCCGGCCAAGCGCAACGCGCCGTTCGAGCTCGACATGGCGACGACGACCGTCGCCGCCGGCAAGGTGCGCGTCTACAAGCTCAACCACAAGCCGCTGCCGGCGGGCTGGGTGGTCGACGGCGACGGCAAGACCGTGACCGACTCGGCGAAGGGGTTTCAGCACGTCAGCGATCGCGACGGCGGGATCACCCCGCTGGGTGGCTCGCGCGAGGCGGGAAGCCACAAGGGCTACGGGCTGGCGGTGATGGTGCACGTGCTGGCCGGGACGCTCGCCGGCGCCTCGTTCTCGCCGATCCGCAACCAGACGCAGCAGAAGTCCGACCCGCACAACATCGGCCACTTCCTCATGGCGATCGATCCGCGCGCGTTTCGCGCGGAGGGCGAGTTCGAGGAGGATCTCGACCAGGTGATCGACGTCCTGCACAACGCCAAGCGCGTGGACGCGAATCAGCCGGTGCTGGTCGCCGGCGACCCTGAGCGAGCGAACAAGAAGGAGCGGCTCGAGCAGGGCGTGCCGATTCCGGACGACCTGATGGAGCAGCTGCGGGCCGTCGCGAAGAACGCCGACGTGCCCTTCGTCCTCCGCGGTACCTAGTGGCCCAGGTGAGCTGGATCGGGAAGTCGGTCAAGCGCGTCGAGGACGCGCGGCTCCTCACCGGTCGCGGGACCTACATCGACGATCACCCGCCGGTCGCCAACGCGTGCCACGCGGCAATCGTGCGCTCGCCGCTGCCCCACGCGGCGATCCGCGGCTACGACCTCTCCGCGGCGCTGGCACTCGACGGCGTCGTCGGCGCGATCACCGGCGCGGACGTCGCGCGGTACACCAAGCCCTTCTCGGTCGGCGTGACGGCGCCGATCCACTACTACTGCGCCGCGACGGATCGGGTACGGTTCGTCGGCGAGCCGGTAGCCGTCGTGGTCGCCAAGAATCGCTATATCGCCGAGGACGCCGCCGATCTCGTCCGGGTCGACTACGATCCGCTGCCGGTGGTCGTCGATCCCGAGCGCGCGCTCGATTCGACGGCGCCCGTCCTGCATCCGGCGGTCGGCTCGAACCTGGCGGGCAACCGACGGCTGGTCTACGGCGATCCCGAGCGCGCGTTTCGCGAGGCCGACGTCGTCCTGACCGAGCGCTTCACGTTTCCCAAGTACGGCTCGACGCCGATCGAGACGTACGGTGTGATCGCGCGCTGGGATCCGCTCGACGGCGTGTGCACGGTCTGGTCGAACTTCATGGGGCCGTTCATCATGCATCCGCTGACCGCGAGGGTGCTGGGCCTCGCGGAGAACAAGCTGCGCTTCATCGTGCCGACGGACATCGGCGGCTCGTTCGGCATCAAGTCGTCGATCTATCCATACATCGCGCTGATCGCGCTCGCCGCGATGCGGCTGGGCGTACCGGTCAAATGGATCGAGGACCGCCGCGAGCATCTGCTGGCCTCGTCGAGCGGGACGGATCGCGTCGCCTACCGTGAGGTCGCGGCGCGCAAGGACGGCACGATTCTCGGCATGCGGTTCAAGTGGCTGGACAATGTCGGTGGTTACATCCGGAGCCCCGAGCCCGGGTGCAGCTTCCGACCGACCGGCAATTTCGTCGGGCCCTATCGCTTCCAGAACCTCGAGGTCGATGCCTCGGTCGTCATGACCAACAAGAGCCTCACCGGGCCCAATCGCGGCTACGCCTGCGGCCACTTGTATTTCGAGACCGAGGGCATGATGGACCGGCTCGCCGACCGGCTCGGACTGGATCCGGTCGAAGTCCGCCGAAGGAACCTCGTGCAGCCCGACCAGTTCCCGTATCGCACCCCGACGGGCGGGCTCTACGACAGCGGCGATTATCCAGCCGTCTTCGACAAGGCGCTCGAGCTGGCTCGATACGACGAATTGCGCCGGGAGCAGGCGAAGGCACGCGCGGCGGGACGGTACGTGGGGATCGGGCTGGCACTCGCCGTCGACCCATCGGTGTCGAACATGGGCTACGTGGCCACAGCGCTCGACCCGCAGTTCCGCGCGAAGCCCGAGTACCTTCCGAAGTCCGGCGCCGTCGACGCCGCGACGATCAAGATCGACCCGCTCGGGCGGGTCATCGCGATCCTCGGCACGACGCCGCAAGGCCAGGGCCACCAGACGGTCGTGTCGCAGATCGTCGCCGACGAGCTGGGATTGGATCCTCAAGACATCACGGTCGTGGACGAGATGGACACGTTCACGCGCGTGTGGTCGATCTCGTCCGGCACTTACTCGAGCCGCTTCGGGTCGGTGGGGACGAGCGCCGTCGCCCTGGCTGCCCGGAAGCTGAAGGCCAAGCTCGTGGACTACGCGGCGCACCTGATGGAGCTGCCGGCGGCCTCGCTCGAGTTTCGCGACGGCGCCGTGCGAGTGCGGACCGGCAAGGGGCCGTCGTACTCGATCAAGGACTTGGCTGGGCGCGCGCACTGGAACACCGAGTCACTGCCCGAGGGAATGGAGCCCGGGCTGCAGGCGACCGCGGTGTTCGGGTTCACGGTCGCGAAGGCCGTGGACGCCGAGGACCGCGTGAACTCCTCCAACACGTACGGCTTCATCGCCGAGGTGATGGCGGTGGAGGTCGATCCCGAGACCGCGGCGATCAAGATCCTGCGCTACGTGACCGTGCACGACGCGGGCACGATCATCAATCCAATGATCGCCGAAGGCCAGATCTACGGCGGCGCGCTCCACGGGCTCGGCGGCGCGCTCTACGAGGAGCTCGCCTACGACGAGCACGGTCAGTTCCTGACTGGAACCTTCATGGACTATCTCGTGCCCACGGCCAGCGAGGCGCCGGAGATCGACATCGCGCACATCGTGTCGCCGTCGCCGCTGACGCCGCTTGGCTCGAAGGGGCTGGGCGAGTCCTCGTCGATGACGGTGCCCGCGGTCATCGCCAACGCCGTCAGCGACGCGCTGGCGCCGCTCGGCATCAGGATCAACGAGCTGCCCATGACCCCATCGAAACTATGGGCGCTCATCCGAAAGGCTCGCGAATCGTGAAACCCCCCAAGTTCGAGTACCACGCGCCGAAGAGCCTCGAGGAGGCGCTCGAGGCGCTCGGTCGCTACGACGGCGACGCCAAGGTGCTGGCCGGCGGCCAGAGCCTGATGCCGCTGCTGAACTTCCGGCTGGCGCGCCCGGCCGCGCTGGTCGACCTGAACCGGATCGCGTCGCTCGCCTACATCCGCGAGCAGGACGGCCAGGTCCGGTTCGGCGCGATGACCCGCCAGCGGACGATCGAGTTCTCGCCCGTCGTCGCCCAGCGGCTGCCGCTCTTGAAAGAGGCCACGCGCTGGGTCGGACACCTGCCGATCCGCACCCGGGGCACCATCGGCGGCTCGATCGCCCACGCCGATCCATCGGCCGAATACCCGGCCGTGCTGGCCGCGCTCGAGGGCGAGGTGGTCGCGCGCGGGGCCAAGGGCGAGCGGGTGATCCGCGCCGCGGATCTTTTCCAGACCTACCTCACGACGAACCTGGCGCCCGACGAGATCCTCACCGAGGTGAGGCTGCCGGCGATGCCGGCCGGCGCCGGCTACGCGCTCGAAGAGTTCGCGCGCCGTCACGGCGATTTCGCGATCGTCGGCATCGCGGCGATCGTCGTGCGCGAAGGCCAGCGCTGCAAGCGGGCGCGTCTGGCGACTGCCGGCGCCGGCCCGGTGCCCGTGCGGCTGCGCGCCGCCGAGGAGATTCTGGAGCGCGAGGGGCTCGGCGAAGCGGCGATCGAGGCGGCGGCGCGTCGGGCGACCGAGCTCGTCGATCCCGACGCGGATATTCACGCCTCGGCCGACTATCGGCGTCACCTCGCTGGAGTGCTCACCAAGCGCGCCCTCATCAGGGCGATCGGAGTCGCGCGTGGCTGACATGGTGACGGTGCGCTTGAAGGTGAACGGCGTCGCCCACGAGGGGCGGTGCGAGCCGCGCAAGCTGCTGGTCGACTTCATCCGCGAAGACCTCGGGCTCACCGGCACGCACGTGGGATGCGAGCACGGGATCTGCGGCGCGTGCACGATCCTGTTCAACGGCGAGGCCGCACGCTCGTGCATCATGCTCGCCGTCCAGGCCGACGGCGCCGAGCTCGCGACGGTCGAGGGTCTGATGCGGGACGGGAAGCTCCATCCGCTGCAGGAGGCGTTCCGCGAGCACCACGGCTTGCAGTGCGGGTTCTGCACGCCCGGTATGCTGATGACCGCGCTCGATTTCCTGCGCACGAACCCGTCGCCCAGCGATCGGGAGATCCGCGAGGGCATCTCGGCCGTCCTCTGCCGCTGCACCGGCTACCAGGGCATCGTCAATGCGGTTCGGGCCGCCGCGCCCATTCTCGCCTCCGAGCGCTAGGTTCGGAGAGAGCTCGTGGGCTCTAGCCTGCCGCGGCTCGTCGGCGCCCGCGTGGCGCGGCGCGAGGATCCTCGTCTCCTGACCGGGCAGGGCAGCTACGTCGACGACCACCGGCCCGCGCGGATGCTCTACGCGGCGTTCCTCCGCTCGCCGCACGCTCACGCACGGATCGCGCGCATCGACGTGTCGGCCGCGCTCGCGCTGCCCGGCGTGGCCGCGGTGCTGACCGGCGAGGACATCGCGCGCGCCGCGAAGCCCGTGCGCGCCGAGTCCAAGACGCCCAACGTCCAGACCACGAGCTTCCCGCCGCTCGCCCTCGGCAAGGTGCGCCACGTGGGCGAGGCCGTCGCGATGGTCGCCGCCGAGAGCCGGTACGTGGCCGAGGACGCCGTCGAGCGCCTCGTCGTCGATTACGAGTCGCTGCCGGTCGTCAAGAACACGGAAGACGCGCTCGAGCCCGCGAGCCCCGTGCTGCACGAGGAGGCGGGCACGAACCTCCTGGTCAGCCGCGAGTTCGCCCGGGGCGACGTCGACGGCGCGCTGGCCGGCGCGGCGCTGGTCGTGCGTGAGCGGTTCCGCTTTCATCGGCACACCCCGGTCTGCATGGAGAACCGCGGCTGCCTCGCGGACTACACGACGGGGAGCGAGACGCTCACGTTGCGCTCCTCCGCCCAGTGTCCGGGCCTCGTGCGCGACATCCTGACCGATCTGCTCGGCATGCCCGAGCACCAGATCCGCGTGATCGCGACCGACGTGGGCGGCGGTTTCGGCGCCAAGGCCTCGCTCTATCCCGAGGAGATCGCCACGTGCGTGATGGCGCGGCGACTCGGACGCCCGGTGAAGTGGATCGGCGATCGGCGCGAGGACCTCCTGTCGACCACGCACGCCTGGGACGAGATCGTCGAAGCCGAGCTCGGCGTGAACCGCGACGGGACGATCGTCGGGCTCCGGGCGCAGGTCACCGCGGACGTCGGCGCCTACTCGATCTACCCGTGGACCGCCGCCATCGAGCCTGTGCAGACGATCAGCTTCCTGCCGGGGCCGTACCGGGTGCCGACCTATCGCGGACGTGCGCGCGGGGTCGCGACCTGCAAGGCGCCGCTCGGTCCCTATCGCGGCGTCGGGCGGCCGCCCGCGGTCTTCGTGATCGAGGGGCTGATGGACCGCGCCGCCCGTCAGCTCGGGATCGATCCGACCGAGATTCGCCTGCGCAATTTCATCCGTGACGAGGATTTTCCGTACAAGTCCCCGTCCGGGATCGTGTGGGACCGCGCGAGCTTCACGGGCTCACTCCTGAAGGCGCGCGAGGCGCTCGACTACAAGGCGGCCCGCGACGAACAGATGCGGGCGCGCACCGCCGGACGCTGGCTCGGGATCGGCGTCGCCTCCTACGTCGAGCTGACGGGCATCGGCTCGGCGATTCCGGTTTCACCGGGCATGCCGGTCTCGACGGGCACCGAGGCGGCGACGATCCGCCTCGACCCGGCCGGCAAGGTCACCGCGGTGTTCGGCGTCGCGTCTCACGGGCAGGGCCTCGAGACCACCCTGGCTCAGATCGTCGCGGACGAGGTCGGCGTGCCGATCGAGGACGTGCGCGTGCTCCACGGCGATACCGAAGTCTCGCCCTACGGGACCGGCACCTACGCGAGCCGCAGTCTCGTGCTGGCCGGCGGCGCCGCGATTCTGGCCGGACGCGCCGTGCGCGAGAAGATGATGCTGATCGCGGGCCATCTGCTGGAGGCCGACCCGGCCGACATCACGCTGGCCGACGGCCGGCTCGCGGTGCGCGGGATGCCGGACCGGAGCGTGATGATCCGACAGGTCGCCCGCGCCGCGTACTCCGGCGTGCGCCAGCTGCCGAAGGGGCTCGAGCCCGGCCTGGAGGCCACGAAGTTCTACGACCCCTACTACGGCACCGCGTCGAACGCGACGCACCTGGCGCTCGTCGAGGTCGACCGCGCGACCTGCGAGGTGAAGACCTTGCGCTACGTCGTGGTGGAGGACTGCGGGCGCATGGTGAACCCCCTCATCGTCGACGGCCAGGTGCACGGCGGCGTCGCGCAGGGGATCGGCGCGGCGCTCCTCGAGGAAATCGTGTACGACGAGCACGGGCAGCTCTTGAGCGGCACGTTGATGGACTACGTCGTGCCCTCCGCGTGCGAGATTCCCATGATGGAGGTGCACCACCTGGAGACGCCGTCGCCGGTGACGCTCGGCGGCTTCCGCGGGATGGGCGAGGGCGGCACGATCGGCGCGCCTGCGGCCATCGCCAACGCGATCGCGGACGCCTTGTCGCCGCTGGGGATCGAGGTGGCCGAGCTGCCCGTGAGCCCCGATCGTCTCTTCCGCCTCATCGGGCGCGCCGGAGGATTAGGATGAATCTCGGCCTCCGGGGCAAAGTCGCGTTGGTCACCGGCGGCGCGCGCGATGTCGGACGCGAGATCTCGCTGACCCTGGCCCGCGAGGGCGCGGCGGTCGCCGTCAACTACATGCACTCGAAGGCCGACGCCGACTCGCTCGTCGCGGAGATCGAACGGCTCGGCGGCCGCGCCGCGGCCTACCAGGGTGACGTCGCCGACTACGCCGCCGTGAGCGGGATGATCGACAAGATCGTCGCGGATCTGGGCCGGCTCGACATCGTCGTCAACAACGCGGGTTACGTCGAGGCGAAGCTGTTTCTCGAGACGACGCCCGAGGAGTGGCGGCGCCAGGTGGACGTCGACCTCTACGGCGTCTTCAACATGTGCCACGCGGCGGCCCCGAAACTGGCGGCCCAGAAGGGCGGGCGCATCATCAGCATCGTCGGCGACTCGGCGCGGGTGGGCCAGCAACGCCTCGGCGTGTCGGCCGGCGCGCGAGGCGCGGTGCTGTCGCTCACGCGCACGCTCGCCAAGGAGCTCGGCCGTCTCAACATCACCGTGAACTCGCTCGCCCTCGGCTGGATCGAGACCTCGCACAGCGACACGGAATTCATCGCCAAGAACCGCGAGCGGATCCTCGCGTTCTATCCGATCCGCCGCCTCGGCAAGCCGGACGACGTCGCGCCGCTCGTGGCCTTCCTCGCCTCCGATCTCGCCGGGTGGGTCACCGGCCAGACGATCAGCGTCAGCGGCGGCTACTCCACGGTCTGATGCCGGTCGTCGACTTCCACCTCCACTGCTACGACCGGCCGCTGCGCGCCCCGGAGTCGTTCATCGCGTTCATGGACCGGGAGCTCGCGAAGGCCTACGGTTCGTTCGCGAAGTTTCTCGAGCAGTACGGCAGCGCCGAGAGCTACCTGCGTGTGCTCGACGACGCCGGCGCCGACTACGGCGTGATCCTCGCCGAGCTGGCGCCGATCACCTCGGCGATCGCCAGCAACGAGACGGTCGAGGCGCTCTGCAAGGGCCAGCCCCGGCTGATCCCGTTCGCGAGCCTCAACCCCTACCTGATCGAGAACCCGGCGCGCGAGCTCGAGCGGCTCGTCCGCGATCGCGGATTCCGCGGTCTCAAGCTCTACCCGACGTACAGCTACTTCTATCCGAACGACCCGAAGCTCTATCCCGTCTATGCCAAGGCGCAAGAGCTCGGGATTCCCGTGAAGTGGCACACCGGGACCTCCGTGTTTCCCGCGTCGCGGCTCAAGTACGGCGATCCGGTCTACATCGACGATGTCGCGGTCGATTTCCCGGACCTGGTGGCGATCATCACGCACAGCGGCCGGCCGATCTGGTACGAGACCGCGTACACGCTCGCGCGCCTGCGGCCGAACGTCTACATGGAGATCGCGGGGCTGCCGCCGAAACGCCTCTTGACGTATTTCCCGAACCTCGAGCGCGTGAGCGACAAGGTGCTCTTCGGCTCCGACTGGCCGAGCGTGCCCACCCTGAAGGGGAACATCGACACGATCCGGTCCTTACCGCTCTCCGATCACGCCAAGGCGCAGATCCTCGGCGGCAACGCCGCGCGTCTCCTGAAGGTCACCTGAGCGCGCGATGCTCATCGCCAGCGTCGCGGCGAAACCGCGCGGAGACCTCAGGCCGGTCCGAAGCCGACGGACGTCGTCAGGTCTTTCGCGATGAGCGGACGAAACCGAACCGGCAGACCGACGGCGAGCTCTTCCTTCAGCCGCACGACGGCGACCGCGTAGGGCACGTCCGCCGCGTGCGCCCGGGGCGCCACCCGGATCACCGTGAAGCTCGTGATCGTCCCGTCGCCCGCCAGCGCCACCGGCTGCCACGAGTGCGCGTGGCAATTCGGGCACAGCTCCCTGGGGGGCATGGAGAGCTCACCGCACGAGCCGCAGCGTATGGCCGTGAGCTGGCCCCCTCGCGCCTTCTCGAAGAAGGCGCGAGCGGTGATCGTGGGCTCAGTCACGACCGAAGAGGCTTACCAGGACGGTCGCGGTGTTGCCGCCGAGCGTGTGGGTGAGACCCTTGCGCGCGCCCTCGACCTGGCGCGGCCCGGCCTCTCCACGGAGCTGCGTCACGATCTCCGCCACCTGCGCGGCGCCCGTCGCGCCGATCGGGTGGCCCTTGGCTTTCAGGCCGCCCGAGGGGTTCACGGGGGTCTCTCCGCCGAGACCCGTCAGGCCCTTCTCGGCAGCGCGCCCTCCGGCGCCCGGCTCGAAGAGGCCGAGGCCTTCCGTAGCGACGATCTCGGCGATCGTGAAGCAGTCGTGCAGCTCGACGACGTCCACGTCGGAGGGCCCGATCCCGGCCTGTCGGTAGGCCGCGGCCGCGGCGCGCTCGGTCGCCGGCACACGGGAGAGGTCGCGCTTGTCGCCGAGCAGCATCCAGTCGGACGCCGCCGCCGAGCCCAGCACCCAGATCGGCGTGCGATGCTTGCGCGCGACCTCTTCGGAGGCCAGCACGACCGCTGCGCCGCCGTCGGAGAACGGGCAGCAGTCGAGGAGCTTGAGGGGGTCGGCGACGTAGGCCGACTTCAGCACCTGCTCGATCGTGATCGGCTTCTGGAACTGCGCCTTCGGGTTGAGCGCGCCGTGGCGGTGGTTCTTCACGGCGACCGCGGCCATCTGCGCCTCGGTCGTCCCGTGCTTCTGCATGTGCGCCCGCGCGATCAAGGCGAAGACCCCCGGGAAGGTGAGGCCCAGCGGCTGCTCCCAGACGGCATCGGAGGCGTAGGCGAAGTACTCGGTCGACTCGGCCGTGGAGACGTTCAGCACCCGCTCGGCGCCGCCGACCAGGATGACGTCCGAGACACCCGCCGCGATCTCCATCACGGCGTGACGGAACGCGGCGTGCGAGCTGGCGCACGCGGTCTCGAAGCGGGTGGTGGGCACCGAGGGGATACCCAGGACGGACGCGGCCTGCGGCCCGGTGTGGAGCTGGTGCTCGGTCTCGCCGCCTACGACGTTGCCGTAGTAGAGGGCCTGCACAGCGCTCGCCGGCACGTCGGCGTCGGTCAGCGCCTCGCGCGCGGCCTCGGCGAAGAGCTCGGCCGAGGTGCGGTCGTGCAGGCCGAACTTCGTCACTCCAACCCCGATCACGGCGACCCGACGCATGAAAAGTCCTCCACGTCGCATGCTAGCATTAAAATTCGTGACAGGTCGCCGCCCGAGGAGGCCGACCGCGAGCTCGTCGCCCAGGCCGCCGGCTGCACCAATTCTTCTTGCCGCGGCTACCGTTCCCCGGGTTCAATGGTCTTCAGTGCTGAGACGGGATAACTTCGCGTGTTGAGTGAAGAAGCGCTCATCCTCGCCGCCGTCGCGGGCGCCTGCGTGATGCTCGTGCTCGGCGTGCTCGAGCTGATGTGGCCGACGACGCGGCCGCGTCGGTCACGCCGGGCTCGCTCCGAGCCGGGTCCTTCGCGACCCATCCTGGCGGCGCCTGAGCGCCCTGCTCAGAGCATCCTGCCGCGGCGGCTGATCGATTCGCCCTCGGCATCGCGACCGTCCGGTGGATTCGTGTTCCCGCCGCCGGCCGACTACGTCCCGCCCCCGCTGCCCCGCGAAGAGGTCCGGCCCGTTCGCCCGGCCGAACGTGGCGATCCGGAACGCTCCTTCGACGTGGTCAAGCCTCCTGCGCCGGACCCGGACGAGGCAGCGTTCTCGCCGCCGGCTGAATACGTCGCTCCGGCGCCGCCGGAGCCCCTCCCAGCGCCCGCCCTCGAGGTCCCGTCGTTTCTTCTCCCGCTCGAAGAACCCGCCCCTCCCGAACCCGGCGATGTCACGCCGCAGGTCGACGTCGCCGCACCTGGCGTCGAAGTCGAGCCGCTACCGATCGAGCCGCCGCTGTTTCCTCTCGAGCCAGAACGACGGGCGATCCGGCTCGGGCCGCCGCCCATCGAGCCGCAAGCACCCGCGACCGAGTCGGAGCCGGCGCGTCTCGAGGCTGAATCACATCCGGTCGAGCCCGAGCCGTCGCGATTCGAGCCGGTAGCGCGGCTGGCCGAGCCCGAGCCCTTGCCGATCGAGGACGAGCGCTCGCTCGCCGGTGCTGCGGAGCCTCTCGTGGTGGAGCACGAGTCGAGGCCCCTCGAACGAGAAGAATTTCCGGTCGAGGCCGCGCTGCCTGAGCGCCCACTCCTGGAACCCGCGCCGCCGGAGCCGGCCCCCCCGCACGTCGAGTCCGAGCCGCGACAGGTCGAGTGGATCCCCACGACATTCGAGCAGGTAGCATCGCCGCAAGAGCCGGTCGAGCCGTCGCTGCCAGAGGAAGCTCCAGCGCCGCCACTGCTCCGGCGCCGCAGCAAGATTTCACCCCACGCGCGACCCCATCGCGTCTTGCGCCCGGGAAAGTCAGAACAGCGGGGCTCGGAGCAATCGCCGACCAGCTTCGCGGCTCCGACCGTCGCCGACACTGCGGCGAAGGCACCGCCGGCCCCGAGCGGTCTTTTGGACACCGAGACGCGAATCAAGCGAGACTCCCCGGTGGTCGAACGGTGCTTCGCCCTCTATCAGGAAAAGCGGTACGACGAGGTCCTGACGATCGGAGAGGAAGCGCTCGTACTCCTTCGGCGAGAGGAGCCGAAGGCGCCCTCGCGCGACGTCGCGGCGCTCTGGTCGGTTGTCGGGCTGGCGAAGCAGGCGCTCGGTGACGATGACGGCGCGTACGCGGCGCTCGAGTCCTCGATCGAAACCGCGACCGATACCGAGCGCGCGACGTACCGTCGTCATCTGGCTAGCCTCGCGCTCGACGCCGCCCAGGCACGCCTCACGCGAGCCGGTACCCAGGACGCCGGCGACCGCGTGGGCGTGATCCGCTCGGCAATCGCGTGGACCGAGCGCGGGCTCGCGGCCGTCACGTCGGATCCGGCCCTCACCGACGTGCGCGAAGAAGCGCACGATGCGATGTGGCAGGCCTACGAGCAGGCGGCCATGACCCTTCTCCAGCGGCAAGAGTTTCCAGAGGCGCGTCAAGTCCTGCACGAGGCTCTGGACGATACCCAGCTTCCTGCGGCGCGCGCCGCAGAGTTTCGCGGGCTGCTCTCGGGGACGTTCGGCGGCGAGATCGGTCAGCTGACGGCGCAGGCGATCCTCAGCATGCAAGAGGGACGCGAATCTGAAGCGGTCGCGACGCTCCAGCGCGCCGAGAAGCTGCTCGACGCGATCCCGACCGACGCGCTACCACCGGCACGTCGCGACGAAGTCGACCAGCGTCTCTGGTGGGGATACGCCGAGCTCGGGAGCCGGCGGCTCGACGCCGGCGATTACGAAGAGGCGCTCGACCCCTTGGTGCACGCGCTCGGCTTCACGTCGATCGGCCCGGAGCGTCAGGCCGAGACGCGGGCGGCGGTCGTCCGTGCGCTCGAGGGCATCGCGGCGGTGCGCGCGCTGTCGATTCGCCGCCTCGCCGAAGCCGGCAGCCGTGAGGAGGCGATCGTAGCTGCGGGCGAGCTGCACGGGCTCGTGAAGCGCGGCCTGGAGTGGGGGCTCAACGAGGACGAGCTGACGGCGGCGTTCGCCCGCGTGCGCCGCCTGTGCGAAGAGCTCGGGATGGATGCGCAGGCCTGAAGAGCCCTCCGTCAGGGCTCCACGCTTTTTCGGCGGATCTCCTCGAGCAGGGTTTCGGGGACGTTGAAAAACGCCGTGACGACGGTCGGGTCGAAGTGTTTGCCGGAGCAGCGCTTGATCTCGGCCTTGGCGACGTCGAAGGGCTGCGCCTTCGAGTAGGGCCGGTCGAAGGTCATCGCGTCGAAGGCGTCGACGACCATGAAGATCCGCGCGCCCAGCGGGATCTCTTCGCCCTTGAGGCCTTGCGGGTAGCCGGTGCCGTCCCACTTCTCGTGGTGGCAGTAGACGATCGGCACGGCGCCCTGCAGGAACGGAATCTTCTCGATCAGCTGCCGGCCGATCTCGGGATGACGCCGCATGATCTTCCACTCTTCGTCGGTGAGCGGACCGGGCTTCAACAAGATTCCGTCGGGGATGCCGATCTTTCCGATGTCGTGGAGCAGCACACCGTGGGCGAGCGACGGGAGGTCGGGTTCCGGCACGCCGTAGACGCGCGCCGTGGCCATCGCGTAGCCGTGGACGCGGCGCGAGTGAGATTCGGTCCCGACGTCGCGCGTGTCGAGCGCGGATCCAAGCGCCTCCAGGGTCGTTCGATACGCGTCCTGCAGCTCGCGGTTGAGCTGCGCCAATCCCCGTGTCGCCTCCTCGACCCGCCGCTCGAGGAGCTCCTGATAATGGCGGTGCTCGATCAGGAGCTGGCGCCGCTCGAGAGCCCGGTCGGCGGCGATGAGGAGCTCGTCCACGTTCACGGGTTTCATGATGAAGTCGTACGCGCCGAGCTTCAGGCTGGCGATCGCCGTCTTCACGTCGGCCGCGCCGGTCAGGACGATGACGGCCGCGTCGGGATCGGCTTGACGCACTTGCTGGAGCAGATCGATGCCGCCCATGACCGGCATCTTGAGATCGGTAACGGTCAGCGGCGAACGCGATTCGCGGACCGAGGCCCGGAAGACCTCGACCCCCTCCTGCCCATCGTTGGCCAGCAGGCACTTGTAGCCGGCGCCGAGGAAGATCTGGTGCAAGACTTCGCGCACCTGGCGATCGTCGTCGACAATCAGGACCTCTCGCTGCCCCATGTCAATCTACCTTCTGGCCCGGACCTGCCGCCACGACCTGGTTCTTGCCGGCTCGCTTCGCGGCGTACAGCGCCCCGTCAGCGGCGCGGAACAGCTCCTCCGACGTGGAGGCCTCGTCGTCCGGGAGGCTGGCGACGCCGAAGCTCGCGGTGACGCGCTTGCCGTGCGAGTAGGGGAAGGTCGCGACGACCTGCCGTATCCGGTCCGCGTAGAGCCGAGCGCCGCTCTTCGAGGTCTCGACCAGCAGGACGGCGAACTCGTCGCCGCCGTAACGGGAGACGACGTTGATGCCGCGCGAGTGCTTCATGAGGATCTGACCGACATCGCGCAGGGTCTCGTCGCCGACCGCGTGGCCGAACTCGTCGTTGACGCTCTTGAACCCGTCCAGGTCGAGCACCACGACGGATACCGGGTGATTGAACCGCCTGAAGCGTGAGATCTCCTCCTCGAGGCGGAGCGAGAAGAAGCGTCGATTGTAGAGTCCGGTGACCTCGTCCTTGAACGAGGTCTCCTTGAGCTTGGCGTTGGTCGCTTCCAGCTCGCGATACGCGGCGTCGAGCCGCATGGCAAAGGTGTTGATGTCGATGGCCTGCTGCTCGACGGTGCCGAGCATGTTCGAGAACGACCGCATCAAAGTGCCGACCTCGTCGCTGCGGCCCCCGAGCTCGGCGAGCTTGGGCTCTCTCGAGAGCAGTTCGGCGATCCTCGCAAAGGCCAGCCCGAGGTCCCAGATGATGTAGGCGCCACCGACCATGGCGAGGACGGTGCACAGGAGGAGGGCGTGCAGTCCATAGAACTTCGCGATGTCCGCCGGGTGCAGATCGGGCCAGACATAGCGATAAACCACGTAGGCCAGCACCAACAGCGGAATCAGCGACGAAAGAGTGAGCGCCAGCAGGACTTTACGCTTCAGGAGCCGCCCCGCGAACGCGATATCGCCGGACTCGCGCGACATGACAAGATTATTCTATTGCCGCTATGGGCGGTCAAGGCAGGAAAAGTTTGAGTGGTGTATCGTAACAGATTGATCTACTGAGCAAATGAGGCCAACGATCGACGATCGCGTCTTGGACTGCACGCGAAGGCGTTGACCCTCCTCACATAGACCACCCAACATAGACCACCCACTGGCGGGCTCTGCGGCCCAGACGAGCATATCGACTGGACGGCTCGGGAGCGACGCTCATTGCTGGCGCGGGGCGCCTTGCCGGTGCGGGCGGGATGGGACGCACCGGTTGCTCGGTCGGCCTGCGGCCTGTGCTAACCTCGCGCAAGGAAAGATCCTGGGAATAGCCCCATATGCCGATCGTCGCGGACAAGATGATCGATTGCCTCGGGCTCTTCTGTCCGATGCCGATCGTCAAGACACGTGAGGCCCTGTTGCACATGGATCCGGGCCAGGTGCTGGAGGTCACGTCGGATGACCCCGGCTCCGAGGCGGACATGAAGAGCTGGGCGGCCCGAACCGGCAACGAGCTCCTGGAGATGCAGAGGAATGGCGCGGTCTTCCGCTTCTTCGTCCGAAAGGCCCGCTAGAACCAGTCTGGCGACCTCGGGCACCCGCGTGTATCTCGACTACGCGGGCTTCTCCCCGGTCGATCCTCGCGTGGTGGCGGTCATGCGGCCGTTCTTCGAGGGCGGCGTCGGCAATCCCAATGCGCAGCACTCCCTCGGCCTCGAAGCGCGCTCGTCTCTCGACGGGGCGCGCGGGAAAGTGGCGCGCCTGTTCGCGGCGACTCCCGGCGGCGTGATCTTCACTGCCAGCGCCACCGAGGCCAACAACCTCGCCATCAAGGGGCTGGCCCAGCGGGCCGCCGGCCGCCACGTCGTCACCTCCACGATCGAGCACATCTCGCTGATCGATTCCTGTCGTGATCTCGAGAAGCGCGGCTGGAGCGTGACCTACGTGGGGGTCGACGCCGATGGCCGCGTCGACCCCGAAGCCGTGGCGAGCGCGATCCGCGCGGACACGGCGCTCGTCTCGATCATGGCGGCCAACAACGAGATCGGCACGATCCAGCCGGTTCGCGAGATCGGCCGGATCGCCCGCGCGCGCGGTGTGCCGTTCCACGTCGACGCGGTCGGCGCGGCCGGACGCGTCCCGCTCCTCGTCGACGACTGCCGCATCGATCTCCTCACCCTCTCGTCGAACGATCTCTACGGGCCGCCTGGCGCCGGCGCCCTCTGGGTGCGCGATACGATCAAGCTCGCGCCGCTCACGGTCGGTGGCGGTCAGGAACGCGGCTATCGCGCGGGCACTGAGAACCTGCCTGCGATCGCCGGCATGGGCGTGGCGGCCGACCTGGCACGGGTCGAGGTGGCCGGAGAGGTGGCACGTCTGGGTGAGCTGCGCGATCGACTCCTGTCGGGACTGCTTGCCAGGATTGATGACGCGCGCCTGACCGGCGCGCGCGGATCGGACCGGCTCCCACATCACGTGTCGATCGTCGTGCCGGGCGTGAAGGCTGAGGGCGTCCTGACGGACCTCGACCTGCGCGGCATCGCCGCCTCGTCGGGCGCCACTTGCACGGCGATGACGGGAGAGCCGTCGCACGTGCTGCGGGCGATCGGCTGCAACCGCGACACCGCCGAGGGCTCGCTCTGCTTCACGCTCGGCCGGTGGACCACCGCCAGCGAGATCGATCTCGTGCTCGACGCAGTGCCCGCGGTGATCGCTCGCGTCCGCCGCCTGGCGTCCCAGTAAGGTGCGCCTCTTCCTCTTCGACGTCGACGGTACGCTCGTCAGCGTGCGCGGCGCCGGCCGCACCGCGTTCGCGCGCGCGCTCGAGGAAACGTACGGCACCGCCGGGACGATCGACCGCTACGACTTCCGCGGCCGCACCGACCTGCGCATCGTCCACGACCTCATGACCGAGGCGGGCCTGGACCTCGAGCGGATCCGCGCGCGCGTCGACCAGTGCTTTCAGGCCTACGTGCGCGAGCTCACGAAGATCATCGGTGACGGCTCGCGGGTCCAGGTATTACCGGGCGTGGCGGAGGTCGTCCGGCGGCTCGGCGCGCGGCCGGACGCGGTCGTCGGGCTCCTGACCGGGAACATCGAGGCGGGTGCCCGGATCAAGCTCGAGCCGACGGGGCTCTGGCCGCTCTTTCGGGTGGCCGCTTACGGCGGCGACGATGCCGACCGGCGTCGGTTGCCCGCCATCGCGCGCGAGCGGGCGCGCGGGCTCGGCCACGACTTCGCCTTCGACCGCATCACGATCATCGGAGACACGCCGCACGACGTCGAGTGCGCCCGATGCTGCGGCGCGGTGGCGGTCGCCGTCGCGACCGGCCAGCACCCGGTCGACGAGCTGGCGACGTGCCAGCCCGACGTGCTCTTCAGCAATCTCGCCGACGTCGAGCGCGTCGTGGCGCGTCTGGCCGACGGCGCGTCATGACGCCGTCGCTCGTCTCGGTGTGGCTGCACCTGCTGGGGGTCGTGACCTGGATGGGCGGGCTCATGTATCAGGCCCACGTGCTCGTGCCCGCGGCCCGGCGCGATGGCGCCGCGCCGCTCGCCGAGACGCTCCGGCGCGGGCGGCGGGTCACGTGGATCGCGGTCGCGCTCGTCGCGCTGACCGGGTTCTACAACGTGACCTGGCTCGGCCCGCTCGACCAGGTGCTGGAGAGCGGGGCCGCGCTGCTCCTGGCGCTCAAGTTCATGCTCGTGCTCGCCGCCGTTGCCGTCGCCGGTCAACGCGACTTCGCGCAGGTGCCGCGTCTCGCGCGCGCCGTCGCCGCGGGGGACGATCCGCAGCCGGCGCTCTCGGCGATCGCGTGGATGGACCGCGTCGTGCTGCTGCTCGCGGTCGTGATCATCTACCTCGGGCTGGCCGTCTCGCGCGCCTGATCGGCGAGCGTCGCGGGCTCTCAGAGCCCGGTGATCTTGATGCCAGAGTTCTTCAGCTTGTAGCGCCGGTTGATCGTCGCGAGAACCGCGGTGATGCCCTCGAGAGGTCCGGCGTTGCTCAGGACGCCGACGTCGACCGGACGAAGGCCCATCGAGCGCCCGAGCTCGCCGACGGTATCCTTGGCGGCGGCATCGCCGCCGCAGAGGAGCAGATCGCACTCGATCGCGCGCTCAGTCTCGGACAGCTCGTGGGCCGCGATGTGGTGGAAGGCGGCCACGACTTTCGCGTCGGGCAGGAGCACCTGCACTTCCTCCGCCGACGAGCCGGACGCCGGCGGCGTGAAGAGACGCGGACCGCCGAACGTGAGCGGCACGACCGTCGAGATCACGACCTTGCCCCGGCAGCCCTCACGCACTTCAGGAAGCGTCGCCGCGAGCCCCTGCGCCGGCAGGGCGACGACGATCACCGTGCCCAGACGCGCCGCCTCGGCATTGGACTCGCCCATGATCGGCAGCTTCTTGGTCTGCTCGCGGAGCTCGGCCGCCTTGTTCTTGGCCCGCTCGGCATCGCGTGAGCCGATGATGATCGAGTGACCGACCAGCGCCCAGCGCGTCGCCAGCCCCGCGCCTTCCTTGCCCGTGCCGCCGAGGATCGCGATGTTCATGTCACCACCGTGTTAGCGGAAGAGATCGCGCGCCGGTTCGCGCAACAGCGGTTTCGAGCCTTCTTCACTCGGCTTGAGCGCGAGCCCGCGCACGATCGCCGCCGGGATGCGATCGAGCTTGCCCATGACGGGCTCGGCGGCGCTCGCGAGCTCGTCGGCGAGCGCCAGGATCGTCGCCTGTAACGGGCGGCCGGCGGGATCGCGCTCGCCGAGGTAGCTCAGGAGCGGCGCGAAGCCGGCGATTCCGATCGCGACGTTCGTGAGCCCCTCGCGCCAGGGTCGCCCGAACGTGTCGGTGACGATCACGAACGCCTCGACTCCGGCGAGCGCGCGCACGCGGTCGCGGAGCGCGCGCGCGGAGCGGTCCGAATCTTCGGGCAGGAGCGCGACGACGTCGGCGTCGACGTTGGACTGGTCGACCCCGGCGTTCGCGCAGATCCAGCCGTGATGCGTCTCGGTGATCAGGACGCCCTTGTCCATACGCACGACCCGCCGCGATTCGCGCAGAATCACCTCGACCAACCGGGGATCCTTGGCGAGTCCGGGCGCCATCGCCAGCGCGATCGCCGAGGGCTGGATGTCCGCGAGCTTCACGAGCCGGCCCTCGGCCTTCGACACGATCTTCTGGCCGATCACGAGCAAATCGCCGGACACCACCGGCGTCCCCTGGCGTTTGGCGGCCTCGACGATCAGCCGCGCGATGTCGTCGCCTGGCCGAACCTCCCCGATGCCCTCGACGCCGATGACTTCGTAGCGAGTCACTGTAGCGAGTGCCGTGAGGCCGGCTTGGACCGAGGGTGGCCTGAGATAGGTGCGACCCGGCTCCGCGGCGTCCTGTTCATCGCGGGGCGTTCTGCGAGGAGGGATTGTGACCCGGCTCGCGCCGAGGTTGGCCCGTGGCGGACGCGGCCTGGCCCGCCGGCTGCGGGTGCCGTCCGCCGCGTTCGCGCCAACTCGAGACGAGCCGCCGCGTCTCGGTGGCGCTTCGTTCGGCCAGCAGCGCCGTCAGGTCCTCGGGCGCGTCGACGTCGAGCCCGAGCCCCGGCAGCGAGAGCACGCGCGGCGCGAGACCTCGCTGGCGCGCCGCCGCCAGGTGGCGCGCGAAGGACGGCTCGCCGAACGTCAGCGGCATCGCGTCGGGCGGCGCCAGCGCGACGCCGTTGGTGCCCAGCCCGGAGCGTGATGGGACGAAGACCGGCGCACCCTCGCGCACGCCCTCGATGATTTGCCCGAGCTCGTCGGCAGTGACGCACGGGACGTCGCCCGGCACCGTCAGGAAGCCGCGCGCGCCTCGTCGGGTCGCCTCGGCCTGCGCCAGCGCGACCGCCGCGGTGTGACCGCGATTCTCCGCCTCCGGCACCGGCTCGGCGCCGAGCTCGCGCGCGATGGCCGCGGCCGCCGCGTCGCGGGTGACGACCCACACACGATCGACGTGAGCTCCCGCGAGCGCCCGCAGCACGTCGCGCAGCATCGCGCGCGCCAGCTCCCCGCGCTCGTCGGGCGTGAGGACGCTCGTCAGCCGCTGCTTGGCGCGCGTCAGATCCTTCACGGGTACGGCGACGATCAAGCGTGGCGCAGCCCCGCTGTTCATCTCGCGCGCCGCTCCGGCGAGAGCTCGAGGATCCGGCGGGCCAGCGCGGTCTCGTGCGCGCGGCTGGTCATGATGATGTCGGTCGAGTCGGCCTCGACGCCCGCCCGCGCCAGCTCCGGTGCGCACGCCCGGTCGCGCTCGTCGATCAGCAGGCGCCGGAGCCAGGGCGCGTACGCCGCGGCGACACCCAGTGGCGAGACGGCCAGGCCGCGAACGCGCATGAGGGCCGCGGCCGGCCCGCTCACCGCCGCGCCGCCGACGATCGGGCTCACGCCGATCACGGGCGCCGCGGTCGACCGCAGCGCCTCGACGATCCCAGGCACCGCGAGGATCGGCCCCACGGACGTCACGGGGTTGGAAGGGCACACGACGATCACGTCGGCGCTCCGGATCGCCTCGATGACACCCGGAGCGGGACGGGCGGCCGCCGCGCCCTCGTAATCGACTCCGACGACCTCGACGAGCGCTTTCTCACGGACGAAGTATTCCTGAAACGTCAGCCGGCTGCCTGGAATACGAATCAGCGTCCGCACCGGCTCGTTGCTCATCGGCAGGATGCAGGCGGCGACGCCGAGATTGCCGGCGAGCCGCGCGGTCACGGTGGAAAGCGACTGGCCATCGCCGAGCGCGCGCGTGCGCGTGAGATGCGTCGCCAGGTCACGGTCGCCGAGGTTGAACCACGTATCGGCGCCGTGGGTCGCCATGGCGGCCAAACAGTTGAACGTCTCGCCGGCCAGTCCCCAGCCGCGCTCGGCGTCGAGCAGGCCGGCGAGCGCGTACATGACGGTGTCGAGATCGGGTGAGACGCGCAGCCCCCAGACCTCCGTGTCGTCTCCCGTGTTGCCGATGACGGTCAGATCGCGCTGCGGCATGCACGTCGCGAGGCCGCGAATGAGCTTGGCGGCGCCGGTGCCGCCGGCGAGCGTGACGACGCGCATGTCAGTCGCGGAGGTTCTCGCGAAGGGTCCAGAGCGCGGTGCCGCCACGCCACGCATAGAGACCCGCCCCCGGTCGACCGGCGAGATCGGACGGCAGGGTACTCTCGGGGACGGGAATGAAGCCGAAGCGCACCCAGATCCGGTCGAGGCTCTGCGGGCGCGCGAAGAGCGTGACGACGCCGGAGGCGCTGGCGTGATCGAGCACGGCGGTGACCAGCTGAGAGGCGATCTCGAGCGGCTCGTTCTCGACGCCGACGACGGGCCCGTGCAACAGCATGGCCGGACCGCTCCGCTCTCCGATCACGGCGCCGATTAGACGCTGACCGCCGTCCGTGGCCCCCCACGCGACGGCAATGTCGGCGCTGGCGGGCCAGGGGACCGCGGCGAAATCGAAGAGCGGGCGGGCCATCGCGGCGTCCGGCAGGGGACGGTAGCCGATACCCTGCCAGACGCGCGGAACGGTCGCGGATGCAAGTGAGGGAGCTGGGGCGGCGGCGGGCCGGGGGCCCCCCGCGCGATTTCCAGTCCTACTTCTTGCCAAGCACCGCGTCCTTCAGGCTCTTGGCGAGGCGGAACTTGCAGACGCGCTTGGCCGGGATCTTGATCGGCTCACCGGTCTGTGGATTGCGTCCGATTCGCGCCTTGCGGTTCGCAAGCACCAGCTTCCCGAAGCCCGGCAGGAGGAACACGCCGCTCTTCTTCGCCTCCTTGGAGGCGAGGTTGAGCGTCTCGTCGAGGATACCCTCGATCTGCTTCCGGGTGAGGCTGGTCTTCTCCGCAAGGTACGCGACCGTTGCAGACTTCGTCATCGTTTTCGCCACAGGTGACCTCCTGTCGATCGAGGTGGTGGTTGAACGCGAACTGCATTATTACCACAGGCCTACCCGTCGCGGCTAGCCGCGCGTGAAGCGGAACTCTCCCGAAGCGATCAGTCGGCGATACGAGCCGAAGCGCGCCTCCGCGTCGTCGATCTTATCCAGGGGCGAGTCGGGGCCTTCACCGTCTCTATAGGTTCGAATGAGGCCGTACAGCGTGTCTCGCTGCGCGGGGACGCGTCCGACGTCGCGGATGAGGCGATGGAGCTCGGCCGGGCCCACGAGCTGGCCGTACTGCGCGCCGGCCGACGTGGAGATCGACTCGTTGATCAGGGTGCCGCCGAGGTCGTTGGCCCCGGCGCCCAGGAGCAGCTGCGCCAGCTTCGGTCCTTCCTTCACCCAGGACGACTGGATGTTACGGAAGGTCGCGCCGAGCATCAGGCGTGCGAGCGCGTGCATTTTGACGACCTCGGCCCCCGTCGCGCCGGGCCGGACGCCGGGGACGAGCCCCTTCGAGTACATCGGCGCCTCGGAGTGGATCAGCGACAGCGGCACGAACTCGGTGAAGCCGCCGGTGTCCTTCTGGATCGAGCGCAGGAGCGCCATGTGGCGAATCCAGTGGCCGGGCGTTTCCACGTGGCCGTACATGATCGTGGAGGTCGTGCGGATACCGAGCGCGTGCGCGGTCGTGATCACCTCGACCCACTGCTCGACGGTGATGCGGCCGCGCGCTATGGTATCGCGGATCGGCTGGTCGAGGATCTCCGCGGAGGTGCCCGGCAACGTTCCGAGGCCCGCCGCCTTCAGCTCGCTCAGGTACTCCCGGATCGGCAGCCCCGAGCGCACCGAGCCGTACAGCACCTCCTCGGGCGAGAACGCGTGGATGTGGAGGCGCGGGAGGGCCGCCGTGATCGCGCGCGTGAGGTCGATGTAGTAGCGCCCGTCGAGCTTCGGGGGCAGGCCGGCCTGGATGCAGACCTCGGTGGCGCCGAGATCCTGCGCCTCCTGGGCGCGCCGCACGACCTCGGCGACGGGAAGGAAGTAGCCCTCCTCCTCCCGGTGGTCGCGGCTGAAGGCGCAGAACGTGCAGTGCTTGATGCAGACGTTCGTGAAGTTGACGTTGCGATTGACGACGTACGTCACCACATCGCCCACCTGGCGCTGCCGCAGCTCGTCGGCGACCAGGGTCAGCGCGTGGAGATCGCGGCCCTCGGCGCGGGCGAGCGCGATGCCGTCCTCGACCGAGACCTCGTGACCGTCGAGGGCCTGGACGAGGATCGGACGGAGCTCGCGCGAGACCCAGTCGAGCGAACCGAGCAGGCTACCAGCGGCGCCAGCGTTCATGGGATTCCTTGACGAGACCGCGCTCGTCGACCAGCGCCTGGACGCGCACGCGCAGGCTCTCGTCCAGGTACTCGGCGCGCGTCGCGAACTCCGGGTAGATCGCTAGACGCTCGCGAAGGACGAAGCCCTGGCTCTCGGTCGCGCGCCGGAGCTCGGGGATCAGCGGCCACGGTTTCTCTGGGTTGATGTGGTCGAGGGTGAGCGGCGAGATTCCGCCCCAATCATTGAGACCCGCCGCGAGGAGGCGGGGATAGACCTGCGGCGAGAGGTTCGGCGGCGCCTGGATGTTCACCTCTGGGCCCAGGACGAGCCGCGCGACCGCGAGCGTCCACAAGAGATCCTCGAGCGAGGGCTCGGGCGCGTCGCGCATCGGGATCCGCGGCTTGGCGCGGAAGTTCTGGACGATGACCTCCTGGATGTGGCCGTGCTGTTCGTGGAGGTCGCGGATCGCGACGAGCGTGTCGACCCGCTCGCGTCGCGTCTCGCCGATGCCGATGAGCAGGCCGGTCGTGAACGGAATGCCGAGCTTGCCGGCGAGCGCGATCGTGCGCAGGCGCCGCGCCGGCACTTTGTCGGGCGCCCGATCGTGCGCCAGGCCGCGCCCGAGGAGTCGCTCCGACACTGTCTCGAGCATGATCCCCATGCTCACGTTCACCTCGCGCAGCGCCGCCAGATCGCGCTCGCCCATCACGCCCGGGTTGGCGTGGGGCAGGAGGGGCGAGTCCGCCAGGACGGCCGAGCACACGGCGCGCAGGTACGACAGGGTCGTGCGGTACCCGTGCCGCCGGAGGAACTCGCGATGGCTCGCGAAGAGCGCCTCCGGCCTGTCGCCCAGCGAGAACAGCGCTTCCTTCGCGCCCAGACGGCCGCCAGCCTGCGCGAGCGCGACGACCTCGTCGGGTTCCATCGTGTGAGCACCCGGCTCGCCCGGGTCGCGGCGGAAGGTGCAGTACCCGCAGTAGTCGCGGCAGAGCGTCGTCAGCGGCACGAAGACCTTCGCCGAGAAGGTGACGGTGCGGCCCCGGCCGCGATCGCGCATCTCACCGGCGCGGACGAGCAGGTCGTCCAGCCCGGTGGCTCGTGTCTCGATGAGCGCGCACGCTTCCTGGTGCGAGATCATGCGCGTCGGCGTGCCGCCTTCTTCTTCGATGTCTTCGATCGGCCGCCGGCGGATGCCGCGGCGGCCTTGCGCCCGCCCGTCACCTTCGGCCGCACGTCGCTGGCGAAGCGCTCCATGTTCGCGATGACCACGCGCAGCTCCTGCACGGTGTGATCGAAGACGAAATGGGAGACGCCGAGCGCCTGGTAGCGGCGGATGTCGGCGGCGACCTCGTCCGCGGTGCCCTGGAACGGCGGCCGGTCGCCGGCGGCGGCCTTGGCGTTCTTACCCCGCACTTCCATCGGAACGCGAATGGTGAGCGTGATCGACTTCGGATCGCGTCCGGCCCGCCGCGCCCAGCCGTGGATCTCCCCGACCTTGGCCGCGTATTCGTCGGGACCGAGCAGCGTCGGCGGCCGCATCGCGATCGGATGCCAGCCGTCACCGATGGTGCCCGCGCGCCGGAGCGCCGCGCCGGTGTGGCCGCCGATCCACACGGGAATGCCGCCGCGCTGCACCGGCTTGGGGAGCACGTGGACGTCGCGGACCGAGTAATACTTGCCCTCGAAGCTGACCGGATCGGTCGTCCACGCGGCGCGCATCAGCCGGATGTAGTCGTCGGTCACGGGCCCGCGCTCCTCGAACGGCGGAGCCCCGAGCGCCTCGAACTCCTCGCGCAGCCAGCCCACCCCCGCGCCGAGGATCACGCGGCCCTTCGAGAGCACGTCGGCCGTCGCCAGCATCTTCGCGGCGAGGAGCGGGTTGCGGTACGGGACGACGAGGACGCTGATGCCCAGGCGCGTCCGGCTCGTCGCGTGCGCGAGGTGGCTCAGCATCGCCAGCGGCTCGAGATAGTCCTGCGCGAGCCCGCCGGGAAACTGCCCGCTCGTGGTGTAGGGGTAGACGGACTTCGCCGACGAGACCGGCATCACGACGTGATCGGTCACGAACAGCGAGTCGAACCGCAGCGCGTCGGCTTTCTCGGCGAGCTTGAGGACGACGTCGAGACCGGCCAGCGGCCCGCGACCCGGAAGCGAGAACCCGAACTCCACGACCTTCCTCCGAAAAAGGGGTTTCCTGGAACGCGACGGCCGATATGGTATCACTAAGCGGAATGCAATTCTTTGACGTCGTCGTGATCGGCGCTGGCCATGCGGGTTGCGAGGCCGCGCTGGCCTCCGCGCGCATGGGTTGCCGGACGCTGCTCCTCACCATGAACCTCGACGCGATCGGCCAGATGTCGTGCAACCCGGCCGTCGGCGGCACCGCGAAGGGACACCTGGTTCGCGAGATCGACGCGCTCGGCGGCGAGATGGGGCGCAACACCGACCGCGCCGCGATCCAGCTCAAGACGCTCAATGCCTCGCGCGGGCCCGCGGTGCGGGCCTCGCGCGCCCAGTGCGATCGCGCCCGCTACCGCGGCGCGATGAAGCAAACCGTCGAGCGCGAGCCCAACCTCGAGGTCCGGCAGGGACAGGCGGTGCGCCTCGTTCTCGTCGGCGGGCGAGTCGCGGGCGTCGAGGACCAGATCGGCGTGCGCTACGGCGCCCGCGCCGTGATCGTCACGACCGGGACGTTCCTCCGCGGACTGATCCACGTCGGGCTCGCCCGGCACAGCGCAGGCCGCGCCGGCGAGTTCGCATCGGTCGACCTCTCGAACGCGTTGCGCGAGCTCGGGCTCACGCTCGGCCGCCTGAAAACCGGCACCTCGCCGCGCCTTCGCGCCTCGACGATCGACTACGCGCGGCTCGAGGCGCAGCACGGCGACGCCGAGCCGTGGCCCTTCCACTGGGCGACCGAGCGGCTCGAATTGCCACAGGTCGCGTGCCACCTCACGTACACGACGCCGCGGACCCACGAGATCGTGCGCGCGAACCTCGATCGCTCGCCGCTCTACTCGGGGATCATCGACGCGACCGGGGTGCGCTACTGCCCCTCGATCGAGGACAAGGTCAAGCGGTTCGCCGATCGCGACCGCCACCAGGTGATCCTCGAGCCGGATGGTCTCGACACCGAAGAGGTGTACGCGAACGGGATCTCGACGAGTCTGCCCGCAGACGCCCAGGAGGCGCTGGTGCGCTCGATCCCGGGTCTCGAGCACGCCGAGCTCATGCGCCCGGGGTACGCGATCGAATACGACTTCGTGCATCCCACGCAGCTGGCGCCGACGCTCGAGTGCCGCGCGGCGCCCGGCCTCTACCTCGCCGGCCAGATCAACGGCACCACTGGCTACGAGGAGGCCGCTGCGCTCGGGCTCTGGGCGGGCGCCAACGCGGCCTCGGCCGTGCTCGAGCGCGAGCCGTTTCTCCCGGATCGCTCCGAGTGCTACATGGCCGTGCTGGTGGACGATCTGGTGACGAAGGGAACGCTCGAGCCGTACCGGATGTTCACCTCGCGCGCGGAGTACCGCCTCCTGCTCCGGGAGGACAACGCGGATCTCCGGCTCACGCCGGCGGGCTTTCGCCTGGGCCTGGTCTCGGCCGAGCGGCACGAGGCCGTCGAGCGTCGGCGCGCCCAGACGGCGGCGGAGATCCGGCGCCTCGAGGGCACCCGCGTTGCCGGCACCCCGTTGCTCCAGCTGCTCCGACGGCCCGAAGTGACCTACGCCGACGTCCGGCGACTGGATCCGGACGCCCTCACCGACGTCGCGGTGGCGCGCCAGGTCGAAGTCTCGGCGAAGTACGAAGGCTACATCCGCCGCATGCTGAGCGACGTGGCGCGCTTCAAGCGTCTCGAGCAGCGGCTGATCCCCGACGGTCTCGACTACCGCGCCGTGCCCGGCCTCTCGACGGAGATCCGCGAGCGGCTCGCCGAGATCCGCCCGCGCTCGCTGGGCCAGGCTTCGCGCATTCCCGGCGTGACTCCGGCGGCCATCTCGATCCTCACGGTGTGGTGTCATCGAGCCCGACCGGCGGAGGCGGCGGCCGTCGCGGGGCTTGGGCCCCACCGGCCCCGGAGCGACGACAAATCGCCGTGAGCCGGACGCCCTCGCCCGCCGTGACGCCCGAGGAGTTCCTGAAAAAGCTCGCCGGATGGTCGCGGGGCACGATGATCGAGAGCCATGGAACGCGCTTCGTGTCGGTGGGCCCGGGTCGCGCGGCGGCCGAGCTCGACTTCAAGCCTACGCTCGCGCAGCTCACTGGACGCTTCCACGCCGGCGCCATCATCGCCCTCGCGGACGAGACCGCCACGTGCGCATCGCTGTGGGAGACGAATCCATCGGGCGAGCTTCGCCCCGAGCTGTTCCCCCTGACCCTCCAACTATCAGTAAACCTTGTTCGAAATGCCGATCACGGGACCTTGACAGCCGAGGCCAAGATCGTCCATCGTGGTCGTACGACCCTCGTCGTGGACGTCGAGGTGTTTGACGCTCAGCGGCGGCTCATCGCCAAGCTCGCGGCGACTCAACTCGCTCCGGCGGCTCCGCCGGCAGAGACTCGATCTCACGCAGGGTGAGAAGCGGAATGCGGCTCGCCTCGAAGATATTTCTGACGTCGGCGGCGGTCGTCGTGGTGCTCGGCGCGGTCGGCGTGCTGAGCCTCCGCGCGGTCGGCCGTCTCGCCTCCGTCAACCGTGAGATCACCACCCGGACCGTCCCCGCGTTGCGCCTGGCGGCGTCGACTCGGGATGCCGTGCCCGCGCTGGTTCGTCTCGAAGCACGCTCCCTCGTCCTCGACGATACGCGCTTCATGGGTGCCTGGAACGAGCGCGCCGAACGCCTGCGCGTGAGTCTCATCCGCTTGCGGGAATACGCGACGAGCGCGCAGGAGGCGCGCCTTCTGGACGAAGCCACCGAATCGTTCGAGCGCTACTACGGCACGGTCGGTCAGATCCAGGCGCTCCTGGGCCGCGGTCAGCGCGCCCGCGCGTCGGCCCTGTCGGAAGGCGCGTCGCGGTCGCTCGCCGAGCGCGTCGAGGCGAACCTGGAGGCGCTGACCGAGTCGATGCACGCGGACGTCCTGCAGGCCCAGGCCGAGGTCGCGCGTCTGGAGGCGCGCACCTGGTCGGGAGTCCTCGTCGCGCTCGGCGCCGCGGTCGGGTTGGCACTGCTCGGAAGCGGGCTCATCGCGCACCGCCTCACCCAGTCGCTCCAGAAGCTATCGGCCGCCACCTCGGCCGTTGCCGCGGGCTCGTTCGAGGAGCCCATCGCGGTCGAGGGACGGGACGAGGTCGGTCAGCTCGCGCGCTCCTTCAGCGCGATGGCCCGGGAGCTCCGGCGGATGGAGGACACCAAGGAGGAGTTCTTCGCGTCGGTGTCCCACGAGCTGCGCTCGCCGCTCACGTCGATCCGGGAAGGCGCGCACCTCCTGCGCGACCGGGTCTCGGGTCCGCTCAACGACAAGCAGCGGCGGCTGGTCGAGATCATCGCGGCGGGCGCGGACCGGCTCCTGGGGCTCGTCAACCAGATCCTCGAAGTCTCGCGGCTACGGGCGGGTGTGCTCCCGATCCAGCGGGTGCGCCTCGACCTCGATAAGGTCGTCACCCGCGCCGTGGAGGAGCTCAGGCCGAGCGCCGACCAGGCCGGCGTCGCGCTCGAGCGGGAGCGCGTGGGCGAGGATTTCGTGCTGATGGGCGACGAGACGCGGCTCCTGCAGGTGGTCATCAATCTCGTCGGCAACGCGATTCGCTTCACCAAGCGCGGCGGCCGCGTCGTCGCGCGGCTGGTGTCGACCGGATCGGAGCTCGAGATCCAGGTCGAGGACACGGGGATCGGGATCCCGCCGGCCGAGCTGCCGCACGTGTTCGAGCCGTACCGGCAGGCGCACGGTGACCGCGGCGGAACGGGTCTCGGTCTCGCCATCGTCCGCGGCGTCGCCCAGGCCCACGACGGGCGCGTCACCGTCGAGTCGCAGGAAGGGAAGGGGAGTCGGTTCACCGTGCTCCTTCCGCGCTCATGAAGCGGGCGTGGGTCGCCGTCGCGCTTTCGGTGATCCTCGGAGGCTGCGCCTCCTGGAGCTTCTCGAATCCCTTCGGCGGCCCCGCGACGATGCTCGCGAAGGCCGATCGGCTGACCGCCGAGGGCGACTACCGGTCCGCCGTCGCGGCGTACGACGCGTTCCTCGCGCAGAACTCCCACGACTCGCAGGCGGTGAGGGCGCGCCGCGACGCGGTCGCCTCGATCATGACGACCCGCGACGAGATCACGCGGCTCAACCAGGAGCTCGCGCGTGTGCGCGAGGAGCTCGCCAAGCGCGAGGGCGACCTGGCGAAGGTGCGCCAGGAAGCCGACAAGCTGCGCGCCGATCTCGAGCGACTCAAGCAGATCGACTTGCAGCTGGAAAAGAGGAAGTGACTCTGCCGTGAAGCAGAAGGTCCTCGTGGTCGACGACGATGCGGCGATCCTCGAGGTGCTGGAGATGCGCCTCACCGCGATGGGGTTCGAGGTCACCGCCACCAGCGACCCGCGCAAAGCTCTCGAAGCGACCGAGGCGTCCCGCTTCGACCTCGCCTTGCTCGATCTGCGCATGGAGCCGACGGACGGCATGCGCCTCATGGAAGGGCTCCACGAGCGCCAGCCGCGCCTCCCCGTGCTGATCATGACGGCGCACGGCACGATCCAGACCGCCGTCGAGGCGGTCCGTCGCGGCGCCTTCGACTACCTCACCAAGCCGTTCGTGCGCGACGAGCTTCGCTCGAAGATCGCGCGCACCCTGGCGACGCGCCGCTGGGGGCGCGACCGCGAGCGGCTCCTGACGGTGGGGCAGGCCCTCGCGTCGTCCGGCGTCATGGCCCGCGTGCTGGACTCCGTGGCCCAAGCTACCGTCGAGGCGACCGACGCGGATCGCTGCGTGGTGTTCCAGCTCGAGCAGGGCCGTCTCGTGCCGATGGCGAGCGCCGGGTCGCCGCCTCCGGCGTGGGCTCGACTCGAGGCGGCGGCCTCCGCGGCGATGGACAAAGGGATCCCGATCACCACGTCGGGCGTGGCCGAGGGCGCTGAGAGCGGCACGATCGTCGCGGCGCCGCTCGTCGTCCAGCGCGGCCCGGCCGGCGCACTGGTGATCGAGACGGCGGCGCGGCTCGAGCCAGGGGAGGACGACCTCGAGCTCCTCGCGCTGTTCTCTTCGCAAGCGGCGATCGCGATCCGCAACACGCACGACCTCGAGAGCCTCAAGAGTGGCGCCGTTGCGGCGCTCGGACGCATGGCGACGCAGGTCGCGCACGAGGTGAAGAACCCGCTGGCCGGCCTCCGGCTCTACGTGCGCCACCTCGAGCAGCACCTGTCGAAGGTCGAGGATGCCGCGGGGAAGGATCTGGCCGGCAAGATCGCGGTGACGGTGGACCACCTGACGAGCGTCGTCGCCGAGATCACCGCGTTCGGACGTCCGCCCGAGCTCCATCGCGTGCCGACGGCGCTGCCGCCGCTGCTCGACGAGTGCCTGGAGCTGGCGCGCGCCCGGCGGCCGACCGAGGGCGTCGACATCGTCACGGCGTATGACCCATCCTGCCCCGAGGGCCGTCTCGACGCACGCGAGCTGAAGAAGGCCTTCCTGAACCTGATCCTGAACGCGCTGGAGGCGCTCGAAGGCGCGGGCCGGCTGACGGTGGCCACCGCGTACTCGGCGGCGACCGGGACGGTGACGGTGACCATCGAGGACACGGGGCCGGGCATGACGGAGGAAATGCTCTCGCGGGCTTTCGACCTGTTTTTCACGACCAAGCCGGACGGTACCGGCCTCGGCATGTCGATCGCCCGCTCGGTCGTCAACCTGCACGCTGGCGAGCTCACCGTCTCGAGCCGAGTGGGCGAAGGCACCCGCGTCCAGGCCCGCCTTCCGCTCGAGCCCGTACCCGATCCCGCGCGCGCGCCGAGCGCCGGCGCGTGACGGCACGGGAACCGACTCGCGCACGGGCGACCCTTGCGTGCCTCGTTACCATGAAGCGGATGATTGGCCAGGGCTCCCGTGAAGCGTAACCACACGATCCTCGTCGTCGACGACGAGAAGACGATCGCCGACGGTCTCCGCCTGACGCTCGAGAGCGAGGGCTACGGCGTGCGCACGGCCGGAAGCGTGCGCGAGGCGCTGGGCGCAGTCGTGCAGGGCGATTCGCACGCGGCCATCGTCGACCTGATGCTGCCCGACGGGGACGGCCTGCAGCTCACGCGCGAGCTCAAGCGGCGCGATCCGGCCCTCGAGGTGCTCGTCATCACCGCCTACGGCTCCGTGCGCAAGGCGATGGAAGCCACGAAGGGCGCCGGCGCGTTTCACGTCCTCGAGAAGCCGTTCGAGCCGGACGAGCTCCTCGGCCTGCTCGAGAACGCGCTCGAGCATCGAAAGCTGCTCGGCGAGAACGCGGACCTCAAGCGCCGGCTCGTCGACCAGGTCACCGACACGGAGATCCTCGGAAGCGCGCCGGGCATCCAGCGTGTGCTCGAAACGGTGGCCGCGGTGGCGGACGCCGACGCCAACGTGCTCATCATCGGCGAGAGCGGCACTGGCAAGGAGCTCCTGGCCAACGCGCTCCACGAGCAGAGCCATCGGCGAGGCGGCCCGTGGATCAAGATCAACTGTGCGGCGCTTCCCAAGGATCTGATCGAATCCGAGCTCTTCGGGCACACGCGCGGCGCGTTCACGGGCGCGACCACCGAAAAGATCGGACTGCTCGAGGAAGCCGACGGCGGCTCGCTGCTGCTCGACGAGATCACCGAGATGCCCATGGATCTTCAGGCGAAGCTCTTGCGCGTGCTCGAGGAGCGGATGGTGCGCCCTCTCGGCGCCGCGAAGGCTGTGCCCGTCGACTTCCGCCTGATCAGCTCGACCAACCAGAGCCCGGACGCCGCCCTGCGCGAGGGCCATCTGCGCCAGGATCTCTATTTTCGGATCAACACCGTGTCGATCGAGGTGCCGCCCCTGCGCGAGCGGCGCGACGACATTCCGATCCTCGTTCGCGCCTTTCTCGATCGCTATCGCACGAAGCACGCGCGCGGCGTGGAGGGCATCGATCCGGAAGCGTATCGGCGCCTCCTCTCCTGGTCGTGGCCGGGCAACGTCCGCGAGCTCCAGCACGCGATCGAGCGGGCGGTGCTCGTGACGCGGGGCCCGATGATCGTCCTGGAAGACCTGCCCGAGCAGCTCCACCACACGGCCCGCGACGGCGGGCTCGGTCCCTCGGCCGTCGCGCCCTCGCAGGTGCCCGCCGGCTCGCTCGAGGAGATCGAGCGCGCGTCGATCCTCAAAGCGCTCGAGACCACGCGCTGGAACAAGCAGGCCGCGGCCGCGCTGCTGGGGCTGCGCCGGCCCACGCTCTACTCGAAGATGCGCAAGCACGGCATCCCTCAGCGACGCGCGTAGCCCACACCTCTCCCTGCGCCTGAATCGCGAGCAGTAGAGCCGGGTCTGCCTATTCGTTGGGCAAGCTCGGCCGCCCGCTCGGTGCCGGGCCCCCTCGAAGCGGCTAATTTCCTGGGGCTCCGTTCGTGGCATTCCCGGGCATGGGGGTTGCTTGACCGAACCCGCCGGGAGGATTCCAGATGAAGAAAATTGAGGCCATCATCAAGCCTTTCAAGCTCGACGACGTCAAGGAGGCGCTCACCTCCATCGGGGTTATCGGCATGACCGTCTCGGAGGTACGCGGGTTCGGTCGGCAGAAGGGCCATACCGAGCTCTATCGCGGTGGTGAGTACACGGTGGACTTCCTCCCCAAGATCAAGATCGAGGTCGTGGTGCCCGACCGCATCGTGGACAAAGTTTCCGAGATCATGTCGGCCGCCGCCAAAACTGGAAACATCGGCGACGGCAAGATCTTCGTTCACCCCGTCGAATCGGCGGTACGCATCCGCACAGGCGAGCGCGACGAGAGCGCCCTGTAACCGGGAACGTCACCGAGACTGATCGCGTCTTTGACAAGGGAGGAATTTACCGTGAAGCGAACGACCTTCGCACTGGCAGTGCTGCTGGTGCTGAGTGCCACAGCGTCTGTGGCGATTGCTCAGCAGCCGACCCCTCCGGCAGCCGAGACCACCGCGGCTCCGGCGCCTCCCGCCGACGCTCAGGCCACGCCGGCACCGGCGCCCGCCGCGCCGGCCGCCCCCGCGTCGAAAATCGACAAGGGCGATACGGCGTGGATGCTCACCTCGTCGCTCCTCGTCCTCATGATGACGGCGCCGGGGCTCGCGCTCTTCTACGGCGGCATGGTGCGCCAGAAGAACGCGCTGGCGACGTTGATGCACAGCTTCATCATCGCCGCGCTCATCTCCGTGCAATGGGTGCTCTGGGGCTACAGTCTCGCCTTCGGGCCCGACAAGGGCGGGATCATCGGCGGCCTGGACTGGGTCGGGCTGCGGGGCGTCGGGCTCGAGCCGTTCGACGCGTACTCCAAGACCATCCCGCACCAGGCGTTCATGCTCTTCCAGATGATGTTCGCGATCATCACGCCGGCGCTCATCACCGGCACCTTCGCCGAGCGCAAGAAGTTCTCCGCCTTCCTGCTCTTCACCCTCTTGTGGGCGACGTTCGTCTACGATCCGCTGGCGCACTGGGTGTGGGGTGACGGCGGCTGGCTCAAGACGAAGGGCGCGCTCGACTTCGCGGGTGGCACGGTCGTGCACATCTCGTCCGGGGTGTCGGCGCTGGTCTGCGCGATCATGATCGGCAAGCGGCGGGGCTTCGGGCACCAGCCGATGCAGCCGCACAATCTGCCGATGACGGTCATGGGCGCCTCGCTGCTGTGGGTCGGCTGGTTCGGGTTCAACGCGGGCAGCGCGCTCGAGGCCAACGGCCTCGCCGTGAGTGCCTTCACGGCGACGAACACCGGCGCGGCGGCGGCCGCGCTCGGCTGGATGTTCACGGAGTGGATGAGCCGCGGCAAGCCGACCGTTCTGGGCGCCGCGTCCGGCGCCGTCGCGGGCCTCGTCGCGATCACTCCGGCCTCCGGCTACGTCACGCCGATGGCCTCGGTGATCATCGGTGGCGTGGCCGGCTGGCTCTGCTACACGGCTTGCAACATCAAGACGAAGCTCGGCTACGACGACTCGCTCGACGTGGTCGGCGTGCACGGCGTCGGCGGGACGTGGGGCGCGCTGGCGACCGGGCTCTTCGCGACCAAGGCCGTCAACGACGCGGGCGGGAACGGCCTCTTTTACGGAAATCCAGGCCAGCTCTGGGTGCAGATCGTCGCCGTGGCGTCGACCTACGTCTTGGCAATCGTGGGCACGGTCGTCATCCTCAAGGTCGTCGACGCGCTCGTCGGCCTGCGCGTCAGCGTCGAGGACGAGATGGCCGGGCTGGATCTTTCCCAGCATTCCGAGACCGCCTATTCCGCCGGAGGCGGGTTCGGCGAGTTCGGGACGGCGTCCGGCGGCTTGGGCGAGCCCGTGCGCGCCGCCGAAGGCAAGCCTCGGGTGGCGCATTGAGCCCGCGCGCCCGGCGGGGCTTGATTCACCTCCCGGTTGACCGTAAGGTAAGCGGGCTTCACATCACTCAGCACAGAAGGAGTCGCGCATGACGGCGAAGGACGTACTGAAGCTGGCCAAGGAGAAAGGCGCCAAGATCGTCGACCTCCGGTTCATCGACCTGCCGGGTCTCTGGCAGCACTTCTCGATCCCGATGTCCGAGCTGAACGAAGAGATCTTCGAGGACGGTCTGGGCTTCGATGGGTCGTCGATCCGCGGCTTCCAGACGATCGACGAATCCGACATGTTGTTGATCCCCGATCCGAACACCGCCGTCATGGATCCGTTTACCGCGGTCCCGACGCTCGTGCTGATCTGCAACGTCAAGGACCCGGTTACCGGTAAGGCGTACACGCGCGATCCGCGCTACATCGCCCAGAAGGCCGAGGCGCACCTGAAGAAGACCGGCCTGGCCGACACCGTCTACATCGGCCCCGAGCTGGAGTTCTTCTTCTTCGACTCGATCCGTTTCGATCAGAATTACAACTCCGGGTACTACTTCATCGACTCCGAGGCCGGCGCCTGGAACACCGGCAAAGAGGGCACACCCGAGCAGCCGAACCTCGGCTACAAACCGCGCTACAAGCAGGGCTACTTCCCGGTGCCGCCGATGGACAAGTTCCAGGATATCCGGTCGGACATGGTGCTGGCGCTCGAGTCGGTCGGCGTCCGCGTCGAGGTGCACCACCACGAGGTGGCGACCGGCGGCCAGACCGAGATCGACATGCGCTTCGACACGTTGACCAAGATGGCCGACAAGGTCCTCTGGTACAAGTACTGCGCGAAGAACACCGCGCGGAAGTGGGGCAAGACCGCGACGTTCATGCCCAAGCCCCTCTTCCAGGACAACGGCTCCGGGATGCACACCCATCAGTCGCTCTGGAAGAACGGCAAGAACCTCTTCTACGAGCGGGGCGGCTACGCCGACATCTCGAAGAACTGCCTCTACTACATCGGCGGCATCCTCAAGCACGCGCCGGCGTTGCTCGCGCTGATCGCGCCGTCGACCAACTCCTACAAGCGTCTGGTGCCCGGCTACGAGGCTCCGATCAACCTGGTCTACAGCCAGCGCAATCGCTCGGCGGCGATTCGCATCCCGGTGTACTCGAAGTCGGAGGGCGCCAAGCGCATCGAGTTCCGCACGCCCGACCCGACCTGCAACCCCTATCTGTCGTTCGCGGCGTGCCTGATGGCGGGTCTCGACGGCATCGCCAACAAGATCGATCCGGGCAAGCCGGTCGACAAGGACCTGTACGAGCTGCCGCCGGCCGAGCAGAAGAAGATCAAGCAGTTGCCGGGGGAGCTCTCGATCGTGCTCGACAATCTCGAGAAGTCCCACGACTGGCTCCTCAAGGGCGACGTCTTCACGCCGGACGTCATCGAGACGTGGATCGAGTACAAGCGGAAGAACGAGGTCGACGCCGTGCGGCTGCGTCCGCATCCGTGGGAGTTCGCGCTCTACTTCGATATTTGACCTAAATCGGGGGGAGCGAGCGCCGCTCCGCGGTGACCCCGGGGCGGCGATTCGACACGCCGGCGGCGCGTAGGTTTGATTGAAGATCGGGGGGAGCGAGGCCGCTCCCCCCGATCGCCACCCCGCTACGTCGATCTGCCAGCTTACCGGTCGAGCCAGGCGGCCATGAGGCGGCCGCCGTAGTCGTAGCCGAGATTCGGCCCGTAGTTCTTCAGCGCGCCGTCCCAGACCGCGACGTAGATGCCCGAAGGGAGCTGGACGTAGTACTGCTGCCTGGCCAGGTAGCGCTGCAGGTCGTGGATGACCTCGCGCCGTTTCGCCACGTCGAAGATGCGCCGCTGGCGGATCAGCATATCGGTGACGACCGGGTCGTCGACATGGCTCTGGTTCTTGGCTTCGCCGGGATAATGCATGCCGAACAGGAAGTTGTCGGGATCGAGGAACGGCGTCTGCGGCCCGAACGTCATCGAGTCGAACTTCCCGAAGTAGCAGCTTGCGATGAAGGCGCCGTACTCGCGCTGGTCGAGCTTCGCGCTGATGCCGATATTCTTGAGGTCCTTGAGGATGAGCTGAGCGTTGTCGCTGAGGAGCGTCGAACCATACGTCGTGAAGCACAAGCTCGCGGCAAAGCCGTTGGGATATCCGGCCGAGGCGAGCAACCGCTTGGCCTCGGCGGGGTCGTATCGGAAATACTTCGCGCCGTCGCCCATTCGATGGATCGGCAGGGCCCACTCGACGAGGCCCGCCGGCACGGCGGCGTTGAAATGGCCGGCGCCTTCGAACGAGGCATCGATGATGCCTTGCCGGTCGATTCCGAGCGACACCGCCTGCCGCACACGGGCGTCCTTGAACGGAGGCTGATCGGTCCGCATGGAGATGTGCGTCTCGACGTTGCTCGGGAACTCGGCCGTGCGGAGATTCGGCCGCTTCTGCTTGAGCGTCTCCTTGATCTGGATCCAGTCCGTCCGGTTGATGCTTCCGGGGAACTCCCAGCCCAGGTCGTACTTGCCGGTCAGGAACGCGGCCATCCGTGAGGCGTTGTCCTCGTCGACGAGGTACTCGATCCGATCGATGTACGGAAGCCCGGGCACGAAGTAATGCGGATGGCGGATGAACGTGAGCCCGACGCTGGGCCGGTAGCTGTCGAGCATCCAGGGACCGGTCCCGATCACCGCTTCGGCCTTCTTGAGATCGCCGAACTTCTCGACGCATTCGCGCGCGACGATCGCGACAGCCATCGGATTGGCGAGAACCTCGAGGAGCCACGAGAACGGCTCCTTCATGACGAACTTGACCGTATACCGATCGACCGCCTCGACGCGATCGACGGCGCTCAGCATGTACGCCATCGGGTTCCCCTTGACGGTGAGGAACCGCTCGACCGTGTAGCGCACGTCCTCGGCGGTGAGCTCACGCCCGTTGACGGGCGGTTTGGGATGCCACCGCACCCCACGGCGCAGCTTGAAGAGATACGTGGTCTCGTTGGGCTGGCTCCACGACTCCGCGAGGTCGCCCTCGATCGCCAGGGTCGCCGGCGCGACACCGGGCCCGGCTTTGTGCTTCACGAGACGGCTGTGCGTGAACGTGATCGGGATCTGCACCCGGTAGGCCGTTTGTAGCATCTGATCGAACAGCGGGGGGTCCCATCCCCGAAGGGTCAGCGTTCCGCCTCGCTTCGGGCCCTGCGCGCGAGCCGCCGAAGCGCTCAGGGTCGTGCCGGCGAGCGCCATACTGCTCATCGCGAGGAGATCGCGACGGGAGAGGGTCATGCCTGCCTCCGTGCTCGACGAGGTCCGGTCTGCTGGGCGCCTGATAACACGACGCGGTGAGCAGCGCAATCGCTCAGGCGACGGGCGAAGCTGAATCCCGCCACGGCGCGGATGCCCGGGAAAGCGGCAGGGTTTTCGAAGGTGCCGGGTCGCTGGGCATCGAGGGGCGATGTCACGCCGCCTAAGCAATTGATTTTCTGAACGCGCTCCGGCGCGGTGCCTGGCACCGCGCTTGCGATGCACCGCAGCATGGCGAGCGAGGGGCCGAAGCCCGACCCGCGCTGGCGAGTCGCGATTCTCGACGATCACGAGCGCTCGCGCGCGGCGCTTCGCGCCGCGATCTGGGCGGCGGGCGGCGAGGTGGTCGGGGAGGCCGTGCGCTGCGCCGACGCGGCCGCTCTGATGCGTCGCACGAGCCCGGACGTTGCCGTCTGCGCCGTCGGGCTCCCGGACGGCGACGGCGTCGAGGTGGCGCGTCAGCTGATCGAGGGCGGTTGTCCCGTTGTGCTCTTCACCAGCCACACACGCCAGGAGCTCGTCGATCGGGCGCGCTCGGCCGGCGTGATGTCCTACCTTCTCAAGCCGCTTCGCTCGGCGGAGCTGGCCCCTGTTCTCGACCTGGCGGTCGCCCGATTCGGCGAGACGCGGGACCTGCGTCGCTCGCTCGAAGAGCGGAAGATCATCGAGCGCGCCAAGGGACGATTGATGGCGCGTTACCACCTCAGCGAGGAGGAAGCGTTTCGCCGTCTCCGCCGTGCGGCGATGGACAGCCGCCGTCCCATGGTCGAGATCGCCAAGGCCTTGCTCGTGTCGGAGTCAGTCGCCTCGGATGTGCCTACGCATTGAGCAACATCCCGACCTCACAGCGGCCCAACATCTCGAAAAGAAACATATAGCGCTTCCGGTACGGCCTTTGCTCATACCGAGGCCAGCCTGCGGCCAGAGACGTCCGTGGGAGGCGCGCCAATGACGTCGCGACCCGAGACCACCCACACACGAAAGGAGACGGAAATGGCGCAGTACTCACGTCGCGACTTCATCAAAGGGGGCCTGCTGGCGTCCACGGCGGTCGGCGCGGGCCTCAGCTTTCCCAGCGTGCTGAGAGCGCAGGACACGGTCAAGATCGGCGTCCTGCATTCGCTCTCGGGCACGATGGCCATCAGCGAGGTCTCGCTCCGAGACGTCGTGCTCATGGCGGTCGAGGAGATCAACGCCAAGGGCGGCGTCATGGGCAAGAAGATCACGCCGGTCGTCGTCGACCCGGCGTCGAACTGGGACCTGTTCGCCGAGAAAGCCAAGCAGCTCCTGCTCCAGGACAAGGTGGCGGTGGTCTTCGGGTGCTGGACCTCGGTCAGTCGCAAGTCCGTCCTCCCGGTGTTCGAGAACAACAACGGCTTGCTCTTCTACCCTGTGCAGTACGAGGGCGAGGAGTGCTCCAAGAACGTCTTTTACACGGGCGCGACGCCGAACCAGCAGCTGATCCCCGGCGCCGAGTACCTGATGTCGAAAGAAGGCGGCGGATTCAAGAAGTTCTATCTGCTGGGGACGGACTACGTGTTCCCGCGGACCGCGAACAAGATCCTGCGCGCGTTCCTGGTCGCCAAGGGCGTGCCGGCGGACAACATCGCCGAGGAATACACGCCGTTCAACCATCAGGACTACCAGACGATCGTCGGCAAGATCAAACGCTTCTCGTCGGGCGGCAGCGCCTGCGTGCTCTCGACGATCAACGGCGACTCGAACGTGCCGTTCTACAAAGAATTCGCCAACCAGGGTCTGCGCTCGGAGAACGCGCCGATCATGGCGTACAGCGTCGCCGAGGACGAGCTGCGCGGCATGGACACCTCGGCCCTCGTCGGCCACCTCGCGGCGTGGAACTACTTCCAGTCGGTCGAGGCCGCGAACAACAAGAAGTTCGTACAGGCCTTCAAGGCGTACGCGAAGAAGGCGAACCTGCCCGGTGGTGACAAGCGCGTCACCGACGATCCGATGGAGGCGGCGTACTTCGGCGTCTACGTGTGGAAGCAGGCGGTCGAGAAAGCCAAGAGCTTCGACGTCGATCCGGTCCGCAAGGCCGTCTACGGCCAGACGTTCGCGGCGCCGAGCGGCACGATCAAGATGCACGAGTACAACCATCACACCTATCGGCCGGTGCTCATCGGCGAGATCCTGAAGGACGGTCAGTTCAAGATCATCTCGCGCACCAAGGGTCTGGTCGAGCCCGAGCCGTGGAGCAAGTACACGAGCCCGGACAAGGGTTGCGACTGGGTCAAGCACCAGGGCACGTATCAGAAGAAGGCGTGATCTTTCGTCTCACCGTACTCCTTTCGCTGGTCGCGTGGCTCGTCGCCGGAACGGCGGGCCACGCCGCCGCCGCCGAGCCGCCCGCGGCGATCGCGCGCGCGCTGGCGGATCTCACCGACGACGACGCCGACAAACGCGAAGCGGCCGTCACCACGCTCGGCCAGACGCGCGATCCGAAGTGGGTGCAGTTCCTGAGCGCGCTCCGGGACGGCAGCGTGTACGCGCGCACGCGCGCCGGCAAGACCGAGCTCGTGGTCGGCGGAACGAAGGCCACGCGCGGCGAGCAGGACGTGATCGACATCGCCGGCGCCTACGAGCGCGAGCCCCTCGGCACGGTGCCGCTCACCGACCTGAAGGAAGTGCCGGCCGATCGCCGGCTCCGGCTCGTCATCAAGCCGTTTCTCGACGCCGACGAGACCCAGGCGCAGCTTGCCGATCCGGATCCCGGCGTTCGCCGCGGCGCCGCGGTCAAGCTCGGCAATCAAGCCGCGGCCGGCGCGGCGCCCGTCGTCGAGGCGGCGCTCAGGAGAGAATCCGACCGCTGGGTGCACCACGCCCTGGCCGAGGCGCTGGCGCTGATTCAGCTGGCCAACGGCATGCCGGCTCAGCGAGCGGCCGCCGCGCGAACCCTCGGCGAGCTCCACTCGGAGAGCGCGGTTCCGGCGCTCCAGCGGCTGGCCGCGGATACCGGCGCCACTCCGGCCGAGCGCGACGCGGCCGTGTCGGCGATACGGCGCATCGAGCGCTGGGGTCTCTTGACGCGCGCGGTCGAGACCCTGTTTCAGGGCGCCTCGCTCGGGTCGATCCTCCTCCTGATGGCGCTCGGCCTCGCCGTCGTCTTCGGACTGATGGGCGTGATCAACATGGCCCACGGCGAGCTGATGGCGCTCGGCGCCTACGCGACGTTCGTCGTCCAGAACTGGTTCCGCGCGACGTGGCCGGCGTACTTCGACTCCTACTTCCTGGTGGCGCTGCCGGTCTCGTTCCTGGTGGCGGCGGCCGTCGGGCTGGTCCTCGAGCGGGGCGTGATCCGGCTGCTCTACGGGCGGCCGCTCGAGACACTGCTCTTGACGTGGGGCGCCTCGCTCATCATCCAGCAGGGCCTGCGGCTCTGGTTCGGCGCGGCGAACGTGGACGTGAGCTCGCCCTCGTGGCTCTCGGGCGGCGTCCCGGTGATGGTCGGGCTCACCTTGCCGTATAACCGCGTCTTCATCATCGGGCTCGCGGCGGTGTCGGTCGCCGCGATGTACTGGCTTCTCTTCAGGACCAGCGCGGGTCTCCGCATCCGCGCCGTGACCCAGAACCGCGCGATGAGCTCGTGCCTGGGCGTGCGCGCGGGGGTGGTGGACGCGACCACGTTCGCCTTCGGAGCCGGGCTCGCGGGGCTGGCGGGCTGCGCGCTCACCCAGATCGGCAACGTCGGCCCGTCGCTCGGCCAGAACTACATCGTGGACTCGTTCATGGTGGTCGTCACCGGCGGCGTCGGCAAGCTCGCCGGGACGATCCTGGCCTCGGCCGGCCTCGGCAGCCTGACCAAGGGCATCGAGCCCGCGCTCGGCGCGGTGTTCGGCAAGGTGGCGATCCTCGTGGGCGTCATCCTGTTCTTGCAGCGGCGGCCGGCCGGGCTCTTCGCGACGCGGGGGCGCAATGCCGAGGCGTGAGGCCGTGGCGCTCGGCATCGCGGCCGTCGTCGTCGCGGTGGTGCTGCCTGTCTGCAACATGCTGCCAGCGGGCTCGCCGCTCGCGATCTCCAACTTCACGCTGAACCTGTTCGGCAAGTTCCTCACCTACGCGATCCTGGCGCTCGGGCTCGATCTCTTGTGGGGTTACGCGGGCGTCCTCTCGCTCGGCCACGGCGTGTTCTTCGGCCTCGGCGCCTACGCGATGGGGATGCACCTGATGCTCGAGATCGGGTCGAAGAGCGTCTATCAGAGCTCGCTGCCCGACTTCATGGTGTGGAACCAGGTCACCGTGCTGCCGCTCTTCTGGCGCCCCTTTCACAGTAGCCTCTTCACGCTCGCGGCGATCGTGCTGGTCCCGGCGCTCTTCGGCTTCGCCTTCGGTTACCTGGCGTTTCGGAGCCGGATCCGCGGCGTCTACTTCTCGATCATCACGCAGGCGCTCGCGCTCAGCGCGTGGCTCGTGTTCAACCGCAACGAGATGAATCTCGGCGGCACCAACGGCCTCGCTGACTTCAAGACGGTCTTTGGATTCCCGCTCAACCGGCCGGCGACCCAGCGCGGCCTGTACGTCGTCACCGCGCTCACCCTGATCGGCGCGTACCTGCTGTGCCGCTGGATCACCGTGACTCGTGCCGGCAAGGTGCTCGTCGCCATCCGCGATAGCGAGACCCGCGTGCTCTTCTCCGGGTATTCGCCGGCGGCCTACAAGCTGTTCGTGTTCGTCGTCTCGGCGGGGCTCGCCGGGATCGCCGGCGCCCTGTACGCGCCACAGGTGGGGATCATCACGCCCGCGAAGATCGGGGTGCTGCCCTCGATCGAGATGGTCGTGTGGGTCGCCGCGGGCGGGCGCGGCACCCTTTACGGCGCGGTCCTCGGGGCGTTCGGCGTGAACTGGATCCAGAGCTGGCTCACCACCAGCTACCCCGATTTCTGGCTCCTCTTCCTGGGCGGCCTCTTCATGGGCGCGGTCCTGTTCTTTCCCGACGGCGTCGTCGGCGCCCTCGGCCGACTGGGGTCTCGGCTTCGGCGGATCGTGTCGCGCCGGCCCGATCGGGCGGTCTCGACCCCCAGCGTCTCGCTCGGACGGCCGACGCCATGAGCCCGCCTCCAGCGCCCGAGGCCGTGACGCACGCGACCAGCATCATCTATCTCGAAGACGTCACGGTGAACTACGATGGCTTCAAGGCGCTGAGCCGGCTGAACTTCTTCATGGAGCGGCGCGAGCTCCGGGTCGTCATCGGTCCGAACGGGGCGGGCAAGACGACCTTGCTCGACGTCGTCTCCGGACGTGTGAAGCCCGAGAGCGGCCGCGTGATCTTTGGCCACAACACGGACCTTCTCCCGCTCCGCGAGAACCAGATCGCGCAGCTCGGCGTCGGCCGGAAGTTCCAGACGCCGTCGGTGTTCGTAAACCTCACGGTGTGGGACAATGTCGAGCTGTCGCTGCGCCGCGCCTCGAAAGGCGTGTTCGCCGCGCTCCGCCGGCGCGACGCGCGCGACGAGCGCGACCGCATCGTCCATACGCTCGAGACCGTGCAGCTCGCCGACAAGGCCGATGGGAAGGCCGGCGCCTTGTCACACGGCGAAAAGCAGTGGCTCGAGATCGGCATGATGATCGCGCAGGATCCGGAGCTCCTGCTGGTCGATGAGCCGGTCGCCGGGATGACCGACGAGGAGACCGCGCGCACGGGTGAGCTGCTCGAGGCGATCGCCGCGGACCGCTCGGTTCTCGTCATCGAGCACGACATGGAGTTCGTGCGGCAGATCGCCCGCCAGGTCACCGTGCTCCACCAGGGGACCGTGCTGTGCGAGGGGCCAGTCGAGCAGGTCCAGGGCGATCCGCGTGTCCTCGAGGTCTATCTCGGCCGTCGCCGCGAGGGGGCCGATGCTGTCCATTAACGGCCTCGACGTCGCCTACGGCCAGTCGCAGGTCCTCTGGGGCGTCGACCTCGACGTGTGTGCCGGTGAGCTCGTCTGCCTCATGGGACGCAACGGCGTGGGCAAGACCACGTTGCTCAAAACCACGATCGGGCTCTTGCCGGCGCGCGGCGGGCGCGTGACGTTCGACGGATCCGACATCACCACCTGGTCGCCCGATCGGCGGGCGCGAGCGGGAATCGGCTACGTGCCCCAGGGGCGCGAGATCTTTCCCCATCTCTCGGTCGAGGAGAATCTGCGGATGGCGCTTCTGGGCTGCGGGCGCGCCGCCTCGATCGACGAGCCGCTCGCGCTCTTCCCGGCGCTCAAGCCGCTGCTCGCGCGCAAGGGGGGCGTCCTCTCCGGCGGTGAGCAGCAGATGCTCGCGATCGGCCGCGCCTTGCTCACCAGGCCCAAGCTGCTCATGCTCGACGAGCCGACCGAAGGCATCCAGCCCTCGATCATCCTCGAGATCGAGGACGCGCTGCGACGGATCAAGGCCGAGCTCAAGCTGGCCGTCCTGCTGGTGGAGCAATACCTTGACTTCGCGGAGCGACTCGCCGACAAGTACGTGATCATGGCCAAGGGCGCCGTCGTCGCCGCGGGCGCGACGCGCGACCTCCGGCCCGAGATGGTCAGGCAGCACCTAGCAGTCTGACGCTGTCTTTCAGGAGGCGCGACGATGCACCTCACCCCGCGTGAGCAGGAGAAGCTCCTCGTGTTCACCGCCGCCGAAGTCGCGCGCCGGCGACGTGGTCGCGGTCTCAAGCTCAACTATCCCGAAGCGCTGGCGCTGATCACCGCCGAGATTCTCGAGGGGATTCGCGACGGCCGGAGCGTCTCCGACCTGATGGCGGCGGGCCTCGACATCCTCGGCCGCGATGACGTGATGGAGGGAGTGCCGGAGATGCTCGAGGAGGTGCAGGTCGAGGGCACCTTTCCCGACGGCACCAAGCTCGTCACCATTCACCATCCGATTCGCTAGGAGGCCGACCGTGATTCCGGGCGAGTACCTGCTGGGTGAAGGCGACATCATCGCAAACCAGGGCCGTCGAACGGTCGACCTGACGGTGACCAACACGGGGGACCGCCCGATCCAGATCGGCTCGCACTTCCACTTCTTCGAGGTCAATCGTGCGCTCCGCTTCGATCGCGCTCAGGCCTTCGGAATGCGGCTCAACGTGCCGGCCGGCACGGCCGTCCGCTTCGAGCCCGGCGACGAGAAGCGGGTCACGCTCGTCGAGCTCGGCGGCACGCGCCGGGTCTTCGGCCTGAACGCCCTCACCGACGGGGGAAGCCGCGACCAGGCCCTGGCGAAGCTTGCGGCGTGGGAGCGCCACTCATGACGCTCCGCCTGCCCCGCCGGCAGTACGCCGATCTCTACGGGCCGACGACGGGCGATCGAGTGCGTCTGGCCGACACGGAGCTGCTCATCCGGATCGAGCGCGATTTCACGACGGCGGGCGAAGAGGCGAAGTTCGGTGGCGGCAAGGTGATTCGCGACGGCATGGGCCAGTCGGTCCGCGCCACGCGGGCGTCGGGCGCGCTCGACCTCGTGATCACCAACGCGGTCATCGTCGACCACTGGGGCATCGTGAAGGCCGACATCGGGATCCGGGACGGGCGGATCGTGGCGGTCGGCAAGGCCGGCAATCCCGATCTGATGACGGGCGTCACCGACGGGATGGTGGTCGGCGCCTCGACCGAAGTGATCGCGGGCGAGGGGAAGATCGTCACCGCCGGCGGGCTCGACTCGCACATCCACTTCATCTGCCCCCAGCTCGTCGACGAGGCGATCAGCGCCGGGCTCACGACCCTGGTCGGCGGGGGCACCGGCCCCGCGACGGGGACCAACGCGACGACGTGCACCGCGGGCGCCTGGAACATCCACCGCATGCTCGAGGCGGCCGAGGCGTTTCCGCTCAACCTCGGCTTCCTCGGCAAGGGCAACGCCTCCGCGCCCGATCCGCTGCGCGAGCAGATCGCGGCCGGCGCGATCGGGCTCAAGCTGCACGAAGACTGGGGCACGACGCCCGCGGCGATCGACTGCGCGCTCGGTGTCGCCGACGAGCTCGACGTGCAGGTGGCGATCCACACCGACACGCTCAACGAGAGCGGGTTCGTCGAGGACTCGATCCGCGCCTTCAAGGGCCGGACGATCCACACCTACCACACCGAGGGTGCCGGCGGCGGTCACGCCCCGGACATCATCCGCGTGTGCGGCGAGCCGAACTGCCTGCCGTCCTCCACGAATCCGACGATGCCGTTCACGGTGAACACGATGGACGAGCATCTCGACATGCTGATGGTGTGTCACCATCTCAGCGCGCGCATCCCGGAGGACCTCGCCTTCGCCGAGTCGCGCATCCGCGCCGAGACGATCGCCGCCGAGGACGTGCTGCACGATCTGGGCGCGATCAGCATGATGTCCTCGGACTCGCAGGCGATGGGCCGCATCGGCGAGGTGATCATCCGCACCTGGCAGACCGCGGACAAGATGAAGCGCCAGCGCGGGGCCCTCCCGGGAGAGACCGCGGGCGACGACAACCTGCGCGTGAAGCGCTACGTCGCGAAGTACACGATCAACCCGGCGATCGCCCACGGCCTGGCCGGCCATATCGGCTCGGTCGAGGCGGGCAAGCTGGCCGATCTCGTGCTCTGGAAGCCCGCATTCTTCGGCGTCAAGCCTGAGATGGTGGTCAAGGGGGGCCTCATCGCCTGGGCGGCGATGGGCGATCCGAACGCGTCGATCCCGACGCCTCAGCCAGTCCTGTACCGCCCGATGTTCGGCGCGTTCGGCGGCGCCGTCGGCACCACGTCCCTCACGTTCGTCTCGGCCGCGGCGCTGGCCGACGGCGTGCCGCAACGCCTGGGCCTCGCGCGGCGTGCGGTCGCGGTCGCCCGCTGACGCGGACTCGGCAAGCGGGACATGATCCACAACGACGCGCTGCCTCGCATCGAGGTCGATCCCGAGACGTACCAGGTGCGCGCCGACGGCGAAGTGCTGACGTGCGAGCCGGCGGCGGTCTTGCCCATGGCTCAGCGTTATTTCTTGTTCTAATGGGGGGCGTTAGTGAGATGGGGGGCCCCGAGATGGCCCCCCATACCCCCCCGTCTGCGTCGCGATCGAGCCAGGGGCTCGATCGTTCCGGCGGACAACCCGTTTCCGCGATGGATGGTGCTTCCGCGGA
>WNGJ01000302.1_pt1 | contig 62419 bp, 54 predicted proteins | sample 5400611 | NCBI WGS metagenome assembly WNGJ01 (sample SAMN13153375, study PRJNA577476) | soil metagenome | isolation source: 40 cm soil or saprolite under Garry oak tree replicate 1 | place: USA:California | collected 2016-06-15 | reverse complement strand
CCTGGCCGTGCCTGCGGCCACGCGTGCGGGCGGGCCGCTCCTTGCCGCCCCGGCCTCCGGCCGGGGCGGCAAGGAGCGGCCCGCCCGCACGCGTGGCCGCAGGCACGGCCAGGTGACCGCCCCCGGCGTGGGCTGGCTGCCCACGCCGGAGCGGTTCCGCGATCCCACCACAGGCAAGATCATGCGCGTGTGGATCGACCCCGCGGATCAGAGCAGGCACTACGTGCCAGAGGACGCCGGCTGACGCGGCAGCGTCACGGCCGGAAGATCAGGCAACTGCTCGTCGCGTGCGCGTAGAGCTTGCCGTCAGGGGCGGCGAGCCGTGCCTCGGCGAGCGCCATACGGGTGCCGATGTGCGCCGCGGTGCCCTCGCACAGCAAACGCCCGCAGCCAGAGGTGACCGGCCGGACGAACTTGACGTTCAGGTCGAGCGATGTGTAGTGGGCGCCGGCCGGGAGCATGCTGTGTACGGCGCAGCCGCAGGCCGAGTCGCACAGCGTCGCGTAGACACCGCCGTGCACCGAGCCGATCGGGTTGTAGTGGAACTCGGCCGGGGTGATCTCGAAGACCACCCGTCCCGGCTCCACCGAGACCAGGCCGAAGTCAAGCGTGGCGGTGATCGGGGGCGGCGGTATCGTGCCGTCCTTGATGGCCCGAAAGAACGCCACGCCATCCAGTTCACGCGCCGCAGCGGCGGAGATGGCGGGATCCTCCCACTGGTACGCGCGCTGCCGGATGCCTTGTTTGCTGGCCGTCGTTGTCACCGCGCCTGCCTCTCTGTGGCTGTGAGAATTCGCCCGCCGCGGGCGCCGCGCAGCGCTGCAGCCGGGCGTGGACCGTGACCGATATCCCGGTGAGCTCATAGCTGGCCTCGGGCCAACGGCGCTTGATCAGTGCGAGCATGCGCCGGTTCTCTGCGAGCACGTCCATCACCGCCATACTGGCACCCATGGCGAGGGCACGGCCGGTGACAATCCGCATCAGCGCGGTGCCGATCCCCCGGTCCTGCCACTCGTCCGCTACGACCACGCCGAGGTCGGCCAGCCGGGTCCCGTCCGCCCTGGTCCGGTGCACGGCCATCGCGTGCCCGATGATCGCGGCGCCCTCGGCGGCCACGACGACGTCGACGTCGTCGCGCTCGCCGCACAGCACCCGGAGCATCGCGGCGGTCGCCGGCGCCGCGCCCGAGAAGAACCTGAGATACCGGGTACGGGGCGAGAGCCCGGCGAAAAAGACCCGGATCGCGTCACAGTCGCCGCTGCGGATGGGCCTGACATGACCAGCGGGCCCCAGGCGGGCACGCGGGGCGACGGGCAGACCGTGCCCGGCGCCGCGAACGGTCTCGGCGGGTACCACGAACTGAGTTCGATTCACGAACTCAGCATCTACCCATGTTGCTGAGTCTGTCAACCAGACTTAGCATGGGGGCATGCGACGTCCCTGGGCGCTCGATTACGACACCGCCAACTGCACGATCGGCGCCACCGTGCAGATCATCGGCGAGAAATGGACGTTCCTCGTGCTGCGCGAGGCGTTCAACGGAGTCCGGCGCTTCGACGACATGCAGCGGCGCACCCGTGCGCCACGGCAGATCCTGAGCGACCGGCTCGCCCGCCTGGTCAGCGAAGGCGTGACGCTCACGCACCGCGACTGCGGCGCCCCCGCGCACCTGGAACTCGTCTGCGACCGGGGGCACGTGCTCGAATCCGCCCGCGATGTGACACCACTGCCCGGCCCGGGCGCGCGGAAGATCGCCTAGATCGCCGCCATGGTTGCCCCGGCCCACCGGGGGACGCGCGGGTACCCGGGCCGCTGCGCGGCGGCCTGGTGGGGATGCGGTCTGCCGGGTGGTTAGGGCGCTGACGCGAGGTCGGCCAGCGCGGCGTCGACATGCCCGGCGGCGGCAGCGCAGCCGTCCGCGCGGGCCTGGCGGACTTTCGCGTGGCGGCCTAAGACCCGGCCGATACGTGTCCCAGCATACGAGATTAATCTTTCCATATACTGAGAGATCCGTGATCCAGGAGAGTTCTCAGGGATAGGTGCCCGCGGATAATCAACACGCAGGTTTGATCTTTGCGGCCCATGCTGTGCGCCGGCGTGGTTGTTCCGCGGCTGGGTCCTATCGCGCGGGGTCGGCCGGTGGTCTGCTGGGCTTGTTCCCACAGGTCGCGGGACACCAGGGCGGGGTGGGCGGGTTCGGGTGACCAGATCCATTCCTGTGGGGGCCGGGGCGGCCTTTGGCGTCGGCGCGGCCGTGGACCATGTACCCGGTGTATTTCGGGTCGGCGAGGATGTTTTTGATCGCGGCTTTGGTCCACACCCCGGCGGCGTTGCGGGCCTGGGGCGGCGGGTAGCGGTCCGGGTCGGCGTTGAGCCGGGCGGCGATCTGGTCGTATCCGGCGCGTTCGGTGACGCGCCAGGTGAAAATCTGCTCCACGGGTCTTGCATCTCCAGCATGGAGACCCGGCCGGTGGGAAAGCGGATCGGTGCACAAGGCGCGCACTAGACGGTCACGTGCGCCTGAACTCCAATACGTGCCACGGCAGGACGTCAGTGACCGGGGTATCCCTGACGAAGGTGTACCCCGCCGCCTCGAGCAGCGACGCGTGCTGCACACGGCTGCGTTCCCTGCCACCGACGGCCATCAGCATCAGCAGATCCAGCAGGTGCACGATAGAGGGCTCGGGTGTCGAAGGCAGCACTTGCTCGATCACCAGCAGCGATCCGCCCGGATAGCTGGCCCGATGGCAGTTGCCGACGATCCTGCGGACGTCGTCGTCCTCCCAGTTGTGCAGAACCTGGCAGAGCACGTACAGGTCACCCTCGGGGACCTCATGCAGGAAATCTCCCTCGGCGAGCGCGACGCGGTCGCTCACACCGGCTTCGGCGAGAAAGGACGGCGCCCCGGCAAGAGCTTCGGCCCGGTCGAAAAGCACGCCCATGGCGGCCGGCCGGGTACGCAGCAGGTGCGCGAGCAGTGTGCCACGGCTCCCGCCCACATCGACAATCCGCTCGCACGGCGGCGGCACGTAGTCGGCCGCGGCCAACTGGGAGACAAGGGCCGACGTCACGTGGCCCATGGCACGCGCGAACCAGCGGCCCTCTTCCGGATGCTGGCTGAAGTACTCCCACGGCCGCGCGGGGACATACCGGTCACCCAGCTCAGTCTGCTTGACAGCGTCGGCGAGCCGCCCGGCGCTTTCCCACATCGGCGGGCTGAGGAACCCGATCGCGAGGCCGCGCGCCGAGCCGGGGACGTCTGAGCGTAATAACTCCCCCATCGCCGTGAGCGTGAAATCGCCGCGGGTGTCCTTGGTAACCAGGCCGTAGACCGCCGCGGCGGCCAGCAGCCTGCCCAGCGCGTCGGGCGAGGCGCCCACCTCGACGGCGATTTCGGCGGCCGTACGCGGCCTTCGGCCAGGTGATCAGCGACGCCTAATCGCGCCATCACTTCGCGACCTGGGCTGACAGGTAGCCTTCCAGCATCTGCCCGAGCCGGCCACCTTCGCTGCCACCGATCACTGCTCCGACTATCGACATCTCTGTAGCCACTGATCTGTCTCCCTCTGCCAGAAACTCAGCCGTCCCCGATCGTGATACCGGCGGCCGCCGCGAGCATGGGCGCGATCCGCACCAACTGGCCGGTGTCGATGATCGCGCCGCTCAGTGACCCGTAGCCGTCTGCCACGTCCAGTTCCGTTGCGCCGCCTTGCGCACGCCCGTCACCGGCCGCCGATATCCTCGCGCCACACCTGTGGATAACGCGCCTGGAACTCCCGCATCGCGGCGACGCAGCGCTCGTCGCCGAGCAGCACGATCTGCACGCCGCGGCCGGTGAGAAAAGCCAGATCGCCCGCAAAGGTCTCTGCCTCGCCCACAACAACCCTGGGAATCTGGAACAACAAGATCGCGCCGGAACACATCTGGCAGGGCGACAGCGTCGTATACAGCGTGGTGCCGGTGTAGGACGCCCGCCGGCCCGCGTCACGCAGGCACGAAATCTCGCCGTGCGCGACCGGGTCACCGCGCTGCACCCGCTCGTTGTGCCCGGCCCCGAGGACGGTGCGGCCGACCGCGAGCACGGCGCCCACGGGGACGCCGGCGTCGGCCAAGCCCGCCCGCGCCTGCTGCAGTGCCAGATCCATCATCTCGCGGTCCGTCGCGGTGAACTGTGCTGAGTCCTGCGCGGAGTCCTTCCCGAAATCCGGCGCGATGTCCATGCGGCCAGCGTAAGCGGATACGAAAGAATGCTCCATGGGAGCAGACTTGCGGTATGCGCTACCTGGAAATAGACACCGCCAAGAAGATCTCCAAGATCGGCCTCGGCACCTGGCAGTTCGGCTCACGCGAATGGGGTTACGGCCAGCCGTATGCGGACCGTGAGGCGAACGCCATCGTGCGCCGCGCGCTCGAACTGGGCATCACGCTGTTCGACACCGCCGAGGCCTACGGGTTCGGCCGCAGCGAGCGGATCCTCGGCCGCGCTCTCGGTGCGGACAAGGACATGGCTTTCCTGGCCACAAAGATCTTTCCCATCCTGCCGGTCGCCCCGGTCGTCGAGCAGCGCGCGATCGCGAGCGCGAACCGGATGGGGGCCCATCGGCTCGACCTCTACCAGGTCCATCAGCCCAATCCGGTCGTCCGCGACCGCACCACGATGCGGGGCATGCGGGCACTGCAGACGGTGGGCCTGGTGGACGAGGTCGGCGTCAGCAACTATTCGCTGCAGCGCTGGCGCTCCGCCGAGCAGGCACTTGGCGGCCGTGTGCTCAGCAACCAGGTCAGGTACAACCTCGCCGACCGCGGGCCGGAAAGGGAGCTGCTGCCGTTCGCGCGCGAATATGGCCGCATCGTCATCGCCTATAGCCCCCTGGCCCAGGGGCTGCTTTCGGGCAGATACGGCCCGGGGAACCGGCCGGCCAACCGGGTGCGGGCCGCCAATCCGCTGTTCATGCCGGAGAATCTCGACCGGGCCGGTGAGCTGATCGCCACGCTGAACGAGGTCGCCATGGCCCACTCCGCCACCGCCGCGCAGGCCGCGCTGGCCTGGGTCATTCACCACCCGGCCGTCGCAGCGATCCCAGGCGCCTCCACCGTGGCGCAGGTGGAAAGCAACGCGGCCGCGGCCGACATCGACCTCACCAGCGACGAGTACGAGGCGCTCAGCGCCGCCGCGGTCCGGTTCCGGCCTGTCACCGGGCCCGCCGCCCTGTCCCGGATGGCCCGGGTACGGCTGCGCCGCTGACCAGCTCGACCGGGCGTTCGGGCTCATCGGCGAGTTTCGTCGATGACTTTGAGCCTGGCCCGGCGTCTACCCCGCATGACACGAACCGGGAGCCGACCCCTGACCACCAACGAGCCCTCCGCCAACCGGCCCGCGGCCGCCCAGCTCTCGAGGAAGGGCCTGGCCCGCCTGCACGAATCGATGGCAGCCCATGTCGCGGCCGGTCGCCTGCCGGGGCTCGTCACCCTCGTCGCCTGCGGAGACGACGTGCACATCGACACCATCGGCACGCCGTCGTTCGCCAGCGGCGCTCCCCTGGCGCGCGACGCCATCTTCAGGATCGCCTCGCTCACCAAGCCCATCACCGCCGTGGCCACGATGTCGCTGGTCGAAGAAGGCCTCCTTCGCCTCGACGAGCCGATCGACGAGCTCGTGCCCGAGTTGGCCGGCCGCCGCGTCCTGCGGGCCATCGACGCCGAGCTCGACGACACGGTCCCTGCCAACCGGCCGATCACCGTTGAGGACCTGCTCAGCTTCCGGTTCGGCTTCGGCTCGGTGATGGCGCCACCCGGCAGCTACCCGATCCAGCGGGCCGAGGCGGAGTTGGGGCTCCAGAGCATCGGTGGTCCGCCATGGCCCCCCGTCGCCCACGACGTGGACGGGTGGATCGGTGCTCTCGGGTCACTGCCGCTCATGTGCCAGCCGGGTGAGCAGTGGCTTTACAACACCTCGGCCCAGGTGCTCGGGGTCCTCCTGGCGCGGGCATGCGGCAAGGATCTGGAGTCGGTGCTGCGTGAGCGCATCTTCGAGCCCCTCGGGATGATCGACACCGGGTTCACCGTCCCCATCGGGCAACTGAGCCGGCTCACCACCGCGTACCGGCCCGATCCCCAGACCGGCGAGCTGTCGGTCCTCGACGATGCCACCCACAGCTGGTGGAGCACACCGCCCTCGTTCCCGGATGCGAGCGGGTGGCTCGTCTCCACCATCGACGACTACTGGTCGTTCGTCTCGATGGTGCTGGCGGGAGGCACCGGGCGGGGCGAACGCATCCTGCAGCCGGCGACGGTCGCCCTGATGACGGCCGACCGGCTCACGTCGCCACAACGGGACGCGGCCGCGTTGTTCCTCGGCGAGCACGGGGGGTGGGGCCTCGGCCTGGAGGTGCCCGCCACCGGTTCGCCGTCCCAGCCCCTCCCGTGCGGTATCGGCTGGGACGGGGGCACCGGCACCACGTGGCGCTCCAACCCACACAGTGGCGTCACCGGGATCCTGTTCACCCAGCGCGAAGCCACGTCGCCGGCGCCTTCCGCGGTGGTCGAGGATTTCTGGGCAGGCGTCAACGCGGCCACCGCGGCCCGGTGACCCCAGGCCTTGGTGCGGCGCGACAGGGGCTGCCGCCGTGCTGTCAGCCCTGATCCACCGAAATGGTGATCGCGGTCCAGGCGCCCAGGTTGATCCGGTCCCCGTCGCGCAACTGAACGGGCACGCCGGCGGGGATCTCGCTGTTGTTGACGATCGTCCCGTTCTCCGACCCCGCGTCCAGCACCGCCCAGCCGCCGTCCGGCTGCGCGGTCAGCACCGCGTGCAGACGGGATATCCCTGGATCGGCAGGCTGGCCGCCCAGATCGATCTCGGGGGTGAGCCCGCGGGAAACGCTGCGCCTGCCGATCCGCATCTGGCTGCCGGCCAGCCGGAACGAGCGATCCGGGCAGTCCGCGGGGAACGACATCGCCGCCGCGTCGGGACCGCCGGTGGCGATCACCCGGTCGTAATGCGCCCGGTCGGCGGTCACCACCGCTACCCACCCGGTGACCGGTGCCGCCGGCGGGGCGGCGCCCGTGCCCGGCTGCACGTAAGGGGGCGCTGGCGGCGGGATCACCTGCGCGCCGTGGCCGCCCGCGCTGAAATCGAACCCGCAGGATTCGCAGTATCTGCCGGACGACTTGGCAGTGCCACACCGCGGGCATGGCGGGGCGGGCTTGGCCGGCGTCGGCGCGCCGGGGCCGTCCGGATCTACCCGCATCCCGCAGACATCGCAGTAGTCATCCGAGCCCGTGTCGTGACCTGCCGGACAAGTTGACATCAGTGCATCCTGTCAGCTACCGCTCTTTTTTACCCGCACGGTCTTGGTCGAGCGGGTGTCAAGTGCCATCTCGTCAGCGTCGGCCACCTTGGCCTTCAGCCTGACGGTCCCGGTCACCGGGTCCACCACGTCGACCACCTTCGCGAGCAGCTTGGCGGTGGCCTCGTTGCCGGATTCGTGCGCCAGGGCCACGGCCCTGCCGAGCTTCGCGGTCGCGGTGCCGGCGTCGCCCTCCTTGCGCGCCTCGAGCCCCTGCTGTATGGCCAGGGCGAGCTCGGCCTGGCCGGTGTAGTGGGCGACCTGGGAGCTGATCCGGGTCGACAGCGCCTCGTCGTCGGTCCAGATGGCCCTGACAAGCCCTTGGCCCAGAACCTGCGCGCCGCGGGGCGAGCCGGCCACCACGCTCACCCGGGCGGCGAGCATCTCCTGTCCCACCGCCGCCGGCTCGACATCGACGCAGATGTGATAATCACGGCTCTCGGCCCCCCACGCGCCGGTCGGGTAGTCGCCCGCCTGCGGACCGGCTGCGGCGCGCCTGCCCGTGCGGTCATCGACCGCCGGCGCGACCTGCTTCACGAACCGTACCTTCGCGCGCTGCGGTGTCCATACCCGCAGCGCGATGTCCGGTACGCCCTTGTCCATGGACGACTGCATCATGGCGGCGAAGTCGGCGGCGAGCCCGGCGGGTTCTGGCACGATGTCGACGGTCCCAAGAAGCGCGGTGGAGATCTTGCGAAGCTCCTGCACCTCCCAGTCCGTGCCCACGCCGCGGCAGTCGCAGCTGAACACGCCCACGCAAAGGCGGATGGCCTCGTCGAGACGCTCGGCGGACTCGTGCTGGTTCTTGCCGTCTGTCAGCAGGATGGCGTGCCGCAACGCGGTGGGCTGCGACGCGAACATCTGGTTCGCCAGCCGCAGCCACTGCCCGATCGCGGTGCCGCCGGTCGGCTGCAGCCCGTTGACGGCTCGTATCGCCGTCTGCCTGGTCAGGTGGTCCGCGCGGGCCAGGCTCCCATTGGGCGGGTATACCGGCTCGGCCCGCTGTGAGCCAGCGACCACGGCGAACGCAACGTCATCACGAATCGCCTCCACCGCGGCAGCCGTCGCGCGCCTGGCCTCGATCATCTTGTTCATCGGGGCGCCCATCGACCCGGACCGGTCGATGATAATGATCTCGGCGGCCTCGGTGCCTGGAACCAGCGTTCCCTCCGGCAGGCCGGAGGACGTCACGGTGGCGATGGCATTCACCTCGCGGCCGCCCGCGGGCAGGTACTCGTTCTGGAAGATCTCGACGGTGAATTCCGGCTGGCTCATTCCGGCACGCTCCTCGGGTCGGTGCTCACCGGCGGCATCCGGGCGAGCACGACGGTGATGTTGTCCTGGCCACCGGCCTTGATCGCGAACGTGACCAGGGCGGCGGCGGCGCCAAGCAGGTCCGCGGGCGCCGCCGTGAGCGCCAGCTCGGTTAGGCGGGCTGGCGCAGGGCAGTAGTTCCACAACCCGTCCGAGCACAGCAGCACCACGCCGGGCCCGGTTACCGCGAGCGTCTGCACGTGCGGCGCGGCGCTGCCCGCGTCGGTGCCGAGCCACCTGGTGATGACGTGTGATTGCGGCCAGGCGGCCGCCTCGGCCTCCGACAGCGAGCCAGCCTCGACCAGCTCCGCCCCCCAGGAGTCGTCCCTGGTAAGCAGCGCAGGTGTCGCGTCCGGGGTCGCAGGCAGCCAGTAGGCGCGGCTGTCACCGGCCCAGCACAGGGTCACCTCGCTGCCTGTGATCAGCGCTGAGATATAGGTCGTGGCCGGCGCGTTCGCCGAGCGGCGCGTGTCCTCTGCGTTTCCCCTGTTTCCTGTGTTCTCTTTGTTGTCTGTGTTGTCTGTGTCGTTCACGAGGCGGGCGACCGCGTCCGCGGCGGCCGCCATGGCGCGCTCGGAGGCATCGGCCGCGCCGGCGCCCGACCGAAACGCCGCGAGCAAGGCGCGGGCGCCGGCCTGGGCGGCCGCCAGCGATGCCTCGTCCGGCCGGCCGCTGGTGGAGACACCGTCACATACCACCGCGATGGCGGCCGGGCCGTTTTGCGTCACGGGTGCGGCGAGCGCCATGGCGTCCTCGTTGCGGTGGTGCCGCAATCCGCGGTCGGTGACGCCCGCGATGGTGCCCAGGTCGATCTCGACGTGGTCACGCCCGGCCGGGGCCTTGTGCCCGCACTGCTCGCAGTAGCCGTCCGCGCTGATCCGAGGTGACCCGCAGCCGGGGCAGGACGCGGTGGGAGAAGGTGCGCCCGTGCTGACCGCGACCTCGGACAGTTCGCGCCCGCACGCCTCACAGAAGCTGTCCGCGGGGCCTACCGTCTCGCCGCAGGCGGGGCATGTGGTGCCGGCCGCCGCGCGCATCACCACCACGTCCTTGGACGCACGTCGTTGGCGAGATTGACCAGCCGTATCCGCTGCTCCGTGCCTGATGCCAGCCGTGCCAGGGCGCGATAGCTCCGCTCCAGGCCGAACCGCAGCGCCCGCTCGGTCAGCTCGCAGCCAAGCAAATGGCCGGCTGCCGTGTTGCCCGCCGTCACCCAGCCAAGCGCCGCCTGGAGAGTGTCGATCGTGAGGCTCTCCCGCTTGGCGGCGTCCAGTTCAAGCCGGGCCAGCCGGTCACCGGCCGCACGCAGGTCTGCCACGGTCAGGCGAGCCGGATCGCGGTTGCAGACCCGGGCACGCACCGCTGCGATCTGCGCCGCGACGTAGTGACTGGATGTTTCGGGGACGGAGGCGAGCACGTCGACCGCCGCCGCCGGGTCACCGGCCGCGATAAGCACTCTGGCCAGCCCGAACGCCGCGCTGACATAGGAATGGTCGACCGTCCATACCACCCGGAAGTACCGGGTGGCGGCGTCGCGGTCCGCCGCCGCCTCCGCGGCGAGCGCGATCGCGAGCTTGGGTGCGAGCTCGCCCGGCAGGTTGTCGTAGACGGCTTCGAACGCGGCCCGCGCATCGGCCAGCGCGCCGCCGGTGAGTGCGCACATGCCCTGATACCAGGTGACGCGCCAGTCGGCGTCACCGCGCCCGATCAGTTCTTCGAGCGCCGCGTTGGCACCCGCGACGTCGCCGCTTGTCAGCCTGGCCCTGGCCAGGGCCAGGCGCGCCTCGGTCGAGCCGGTCAGGCCGCCCGGTGCGCCCGGTGCGCCCGACACGGCGAGCTGCAGCGCATCGGCCTGCTGGGCCGGGCCGAGTGTGCCCAGCGCGGCCAGGTAACTCGTAGCCGGGTCGGCGCTGTCTGCTTGCGGCACCGGGAGCCCGGACACGATCTCGCCGCGGTCCGGAAGGCTGCCGGGCGGATCCGCGCCCGCGCCCACGCTCGCCGCGCGCGCGGCGCCAATGGCCCGAAGTTCGGGGCTGAACTGGGCGGAAAGGACCGGCCGCTGGCGGCCATCGCCGACCGCGAGAACCTCGCGCAGGACACCGGTGAGCTGCTGTTCCATGTCGGCGGCTGCCGTGAAGCGGCGCAGCGGCTGCGCGTGGGTCGCGCGCCGCAGCAGCCGGGCGAACGACTCATGTTCGGCCAGCAGCGGCGCATCGGCGGGATCGGGCAGGCTGTGCCTGTAGGTGGTGGTATAGCCGGTGAAGTTCAGGGTCAGCACGGCCAGAGTGCGCGCGACCGTGTACAGATCCGAGGACGCGGAAGGGCCGGCGGTCGCAATCTCCGGCGCCTGGTAACCGACCGTCCCGTAGATGGGGCTGTCGGTGTCGTCGACCCGCCGCACCCCGCCCAGGTCGATGAGCTTGAGCTGCTCCTGTGTCTGAATGACGTTGTCGGGTTTGAAGTCGCAATACACGAGCCCAAGGTCGTGCAGGTAGCCGAGCGCAGGAAGCACCTCGATCGAATAGGCGAGCGCCCGGGCGAGGGGCAGCGGGCCCAGGCCCTTGTCGCGCCGCTCGAGGGCGATCTGCTTGAGCGACTGGCCGCCCACGTACTCCATCACGATGTAACCGGTGGCCTCCCCCGTCTGCCGGTCGGTATGCTGCACGAAGTTGTAGATGCGGACGATGTTCGGGTGCTCGACTTCGGCGAGGAACCTCCGCTCGGCCACGGCCGCGGCCTGCGCGTCCGCGTCTCCGGTGTCGAGCAAGCCCTTGAGCACCACCCACCTGTCGCTCACATTGTGGTCCCTGGACAGGTAGATCCAGCCGAGCCCGCCGTGCGCGAGGCAGCCGAGCAGCTCGTACTGACCGCCGACAAGTTCCCCGGTCTCCAGCTTCGGGCGAAACGAGAAGCGCGCGCCGCAGTTGCGGCAGAAACCTTCGGTGCGGCCCGGTGTGCCGTCATGGCCGCGGCCGACTGGCTGTCCGCACTTGCCGCAGAACCGGTTGCTCTCCGCAACCTGCGGATCCTTGAGCACCGCGCCTGCCGGGTCGCGGGCTGGGACCGGCGGGACGTCGACAAGGCCGGCGCCGAGATGACCCCGCACACTGCGGCCCGCCGACGATCCGGGGCCGCGGGTGGCGCGCGACACGGGGACGGGAACGCTTGTGCTCGCCGGTGCCGGGGCCGCCGCGGCTTGCGGCTGCGGCGGGTGGCTCACGGGCGTGGCGGCGGCGATCCCGCAGACGCCGCAGTAGCCGTCTTCGATCGTTCCCGCGCAGCCGGGCTGCGCACATGCCGTCATCTGGCCGGCCTTCCCGCGGCGAACTTCAGGACCGCCTGCTGGTAGCTGGTTACCGCCTCTGCCGCGGTCGCCAGGTCGCACGGCGCGGTCCACAGCAGGCCGTGGGCCCGCTCGTAGCGGGCCGCCAGGCCGGGATCCTCAGCGCCGCCGAGCCGGCCAGCCTTCGCGCGGTAGCCGTCGAGGAGCCCGCGTAGCTCGGCGCGCCGGTCGAGCAGCGCCGCGGCGGCCCGTTCCGCGTCCCTGAAGGCGCGGGTCGCCGCGGCCGCCTGCTCCTCGATCGCGTCGATCTGTGCCGCGAGCCGGCGCCAGCGGCCCTGTGACCGCAGAGCGCCCAGCTCCGCGAGCTTGCCAGCCAGCGCGCTGGCGCTGCCCACACCGCCCGCACCACCCGGGGCATCTGTGGCGCCTGTGGCGGCGGGCGGCCCCGCGGCAGCGATCTTCTCCGCAGCCCTGCCGCGCGCCGCGACGGCGTCCTGCTCCGCCGCTCGGGCTGCTGCGACGGCACGGGCGGCCGCGGCGATCCGCCTGTCGGCGTCGGCGCGCAGCGCGGCGAGTTCCCTGGCGGCTGAGAGCGCGGCCGCGACCTGCCGCTCCAGCCGGTCGAGCCTGGCCGTGTCGGCCTGGCCGCGGCGCCAGAACGAAAGCGGGTCGGCCGCGAGCGCGCCGCGCAGCGCGGCGAGTTCGGCGGTGGCCGCGCCGAGTGCCCGGGTGAGCGCTTCGTCGTCAAGGCCGCCGGACGCGCGATCCGCGGCGCTCAGGTCGGCCGTGACCGTTTCCAGCCGGTCGGTCAGCTCGTTCCACACCGTCTCGGCCGCGGTCACGATGTCGGCCACGCGGCCGAATGCGGCGGTCATCTCCCGCACCGCGGCGGCGACCGTGATCTGATCATCGGCGCTCTCGGTGAGGCCGCGGCGGCCGAGCGGCGCGAGCGGCCGCGATACCCGCACCGATGGCCCCGACAGCAGCGTGGCGATCCCGGCAAGCTCGGCCCCGGCGCGGCCGCGCCCCAGGGCCTTGCCCGCGAGCTCGGCCGCGCGGTCTATGACGGCCGAGTAGGCGCTGAATATCTCCCACAGCGTGGCCAGGTCGGCGGACGCTCCGTCCCAGCGGTCCTTCGTGACCCCGCCAAGGGTCGCGCCGGAAAGCAGGCGCTTGCCGAAGCTGCCGTCCAGATCGAGCAGGTTCGCCTGGATCTTGTCGCGCTCGGCGGTCCTTGAGGCGAGCGTGGCGGCCGCCTCGTCGCGGGTCATCACGGTGTGGTCAGTCCTTGTAACGGGCCAACGGTGGGGCGGGCACCGGGGCGCCTATCCAGCGGGCGTAGCTGGCGGCCCACTGGCCGCCGCCGCGGATCCGGGCGAGCACGGCATTGACGAACCGCACGAAATCCGGGTGCTCCTTCGAGATCGCCAGGCCGTAAGGCTCGTCGGTGAACCGCGGGCCGACGATCCTCGTGTACGGGTCCTGTGCCGCCAGGCCCACCAGGATCGAATCGTCGGTGGATATCGCCGCCACCGCGCCCTGCTGCAACAGGACGAGGCAGTCGGTCCAGTACGGCACCGCGACGGGGACGGGGTGCGGCGCCACCGCGGCGATGTTGGCGATCGAGTCTGAGCCGGTCGTCGCGCACACCTTCTTCCCGCCCAGGTCGCTGATCTGCCTGGCCGGCGAGCCGCTCTCCACGAGCACGCGCTGGCCGGCGTCGTAGTAGACGGTGGAGAAGTCGACCTGCTGCAGCCGCGCACAGGTGATCGTCATCGTGTGCGCCACGATGTCAACCTGGCCGGACACCGTCGCGGGTATCCGCTGGGCGTCCGTGATCGCCTTGAAGACGATCTTATTGGGGTCGCCGAAGATCGCGGCCGCGATCTGGTGCAGCATGTCGATGTCGAACCCCTCGATCTGCCCGTCGAAGGGGTTGAGGTAGCCGAAATGGTAGGTGTTCTGGTCGACACCTGCGACGAGGTGGCCGCGAGCCCGGATCTGGGCCATGTAGGAGCCGGGTGCCACCTGCGCGGGGCCGGCTGGCCGCAGGCTCGCCGCCGGGTCGCAGGGCGCGGCCTTCGCCAGCGCGGGCGAACGCGGCCTCGGCGCGGCAGGGTGTGCCGCAGGCACCCCGGGCGCGGCCGGTGCCGCGGGCGCGGCCAGTGCCGCGGGCGCGAGCGGTGGCGTGGGGGCGGGCGGAGCGGCATTCACCGGGCCTGAGAAAAAGCACGCCGCAGCGACGGTGAGCACCCAAGGCAGCCGGCCCAGCCGGCTGCCTTGGCCCACCCGGCCCAGGGCGGTCACCGGTACTCGGCAATCCGCTGCGTGAGCCCCCACGCGCAGCCGGCCGCCATCACCAGGGACAAGACGATCATTGCCGCCTCCAGGCCGGTGAATGCGCTGCGCCCGGCCTGGACGGTGGACCGGAACGCCGCCTGATCCTTGCTGATGGCGGTGGTCAGGCTGGTGTCCAGGCGGGTGAACAGGGTGCCGGAATCGCCGGGGGCCGAGCCGATCGCAAGCTGCACCGCGCGACGGTAATCGCCGGAGTCGTCCAGACGGCGCACCTGCGCGTGCGCAGCGAACCAGGCGGGCGCGTCGCGAGCGGCGGCCGCAGCACCGTCCGCGCCCGGGCTGCCCAGCGCGGCATGGCCCGCGGCCCCCAGCAGCGTGCCGGGCCCGGGGCCGAGCATGCGCTCGACGGCGATGAAGTCCCGCTGGAACGAGTCGTCGCCGCCGCGGTCGATCAGGGTCAGGCTCTCGTCACCCCGGGCCTGCAGCGCGGCGATCTCCGCGCGGGCCAGAGCCTCCACCGGAGCCAACCCGTGATCGCGCGCGTCCAGCATCTGCACCCGGACGAAGGTAAGCGCCGTGAGCAGCCAGACGACAGCCACGATGCCCGCTACGGATGCCACCACCAGGCCGCGGCTGAACACCCGGTGCGAACGCCGCGCAAGCCATCGCTGCGCCCAGATCAGGGCCAGGCCGACGGCGACGGCGACGGCTACCGCGACGAACGGCAGCGCGGCGGCTCCGCCGTCGTCCGCGGCCAGCTGGGCGTCCGCCTGGATGTACACCGTTCGCGCCGCGGGAAGCAGGGTGGTCCGCATCAGCCCGGACGCCTGCCGCAGATAGGCGGCGCCAACGGGCAGGCCCAGGCGGTTGTCGGCCCTGGCCGTCTCCACCAGCCCGGCGTAAACGGGGAGGTTTCGAGACAGGATGGCCAGGCGTGCCCTCGCTGGAACCTGCCCTGCCGTGCCGGTGGCCGCCGCCAGGCTGGTGGCAGCACGTGCCACGTCGGCCGCGTATCGCTGGCGCGCGGCGAGTGGCTCGAGCCCGCCGGACAAAAAGGCGGCCGCCGCGGTCGCGTCCGCGTCGGACAGCGCGCTGTAGATGCGCTGCGCGTCCACGCTGAGTGGCTCACTCGTGGCCGCGACACTACCGGCGGCCGACGCGCGCTGGCTCACAGCCCGGGCCGCGGCAACCCCCCACGCGATGCTGAGTGCGACCAGGGCGACCAGGGCCAGCCAGAGCCTGGCCGGGGCGGTCCCGCTGCGCAGGGCCGAGGCGGCCCGCCCCGGCCCGCTGGCCGCTGCGGGCCGGGCGGGCGAACCAGCGAGCGACGTCACGGCCACTCCCGTTCATTCCCTCGTAAGACCGAACATCGGCGCGCCCGGCGCCGCCCGCCAGCCAAGCGAACCAGCGAGCCGGTCTGGTCATCCACCCGGCGGCGTCCGGGTGCTCAACATCGTAGTCCGCGACACGCCGCCCTCATCTCACTCAGACGCCCGGAGTTTTGTTTGCCAGCCGGCGCCGGCCGCCCTTGCAGCGAACGGGTGTGCCGGACGGGCCTGCCGTCAGGGCGCGGGCGAGGTCCCCGGGCCGAGCCCGGCGAGCCGGCACTGCGCCTGGGTGAGCAGCGCGATCTTGTCATGGCTCGCGAAAGCGGTCCGGCACAGGGCACGTGCGCCGGCACCGCAGTCGTGCATCAAGGCCCCGCCGGTGGAACTGGGGGCGGCGACCGTGACGCAACCGTTGCGGCTGCCGCCGTAGCTGTCCGAATGGGTCGCCCCCCAGACACCGATCCCCGCCAAGCCGACCACGACGACCGCGCCCGCCGCGGCCATCGTCCGCTTGGCGCGTGCCGACAGCGGTCCGGTGAGCCGCGCAGACCGTCCATCCATCATGATGGCCGAAGTATAAACGCCGGGCCCGGCCGGGCAGAATATGTCCATGACCACGCACTACCGTGCCCCGGGCTGGTTCACGCGCAACGTCGTGAACCGGCTGGTAGCGTTTACGACCCGCCGCGGCGTGAGCCTGCTCGGCTCGCGGGTACTCGCGGTCAAGGGCCGTAAGACCGGCGAATGGCGCACAACGCCGGTGAACCTGCTTGACCACGATGGGAAGCGTTACCTCGTGTCGCCGCGCGGCGAGGGCCAATGGGTGCGCAACCTGCGGGCCGCTGGAACCGGCGAGCTGCGGTTGGGCAGGCACACCGAGGCATTCCGCGGCCGCGAGCTCAGCGACGATGAGAAGGTGCCGGTGCTGCGGGCCTACCTGAAACGCTGGAAGGCGGAGGTGGGGGTGTTCTTCGCCGGGGTCGGGCCGGACTCGGCCGACGAGCAGATCCGCGCCATCGCGCCCAGGCATCCCGCGTTCGAGGTCCTGCCCGCGCCCGAAAACGGCACGGCATAGGCGGACATCAGCGCACACCGCGCGGCCGGAACTGGATGCTGATCCGCGGCCCCGTGGGCGGCACCGACCGCGCCGTCTTGGGTATCGCGTGCTCCCAGGTGCGCTGGCAGCTTCCGCCCATCACGATCAGGTCACCGTGGCCGAGTTCGTGCCGCAGCACCTGACCGCCACCGCGTGGCCGGAGCAGAAAGGCGCGGGGCGAACCGACGGAGACGATCGCGACCATGGTGTCGTGGGTCCTGCCACGGCCGATGGTGTCGCCGTGCCACGCGACGCTGTCGCGGCCGTCTCTGTACAGGCACAGCCCCGCGGTACGGAACGGCTCGCCGAGCTCGCCGCGATAGTGGCTGTCCAGCACCGCCTTGGCCTCGTCGAGCGTGTCGGGAAGAGGCTGCGTCTCGGCATAGAAGGCGAGCAGCCGCGGCACGTCGACGACCCGGTCGTACATCCGCCGTTTCTCCGCCTGCCACGGAACCGCGTGGAGCAGCCGCCGCAGCAGTTCGCCGGACCCCACGATCCAGTTCGGCCGCAGGTCGATCCAGGCGCCATCGGCGAGGGCCGTGCGCCGCACCGACGATCCGAGCGGGCGGACGGCGACCTCGTCGCCCGGGTCAAGCAGCGAGCCCTGCAATGCGACCGTCATCCGCCCAGCATAGCCATTGACTCAAACGTTTGTTCGAAGCGGGCGGGCGAAGCCGCGCACGCCCTAGCGAGCCCAGGTGTCCTGCGTGATGCCGAGGTAAGCGCGGAACATCGGATGCACGCAGAAGCGCGGGACTGCGGCGAGGTTCAGGTGCTGGACCTGATGCACGCCGACGAAGGGCGCGCGGTCACCAAGCTGGACCCTGTTGCCGCCGGCAGGCTGCGCGGTGATGAACCCGATGTGCCACAAGATCTCGATCAGATCGCCAGGCTCCCGGTCGGGCAGCCAGGATGACGTGCCGCTCGTGGGGATCTCCCCGGTCGCCAGCTCGAGGCAGAGCAGTTCGAGGTCGTCGCGGGTGATGATCTCCGTCCGCCCGCGGAAGGCGTCGAACACGCCGAGCAGGCCCGCGTACTGGAAACGGTATTCGGCGGCGATGTCCTTGGCGCGCTCGGCGGAGAAGGCGCGCTCGGTCCAGCCGATCGCCGCGTACGGCAGCGGCAGCCCGACGCCGCGCTCGCGGGCCAGTTCGAGGGTTTCTGTGCAGAACTGGATGATCTCTCGCGGCCGGTGCAGCGTCCGGCCGACCATGTACTTGAACGAATTGTTCGCCGGGTGGCCGGGCGGGGTGGCGAAGACGGCATTCCAGCACGCGCTGTCGCCGGCCTGCTCGAGGGCGGCGTTGTTGTGCCCGTTCGCCTGCGCGCAGTGCCTGATCCGCTTGGCGATCAGCTTGAGCAGCGACTCCGCCGTCCAGTTGATCGTCTCGAGCAGGTCGCGGTATTTCTGCGCGTCCTCGTAGAGGGCGGGAATGTCGTCGTAGAGTTCCTGCCGCAGCGAGACATAAACGCGCAGATTGTCGTGCACCTCGTTGATCGAGACGCCCGCCTGGAACAAGCCGGAGACGAAGGCCTTGGCGCTCTCGGAGGAGTCCCAGCCGCGGTCGAGCTCGTCGACGAGAACGACCACCCGCTGCCTGGAAAGCACCTCCTTGAGCTGCGGCAACAGGTGGTTGATCTCTTCAAGCTTGTAGAGTTTGTCGAGCTCGCGGGTCTTGAAGCTAGCCTTGAGCGGCCCCACCTTGATGCCCTCGAGCCGCTTGAGGTAGGAGACCAGCACCGCGAGCTTGCCCATGTGCGGATCCGGGTGATTGTCGCGCACGTACTTGTAGATCGCGCTCGAAGCGCCCTTGCCGCCCTTCGCGGACACCTCTTTCATGATCAGGACATAGATGAGGTACTTCCAGGCGGCCGCGTACGCGCCGTGTTTCGCCCACGAACCGGCGTCCGCCGCGGACACGGTGGAGCCGAGCAGCTCATAGGAGTAGTCCTCGGGCGCGAGCTCGATGACATGGCTGCCCGCGGCCCGCTCCCGGCTGGCGAGCACCTTGAAGATCGCGCTCTTACCCGAACCGCGATTCCCTAAAATGATCGTCTTGGCCCCGGATCGGACCCGCTGATAGGCGGCGGATTCGACGAAATAGCTCTCAAGCCCGCGGCCGATGTCCCGTTCCGCCGCGGGCGCACCGAAGTCGAGCCCGCGGAGTACCTTCGGTGACAGCGCTAGCCCGCCCACAACTGACCTGTGCCCCGCAACCACATTCTTTAGCCTGCCTATCGGCCCGGCTGCCGGCCCGCGCCCGCTCAGCCCCGGCGGGTAGCGTCGGCGACGTGGCGCCCGCAGGTGGCGGGCGCGGGAGAGGAGCAACGGTGAAGATCGGTCTGCATGTCGCGGACTTCACCTATCCGAGCGGGCCCGCCGGGCTCGCCGACGACCTCACGCGCGTGGTCGTTGCGGCCGAGGAGGCCGGGTTCGCGCGCGTCAGCGTCATGGACCACGTCTGGCAGATCGGTGCGCTTGGGCCGCCCGAGCACGAGATGCTGGAGGCGTACACCACGCTCGGCTACATCGCGGCGCGCACGTCGCGCGTCGAGCTGCTGGCCTGGGTGACGGCCGTCAGCTACCGGGTACCTGGGCTGCTCGCGAAGCTGGTGAGCACGCTCGACGTGCTGTCGAAGGGCCGCGCCATGCTCGGCATCGGCGCCGCCTGGAACGGCGAGGAAGCCGCCGGATTGGGGCTGCCGTTCCCGGGCACCGCCGAGCGGTTCGAGCGGCTGGAGGAGACCCTGCAGATCTGTCTGCAGATGTGGAGCGAGGACGACGGCCCGTACGAGGGCAGGCATTACCGGCTGGGCCGCACGCTCAACGCGCCGCAGCCGATCCGGCGGCCGCCGATCCTGATCGGCGGTGGCGGCGAGAAGAAGACCCTGCGCCTGGTGGCGCGCTACGCGCAGGCGTGCAACCTGTTCGCCGGGCCCGACCTGGAGCGCAAGCTCGCCGTCCTGCGCGGGCACTGCGAGACCGAGGGCCGCGACTACGACGAGATCGAGAAGACTGTCATGTTGCCGCTCGACCCGGGCGAGAAGGGCGAGAAGGTGGACGACCTGCTCGCGCAGCTGCGGGGGCTCGCCGGACTCGGCGTCGCCGAGGCGCACGGCTGGGTGCCGCGGGTCTGGGAGACCGAGCGGCTGGAGCTGATCGGCGAGAAGATCGTGCCGGCGGCCGCCGCATTCGAGGCGGTCGCCTAACTCATGGCCGTGGTGTGTCAAGGCCCGCTCTTGACGGAAACCGGCACCCGAAGTGGGGCGCGGATACCATTTTGAACCCTGAAACGAGCTTACGGGTGGGGACGTGATCGTGCTGAGGAGCAGATGCACGACAGCCACATTCTGATCGCCAGCCTGCCCGCAACTGACCTTGCAGCCCCGCAATAAATCCTTTGGCCCCGCGCCGCCGGCCGGCAGCCGGCCCGCGCTGCCGGCCCGCGCCGGCCTCAGCGTGCGGCGGCGGCGCCCTTCGCCGGGAACCTCACTGGTGACCCGCCAGGGTGTCGAGGATGTGCTGCCCGTATTTCGCCAGCTTGTTCTCCCCGACGCCGCTCACCTTGGCCAGCTCGGCCAGCGACGAGGGTGACCTGGTGGCGATCTCGCGCAGCGTCGAGTCGTGGAAGATCACGTAGGCGGGTACGCCCTGTTCCTTGGCCGTGGCGGCGCGCCAGGCGCGCAACTTCTCGAACACCGGCGTGGCCGCTTGCGGCAGGTCGGCGGGCGCCTTGTGCCCGTCTGGCCGGGACTTGCCGCCCCGGCCACCGGATGCCGCGCGCGCCGCGCGCTCCGGCTCGCGCCGCAACATGACCTGGCGCTGTCCCTTGAGCACCTCCGTGCTCGCGCCGGTGAGCACCAGCGTGCCGTAGTCGCCTTCGACGGCGAGCAGTCCCTGCGCGAGCAGCTGGCGGACGACGCCCCGCCACTCGGGCTCGCGCAGTTCCGTGCCGATGCCGAACACAGTCAAGCGATCGTGGCCGTGCTGGCTGACCCTGGGTGTCTGCTTGCCGAGCAGGATGTCGACGATCTGGCCGGCGCCGAATTTCTGGCCCCGCTCGCGCTTCAGCCGCAGCACCGTGGAAAGAAGCTTCTGGGCGGGGACGGTGCCATCCCATGCCTGTGGCGGCAGCAGGCACGTGTCGCAGTTGCCGCACCCGCCCGCACGCTGCCCGAAGTAGGCGAGCAGTTGCGCGCGGCGGCAGGCCACCGTCTCACACAGGGCGAGCATCGCGTTCAGGTGGGCGGCGAGCCGGCGGCGGTGCGCGCCGTCGCCCTCCGAGGTATCGATCAGCTTGCGCTGTTGCACCACATCCTGCAGCCCGTAGGCGAGCCAGGCGGTCGAGGGCAGCCCGTCGCGCCCCGCACGGCCGGTCTCCTGGTAATAGCCCTCGACGGATCTGGGCAGGTCGAGGTGGGCGACGAAGCGCACATCGGGCTTGTCGATGCCCATGCCGAACGCGATGGTCGCGACCATCACGATGCCGTCGCCGCGCTGGAAGCGCGCCTGGTTCGCCGCCCGGGTCCGCGCGTCGAGCCCGGCGTGGTAGGGCAGCGCTTCGATCCCGCTGGCCAGCAGAAATTCCGCGATCTTGTCCACCGAGGCGCGGGACAGGCAGTAGACGATGCCGGCGTCCCCGGGGTGCTCGGTGCGTAGCAGCTCGAGCAGCTGCCGCTTGGGCTCGTCCTTGGGCACGATGCGGTACTGGATATTGGGCCGGTCGAAGCTCGCCACGAAGTGGCGGGCTTTCTCCAGATTCAGCCTGGACGCGATCTCCGCATGGGTCGCCTGGGTGGCTGTCGCGGTCAGCGCGATGCGCGGCACCGCGGGCCAGCGCTCGTGCAGCGTGGACAGGGCGAGATAGTCGGGCCGGAAATCGTGCCCCCACTGGGCCACGCAGTGCGCCTCGTCGATGGCGAAAAGCGAGATCGCCGCGCGGTCGAGCAATCTCAGCGCCGACTCGGACCGCAGGCGTTCGGGCGCAAGATAGAGCAGGTCCAGTTCCCCCGCCAGTAACGCCGACTCGACCCGCCGGCGGTCGGCGGGGTCCTGCGCGGAGTTGAGCACGCCCGCCCGCACGCCGAGCACCGTCAGCGCGTCGACCTGATCCTGCATGAGCGCGATCAGCGGGGAGATGACGACGCCGGTGCCCGCGCGCACGAGCGCGGGGATCTGGTAGCACAGCGACTTGCCGCCACCGGTCGGCATGAGCACCAGAGCGTCGCCGCCAGCGACGACGTGATCGATGATCTCGTGCTGGCCCGCCCGGAACGATTCGTAGCCGAAGACACGCCGCAGCACCCGCGACGCCTCGTTCATCTCCGCGCGGGTGCCGGTACCGGTGCCGGTGGTAGTCACCGAGCCAGGATCATAACGCCTGCCGGGGTCCGGCGCTGGCGCCCGCCTCGACCGTGGAGCTCACCGGTGCCGTTGCCCGGCGCCGGGTCCAGATGAACCAGCCGAGCCCGCACAGGGTAAGCGCGGAGGCGACGTAGAAATTCAGCCGCAGGCCGAGGAAATGCTCCGACGGGTCCACCCGGAGCGACTCCTCGAAGATCCGGAATGCCGAGTACCCGGTCACATACAGGGCGAACAGTCCCGGCGGCCGGATGCCCCTGTGGTGACCGAGCCACACGAGCGCCGCCGCGAGCGCCATGTCGAAGATCAGCTCGTACAGGAACGTCGGATGGAACGTGGTGTAGCGCGCATAGCCGGGCGGCCGGTGCGCGGGCGAGATCTCCAGGCCCCAGGGCAGGCTGGTCGGCCCGCCGAAAAGCTCCTGGTTGAAGTAGTTCCCGATGCGCCCGATGCCCTGGGCGACGAGCAGCGCGGGCGCGACGGCGTCCATGAACAACGGCACGTTCGCGCCGTGCCTGCGCAGCCGCCAGATGCCGACCGCCGCGGCGAGAGCGATCCCGCCCCAGATGCCAAGCCCGCCGTCCCACACGGCCAGCGGTCCCCACCAGTGCGGCGGGATGTACTTGGGCGTGGTCACGTCGAAGTACAGCCGCCCGCCGACGATCCCCGCGGGCACACTCCACAGTGCGACGTCGGCGACCAGGTCGGGGTCACCACCTTGTGCCTGCCAGCGCCGGCTGGTGATGACGAACGCCACCGCGATCGCGACCACGTACATCAGCCCGTAGACGTGGATGTTCAGCGCGCCGATGTGAAAGCCGCTGACCGGCGGGCTGGGAATGTGCAGGGCCATGTGCCGGATGTTAGCGGGCGCTGGGCGTGCTCTGACCGCGCACTCCCACAGTGGGAGCGCTTTATCCACAGGCCGGTCACTCCCATCCCCAGAACGCCGTTCGCCCCTCCCGCAGGTCTTGACAACCTGCCAAGATCGGCAGTGGGGCAGCAGCCCCCAGAGGGCGGGCGGGTTTTGTATCAGAGCACGGGATTCTCATCCAGGTCTTGCACTTGACCAAGGCCCGTCCTCAGCCCAGGGACTGGGCCGGCCGGGTCGGCAGCCCGGCAGCTTTCCAGGCCTGGAAACCGCCGTCGAGGTCGGTGGCGCCGCGCAGCCCGATCCGCCGCAGGCTGGCCGCGGCAAGCGTGGAAGCGTACCCCTCCGAGCACATCACGACGATCCTCGCACCGGCGCGGGCCAGTGCGGGTATGCGCGCGTCGCTTCGCGGGTCGAGGCGCCATTCCAGCACGTTGCGGCCGATGATGATCGCCCCGGGCACCTCGCCTTCCACGTTCCGCTGCTCAAGCGGCCGGATGTCGACGAGCACGGCACCATCGGTAACGGCCGCGAGCGCGGCCTCCGGCCGCAGCCGCACCAGCCCACCGCGCGCCTCGGCGAGCAGGTCGTCGATGCCGGGCGCCCCGGCGGGCAGGGCGTCTCGGGTCAGGCTGGCCGCCGACGCGCTCGCGTCGGCAAGCGCCGTGTCGTGGCCACCGCGGCCCCGGCTCCCCTCCGGGCCTTCGATCGCGACCGTCTGGGTGGCCACGAGGCCGTAGGTGGTCGGCTGGTAGTAGGTCATCGCGACGAGCGGCGGCGAATAGGCGTGGATGCTGATCGCCGGGCCTTCGCCACCGTGCGCGACGTCATGAACATGCCCGGGCCCGAACGCCACCGCCTGCCCGCCGGCCAGCCGCCGCTGCCCGAGCCTGCGACCGCTCGGCACCCGGTAATGCTCGACCAGGCTGCCCTCGGCCACCGCGAACGAGCCGGAGGAACCGCCGTGATCGTGCCAGTCGGTGTCCTGGCCCCGCTCCCAGGCCAGCAGCCAGACGTCGCACGTCTTCCACCTGGCCAGCGGCAGGTACCAGCGGACGTCGGGATCGTGGACGACGAGATCGGCCCAAAGCTCACGGCGGCCGGTGATCGTCAGCGTGACGTCGTGCAGCCGCGCGGGAGACAGACGGCCCGTACGTGGCACGAGGTCCAGGAGCAGTTCCGCGATCGCCTGCTGACGCTGGCTGCTGACGCCCCAGCCGCGCCTGAGGCCGGTTCCGACCGTGTCGATGGGCTCCCCGGCACCCGCGCCGCCCGAACTGGTGACAGCGACCGACACGCAACCTCCTTCGACATCGCCGATGATACGCGCGTAGCGCGCCGCCGGAGGTGGTTCGGGCAGCCGGGCGGGCATGCCAAGATCACTCTTGCCGGCCTGCGTAGGCGACGGCGACCTCGGCGGCCAGCGCGGCGTTGTCCGCGATGAGCTGGCGGTTGACCGCCACGCTCCGGCCGCCGCTCAGCTCGTGCACGAGCGCGAGCACGGCCGGGGTCACCGACTGGCCGCTCACCCCCTGGCGGCGCACCCGCTCGACCGCCTCGGCGATGAGCGGCTCGATGTCCAGGCCATGGGCCGGCGGCTGGGCCAGCAGCACACCGCAGGACGGGTTGAACTGCCAGTGCAGCGCGGCGACCGTGGCGGCCTCCGCGCTCGTGGACACGGTCGCGGACACGGCCGGGCCGCCGCCGGCGCTGTAGAACAGCGGCAGCGTCGCGGTCCGCCAGCCGAGCACCGGCACGCCCAGGGTCTCCAGCAGTTCCGCGGTCGCGCCGACGTCCAGGATCGATTTCGCCCCGGACGCCACGACGACCGCCTGGGTACGCGCTATCTGCGCGAGGTCGCCGGAAATGTCCAGGCTCTGCGCGAAACCGCGGTGCACGCCACCGATACCGCCCGTGCCCATGAAGCAGATGCCGAGCCGCCTGCACACCGCCAGCGTCCCACCGACGGTGGTGGCGCCGAGCGCGTGCTGTGCGACACAGACGGCGAGGTCGCGGGCACCGGCCTTACGTGCCGATGCGCCGGCCTCGGCGAAGCGCTCGAGCTCCGCGCGGCCAAGGCCGGCCCGGACCGCGCCATCGAGGATGCCGACCGTGGCAGGAACGGCGCCGGCCGAGCGCACCCGGTCCTCGGCCGCGATGGCCACCTCGAGTCCCTGCCCATCGGTGAAACCGTGCGCGACAAGGGTCGTCTCGAGCGCGACGACCGGCCGCCCGAGCCGCAGGGCCTCGGCGACCTCGGCGGCGAGCTGAACCGGGATCGTCACGGCATCGCCCCCATCTTCGCCACCGCCCGTGCCGCCGCCCGCAGGCCCAGGCTCACCCCGCCGAGCAGGTAGCCGGCGGCAAACGCGTCACCTGCGCCGGTCGAGTCGACCGCGCGGGTGGGCAGCGCCGGGTAATGCACGCCACCGGCGCGCACGCCCCGTGCGCCGAGCTTTACTACCAGGTCGGCGCCGGGCACATCGCCGGCAAGCTCGCCGACAAGCCCGGCCTCCGCCTCGTTGCCGAACACGATGTCCGGGCGCAGGCGCGCGAGCAGCTCGCGAAAGCGCCCGATGCCGTAACCGCGCAGCGCGGCCGTCGAGGACAGATCGACGCTCAGGCGCGGCACATAACCGGCCGCGGCGAGCGCGGCATCGCGGATCGGCGCCGCGACCAGGCTGTAGGCAGGCAAATGCAGCCGGGTGCAGCCGCCGAACCACGCGGACCGCAGCGCGGCGGCGCGCAGATGCGGGCCGACACCGCGATCGGTGAGCATCGACCTGGTGTTCCCGCCATCCGACAGCGACACCACGACGCCCGTCCTTCCCGCAAGCACCGGCCCGGCGAGATCGACGCCGCGGCGGCCAAGCTCGTCCGCCACCAGCCCGCCGGCCGGGTCGGCCGCGCGCGCCGCGACCAGCCTCGCGCGCCCGCCCAGCGCGACAACCCAGGCAGCGACGTTGGCCGCCTGGCCGCCGGCGCCGACCCAGGTGTGCACGTCCGTGTCCGTCTCCTCCGCGACCGGCTGCGACGAGCAGACGACGACATCCAGGTTCAGGTCACCGACGACGCAGATCATCCCGCTCGCAGCGGTCCCCCCCATCCCACCTCCCGCCGCCCGCGCGCCAGCGCCCGGCCGCGACGATCAGGCCGATTCACCTTACCCAGGCGTGGCCCGTCCGCATGCCGGCTCCCAACCCATGAAGCCGTTCAGACCCATGATCCCTAACGGCTGCCGCGGATGCCGCAACCACCACAGTGCGGGCAATCCCGGGACTCGCCCGACCTGTCGCATGTGCTCGCCGCCGGGCTGCCTCGCCAACAACCCGGGGGCGTGGCAAGCTCGGAAACATGACCAGCACCGACACCGATCCGGCGTGCGACGTCGCGCACGGCCTCGTCCCCGCCGAGGCGGGCGGGCGCGAACTCATCGCGGTCTTCGCCTCACCGGTCGCCACGTACCTGCTGCGCTACGGCCGCGACGCCGGGTTCCGCACGGTCCTCGTGGAGCCCGACGAGCGGCTCGCCAAGGCCGAACGTGACCTGGGCACGGCCGTCGTGGCCGACGTATCGGTCAGCCCGGGTGCGAGCGCCGACATCGTGGTCACCGACCACCACCGGCCTGAACTCGGCACTGTGCTGCGTGACGCGCTCGCGGGCCGGGCGCGCTGGATCGGGGTGATGGGCAACCCCCGGCACCCGGCGCCGCACGTGCCCGCGCTCACCGCGCTCGGCGTCGGGCCGGACCAGATCGCCCGCGTGCACCGCCCGATCGGGCTCAACATCGGCTCGCGGGCACCCGCCGAGATCGCGATCGCCACGCTCGCGGGCCTGATCGCCGACCGAAACGGCCGCCCGGGCGGATTCTTCTAGCGGATCCCCCAGGACCGCCTCCCCAGGACCGGCCCCCCCATCCGGCCCAGCGAAAAATTTCCGCGCGGCGAGCGACGACTTTTTTGTCTCCCCGTCGTCGTAACGTTGATGCCGCGCCAGTCGCGGGCCACCCGCGGCAAGAAGCGGGGCGCCCGCGCCACAGCGAAGCAGGTCGTCTGGCGCGGCGGGAAGGGAGCATGGATGAGCGGCGTACGGGTACTTGTCGGCACGCGCAAAGGCGCGTTCGTGCTGACGTCGGACGCGAAGCGCGAACACTGGGACGTCAACGGTCCCGAATTTGGCGGCTGGGAGATCTACCATGTCGCGGGATCTCCCGCTGACCCCGACCGCCTCTACGCGTCGCAGTCCAGCGGCTGGTTCGGGCAACTGATCCAGCGTTCGGACGACGGCGGCAAGACATGGCAGCCGATGGGCAAGGACTTCGGGTACGACGGCACCCCGGGCACCCATCAGTGGTACGACGGCACCCCGCACCCGTGGGAGTTCGCCCGGGTCTGGCATCTCGAACCAGCACCGGCCGACGTGGACACGGTGTACGCGGGAGTCGAGGACGCCGCGCTGTTCCGGTCGGTCGACGGCGGGCAGACCTGGAGCGAACTGCCCGGGCTGCGCCAGCATAGCTCGGCCCCGTCGTGGCAGCCCGGCGCCGGCGGGATGTGCCTGCACTCGATCGTGCTTGACCCGGGCGACCCCGCGCGGATCTTCGTGGCGATCTCGGCGGCGGGCGTGTTCCGCAGCGACGACGCGGGCAAGACCTGGCGGCCGGTGAACCAGGGGCTGCGGTCAGAAGGCATCCCCGATCCCAATGCCGAGGTCGGTCACTGCGTGCACCGCATCGCGATGCACAGGTCGCGCCCGGACGTGCTGTTCATGCAAAAACACTGGGACGTCATGCGCAGCGACGACGCCGGTGAGTCGTGGCAGGAGATCAGCGGCAACTTGCCGACGGACTTCGGGTTCCCGATCGGCGTGCACGCGCACGAGCCCGACACCGTCTACGTCGTGCCGATCAAGAGCGACTCGCTGCATTTCCCGCCGGAAGGAAAGCTGCGCGTGTACCGCAGCCGCACGGGCGGAAACGAGTGGGAGGCGCTCACCAGTGGCCTGCCGCAGAGCAACTGCTACGTCAACGTGCTGCGGGACGCGATGGCCGTCGACTCGCTCGATCCCTGCGGCGTGTACTTCGGCACCACCGGCGGGCAGGTCTACGCGTCGGCCGACGCCGGGGACAGCTGGGCGCCGATCGTGCGTGACCTGCCCGCCGTACTGTCCGTGGAGGTCCAGACGCTGCCATGAGCCCAGATCCCGAGACCACGCTAGTGCGGGTGGTGCTCCCGGCGCATCTGCGGACGCTCGCACAGGTCGATGGCGAGGTGAAGCTTCACGTCCAGGGCCAAGCCACGCAGCGCTCGGTCCTGGACGCGCTCGAGGCCCGCTATCCGATGCTGCGCGGGACGATACGCAACCACGCGACCGGGAAGCGCAGGGCCTTCGTCAGGTTCTTCGCCTGCGAGCTTGACCTGTCCCACGAACTGCCGGACACACCGCTGCCTGACCCGGTCGCGCTCGGGACCGAGCCGTTCCTGGTCGTGGGGGCGATGGCGGGCGGTTAGCAGGCGTCGAGCACTAACGCCACCTCGACACGACTGCTCTGCTGATCACGGGGGCGCCGGCTCGGGGTGATGGCGCGGTCGCGGACTGGCCACAGGCGGCCGCGCGATCGCGTCAGAGCGCATGGCGGGATGGCAATCACGCCGGTTTCGTTCCCATCAAGATGGCACAATGCGGTCTTGTCCCCAGTGGAAGGCATAGCCGTCGTGCTGCTGAGCTCCCTCCGCCGTGCGATCACCCCGGTCGCCGCAGCGCTCGCCACCGCCTGGATCGGCGTCGTTCTGATCGGGGCAGCGGCTTACCCCGCACGCGCCGATCAGGTCCGTGCCCGGGAATGGTGGCTGCAGGCGCTGCACGTCACCAGAGCATGGGCGACGTCGCAGGGCGCAGGGGTCACGGTGGCGGTCCTGGACCCGGGTGCTGACCCCGCGGCGGCCGACCTGCGCGGCTCGGTGCGGGCGGGACCCGACCTCACCGGGTCGGGCCGCCACCTCGGCGGCCCTTACCGGGGCACCCACGGGACGGCCATGGCGAGCCTGATCGCCGGTCACGGACACGGCCGGGGCAACCGCGACGGGATAGCCGGCGTGGCGCCGCGGGCCAGCATCCTGTCGATCAGAGTGATCATGGAAGCCGGCGATCCGCTGCGCGCGGATCCGAAGATCGCGGCGCGCCAGCCCGCCGCGATCGCGGCGGGCGTGAAGTACGCCGCCGATCATGGCGTCCAGGTGATCGCCCTGCCGCTTGATCCGGAGGGACGGACAGCCGGCGGCCGCCCAGCGGAGCGGTCGGCGATCGCTTATGCGCTCGCCAAGGGCGTGACCCTGGTGGCACCCGCGGGTGACGACGGCGCCGGGGCCGACATCGTCAACTACCCGGCCGCTTACCGGGGCGTGATTTCTGTCGGCGCGTTCGACAGCAATACCGTCAATGCCCCGTTCACCAGCCGCCGCAGCTACGTGACGTTGATCGCCGCGGGTGCAGGCGTGGTCGCGGCGACACCGTCTGGTGGATATGCCCTGTTCAACAGCACAAGTGCGGCCAGTGCAGTGGTCGCGGGGATGGCAGCCTTGATCAAATCACGTTTCCCAGCCCTCACGCCTGCCCAGGTGGCGGATGCGCTGAGGCACGGCACCGGATTCCACCGCCGCGGCGGGAAGTTGGACGGCTCGGGCTATGGGACCGCCGACGCGACACGCGCGCTCGCGCTCGCCGCCGTAATCCAGACCGCAGCCATGACCGGGGCGCCGAGCCAGCCGCAGACGCCTGGCCATGGGCATACCCCGGCCACGCTGGCGGCGCAGCCCGCCGCTTCGCCCGTCGCCGCCAGCTTCAGCTCGACCCTGGTGAGCGAGGCGACTGTCCTTTTCGTGGTGCTCCTGGTGGTATTGCTCGCGCTGTCGGTCATCGCGGTCGTCCGGGCGCCGGGTCTGGCCGCCAGGCCGCCAGCGGAAGACCTGGATGAAGCATCCGACGCGGCGGCGCCGCAGCTCATCCCCGGGTATCCGGCGGGACCGCCCGGCCAGTTCAGGCCGCCGTTGCCCAGCCGCCGGACCGGCCGGCCCGAACCAGGCCAGTACGCCCAGGGGCAGCCGAGCTACGCCGATACCCCCCCAGGGCCGTCGCCGGCGCGGCCGGGAGCACCGTACCAGGCACCTGGCGCGTCCGGCCGGACCGGCCCGCGCGATCAGGAATATTCAGGACAGCCTGGATATCCGGGCTACGGTGCCAGACCCGCCCAGGGCCAGGTGCCCTGGCAGGGCGCTATCCGCCCGCCGAACGTAGCCAGCGAGCCGCCGTGGGGGCCCGCGCCCAAGCCCGAGGGTGAGCCACCACCGCCGAGCTCGCGGCCGGCCCCACCGCCGCCCCCGCAGCGCCGCAGGGCTTAGGGCGCGCCGTGAAATAACTCGCTGCTTTCAGTTCCGGACCTTGTTGCTGTGGTACGGGCGCGACCGGCGCCCGCTCGTCCCGCAACTCTGCCCGCTGCGCACCACATTGGCCCCACCAGCCCCCGCCCCCGGACACAGTCCCGTTCCCGAGGACCGTGAATGTGCCATTGCGGGTCATATATGACCCGCAATGGCACATTCACGGTCTCCGCTGGGCAGTCACTGCAAGATCAAACCCGCGTGTTGATGATCTGCGGGTCCTTAGGCGCCGCAGCCGCTGCCCGCCTGGGTGACGAGGCGCGAAATGGGCTGCGCGAATGCTGCGGCGGCCCGCGGCCCGGACAGCGTGCGCGTGGCGACGAGCCTGCCGAGCACGTGCGCTTCGCGTGCCCGCGCCCGCGCAGGATGGTCGAGCGGATTGTCCGCGGACGGTTCGAGCACCAGGCCCGCGAGCATCGCAGCCTGTGCCCAGGAGAGCTGGGCAGGGCGCTGCCCGAAGTAGCCGCAACTGGCGGCGGCCAGGCCGTAGAAGCCGTGACCGAAGTAGGCGACATCGGCGTACATCTGCAGGATCTGCGCCTTGCCGTAGGTCAGGTCCAGCTTGACGGCCAGCGCCACCTGGTCCGCCTTGGCCCCGATTCCGGCACCCGCCGGGGTGTACAAGAGTTTGGCCAGCTGCTGGTAGAGCGTCGCGCCGCCCTGGTCGCCACCGCCCGTCAGCTTGGCCAGGGTCACCCGGCCGATCGCGAACGGGTCGATCCCCGGTTCAGCGCGGAACCTGTGATCCTCGGTGGCGATGAGGGACTCGGCGAAGCGCGCGGGGACCGGCGGCCCTGGATAGACGGCATGATGCGCGCGGTCCTGTGCCGCCACCAGGTCCCAGGCATTTCCCGCCGAGGGGGTGACACCGAGGAGCACCCCAAATCCGGCGATGCCAAGCAGGCAGAGGGCCGCCACGACCGCCGCGGCACGGCGGATCGCGCGCAGCAGGCGGTGCGGGCGGCGGCCACCGCCGGGCGCAGGCAGCCCGTCGGCGACCCAGGCATGGTCGCCGAGGACGGCACCCGGGTCATTGGAAAGATCGCTCTGCCCACCAGTGTGCGCACCGATGTGCCCATCGGCCGACCCCGGTTCCCGCACGGTTATTCCTGTCGCTCAACGGTGAGACGCCGGGCCGTTCGCTGGCCCCACGGCACCATGGTCGCGCATCGGAAGATGGCGGGCGAACCGCGGTGACGGCACCGAGGCAGGCCCACGGAACACTCCGGGCGGCCAGAGCGCGGATCACTGCCCCGGGCGCCCCCGGCGGGCCAGGGCATCCACGGTCACGGCGACGAGCAGCACGAGCGCGGTGACGATGTCGGTCGCCGCTGCACTCATGCCGAGCAGGCCGAGACCGTTGGCGATCACGGCGATCACGATCCCGCCGAGCAGGGCGTGCAACATCCTGCCGACCCCGCCGTAGAGACGAGTGCCACCGATGACGGCGGACGCCACGGCGAAAAGCACGAGCTGGCCACCGTCGACGTTGGTGGAGATTGAACCGAGCCTGGAGGCGTAAAGGATGCCCGCGATACCCGCTGTCAGCCCGCACAGGGTGAACGCGAGGGTTCTGATCATGATCAGGTTGACGCCGGCCCGCCTGGCCGCCTCTGCGTTTCCGCCGATCGCATAGACGTAGCGGCCGAAGCGGGTGCGGGCCATCAGGGCGCTCCAGAGGGCAAGGACGCCGAGCACGATGAAGACCGCCCAGGGAACCCCGCGCAGCGGGACCCGCGTGCCGCGGTCGATGTTGCCCACGATGACGACAGCAACGCCGGCCACAGCCATGATCGCGATCTTGAAAGCGGTGATGCTCGCGGGTGGGACCGCGAGGTTGCTTGCCCTGCGCCTGCGGTCCCGCAAAATCATGGACCCGGCGAATATCGCAACGAGGGCGACCATGACGATCCAGCCGGCGACTGGGCTGAGGTTGCCGGTGGTCAGGTCGTCGAGGATGGTGTTGGCAATCGGGATGGTGCCCCCAGGACCGTGACCGCTTCGGGCGACGAGCACGATCAGCAGTCCCTCCAGGCCGAGCAGCCCGGCGAGCGTCACGACGAACGAGGGGAGCCGGAGCCTGGTGATGAGCGTGCCCTGAATCGCGCCGACGAGGCTGGTCGAGACGAGACCGACGATGATCGCCACCCACCATGGGGTAGAAAAGGCCGCCCAGGCAGTGGCCATGGCGCCGATGGCCGCGTTGAAGCCGGCGGACAGGTCGATTTCGCCGAGCAGCAGGACGAAAATCTCCGCCATGCCGAGCATGATGAAGATCGAGCCCTGGATGACCAGGTTGACCAGGTTCCCCGCGGACAGGAAGAGGGAGTTGCGCGCCTGGAAGTACACGATGACGGCGATCAGGCCAACCACGACCGGCAGCGCGCCGCTTTCACCGCTGCGGACGCGCCTGAACCAGATGCGCGAATACTCGCCGAGCGAGTGGGCCATGAGCTCGGCAGCGGCCGTCCCGGCTACCTCCGCCGCCGCGTCCTCCGCCTCGGCCTCTGGCCGCGGCTCGTGCACCTCGGTGCTCACTGGCCCTCCCCTGGCTGGGCGGCGTCGTCTCGGCTGCCCGGATCGCTCGCGCCACGGGCGGTAGCTGGCTCGGCGGAGTCGCGGACGAGACGGCCCGACGTGCCGGTCGTCATCGTCTCGACGATCGTCTGGGTGTCGAACTGCGACATCGGCCCGACCTGGGCCAGCCGGCCGAGGTAGAGCACCGCGACGCGGTCCGCGACCGCCATCACGTCGTTGAGGTTGTGTGAGATGACGACCACCGCGATGTTCCTGCTCGCGAGCCTGCCGATGAGATCGAGCACGGTGCGCGTCTGGGTGACACCGAGGGCCGCAGTGGGCTCGTCCATGACCACTAGCTTTGCTTCCTGCATCACCGCCTTCGCCACCGCGACGGCCTGACGCTGGCCGCCGGACAGCGACCCGACCGGCTGGCGGATCGAGCGGACCGACATCACCGCCAGATCGGACAGGGTGCTTTTCGCAGTGAGCTCCATGGAGATCTCGTCCAACTGCCAGCGCTGCCGCAGAGGTTCACGGCCGAGGAACATGTTCTCGACGATATCCAGGTTGTCGCACAGCGCCAGGTCCTGGTAGACCGTGGCGATCCCGAGTGCGGCCGCGTCCCTGGGGCTGTGCAGGTGAACCGGCGTGCCCTGCCAGAAGATCTGGCCGTGGTCGGGCTGCCAGATGCCGGCGATCGTCTTGATCAACGTGGTCTTGCCCGCACCGTTGTCGCCGACGAGGGCCGTCACCTGACCGGCGGGGATATCCAGGTCGATGTCGGAGATGGCACGCACCGGGCCGAAGTTCTTGCCGATCCCCTGCAGCCGCAGAAGCGGCTCCTGCTGCGCGGTACCGGCTGACGCGCCGACCGCAGCGCTGGCCGGCGCCTGGCCCTGCGCTGCCCCCGATGGCGCCCGGCCCGCTTGTGCGGACCGGGCGCCATCGGCGGCGCTTGGCGTCGTCACCGTGACCGTCCGGCTCGGCGCCAAGATTCCGCGAATGCGATCACGGCGTGATCCCATTCGCCGAGCATCCGGCCGCGTTCTTGCCGGCACACAACTGCGCCGCCGGCACGAAGTTGTCGGCTACGACGGTCGAGCTCATGTTGGACGGCGTCACCCACACAGGTACCAGGAGCACCGAGGGAACGGTGGACTTGGTCTGGGTGTCGGTCACATTGCCGTTCACCAGAGCGGTCGGCGGGGTCGCGTTCGCCCGCATGTACATGGCCAGGGCCGCGGCGGCCTGGGCCTCCAGGTAGATGGGCTTGTACACGGTGCCGCACTGGTAACCGGCGAGGATGTTCTGCAGGCCGACGAGCGTCGCGTCCTGCCCGGTCGTCGGGAAGGTCTTCGCCTTGACGCCTTGGCCCTGCAGGTAGTGGATGATCGGAGCGGCGTTCTCGTCGTTGGGCACGAGCACCGAGTTGATGTTCTTGTGCGCCGTGTACTGCTGCTGGAACTCGGTCAGAGCCGTGGGCGGATCCCACGTGCCCGCCGCCTGCCCCACCTTGACGTACCTGCCGGAGGCGAACAACGGGGCGAGGACTCCGTTGTAACCCTGTCCGAACAGCGTGGCGTTGTTGTCGGTGGACGCGCCGTACATGAGGAGCACGTTTGGCTTGCTCACCTTCCAGGCCGACACGCAGCTGACAAGGCCCTGGCCGATGAGCTGGCCCACGTGAACGTTGTCGAAGCTGACGTAGTACTGGCGGCTGCCCGCGAGGGTCAGCCGGTCGTAGTCGATGACCGCGACGCCGTGCGACTTGGCGTAGGACTCGATCCGCGCTCCGACGCCGGAGTCGAGCGGGTCCATGATCAGCACGCTGGCGCCCTTGGTGATGGCCTCTTGAGCCAGGGTCAGCTCGGTGGCGTCACTGCCCTGGGCATTCTGCACAGAGAATTGCGATGACGAGAGCCCGGCCGTCGAGAGTGCCTTTGTCAGGTATGGGGCGTCGAATTCGGTGTAACGCGCCGAGGAAACGGTGTCGGGAAGGATCGCCGCGACGCTTCCCTTGCCCTTGGACGCCAGCGGCTTCAACTGCGCCATCGCGGAGAAATCCCGGGTGAATGAGGTAGCCGATACGGACGGCGCAGCGGCGGAACTAGAGCTGGAACTGCTCGGGCTCGAGGCGGGTGTGCCGCTGCTTCCGCAGGCGGCAACGAGGATGCCCGCACTCAAAGCCATGGACAATGTGACACTTTTCCTTGTCACCAGGTTCAAATTAACCACCTCGTCAGTAGACATGGCCACTGCGTCCGGCGCGGACTCGCGCCGGCCCCCCGCAGCGACCGCCGCAGCCACGGGTTCGACGCTTACCCTAGGCTTCGAGGAATTAAAGAGATCTTAACATCGCGTCCACCCCGTAAAAATACTGTGAACACGCGCCGCCGAACGGCCGCCCGATACGGCAGCCAGGGCCGCCGGACGGCCGCCCGATACGGCAGCCCGGTGCGTAAGCCAGGCGCCCAAGCCCGGCGGGTAAGGGCGGCGCGCAAGCCAGGTGGCATAGATCACTCCGGGGCCAGCCGGTATCCGGCCCTCGGCTGGGTGAGGATCAGCGGCTGGCTGCCCTCGACCTCGAGCTTGGCCCGCAGCCGCCGGACGTAGACCCGGACGTACTCGGTTTCGGTCTCGTAGCCATGCCCCCAGACCCGTCTGAGCAGGTGCGCGTGGGTCAGCAGCTTGCCCCGGTTGGTGGCAAGCTCGCGCAGCAAGGCGAACTCCGTCGGGGTCAGGTGCACCGCCTGCCCAAGCCGGGTGACCTGCTGGGTGGCCAGGTCGATCACGATGTCCCCGGCCGTGACGACCGGGGGTTCCGGCTCGGGCGAAGCGGCCGGCCGGGTGCGGCGCAACGTCGCCGTGATGCGGGCCAGCAGTTCTTCGATGCTGAACGGCTTGGTCATGTAGTCGTCGGCGCCCATGTTGAGCGCGGTCACCTTGTCGCGCTCACCGCCGCGAGCTGACACCACGATGATGGCGACCGGCGAGCGCTCGCGTATCTGCCGGCACAGCTCGAAGCCGTCCACCTCCGGCAGCATCAGGTCGAGCAGGACGATGTCCGGCCCTTCGGTCTCGAGCAACTGCAGCGCCCGCATCCCGTCGACCGACACCACGGTGTCGAACCCCCGCACGGCGAGGTTGGACCTGATCAGGTCGACGATGTTGGGATCGTCCTCCACCACAAGGGCGCGCGTGTTCCGCGTGTCGTCAGACATCTGCTTCCACCGGCAGGTACACGGAAAAACACGTGCCCTTGGCCAGGCGCCGCAGCTCGATCCGGCCGCCATGAGCCTCGACGATGCCGCGGGCGATGGACAGCCCGAGACCAGCACCCGAGCTACCCGGCCGCCGCCGGCGGGCAGGCACGAAGGGCGCCGCCGCGAGCTCTTCCGGCATGCCTATCCCGTCGTCGGTGACACTGATCACGACCTCCGCGGCACCGGTCCGGCCGGCACCGGGCTGGGCGGTCACGGAGCGGCCGGCCACGGGCTGACCGGCCACGGGCTGGCGGGCGGCGATCACGCGGGCGTCCGCCGGTTTGGCCGCGGCGCTGACCCGTACCCGCGTCTGGGGCGGGTTGTGGTTGATCGCGTTGTGCAGCAGGTTCACGAAGACCTGTTCCAGCCGGTCGTGGTCGGCCCAGACCGCGGGCAGGCCGGGATCGCAGGCCGCCGTAACCGGGCAGGCGCCGCCCTGCGGCAGGCAGGCGATGGCCGCTTCGAGCACCAGCGGTATGTCGCACCAGTCGCGCTGCAGCCGCATGATGCCCGACTCGATCGCGGAGAAGTCGAGCAGGTCGTCCACCAGGCGGCCCAGCCGCGCCGACTCGGCCGCGATCCGGTCGAGGAAACGCTGCTGTGAGTCCCCGTCCCAGGTCACGTCCGGCTGCATGAGGCTCGAAGCGTATCCGCGGATGGCCGTCAGCGGTGTGCGCAGCTCATGGCTCAGCCGGGAAAGAAAGCCCCGCTGCAGCTCATGTGAACGGCGCAGGGCAGCCGCCTCCTGGTGAGCCAGGGCGGAGTCCTCCCGCTCGAGCGCCAGCCGCAGCGAATGCGCGGCGTCCTCAATCAGCGCGATCTCCTCCTTCGTGGCACGAAGCCGCTTCCAGCTAGCCACCAGGACGGTCGGGCCTCCTGGCGCATGGAATGTCACCGCGAGGACCCGCCGGCTCCCGGCGTCGCCGAGGCTTCTGGCGGCGCCGTCGCGGTGGGCGCTGGCCAGCGCCTGCGCGGCCGTGCCGGCCAGCGCGGGCGAGGCGGCGGCCGGATTCGTGCCGAGCGGCCCGGCGAAGGCGCGCCACCTGGGCGTTTCACCCTGCTGCGTGAGCAGCGCCACCTCGTCGGCCCGCAGGCCACGGCGCAGCGACGCGACCGCGATGACGAGCCCTTCCGCGACCGGGACCGGCCCAGCCAGCGTCTCGAGCATCTCGCGGATCGTCTCGAGGACGCGGTTGCGCGCCGTGACCTGGTCGAGGAGCCTGTCGCGTTCCACCGCGCTCGCGGCATACCCCGCGTAAAGCGTGACGAGATCGAGCTCGTCACGCTCCGGCTCGCCGGTATCTGTGCGGAAAACCGTGATGACCCCGATGAGCCCGCCAGGGCCCAGCACCGGGACCGACCAGGAACTCGCCACGCCGGCGGCTTTGGCAAGGTCGCCGAACCCCAGCCACGCGACGCTGGCCCGCACATCGTCCTCGACCACGGGCTTCTCCGCGGCCGCCGCCGAGCCGACCGGCCCCCCGGCGGGGCCGAACGGCAGCCGTGACCACCGGGCGAGCTGGCCCGGCGCGAAGCCGAGCGACACGGCACAGATCAGATCCTGCTCACTCACCAGGTGGATGCACAGCCGCTCGGTGCTCAATGCCGCGCCAAGCGCGGACAAGATCAGCGAGAGGCTGGACGAGGGATCCGCGGAAACCAGGCGATCAGCGAGCCCGTGCAGCCTGGTGAGCTGACGGCGCGCGGAAGAGTCCACCTGCTGACCAGAAAGCAGCGCCACCACGTCGTCGGGATGGGTGCTTCGCGGATCCAGCTCGGCCATAAGCCTGCCGTGGTGCAGCACAACGATCCGGTCCGCCAGCCGGAACATCTGGTCGATGTCGTGGCACGCGAGCAAGATCGTGGTCCCGTTCCGGCGCAGGCCCGTGATGAGCTCCTCGACCTGCGCCGCTTCGATGATCCCGAGCGACGCGGTCGGCTCGTCGAGCACCAGGAGCCGTGGTCTTCTGCTCATGGCGCGCGCCACGGCCACGAGCTGGCGCTGGCCGCCGGACAGCGAACGGACGTTGCGGGTGGTGTCCGTGAGCGGTATGCGAAGGCTCTGGAGCAGCGACGCGGCGGCCGCGTGGAAGCGGCTCTCCGACATCATCAGGCGCCGCGGCTCCCGCCCGAGGAGAACGTTGGCCGCGATGTCGAGATTGTCGCAAAGTGCCAGGTCCTGCCAGACCACGGCGATGCCCTGGCGGGCCACCGCGACCGGGTCAGGTGACACCCGCCTGCCCGCGAGAAAGACTTCACCGCGGGCCGGGACGATGTCGCCGGCTATGCAGCGCACCAGCGTCGTCTTGCCCGCGCCGTTCTCACCGGCCAGCGCGACCAGTTCACCAGCCCGCACGCTGAGGCTGACGCCGTCGAGGGCACGCACCGGCCCGAAGCTGACGGCCAGACCGGACACCGACAGCAAGGACGGCGCTGCGGTTGCTTCTGCCTCGGGCGGCGATGCGGCGGTGGTCACCCCGCCATTGTGTGACTACAGCGGCTCGCCTGGCCATCCACTCCGCGGCCAGGCTTTGCGCTGGCCAGCGATGGTTATGGAATGTTTATGGGAGTGCGCCCGGGGGTGCGACCCCCCGCAGCCCCCCGCCAACTGGCAGTGACGCGCGCGTGGTGTCACGCCACGCGCGCCGGCTTCGCCCCGTCACAGCCCTTCGTTGATGAGCCGGCCCGCCTGCTCGAACTTGTGCGGCATGCGCCGCTTGAGGTACAGCGCGGCCCCGATCCCGGCCAGGACGACGACCAGGTCGATGGGACCCAGCCACTTCGCGTATCCGTAGCCGCTGCCGAGGAAGCTGATGTTCTTGAACAGCAGGTAGACGACGAAGACTTGCGAGATCAGGGAGAGCAGCGGCGCCAGCCGGGTCTTCCACCAGTGCGCCTCGTCACGGTGGTAGCGCTCGTAGTACACGAGGATGGCCAGGGAGACCAGGGCCTGGACCGCCAGGATAATGATCACACCCATGACCGCCATCAGGCCGTAGAGCTGCAGGTAGGCCTGTGAGTTCGGGTTGTCGGTGCCGGTGAGCACCGCGAAGAGGACGATGATGAAAGCGGCGATGACCGACTGGGTGATCGAGGCGATGTGCGGGCTCTTCCACCTGTGATGCGTGCGGCCGAGGGCCGAGGGCAGCAGGCCCTCGCGGCCCAGTGAGTAGAAGTAGCGTGCCGTGGTGTTGTGGAACGCCATGCCGCAGGCGAACGAGCCCGTGATGATCAGGAAGCTGAGGACGGACGACGCCCACTGGCCGGCGTACACCTTCGCCGGGCCGAGATAGTAGTCCGCCGCGTTGGTCTGCGCCTGGGCTATGGCGCCGTGCACGGTGGAGTAGCCGGCGAGCGAGGCCAGGGACGTGATCGTGTAGAAGATGCCGAGCCCGATCACCGAGATGTACATGGCGCGCGGGATGATCCGTTTCGGGTCGCGCGACTCCTCGCCGTAGTTCGGCGCCATCTCGAAGCCGACCCAGGACCAGAACGCGAAGAACAGGCCGATTCCGACGGCGCCCGCGGCGAGCTTGCCCGTCGCGGGGAAACCCTTGAAGGCGTTCACGGGATCCAGAGCGTTCCATCTGACATGCCCGCGCGCGAGCAGGTAGCCGTCGAAGACCAGGAGAATGGCCACCTCGCTGACGAGGCCGGCCGCGAGCAGTGCCGAGGACAGCCGGACGTCGAAGTATGTCAGCGCCGAGATGAGGACCACCATGCCCAGCGCCAGCCACGGCCAGCTCACGTTGACCCCGTAGGCGTTGAGCTTCTGGCCGAGGAAGTAGGCGAAGCCGCCGCAGAGCGATGCTTCGAACACCGAGTAGGCGAGCACGGAGCCGAAGCCGGTCCCCAGTTCCCGGCCGAGCCCATGACTGATGTAGGAGTAGAAGCCGCCGGCGGTCGTCTTCTTCCGTGCCATGGCGACGTAACCGACCGAGAACACGGCCAGCACGATCGAGGCGAAGATGAACGCCGCGGGCGCGCCCACGCCCTGGCCGAAGCCCACCATGATCGGGGTGTTGAAGAGCATGGCCGAGATCGGCGCCGATCCGGTGACGGTAAGGAAGAGGACGCCGCCGAGGCCGACCGCGTGCTTGCGAAGCTTCTGGACCTCGTCGCGCCCGGAGACGTCGTAGTCCTCCGTCTGCAGCGCCCTGGCCGGCTGGCCGTCTCCAACGAGTTCCGACTGTGCCATGGAATTCCTCCCCACAGGGCGACCGCGCCCGGGCACACCGGCCAGGTTTCACGCCGCGCTGCGCGTTATTGGTCAGGCCAGTTGCGTTGTGGTACACGTGACAGCGGACAGTATCACCCTGGTAGAAAGCATGACAAGAAGATCTGGTTTATGAAATATACGCTTAACCTGGACCTCTTGACATAAAACGGTCTCAAATGGTACAGATACGGTTGAACCAAATGACGGGTGCCGGGAGGTGTCGATGGCTCCAGATCCCGCAGTCGCGGTCCCGGCGGTCACCCTTGTCGACGTGTCCATGATCGGCGTCGCCGGGCGCATCTACATGTGCGGCGGCACCGGCGATGTGCTGACGGCGCAGCGGGAGATCGCCGAGGTGCTCGGCGCCGTCGAAGGGCGCGACCATGGCTGAGTCACGTTTCAAGGCGCCCGCAACAGCGAGTTCGTGCGTAGCTGATCATGGTGGGAGATCAGATGCAGGCGCATGACCTGTCGGTCGGCGGCGACGTCCTGCAGCGGGTCATGCGCTGTGCCCGCAGCGCGATCGGCCGCTACGGCTGTCATCCGGCCACCGGCGTGGCGCTGCTGAATGTCTCGGAGAACGCGACGTACCTCGTCAGTGATCCCGACCAGGGGCCGTCCATCCTGCGGGTGCACCGGCTCGGCTACCACACCGAGGTGGAGATCGATTCCGAGCTTGCGTGGATGGACGCGTTGCGGGCCGAAGCGGGCGTGCGCACCCCGCGCATCCTGCCGGCCACCGATGGCAGCCGCGTCATCACCTCGGCGGATCCGTCGAGCGGTGAGCAGCGGCAGTGCGTGCGTTTCGAGTACCTCGCGGGCAGCGAGCCTGCGGTCACCCCGGGGGGCTCCGGGCCATCTCCAGATGACGCTGTGTCCCCCCGGACCGGCCCAGCCGAGGCGCTGCACTTCGAGGAACTCGGCGAGATCACCGCCCGGATGCACACGCACTCGCGGCAGTGGGCACGGCCGGCCTGGTTCAGCCGGTTCCACTGGGACTACGAGTGTGCCCTCGGCGCCCGGGCGCGATGGGGCCGCTGGCAGGACGGAGTCGGGATCGGTGCGGCTGAGCGCGAGGTACTCGGGCGCCTGGACGCCGTGCTGCGGTCCCGGCTGGCCGCGTTCGGCACCGGACCGGAGCGCTACGGGCTGATCCACGCGGACACCAGGCTCGCCAACCTGCTCGTCAGCGACGGCGCGGGCGACGGCGCCGGTGCCCGCACCGGAACCGGGACCGGGACCGCAGCAGCCGGCCGCAGCCCGGTGGCCGTCATCGACTTCGACGACTGCGGTTTCAGCTGGTACCTGTACGACGCCGGCACGTCGGTCAGCTTCTTCGAGCACCAGCCGCAGGTGCCGGGCCTGATCGACAGCTGGCTGACGGGATACCGCCGGGCGGCGGACCTGCCGGCCGCGGACGAGGCGGAGATCTGGACGTTCATCCTGCTGCGCCGGCTGCTGCTCGTCGCATGGATCGGCTCGCACACGGCGGTGGACATAGCTCGCGAACTCGGCGCCGGATATACGCGCGACAGCTGCGACCTGGCCGAGCGTTACCTGAGCAGCCACGGCTGAAGAGAAGGGAGGACCACCGTGTTCACATCGATCGCAGGCCGCGGCGTAGTCGTCACGGGCGCGACCCGCGGCATCGGCAAGGGCATCGCGCGCGTCTTCGCCGGCTGGGCGCACTACGGCGCGAGCAAGGCGGGTCAGCTGGGCTTCATGCGCACCGCGGCCATCGAGCTGGCCGCCAGCGGCATCACGGTCAACGCGGTCCTGCCGGGCAACGTGATCACCGAAGGTCTCGAAGACCTCGGCGAGGACTACCTCAGCCAGATGACGGCCACGGTGCCGCTGCGCCGCCTGGGAACCGTCGACGAGATCGGGCACGCGGCGTTGTTCCCCGCCACCGACGAGGCCGCATACATCACCGGCCAGACGATCGTCGTGGATGGGGGGCAGGTCCTGCCGGAGTCGCTCGCCGCGGTGGACCCGGGCTGATGGCGGGCGAGGTTCGCGGGCGCAGCCCGGAGGACGTGCGCAGCATCCTCGCCGACCGGATCTCGGCCGGGCACCTTCGCCCCGGGCAGCGGCTCGGCGCCGAGCGCACGCTCGCGGCCGAGCTCGGCGTCAGCCGGGCGGCGCTGCGCAATGCGCTCGCGGTGCTCGAGGACAGCGGGATGGTCCGCCGTGTTCCCGGCCGCGGCGGCGGCACGTTCGTCAGCAGGGACAAGATCGAGCGGGATCTTTCCCGGGTCGTCGGGGTACCCGCGCTGCTGCGCAGCCAGGGGGTCGTGGCCGGCACCCGGGTGATGAGCGCCAGGCTCGCCGCGGCGGACGAGCCGGCCGCTCAGGCGCTGCACCTGCGCCCGGGCGACCTGGTGATCGACCTCGTGCGGATCCGGCTCGCCGACGGCAGCCCGATCTCCGTCGAGCACGCGATGCTGCCCGCCGAGCGCTTCCCCGGCCTGCTCGAGCTTCCGCTCGGCGGCAGCGTGTACGAACTGCTCGGCGAGCACTTCGGGACCCAGCCCGACGAGGCGGTCGAGCGGATCGAGGTGGTCGCCGCGTCACCGGATGAGGCGATGGTCCTGGGCGTGGAGCCGGGCGCGCCGCTGCTCGCCATCACCAGGACCACCACCGACGGCGACGGCGAGCCGATCGAGTTTTCCCATGACCTGTTCCGCGGTGACCGCACGCGCATCGTCGTGCGGACCCCCGGCCACGGCGGGGTCGCGCGCGCCTCGCCCGGCCGCGGCCGCATCATCGAGCTGCGCGCCCAGAACGCGATCTGAGGAGCACCAGGAGGTACGGCATGACTGTGCCAGCCCGGGGGGACGGCCCCCCGCACCCCCCGAACCCCCCGCCCACACCGCAAGCGCCGCGCCACACGGCAGCCGTTAAGGATCTTTATCCCGAACGGCTTACGCGGGGTGGCACATGAGCGGGGAGCGGCCGGTGGGCCGGGTCCGGTTCATGGACAGGCAGCGGGTCAACCTGGACGGGTTCGCGGTGGAGGACGTGGATCTCGGCCTCGTCGCGCTGCGCTCCCCCCATGACCCGGAACCTGGCCTCGTCGTGGCGGCGGGCCGGGTGGTGGAGATGGACGGCGTGCCGGAGACCAGCTTCGACGCGATCGACGAATTTATCGCGCGGCACGGCCTCGACCTGGATGCGGCGGCGGAGGCCATGGCGCTGCCGGACGCCGAGTTCGCCCGCCGCGCCGTCGACCCCGGCGTGCCGCGGGCCGAGGTCACGGCGCTGAGCGCGGGCGCCACGCCGGCCAAGCTCGCCCGCGTGCTCGCCTTGCTCACGCCGCCCGAGCTCGGCATCGCGATGGCCAAGCTGCGCGCCCGCCGCACGCCGAGCAACCAGGCGCACGTCACCAACCGGCTCGATGACCCGCTGCTGCTCGCCGCGGACGCCGCGACCGCGGCGGGCTTCGGCTTCCGTGAGATCGAGACGACCGTTCTGTCCTCGCCGACGCGCCGAGCAACGCGGTCGCGTGCCTGGTCGGCGCGGCCGTGGCGGCCCAGGGTGTGCTCATCCAGTGCTCGGTGGAAGAAGCCATCGAACTGGAGCTCGGCATGCGCGGGCTTACCTCCTACGCCGAGACCGTCTCGCTCTACGGCACCGAGCAGGTCTTCGCCGACGGGGACGACACGCCCTGGTCGAAGGCGTTCCTGACCTCCGCGTACGCCTCCCGCGGCATGAAGATGCGGGTGACCTCGGGCGCGGGCGCCGAGGTGCTGATGGCCGGCGCCGAGCGCAAGTCGATGCTGTACCTGGAGGCCCGGTGCGTCGCACTCGCGCGCGATCGGCGCCCAGGGAGTCCAGAACGGCGGGATCGACGGCGCCAGCGTCGCGGGGACATGCGCCGCACGTCGCGGACTCTGCCGATCGTGCTGGCCGGCTCCGACTTCGTGTTCAGCGGCTTCGGCAGCATCCAGCGTTACGACAACATGTTCGGGCCGAGCAACTTCAACGCGGAAGACATCGACGACTTCCTGGCCATGCAGCGGGACTGGGGAGTCGACGGGGGCCTGCGCACGCTGGCGCCGGCGCGGATCGCGGAGCTTCGGCGCAGCGCCGCGGAGGCGTGCCGCGCGGTGTACCGGCATCTCGGCCTGGCCGACTTCACCGACGAGCAGGTCGAGCGGGCCGTCGACGCGGCCGGCTCGAAGGACCTGGGCGAGACGGACACGCTGGCGGTGGTCGGCGCCGCCCGCGCCATCCGGCAGGGTGGCCTCACCGCCGTGGATGTCGTGGCCGCCCTCGACGAGACCGGTTATGAGGCCGAGGCGGAAAGCATCATGACCATGACCCGGGCCAGGCTGGCCGGTGACTACCTGCAGACGTCCGCGATCTTCGCGGCGGACCTGCGGGTGCTTTCGCTCGTCACCGATCCCAACGACTACGCGGGCCCGGGAACCGGATACCAGCCTTCCGCGCAGCGGCAGGCCGAGATCGACGCGATCAGGCAAGCCCGTGGGATCGAGGACCTGCGGGCCGAGCAGGCACGCGCGGCGGTGCCGCTGCTGCGGCCCACGGGCGCCGCCGAGCCCGGGCACGACCCGCGTGACGTGGTGATCGGCGTATCGCCTGCGGTCGGCCTCGACGTGTGGTGCTGCCTGTCCGGGCTCGCGGTCACCGACGTGCTGAGTGAGCTGCTCGCGGGGCTGGAGGAGGAGGGCTGCTCCGGGCGCATCGTCCGGTTCAACGACACGGTCGATCTTGGCCAGATCGGGCTTGCGGCCGCCCGGCTGGCCGGGTCGGGGATCGGCATCGGCCTGCAGGGCAAGGGGACGGCGCTCATTCACCGCCGCGACCTCGCTCCGCTGGCCAATCTGGAGCTCTACTCCGTCGCACCCGCGGTCACGGCCGAGCTGTACCGGCTGCTCGGGGCGAACGCGGCGCGGCACGCGAAGGGCGCGACGCCCGACCCGGCCCGTAACCCGTACACCGACGAGGCCATCGAGGCGCGCTATCACACGAAGGTGATCGCGCTGATGGCCCTGGAACGCGCGCGCGCCGTGCCCGGTGCGCCCCCGCAGGAGCTTTCCCTGCTGGGCGTGCAGTCGCCGGAAGGCCAGCGGTGAACGGCGCACGGCGGGCGGCGGGCCAAGGCGCGGGCGGCGAGGCTGCGGCCCGGGACACGGGCGGGGCGGCTGCGGGGCGGCTGACCGCGCTGTCGGGGCGGCCGGTCGACGAGGCCCGGGTGGCGCCGCTGCGGGCGGTGGACAATGCCACGCTGGCGGTGCCGGATGTTCCGCCCGCCACCGGGCGGCTGCGCCTGCTCACGGCCGGCGTCGCCACGCCGGGTGGGCTCGGGGCATGCGTGGGACCGCCGATGTGGCTGACCACGACGGCGCCGCCGCCGGGCGGTGGTGCCACACCCCCGCGGAGTGGCGGGCGATCCGGCTGCGGCTCAAACAGGCGGTGTTCTGCGCGAACCTGCTGCGCGCACTCCGCACACTCGGCCGCGGCGCAATCGACGGCGCCTGGGCTGCCGGCGGGCCCACGGCCACCGCAGGAGCGGGGCCACCCCAGGTGCTGCTCGCAGGCGGGCCCGCCGGGGACGACGAGTTGCTCGGCGTGCTGCTGCGCTCACTTCCCGACGGCGTGGCGGCCGGCCGCGCGAATGTGGGCGGAACGCTGGCCGGGTCACCCGTCGGCCACCGCTACGCCGTCGCGCTCGGCCTGGCGATGTGTTAGCCCGGGGCGACCCCCGGAGCCCCCGATGCGCCGTAAGGGCGCGTCGCGAAATAACTCGCTGCTTTCAGCTCCTGACCTCGTTGCTGTGGTATGGCGCGACCGCGCCCCGCTCGTCCCGCAACTCTGCCCGCTGCGCACCACATTGGCCCCACCAGCCCCCCGCCCCCGGACACAGCCCTGTCCCCGAGGACCGTGAATGTGCCATCGCGGGTCATATATGACCCGCGATGGCACATTCACGGTCTCCGCTGGGCAGTCACTGCAAGATCAAACCCGCGTGTTGATGATCTGCGGGTCCTAAACGGCCCGCGCGAGCGAACGGGACGCAAATACCCGCGGGGCGGCGGGGCTATGCCCGCGGCCCGCGGCCGGACACCGGCGCGTGACGATGCGTTCTGGAGAGCCTTGGCTGGCTGGTGGTGTGGAATCTCATGCCACGGTGGCGTAGCTCTTTGCGGGCCTTTCTCCGGGCGGGACAGTGTTACGGGCGCGCCGCAGGCCCGCATCGGGCGCGGCTCAGGCAGCGGAGGCTTCGAGCTGGGCCGCGGCGCGCGCGGGTGCGGGTGCGGGTGCGGGCACGGCCGCCTCCTGCGTGATCTCAAGCCGGTCCGCCAGTTCCTGTCCGGCCTCGAGGAACAGGTGCCCGACTTCCGAATGGACGGGAGCGTAGCGGTCAAACCAGTCTGGATCCTGCAACCGGAGGTTGGCCAGGATGAGCGCCGCCTGGGTTCCGTCGTAGAGCATCGACTGGAGCGCGTTGAGCTCGTCAATTGTCAGGGATTCGTACATTATGCCTGTCCTTTCTGCGTGCCAGTGGACAACTCTGTCGTAGTACAGGGCAGTACAGTCCGGCTTGAGTTGCCCTAGGGACCGCACAGTTGCCATGGCCGCAGTGCCAGCTGCTCAGGCGACGCGAAGCGAGCCGTGCATATCCGCTACTGGCGTGCGCGCGGCAACGGCCGGATCCCGTGACGTGAAGTTTTCACATCCAGGTCGTGCATATGTCCCAGGATGCGAGCATTCGCCGCGGGCTCCTTCTTCGATCTTGCTCTCGCCTGACTTCGCGCGCCTGGCCGCCACCTGCGCCGCCGGCCACCATCGGTGGCCACGGCCCGCCGCGGCCGCCGCGACCACGTCACGCGCGGCCAGGGACAGGTCAGGCTCCTCCTCACCGCCGTGATGCGCCTGCTCAGCGGGCATGCGGAGGCGACCGCGAGCGGGCTGGGCGGCCGCGGCCGACCGCGTCCGGCCGCGCGCGGCCCTGCGCGGCCCTGCGCGGCCCTGCGCGGCCCCCCATTCTTCTCCAGGCTTGACGCACTTCCGCCATATCCGCTGATCGAGCAAGGTCCGAGAAGGACCCGGCACCGACTGCTCCCATCCTGGGACATATGCACGACCTGGATGTGAAAACTTCACATGGCAGGAGCCAGGGCGCCGCCTGCTAGAGCCAGTTGACGGCGCGTCGAGCGCGCATGGCATCGCCGGAGCGTGCCGCACGGACGACACACAGGATCTGTCTGCGAGGAAAATGATGTCAGTTCCGCATTCTCGGATGCGCAAGATCGCGCCTGGCGTGACAGCCCTCGCGCTGATCATCACGCTCTTCTTCGTCGCGAGATCGCCAGTATCCTCTGCCGGCGACATTAACAAGATCGCGTCGCGGTACAAGTTCACCCAGATGCCGATCCCGTTGCCGCCCGGTTATCACCCGACGCAAGATATCCGGCAGGTGAATCCCGCCTACCGGCACATCAATGCGTGGATCTCCTCCGTGGGAGCGGGCATCGCGCTCACCGATCTCACCGGCCACGGCCGCGACGACGGTATCTGCATCGTCGATCCCCGCACCGACGACGTGGTCGTGACCTACGCGCCGACCGCGCCGGCTGCCGACAGGTTCACGCCATTCGTCCTGAACGCCGCTCCCCTGCCCATGGATTCGACCATGGCCCCGATGGGCTGCGCCCCCGGCGACTTCAACGGCGACGGGCGGACGGACCTTCTGGTCTACTACTGGGGCCGCACGCCCATCGTCTTCCTGGCCCGCTCGACCGCCACCACCCCGTCGCCCGGCGCCTACCAGCCCACCGAACTGATCCCCGAAGCGTCGCTGAACGGGCAGTACAACGGGCCGGACTGGAACACCAACGCGGTCAACATCGCCGATTTCGGCGGCACCGGGCACCCCGACATCTTCATCGGGAACTATTTCCCCGACTCCGCCGTGCTTGACCCGCATGGCATCAACAACGTGCAGATGCCGTCCTCGCTGTCCAACGCCAGAAATGGCGGCGGCGATTACATCCTCCGGTGGGCAGGCGCCACGTCGGGCCCGCACCCGACAGTTAACTACGTCAAGCAGCCGGATGCGATTCCATACATCGATTCCACTGGGTGGACGCTGGCGGCATCAAGTGCCGACCTTACCGGTAATGGCTTGCCCGACCTCTACATCGCGAACGACTTCGGCAATGGCCATCTCCTCGGCAACGTATCCACGCCCGGCAATATCCGATTCAAGCTGGCGGTGGGGCAGCGCACACCCACCACGCCCAAGTCGTTCGTACTCGGCCGGGGCTCGTTCAAGGGCATGGGCGTTGACTTCGGCGATCTGGGCGCCAACGGCAGATTCGACATGATGGTCAGCAACATCACCACGGCGTGGGGTCTTGAGGAGAGCAACTTCGTCTTCATGAACCAGGCCAGCAGCGGCGGCCAGATGAAGCATGACCTGGACAACGGCGTGGCGCCGTTCACGCAGCGGGCCGAGCAGCTTGGCATGGCCTGGACGGGCTGGGCGTGGGACGTCAAGATGGGCGACTTCCGCAACAGCGGCAACCTGGACGTGGTCCAGGCCGACGGGTTCGTCAAGGGCACCGTCAACCGGTGGCCGTGGCTGCAGGAGATGGCCATGACCAACGACGACCTGCTCTCCAACCCCGCGGACTGGCCGCTGGTAGAAAAGGGCGACGACCTCGCCGGCAGTCAGTGCGTGGCCTTCTACGCCAAGGGCGCCGCGGGCACGTTCGTGAACGTCAGCAAGCAGCTCGGGATCTGCGACCCGATCCCGAGCAGAGGTATCGCGACCGCCGACACCCGCGGCGACGGGGCGCTGGACTTCGCAATCGCGCGGCAATGGGGACCGCCCGCCTTCTACGCCAACAACGCGCCGGACCGCGGTCACTACCTCGGCCTCGACCTCTACCGTCCTGTGACAGCCACAGCAGCCGCGGCAGGCCAGGGCCTTGAGGGCACGGGCTCCCCGGCATACGGGACGACCGTCCAGATCTCCACCCCGGGCGGCCGCACGCAGATCGCCCAGCTCGATGGCGGCGGCGGGCACAGCGGCAAACGCAGCTTCGAGGTCTCCTTCGGCCTCGGCACCTACGACGGCCCGGTCGTTGCGCACCTGCGGTGGCGCGACACACAGGGCCAGCTCCACCAGCAGAAGCTGCAGCTCAACCCGGGCACCCACAGCTTGATCCTGACTAGCACGGCCCAGGAGGTTCCGAGCCGATGACCGCGACCACGTTGCCTGCGGCACCCGCCCAGGCGCAAACCCCAGCCACGCCGGTCCCGGCCGGGCAGGCCAAGCGACAGAAAGACCCGCGCTACCTCGCGCTGCGCAACTTCGCAATGTCGATCAGCGTGTTCAACATCTTCGGCTACACGCTGCTCGGCTTCGAGCAGCCGTGGCTGTGGCCGATCCTCGCGGTGGCCACCGGCTATACGACCGAGATCGTGTTCGAGCTCATCAGCGCCTGGGCCGTGAAGCGCTCGCCACGGTTTCGCGGCAATGGCCCACGCGGGGTGATGGAGTTCCTGCTGCCCGCCCATATCACCAGCCTGGCCGTGAACATGCTGCTCTACGCCAACAACCAGTTCTGGCCGGTAGCGTTCGGCGTGGTCATCGGCGTCAGCCAGAAGCATTTCCTGAAGGCGCCGATCGCCGGCCGGGTCCGCCACTTCATGAACCCGTCCAACCTCGGCATCAGCGTGGCGCTGCTGGCGATGGGCTCCTGGGTGAGCATCGCACCGCCCTACCAGTTCACCGAATGGGCGAACAGCTACTTCAAGATCATGATCCCGCTGGTCATCATCACCGCGGGCACGGTGATCAACGGCATGCTCACCCGCAAGATCCCGCTCATCGTCGGCTGGCTTGGCGCATTCGCCATCCAGGCTTTCCTGCGGCACTGGCTGTGGGGAGTTCAGCTCAACACCGCGCTCAGCGTCATGACCGGAGTCGCCTTCGTCCTGTTCACCAACTACATGATCACGGACCCGGGCACGACACCCTTCAAGCCGCGCGCGCAGTTCATGTTCGGCAGTTCCGTCGCCATGGTCTACGGCGTGCTGATGGTCTTCAACGTCGTCTACACATTGTTCTTCGCGGTCTGCATCGTCTGCGGTGCCCGCGGGCTCGGCTGGTGGGTCGCCCACTGGCGCCAGCGCGAACGCGACAGGCGCGCGGCGGGCGCCCTGGTGGCCGAGGCAGCCGCGGCGGCCGTGGCGGCCGTGGCACCCAAGGAGGCGGTGTCAGCGTGAGCAACCGGATCGCGATCGTCGGTATCGCCTGCCGTTACCCGGACGCAAACTCTCCGTCCGAGCTGTGGGAGAACGTGCTCGCTGGGCGCCGCGCCTTCCGCCGGATACCGGACGAGCGCATGCGCCTGGAGGACTATTACTCACCCGACCCGGCCGCACCGGACCGGTTCTACGCCCAGAAGGCCGCCGTCATCGATGGCTTCGACTTCGACCGCGTCGGTTTCCGGATCGCGGGAAGCACCTACCGCGCCACCGACCTGACCCACTGGCTGGCGCTCGACACCGCGGCCGCGGCCCTGGCCGACGCCGGCTTCCCCGGCGGCGAGGGGCTGCCGGCCACGAGCACCGCCGTGATCGTGGGCAACAGCCTGACCGGTGAGTTCACCCGGGCCAACCTGATGCGGCTGCGCTGGCCCTACGTCCGGCGGACCGTCGGCGCGGCACTGCGCGAGCTTGGCTGGGCCGATGGCCGGCTCTCCAGCTTCCTGCACGACCTCGAGTCACGCTACAAGAGCGCCTTCCCACCCATTGACGAGGACACGCTCGCAGGTGGCCTGTCCAACACCATCGCGGGCCGCATCTGCAACCAGTTCGACTTCAAGGGCGGTGGCTTCACCGTCGACGGCGCGTGCTCCTCATCCCTGCTGTCGGTGGCGACTGCCTGCAACGCGCTGAGCAGCGGCCAGGTGGACGCCGCGGTGGTCGGCGGCGTCGATCTGAGCATCGACCCGTTCGAAATCATCGGTTTCGCGAAGACCGGCGCGCTTGCCAAGGGCGAGATGCGGGTCTATGACCGGCATTCCAACGGCTTCTGGCCGGGCGAAGGCTGCGGCATGCTGGTGCTCCTGCGCCAGGAGGACGCGCAGGCCCGCGGGCTGCGCAGCTACGCGACGATCGCCGGCTGGGCCTTTTCCTCCGACGGCAAGGGCGGGATCACGCGACCGGACGCGGAGGGCCACCGGCTGGCCATCCGGCGCGCCTACGAGAGCGCGGGGTTCGACTTCGGCACGGTCGCCTATCTGGAAGGGCACGGCACCGGCACCGCTGTCGGCGACTCGACCGAGCTGCGGGCGTTCAGCGAGGCACGCCGCGAGGCACGCGAAGACGCTCCGCCGGCGGCCATCAGCACCGTCAAGGGCAACATCGGCCACACCAAGGCGGCCGCGGGCGTCGCCGGGCTGATCAAGGCGACCATGGCCGTGCATCACCAGGTCATCCCGCCGGCCACCGGGCACATCGACCCGCATCAGGAGCTCTCCGGCGACCGGCCCGCGCTGCGTGTGCCGCAGGCGGCGGAGTTGTGGCCGGAAGGCCAGCCGGTCCGCGCGGGCGTATCCTCGATGGGCTTTGGCGGGATCAACGCGCACGTGGTCGTCGAGAGCAGCGGCGGCTCGCGCCGCCGCAGCCTGGACGCCCGTACGCGCCGCATCGTCGGCTCCCGCCAGGACCGCGAGCTGCTGCTGCTCGACGCCGCGAGCACGGTGGAGCTGCGTGGCCGCGTCGCGCAACTGGCCGAGCTCTCCTCCCGCCTGGCATTCGCCGAGGTTGCCGATCTCGCCGCCACCCTGCAGCAGGAACTGGGCGGCGGGCCGATACGCGCGGCCGTCGTCGCCGGGTCGCCGGAGCAGGCCGAGCGCGGGTTCGCCAAGCTGCTCGCGATGCTCGACAGCGGGACCCGCACGGCGCTCGACATTACCGAGGGCGTGTTCCTCGGCAACGCCAGGACCACCCCGCGCATCGGGTATCTGTTCCCTGGCCAGGGATCTGGCAAAGGGGGCGGTGGCGGCGCGATCGCGCGCCGGTTCGAGCCCGTGGCTGAGCTCTACGGCGCGGCGACGCCGCCCCCAGACGGCGACCTGATCGCTACCGCCGTCGCGCAGCCACGGATCGTCACCTCCTGCGTCGCGGGCCTGCGCGTGCTTGGCCTGCTGGGCATCGAAGCGGTGGCGGCTGTGGGCCACAGCCTCGGCGAGCTGACCAGCCTGCACTGGGGCGGCGCCATGGACGAGTCCGCGCTGCTGCGCCTCGCCGCCGAGCGAGGCCGGGTGATGGGCGAGGCCAGTGACGGCGACGGCACGATGGCCAGCGTCGCCGCGGGGCCGCAGGCTGTCGAGCCCTTGCTCGCCGGCGAGCCCGTCGTGATCGCGGGCTACAACGGTCCACAGCAGACCGTCGTCTCCGGCCCGGCCAGGGCGGTGGAACGGGTATGCGGGCTCGCAGCGGGCCGTGGGCTGCAGACCACCAGGCTGCCCGTCTCCCACGCGTTCCACTCCCCCGCGGTCGCGCCGGCCGCGGCCGGGCTTGACGCCTACCTCGCGGGCGAGCAGTTCGAGCACCTGGCTCGCCGCGTGTTTTCCACGGTCACCGGCGGTGCGCTGGCGGCCGATGCCGAGCTGCGGCACCTGCTCGTCACCCAGCTCACCGAGCCTGTCCGGTTCAGCGAGGCCGTCAGCGCCATGGCGGCGGACGTCGACCTGCTTCTTGAGGTCGGTCCCGGGCGGGTGCTTTCTGGCCTTGCGGCCGCCGTCGCGGTCGACGTTCCCGTCATCCCCCTCGACACGGACGGCGCTTCACTGTCCGGCGTGCTGTCCGCGGTGGCGGCCGCGTACGTGCTCGGCGCGCCGGTGCGTCACGACCAGCTCTTCCACGGCCGCTTCACCAAGGCCCTCCCGCTGGACAAGGAGTTCCGGTTCTTCGCGAGCCCGTGCGAGTCGGTGCCCACCGACCTCGTCACCGCCGATGCGGGCGGCACGTTCGGTGCCGGCTTCGGGCAGTCCGCGAACGACACGCCCACGGCGGCGACGGCGGCCCGACCGGGAGAAGGGAGCCTGGACATCCTGCGCCGGCTCGCGGCGGAACGAGCTGAGCTGCCGCTTGACGCGGTGCGCCCTGACACCCAGCCGCTCGACGAGCTTCATCTCAGCTCGATCACGGTCGGGCAGATCGTGAACCAGGCCGCGCGTGAGCTCGGCGTGTCGGCGCCGATGGCCGCGTCGAGCTACGCCACCTTGACGCTGGCGGAGCTGGCACAGGCCCTCGACGACCTCGCGGCGACCGGACTTGCGACCGATGCCGACACGCAGCGGGAGCCGGACGGCGTCGCACCCTGGGTCCGTGCCTTCTCCGTCGAACTGGTGGAGGAGCCCGTTCGCCAGCGTGCCGCCGCGGTCGCCGACGGCGACTGGCAGGTATTCGCCCCGGAAGGGCACCCGCTCGCGGAACCGCTCGCCCACCAGCTTCGCGCCGAGATGCTCGGCGACGGCGTGCTGCTCTGCCTGCCGGCCGACTGCAACGAGCGGCACCTCGCGCTCATGCTCGACGCCGCGCACGCCGCACTCGCCGGTGGCGGCGGGCCCACCAGGTTCGTGGTGGTCCAGCACGAGCGCGGCGCCGCCGGCCTGGCCAAGACCCTGCATCTGGAGGCGCCCGGCGTCGCGACGTGCGTGGTCACCCTGCCGGGACCGGGCGGGAAGGCCGCCCTGGACCCTGCGGAAACGGTCCGCCGGATCGTGGCCGACGTCGCCGCGACCACCGGCTTCACCGAGGTCAGCTATGACGGGGACGGCGCGAGGCGGGTCCCGGTGCTCCGTCCCGCACTGGACCTGGGCAACCGCGGCGGCGTTTACGATCAGCTGCCACTCGGCGCGGGCGACGTACTGCTCGTCACCGGCGGCGGAAAGGGAATCACCGCCGAATGCGCGCTCGCGCTCGCCAGGGACACCGGCGCCGCGGTCGCGCTGACCGGACGGTCCGATCCGGCCACCGACGCCGAGCTCGCCGCGAACCTGGGCCGGATGGAAGCGGCGGGCGTGACCTACAGGTACGTCCGGGCCGACGTCACCTCGGTCACCGAGATGAGGGCGGCGGTCGAGGAGGTCAGCGCGGCCTTGGGGCCGGTCACCGCCGTGCTGCACGGCGCGGGCCGCAACGTGCCCACCCCCCTTACCAGTCTCGACGAGGCCACGTTCAGGCAGACCCTGGCACCCAAGATCGGCGGACTCGACGCGACGCTCGCGGCGACGGACCCCGGCTCGCTCAAGCTGCTGATCACCTTCGGCAGCATCATCGGGCGCGCCGGGCTGCGCGGCCAGGCGGATTACGCCACGGCCAACGACTGGCTCACCGGCCAGACACGGCGCTACCAGGACGAGCACCCGGGATGCCGCTGCATCGCGCTCGAGTGGTCGGTCTGGTCAGGCGCCGGCATGGGCGAGCGTCTCGGCGTGCTCGAGTCGCTGACCCGGGAAGGCATCACCCCCATTCCCGTCGAGGACGGCATCGCCGTGCTGCGCCGGGTGCTGGCAGGCCCGAACGCCCCGGCCGCGCTTGTGGTCATGGGCCGCGCCGGCGGTCTGCCGACCATCACACTCGAAGACCGCCAGCTGCCGCTGACCCGCTTCGTCGACCAGCCGCGCGTGTACTACCCGGGTATCGAGCTCGTCGCCGACGCCGAGCTGTCCGCGCGCAGCGACCCCTACCTGGCCGACCACCTGCTCGACGGCGAGCTGCTTTTCCCTGCGGTGCTCGGCATGGAGGCGATGGCCCAGGTGGCGGCGGCGCTGACGCCGCTGCAAGGGGTACCCGTGCTCGAAGACGTCGAGTTCCTCCGCCCCATCGTCATCCCGCCAGCGGGCTCCACCACGATCAGGGTGGCGGCGCTCAACCAGGGCGACCGCGTCCAGGCCGTCATACGCAGCAGCGACACCGCATTCCAGGCCGACCACTTCCGTGCGACGCTGCGCTACCAGCGTCCGGTGCCCACCGATGCCGCGCCCCCGCAGGCGATCGACGACGCGCTGCGCGTTCCGCTCGACCCAGCGGAAGACCTCTATGGCGGCATCTTGTTCCAGGGCAGGCGGTTCCAGCGCGTGCTCGGCTACAGGCACCTGGCCGCCAAGTCGTGCGTCGCGGATATCTCCAGCGCCTCCCGCCATGCCTGGTTCGACCCGTTCCTGCCCGCGGACCTCGTGCTCGGCGACCCCGGGACCCGCGACGCGTTCATGCACGCGATCCAGTGCTGCGTACCCAACGCCACGCTCCTTCCCGCAGCGGTGGAGCGGCTCTGGCTCGCCGAACCTGGCCGCGCCGTCGAGCAGGTCGTGCTGTACGCGCAGGAGCGCCACCGCGACGGCGACGCCTACACCTACGACCTGGATATCCGCGACCCGGACGGTGGTCTGGTGGAGCGCTGGGAGGGCTTGCGGCTGCACGCCGTGCGCAAGACCGACGGGAGCGGCCCGTGGGTTCCCGCCCTGCTCGGCCCCTATCTGGAACGCCAGGTGGCGGACCTGGTGACCCTTGGGCCGCGGTGCGTGGTGCACCCGGACGGCGGCGGCCAGGCACCGGGCCAGCAGGCACCGGGCCAGCAGGAAGGGGCACAGAGCGCCAGGCGCACGCAGACGACCGTCGCGGTCGGCCGGCTCCTCGGCAGGCCGGCCGTCGTGCGGCACCGGGGCGACGGCAAGCCCGAGGTGGACGAAGACGTGACCGTCTCGGCCTCGCACAAGGCAGGGCTGACGCTCGCGGTCGCGAGCCCCGTGCGGGTCGGCTGCGACGCGGAACGGGTGGACGACCGGCCGGCCGAGGACTGGCAGGCGCTGCTTGGCGCCGGGCATTTCGCGCTGGCCGAGGTGATGTGCCGCGAGCGCGGCGAGGCGCTGTCGATGGCGGCCACCCGCGTCTGGGGCGCCATCGAGTGCCTCAGCAAGATCGGCCGCACCGGCGCGGGCCCGATCACGCTCGCGGAGTCCCGCGCGGACGGCTGGGTGCTGCTCCGCGCGGGGCAGGCGCAGATCGCGACGTTCCCGGCTCACCTGCGGGATGAGACGAACCCGGTCGTATTCACGATCTTGACGGAAGGCAGCAGCTAAACCATGGATCAGTACTACGAGTACCGCCACGTCGTGGGCTTCGAGGAGACCAACCTCGTGGGGAATGTCTATTACGTCAACTACGTGCGGTGGCAGGGCCGCTGCAGGGAGATGTTCCTGCTCGAGCATGCCCCTGACGTGCTGGACGAGCTCCGGCTCGACCTCAAGCTGTTCACGCTCAAGGCAGAGTGTGAGTACCTGGCGGAGCTCGCGGCCTTCGACGAGCTGTCCATCCGGATGCGCCTGGAGGACCTGACCCAGACCCAGATCGGCTTCGCGTTCGACTACGTGCGCCTTCGCGACGGGATAGAGGAGCTCGTCGCCAAGGGACGGCAGCGGGTCGCCTGCATGCGGGGCGAAAACGGGCGCACGCTGCCGACGCGGGTGCCCGATACCCTGCGCCGCGCGCTCGAGGGCTACGCCGTCCCGCCGCCCACGAGGACCCCCGCCCCGGGATCTTCGCCGCTGCACGCCGGGGCCAGGCAATGAGCCCGGCCAACGGCTCGTCACCGGCCGGCACCCTCGACACCGCGACCCGCCCCCCGCTGCGGCCGGCCGATCGTAACCAACTGCGCGGCGTCATGAGCTGGTTCGCGACCGGTGTGACCGTGATCACGGCCGGCGAACAGACGCCGATGGGGATGACAGCGAACTCCTTCACATCCGTGTCGCTGGATCCCCCGCTGATCCTGGTGTGCATCAACCGGCAGGCGGCCATCCACCAGGCCGTGCTCGACCGCGGATCGTTCGCGGTCTCCGTGCTCTCCGCCCGCCAGGAGCATGTGGCGCGCTACTTCGCCAACCACGCCAGGCCGCGTGGGGACAGCGAATTCGACTTCGTGAGCTGGTCGCCAGGGCCCAACACCGGATCGCCGATCCTGCAAGGGGCCATCGCATGGGTCGAGTGCTCGCTGGCGGGCGCCTACTACGGCGGCGACCACTCGATCTTCCTCGGCTCCGTGCTCGCCTGCGAACAGGCATCTGCCCGCGATGCGCTGCTGTGCTTCAAGGGCGGCTACCACCGCCTGGAGCATGGCCAGGCCCAGCACCCATAACCAGCCATCTGAGCCATCTGCGGGAGGCATCATGACCGCCACAAAGCCAGCGCGCGCAGCGCTGCGGCCGGCCCGCGTGCGCACGGTCAAGCGTGCCACGCCTCCTGGCCCGCCCTTCCGCGCGCTGCCAGGCACGCTGGCGAAACTCTGGCACGACCGCCTGGCGCTGCTGTCTGACGCCGCGGCGCAGTTCGGCGACGTGGTCCGCTTCACGATGGGACCAAAGACCCTCTACTTCTTCAACCACCCTGATCACGCCAAGCACGTGCTCGCCGACAACGCGGGCAACTACCACAAGGGCCTCGGCCTCAGCCAGGCCAAACGGGTCCTTGGCGAGGGCCTGCTCACCAGCGAGGGCGAGCTGTGGCGAAAGCAGCGCCGCACCATTCAGCCGGCCTTCAGGCGGGACCGCATCGCCGGGTTCGCCGGGGTGATCGCAGAGGAAGCGGGCGCCATGCTGGACCGGCTGGAAGCGCAGGTCGGCCGCGAGCCCGTCGAGATGGGCGCTGAGATGACCCGCCTCACGCTTCGCGTGCTCGGCAAAACGCTGCTCGACGCCGACCTTTCCCCGTTCAGCGTGCTCGGCGAGGCGTTCGAGGTCGCGCAGGATCACGCCATGTTCGAGATGGTGACCCTGGGGATGCTGCCGCTGTGGCTCCCCCTCCCACGCAACCGGCGTTTCCGCGCCGCCCGCCGCCAGCTCGAGGACGTCGTCTTCAGCCTCGTGGCACAGCACGAGAAGGCCAGCCCGCGCGGCGGCGGCGACGTGATCTCGCGGCTGCTCGATGCCTACCGCCACGAGCCACCGGCGGGGATCCGGCGCAGGCTGCGCGACGAGCTCATCACCATCCTGCTTGCCGGGCATGAGACCACGGCGAGCACCTTGTCGTGGACCTGGTATCTGCTCGACAGGCATCCCGAGGTGGCCGAGCGGGTGCGCGCGGAGGCGGACGAGGTGTTCGGTGACACCGTTCCGGCCCACGAGGCCCTGCACGGCCTGCGGTACACCTCCATGGTCATTCAGGAGACGATGCGCCTGTACCCCCCGGTATGGGGCCTGCCACGCACGGCGATCAGCCAGGACGAGGTCGGCGGATGCCGCGTGCCAGCCGGCGCCGATGTCATGATCAGCCCGTACACGCTGCACCGGCATCCAGGTTTCTGGCCGGATCCCGGCCGGTTCGACCCACAGCGTTTCGGCCCGGCCCAGCCGGGACCGGCCCACCGGTACGCCTATATCCCCTTCGGCGCCGGGCCCCGGGTCTGCGTCGGAAGCAACCTGGGCATGATGGAGGCGACGCTCGTCACCGCCATGGCGGCACGCAGGTTCCGGCTGGCGCTGCTGCCCGGCCGCGAGGTCACAGCCGAGGCCATGCTTTCGCTGCGGGTGCGCGACGGCCTCCCGATGATGGTCCGGCGAGCATGACGGCCGTCGGCACGCCGGTAGCGCTCCCGCCCGCCCAGGCCCCCGCCCGGGCCGGTGAGGCGCCGCGCAGGAACCCCACCGCCGCGGCGCCCGCGGCCGGTGCGCCGAGCGGGAAAGCGCCGAACGCGCGTGAGCACATCGAACACTGGCGCCTCATCCGCGAGCAGGCCGTCAAGGGCGACCAGGAGGCCACCGAGCGCCAGCACGCCAAGGGAAAGCTGACAGCCAGGGAGCGGCTGGAAAAACTCGTGGACAAGGGCTCCTTCGTCGAGCTTGACCTGTACCGCCGGCGGCAAGGGGCAGGCCCGGGCGCCAGCGCCCAGCCCCCTACCGATGGTGTCGTGGCCGGATCGGGCACCGTCGGTGGCCGGCGCGTCTTCGTCTACGCGCAAGATTTCCGCATCTTCGGAGGCTCGCTCGGCGAGACCCATGCTGCGAAGATCCACAAGGTGATGGACCTCGCCATCGCCGCGGGCGCTCCACTTATCGCGCTCAATGACAGCGGCGGCGCCCGGATCCAGGAAGGCGTGACGGCCCTGGCCGGCTACGGCGGCATCTTCCGGCGCAACGTTCGCGCCTCCGGGGTGATCCCGCAGATCAGCGTGATCATGGGGCCATGCGCCGGCGGTGCGGCGTACTCGCCCGCGCTGACCGATTTCATCTTCATGCTGCGCGACAACGCGCACATGTTCGTCACCGGCCCGGACGTCGTCAAGGCCGTGACGGGTGAGTCCATCAGCCAGGGCGAGCTTGGCGGGGCGCAGGTGCACGCGGCCAGGTCCGGCGTCGCGACGTTCGTCTGCGACGACGAAGCGTCCTGCCTGCAGGACGTCCGTTATCTCGTCTCCTTCCTGCCCTCGAACAATCATGAGCTGCCGCCGGCCTGCGAGCCGGGCGACCGTCCCGACAGGTCGTGCGACCGCCTGCTCGAGATCGTGCCGACGGACCCGAGAAAGCCCTATGACATGCGCGCGGTGATCGCCGAGATCGCCGACGACGGAGAGTTTCTGGAGCTGCACGAGCAGTGGGCGCGTAACATCGTCTGCGTCCTGGCCAGGCTCGATGGCCGCACCGTGGGCATTGTCGGCAACCAGCCGCTCGTCCGCGCGGGCGTGCTTGACATCAACGCCTCGGAGAAGGCGGCCAGGTTCATCCGCATGTGCGATTCGTTCAACATCCCGCTTGTCACGCTCGTAGACGTGCCCGGTTTCCTCCCCGGTGTCGACCAGGAACACCAGGGCATCATCCGGCACGGGGCCAAGCTGCTCTACGCGTACTGCGAGGCCAGCGTGCCGCGCGTCCAGGTCATCCTGCGCAAGGCGTACGGCGGCGCTTACATCGTCATGGACTCGCGCTCCATCGGCGCGGACGTGTCCTTCGCGTGGCCGACCAACGAGATCGCCGTGATGGGCGCGGAGGCGGCCGTCGAGATAATCCACCGTAAGAAGCTGGCGGTCGCCGCCGACCCCGGCGGGCTGCGCGCGCGGCTCACCGCCGAGTACAGCGAGCAGTTGATGCACCCGTACTACGCCGCGGAACGAGGGCTGGTCGACGACGTGATCGACCCGCGCGAGACCCGCTCCGCGATCTTGCGCGCGCTGGAGATGATGCGGGAGAAAAGGCAGGAGATGGCGCCCCGCAAGCACGGGAACCCCCCCACCTAGACCACGTGCGAGGCTGACCGGCGCAGGTGGCGCGCCCGCGGCAGCCGATACGCGGCTGTGCCACCCCGGGGGGACGACCCCCCGGGGTCCCCGCACCGGTGGATGGCGCATCCGCGGCAGCCGTTATGGATCAATATCCCGAACGGCTTACGCGTAGTGACACAACATTTGATGCGCTCGGCCGGCTGCCGGTGCGCCGCGCCAGCCGTCAGGGTAGCCAGCCCGCGTCCATCGCGGTCTTTATCGCGTCGACCCGGTTACGCGCATTCAGCTTGGTCACGATGGTCGTGAGGTAGTTGCGCACAGTCCCGACCGACAGGTGCAGGGTGGCCGCGATCTCGCCCGGCTCAGCCCCGTCCGCGGCCAGGCGGAGGACCTCGTGCTCCCGTGCGGACAGGGGGCTCTGCCCGCCATCCCATGCGGACAGGGCCAGCTGCGTGTCGATGACGCGGCGCCCGGCCGCGACGTTGCGTATCGCCGCCGCGAGCTGGTCCGGCGGGGCGTCCTTGAGCATGTACCCGGACACGTGCGCGGCAAGAGCCCTGCGCAGGGTGCCCGACCGGCCCAGGTTGGTCAGGATGAGGGTGCGGCACGACGGCAGCTTTTCGTGCAGCTGCGCGGCCGCAGCCAGCCCGTCCAGCCCCGGCAGGTCAATGTCGATGATCGCGACGTCGGGCCGGTGTTCCAGCGCGGCGGGCAGGATTTCGTCGCCGCGCTCGACGTCGGCCACCACGGTCAGGTCGGGTTCAAGCTCGATCAGGGCCACGAGCGCGCCCCGCACCATCGCGACGTCCTCGGCGAGAAGGATCTTCAGCGAAAGCAACTCACGCTCCACAGATAACATCCAGCCGCTCGCCGCTGACGTCTTGCGACGACCGCCACGGCAGCGTCATCGCTTGACCGCGCTTCGCGGTAGTGACCGCAGCGACAGCGCGTTCTTTCCGGGGTGAGAAGTCTGTAGTCTACGCCTCCTTCCGCCGCGAGCCTGCGACCTCACGGGCGGCCCGCCGGGTGGCGGCCCCAAACGGCTGGCACGGCGCTTCGGCGACCAGGTCGAACCAGCCATCCTCACGGACCCCGGTCGTTAACCGGCCGCCAATCGCTTGCAGGCGCACAGCCAGGTTGGCCAGTCCGCCGCCACCGTGCGGGTCGCGCGCGGTCGCGCGCGACACACCGTCGTTAACCACCTGAAGGCGGATAGTGTCGCCGACCTGGCCCGCCTCGATATTGCACTTGCGGACCGAACTGTGCCTGAGCGTGTTCGTAACCGCCTCGCGGAGCACCGTCGCAAGGACGGTGTCCACCTTCTCCTCCAGGGCTCCGCAGGTAATTTCCACGTTGGCATCGATTCCCGCCGCCGAGAGCAGCGACGCGACCGCGCTCGCCTCTTTCGCGAGCGAGATGTTGCGGTAGCCGCTCGCAACCAGGCGGACATCGGCCAGCGCCTGCCGCGCGATGTCCAGGACCTCGGCGATCTCGTGGCGCGCGCGGCCGGGGTTGCTTGTCACCAGGCGCCTGGTGAGCTCGACCTTCAAGGTGATCGCGGAGAGGCTGTAGCCGAGCAGGTCATGCAGGTCCCTGGCAAACCGCATCCGCTCGTTGGCGATCGCCATCTGCGCGAGTTCGCCGCGCGTCGCGTGCACGTACCTGATGACGTCTGCCAGCCGGGTGAGGCCGAACACGATGAGCCCCATGTTAATGGTAGAGATCACAAAGTACGCGACGCCCGCCAGGCCGACCCGAAATTGCAGACCCGCCACGAGCATGCTCGCGGCGATGGCAGCGAACAGCGCCCACCGGGT
>WNGJ01000105.1_pt1 | contig 62810 bp, 57 predicted proteins | sample 5400611 | NCBI WGS metagenome assembly WNGJ01 (sample SAMN13153375, study PRJNA577476) | soil metagenome | isolation source: 40 cm soil or saprolite under Garry oak tree replicate 1 | place: USA:California | collected 2016-06-15 | reverse complement strand
GGTCGTCGAATCCGATGAACGACGGGCCGATGGCAGCGGGGTCGAGTGCATCTTTTTCGTCCAGCACCTTCCATGCCGGCGAGCCCTTCTCGCGGTAGTGCACTCGCCAGATGTTCTTGTGCGTCGAAACCGCGATGCGTGGATGGCCGTCCCCGTCCAGAAGCCACCAGTGAACCCACGGCGGCTGGTTGTCCAGCAAGTCGCGCTGTTCCTGCGTGCGCGTATTCAGCCGAACCAGCCGAACGTGATCCTCGTTATACGGATCCGATTGCAGGAACGCGTATTCCGCGACCACCACATCATCCGTATCCCCGGGCAGCGTACTGTGGAATACATACGTCGTCGGCAGGATTCGGGACTTGATGATGCTGCCGGTGTTCTCCTGATGAAAGTCGAACTGGGCGGCGATCAGCCGGACGAAATGCGACCCGTCCAGGTCGATCGCGAAGAGGCCCCCGTTGCCGGTCTCCCGCCACGATTGCAGGTCTTCCGCGTCGTACACCAGGCGCCGGTTGTTGACCCAGAAAAATCGTCGGACGTCGGCTTTGTCAAAATTGGCCAGGCCGCGCAGTTGCAGCGGTTTGCTCAGGTCCGCGACCATCAGGGCCACGCGTCCGTTCGGACCGGTCCCCGTCACCGCAAGATAGCTTCCGTCCGGAGAGAGCTTCGCATTGATCACCATCGGACTGCGGAAGAAGTCTTCGACGGAGGGCCGCTGGACCTGAGCTCCGGCACGGGGCGCCGATGTGGTCGCGCACGCAACCGCAACGACCAATATCGCGCGGGCGATCCGGATCAAGCCGCGCTCATCTCGTGTTGCGGATACGATGTCCGCCACGGCAGAGCCCTCCCCCTTTGTCTGTCTTCAGTATCGACGCGCGCGCTGCGACCGTCAACGGCATTCGCAGGCAGTGCCCGGGTTTGGAAGGCCTGTCGGCGTCGTTGAGGTGATGAACCCAACGGAGCGCGGGTACGACCCGCCTGACGAAAGTCGGGCGGCCTGCCTAGAGTGCGCCCGGTCTGACTCAGCTTCTGAGCGACCTGCGAAGCGGCAACCGCCGCCGCCGCCGGCACAGTCGTCGCAGCGGGCAGCATCGTGAACGGAGCGAGCATCGCTCAAACGACCGTCCTGAGGTCCAGCACCATGGTGATGGCCTCGACGGTCCTCGCGGCAGGCAGCAACCTGGCGGCCACCAGCATGCTGGCAGCCGGCAGCTCGGTTATCTGAGCGGGCGGTTCGAAAGCCAGCGCTCCGATCTGTCAGAGAGGGTCGTGGCCGCCCAGGCCACGCCCTCTCTCTATTTGTCTTCGGCGGGCGCAAAGTCCTTTGGGTCGAAACGCCCACCGGTTGGTTTTCAACGACCTGCTGACGCCGTCTCAGGACGACTGCAGCACGGTCTTGGGTGCGGCGGCGCTCGTTTCAACCAGCCCCTTGGAAATCGCGTAGCGGGTCAGGCCCGCCACGTCGTGAATGTCGAGCTTGTGCATCAAGCGTTGCCGGTGTCTTTCCACGGTCTTGATGCTGATGCCCAGTTCCGCCGCAATCTGCTTGTTGCCGGCGCCTTCCGCGATCAATTGAAGGACCTCCGTTTCGCGCGACGTCAGCAGGTCCGTGCTCTTCTTGACCGGGGTGCCGCGAGCGATGGTTTCCCGGTAATGGTTGCTCAGCCGCTTGGAAATGGCAGGGCTGAAGAATGCGTTGCCCTTGGTGGCCTCGCGGATCGCGCGGACCACATCGGTGTACGTGGATTGCTTCAACAGGTAGCCCGCGCCTCCCGCCTCGGCCAGCTGGTGCACGTACTCATCGTCGCTGTAGGAGGACAGGATCAACACGCGCGAAGACGGAACCCGTTTTACGATCTGCCGCGTTGCCTCCAGACCGCTGAGCAGCGGCATTGCGATATCCATCAGTACGACATCCGGCCTGAGGCTTGCAGCGAGTTGCACGGCCTGGCGGCCGGTCTCGGCTTCCCCGACGATCTCGATATCGCTTTCCGCCTGCAACAGCGAGCGCAGTCCCTGGCGCACCAGCGTGTGATCGTCAGCGATCAATACCCTGACCCTGTGCATCGGCACCTCGCTCGAAAACTCGAACACATTGGAATCCGGCTCGCGAGCCTACGCAGTCGGAATCGTGTCGAGCGTCTCCGGCTTCCTGGCGCTGTGCAAGGGGATCTCCGCGACCACGGTGGTTCCGGCGCCCCGCGCGGATCGCACCAGAAAGCGCCCGTTCATCAAACGCACCCGCTCCTGCATTCCCAACAAGCCGAGCCGCTTCGTCTCCGTTCCGGAGCGCTGCTGCTCCGCTGCGAATCCCTTTCCGTTGTCCTTTACGCGCAGCTGGAGGTCGTTCTTCACACGTCTGAGGGATATTTCCACCTCGGTGGCCTGCGCGTGTCTGGCCACGTTGTTGAGACTCTCCTGAGCGACGCGGAACAGCACCGTCTTTTGTTCGGGGCTCAACGGCGCGTCCAGTGCGCTTCGCTCGAAATGCACCAGCAGCCCGGTGCGTTCGGCGTAGTCCTTCAGATAGGAGCGCAGCGCGGGCACCAGACCCAGGTCGTCCAGCACGGGCGGTCGCAGTTCCCGGGCGAAGCTGTGCACCCGGTTCATCGCGACAAGCAGCAGTCTTTCTATGTCGGCGATCTTGGTTCTCAGCAGCGAGTTCTGCTGCGCGGGGGAATCGCGCTGGGAGACGGCCAGGTAGGTGTTGATGGCGACCACAGCCTGCCCGACCTCATCGTGGAGCTCGCGACTGATGCGCTTGCGCTCCTCCTCCTGGACATGCAGGATCTGGATGGCCTTCTGCTGCCGGCGGATCACGCGCTCGCGCTGTTCGACGAAACTGACGGCGACCGTGTTGGCGATGCGATTGGCGGCGGGCTCGTAGGCATCGAAGACGCGGTTCAGCAGTTCGAAATCGCTTCGATATTTATTGAACAGCGAGCGGGCCAGCACGTCGCGCAACAGCAGAACGATCCCGACGACGTCGTGCGTTTCGACCCCGCGCTGGATGATGCGCCTGGACAGATCCCGCGCGTACGCTTGCAGATCGCTGACGCTGCCGGTCTCGAGCACCGCGACGTACTTGTCGTACACCGCGGTCGCTTCGTTGAAGATCTCCTCTTCGCTCATTGCGGTCAGCAGCTTCGCCTCGCCAATACGCCGGGCCCATTCCTTGCGCAGTGCCGCGCGTTCGCGCCGCAGGTGCGCGACCAGCTCCCGGATTAGTCCGCCGTCGCTCGCCCGACTGGGAGGCCGGCTAGCGTTGGTCGGTTTGCGGCTGGGTGTCATCGATCACGGTCCTGCAGTCCGGGACATGGGACTGCACACCAAAAGCCGCGCCCTGTAAATGAACGATTTACCTGAATTTGGTGCAGACCGATTGTTTGCTTTCCCTGAATCGGGTGTGGCTTTGCGGCGCTTTCGGCACGGGGAAAGCAGGGGCGTGCGCGGATTCCGACACCACGTCGTCATCGCCGTGCGCCATCGGCAGCGGCTCGGTGAGCCGGCGCCAAATGTGACCGGAGCGCGGCCTGCGATAATCCGAACGATGCGGCCGATCATCTCCGTCTCGAACCTGACCAAGACCTATGCGTCCGGCCTGCAGGCGCTGAGGCGCATCGATCTTCAAATCCGCAAGGGCGAAATCTTCGCCCTGCTCGGGCCGAACGGAGCCGGCAAGACGACGCTGATCAGCATCGTGTGCGGCATCGTCACGCCGACCGAGGGCACGGTGCTGGTCGACGGCCAGGACATCGTGCGCAACTACCGCGCCGCGCGCTCGACGATCGGGCTGGTGCCGCAGGAGCTGAGCATCTACGCGTTCGAATCGGTCTGGTCGAACGTGAACTTTTCGCGCGGGCTGTTCGGGCGTGCGCCCAATCCCGCGTTTGTCGAGAAGCTGCTGCGCGACCTGTCGCTGTGGGACAAGCGCAAGGACCGGATCATGACGCTGTCGGGCGGCATGAAGCGCCGCGTGATGATCGCCAAGGCGCTGTCGCACGAGCCGCAGATCCTGTTCCTGGACGAACCGACCGCCGGCGTGGACGTGGAGCTGCGGCGCGACATGTGGGCGCTGGTGCGCGGCCTGCGCCAGGCGGGGGTCACGATCATCCTGACGACGCACTACATCAACGAGGCCGAGGAGATGGCCGACCGGATCGGAGTGATCAACAAAGGCGAGCTGATCCTGGTCGAGAACAAGACCGAGCTGATGAAGAAGCTCGGCAAGAAGCAACTGACGCTGCATCTGCAGCAGCCGATGGCGGTGATCCCGGCGGCGCTGGGCGATTGGTCGCTGGCCTTGAAGGATGGCGGGCGCGAAATCGAGTACCGCTTCGATTCGGTCGAGCAGGACACCGGGGTTCCGGCCCTGCTGAAACGGATGAGCGAGCTCGGCATCGCGGTTCATGATCTGAACACGCGACAAAGCTCGCTGGAGGAGATCTTCGTCAGCCTGGTGAGCGAACGGGTGGGGGCGCGCACATGAACGTGCAGGCATTCAACCGGCACGGGGTATGGGCCATTTACAAGCTGGAAATGGGCCGGGCCACGCGAACGCTGATGCAAAGCCTTCTGACGCCGGTGATCACGACGTCGCTGTACTTCGTCGTCTTTGGCGCCGCCATCGGCAGCCGGATGAGCGAAGTGCACGGTGTGCCGTATGGCGCCTTCATCGTACCAGGGCTGATCATGCTGACGCTCTTCACCGAGAGTCTTTCCAACGCCTCGTTCGGCATCTACTTTCCAAAATTCACCAGCACGATCTACGAGATCCTGTCGGCCCCGGTGTCGTCGCTGGAAATCGTGCTGGCCTACGTCGGCGCGGCGACGACCAAATCCATAGCGCTCGGGCTGATCATCCTGATCACCGCCGCCTTCTACATTCCGATCCAGATCCAGCACCCGATCTGGATGGTCGGCTTCCTGGTGCTGACGGCCGCGACGTTCAGCCTGTTCGGCTTCATCATCGGCATCTGGGCCAACAGCTTCGAGCAGCTGCAGTTCATTCCGATGCTGGTGATGACGCCGCTCACGTTCCTGGGCGGCGCCTTTTATTCGATCGACATGCTGCCGCCCGCATGGCGAACCGTGACGCTGTTCAATCCGGTCGTGTACCTGATCAGCGGCTTTCGTTGGAGCTTTTACAGCAACTCGGACGTCAGTGTCGCAACCAGCCTGGCCGCGACGCTGGGATTCTTCCTCGCGGGCCTGGCGGTCGTTGTCTGGATCTTCAGGACCGGCTATCGCCTGAAAACCTGATTGCAGTGACGCCCGTGTGCGGTATTCGTGTAAACCGGGTCATGGTTAGAGGAATTCCAAGCGCGTAGCCTTGCCGACAGCACTCCCTTTTTCCCGGGAGCGCCTGGCCACGGAGAAGCGGCGGTCTTTCTCCGCTCTGGCCTGTCGGCGTGTAGACCGCCGAGGCGAAATCGTTCAATGATGGAGGTAAGCGATGGCGACATTCATCAGCCTGGTGAATTTCACCGAACAGGGAATCCGCGGTATCAAGGAATCGCCCGACCGCTATGCGGCCTTCAAGGCGACGGCCGAAAAGGCGGGCGTCAGCGTCAAGGGCATCTATTACACGGTGGGGCGCTATGACATGGCAATCGTCTGCGAGGGCACCGACGAAGCCGTCACCGCCGCGCTGTTGAAGCTCGGCTCCCAAGGCAATGTGCGGTCCGAAACACTGCGCAGCTTTTCCCTCGATGAAATGAGGAAGATCGTCAGCGCGCTGACGTGACCGATACGCAGACAACAGAACGAGGGCCGCGGCGAGCGCGGCCCTTTTTGTATGATGATCGGATGAATCAGCAGACCTGGACTGCGGTCGACCGCTACGTGGACGATCTACTGGTCGGGCACGACGCCGCGTTGGAGGCCGCGCTGCGGGCCAGTGCGCAGGCCGGTCTTCCGGCGATCAACGTGGCGCCGAGCCAGGGCAAGCTGCTGAACCTGCTGGCGCGCGTGCTCGGGGCGCGGGCGATCCTGGAGATCGGCACGCTGGGCGGCTACAGCACGATTTGGCTGGCGCGCGCGTTACCCGCCGACGGTCGGCTGGTGACGCTGGAGATCGACGCGACGCACGCCGAAGTGGCGCGCGCCAACATTGCGCACGCGGGGCTGTCCCAGCGGGTCCAGCTGAGGCTGGGACCGGCCCTCGACACGCTGGCGCAACTGGCCGCCGAAAGGGCGGGACCGTTCGACCTGAGCTTCATCGACGCCGACAAGCCGAACATCCCGGCGTATTTCAAGTGGGCGCTGCAGCTTTCGCGCCCTGGCAGCCTGATCGTGGTCGACAACGTGGTGCGCGACGGCGCCGTGATCGAGGCCGCCAGCCTCGACGCCAGCGTACAAGGCGTGCGCAGGCTGAACGAGTTGATGGCATCGGAGCCGCGCGTGAGCGCGACCACCATCCAGACGGTCGGGGCCAAGGGCTACGACGGCTTCGCGCTGGCACTGGTGACCGGGCCTTAGGGACATCAGCCCCGCCGTCGCGGGGGCAGGCCTTAAACGTTCTGAATTCCGCAGATCGGGCGAGACCGCCTCCTAAGGCTGCGGCGATGGTGTCTTTCGGATGATGCTGGTCGCCATCGCGACGACCGAGGCCAGGTCGCTGAGCTGGCCCGGGACGATCAGGGTGGTGCTCTCCTTTGCAATCTTGCCGAACTGACGCAGGTATTCCTCGCCGATTCGCAGCTGCATTGCCTCGATGCCGCCGCGGCCCGCGAGCGAATCGCCGACCTTGCGCAGACCCTCGGCGGTGGCGGTCGCGACCGCGAGAATCGCCGCCGCCTGGCCTTCGGCCTCGTTGATCTGCTGCTGCTTGCTCGCCTCCGAAGCCTTGATGACCCGCTGCTTGTCGCCCTCGGCCTGGTTGATCTTGGCGTCGCGCTCGCCCTCCGAGGTCAGCACGACGGCGCGCTTTTCGCGCTCGGCCCGCATCTGCTTCTCCATGGCGGACAGCACGTCCTGCGGCGGCGTGATGTTCTTGATCTCGTAGCGCATCACCTTCACGCCCCAGGCGACCGATGCCTTGTCGAGCTCGGCAACCACGTTGGCGTTGATCACGCCGCGGGCCTCGAAGGTGCGGTCGAGCTCGATCTTTCCGATCTCGCTGCGCAGCGTCGTCTGCGCGAGCTGGGAGATCGCGAAGCTGTAATTGGTGATGCCGTATGAAGCCAGATGCGGATCGAGCACCTGCATGTACAGAACCGCGTCGACCGCTACCTGGACGTTGTCCCTCGTGATGCAGACCTGCTCGGCAACGTCGATCGCCTGCTCTTTCAGGCTGTGGCGGTAGGCAACGCGCTCGACGAAGGGGATCAGAACGTGGAATCCGGCTTGAAGCGTCCGGCTGTATCGGCCGAGGCTTTCGACCACGTACGCGCTTTGCTGAGGCACCACGGTCGAGGATTTCGCGACCACGATGACGACGACCACAGCAATGACGATGAAGGCGTATGAGGTGACCATGGTGGGTCCATCGTGGGTTGATCAGGCATCCGGTCGGACCAGCAGGGTCAGTCCATGCACGCGCGAGATCCGCGCGCGTCCGCCGGACGGGATAGTCGCATCGCTGTCGTTGCGCACGGTCCAGAAGGTGCCGCCGTGCTCCGCCTGGCAGGTCTCGCCCGGTGCGAGGGAAACCGGCAGCGTGAGGACCTCGTTGGCCGGTCCGGTGCGGACCGGCGGGGTGCGGCCGCGCAGACGCTCGTAGACGCGGCTGCGGAACGTCACCATCGAAACGATCGCCAGGGCCGCGAACACGGCCCACTGCGCCCAGGCGGCAAGCCAGGGCGTTGCCGCGACGATCACGCCGACAAGGATGGCCGCGCTGCCGACAAAGACAAGATAAAACTGCGCATCGACGAAAGCGAGCTCGGCTCCCAGAAGGACCGCCCCGCCGATGACCCAAGCCCACCAGCTCACCCGGGTGGCCCCCCTTGCTTTCTCGGCTGCCGCCGTCGTTATTGAAAGAGTATAGAAGAGCTCATGTGGCGCCACGCTCCGGATGCAGGAGCAGGAACGCGTCCGTGGCGTCTCGTGCGCGCCGGCGGATTTCGTTCGGGCCGGGCCGCGCGACGATTCCCAGCGTCAGGCACACCATCAGGTCTTCCCACAGCAGCCCGATGAACTGGCTTGCCATCCGGCCCGGATCGCTGCCGTCCAGCAGACCGGCCGATCGCGCCTGTTCCAGCAGGCCTCGCAGCGCGGTAAGGCTGGGTTGACGTCCGAAGGTATTCAGCGCCTGAGCGACTTCCGGCGAGCGATCGGCCTCGGCGATGGCCAGGCGGAACACCGCGACGACGTCCGGGTCGCTGATTTCGTGCAACAACACCGCGCCGAAGGCGCTGAGCGCCGCATCGAGATCGCCGCGATTGCGCAATGCGGGCCAGTTCGCCGGCAGCCGCATCCGCTGCGCGCGCTCGGAGATGCAGGAGACCAGCATCTGCTGCTTGCTGCCGAACAGCGCATACAGCTCCCGCTTCGAAACCCTGGCGCGCGTCGCGATCTCCAGCGTGCTGGCCTGCGCGTATCCGTGTTCCTTGAACGCCCCAAACGCGGCCGACAGGATCCGTCCGCGAACGGGGTCGTCCGGCGCAGGCTGATCGCGCTCTTTCTGCGCGGATTTGATACGTCCCACAAAACTCCTTGACATGGTACCGGACGGTACCGTAGTATTCGATCCATCGGTACCAAACGGTACCACACCGGCAGTCGGGAGGGAAGGTGAACGCGATGGGGAAAATGAGTCCACTGGAAGCTGCAACGCCAGCCGGCGACACCGCAGCGGTGGTGCGTTTGAGCGGGCTTGCGAAGACGTACCGGTCGGGCGCAGTCGACGTGGCGGCGCTAAAGGGCCTCAGCCTGGAGATTCCGTATCACCGCTTTTCGGTCGTGATCGGGGCCTCGGGCAGCGGCAAGACGACTTTGTTGAACCTGATCGGCTGCATCGATTCGCCCACGCGCGGCGCAGTCGAGGTCTGCGGTCAGAAGATCGCCGAGCTCGCCGACGACGCCGTCTCCGACTTCCGGGCGCGCAACATCGGCTTCATCTTCCAGACGTTCAGCCTGGTTCCGGTCCTTTCCGCGTACGAGAATGTCGAATATCCGCTGTTGCTGGTGGGCATGGCACCGGCGGAGCGGCGCCAGCGCACGCTCGAGATGCTGGAGGCGGTGGGACTGGCCGGCCAGGCGCGCCAGCGCCCCAACCAGCTCTCCGGCGGCCAGCGGCAGCGGGTTGCGATCGCTCGCGCGCTCGTGAAAGGCCCTCAGGTCGTCCTGGCGGACGAGCCGACGGCGAACCTCGATTCGGCGACCGGCGCTTCGATCATCGAGCTGATGCGCCGGGTCCAGACGCAGTCGCACACGACGTTCATTTTCGCGACCCACGATCCGCAGCTGATGTCGCACGCCGACGAGATCTACGCGATCCGGGACGGAGAGCTGGTCGACCACAAGAGCGGAGGCACACGATGAGAATGCTGATCAAGATCGCGTTTCGCAACATGCTGCGCAACTTGCGCCGATCGGCCATGACCGGCTCGGCGGTGGCCGCGGGCGCGATGGCGATGCTGCTGTTCGGCGGATTCGCCTCGTACATCTTCGCGGGCCTGGAGACCAATAACGTGCAGCGGATCGGCCATCTGACGGTTTTCCGCGACGGTTACTTTCTACTGGGGGCGGGAAATCCGGCGGCCTACGGGATCGATCGCTATCAGGACGTGATGAAGCTGATCGAACACGATTCCGTGGTGGGGCCGATGATCCGGGTGATCACCCCGACGCAGTCGCTGGTCGGCATCGCCGGCAACTTCAGCGGCGAGGTCGAGGCCTCCAAGACCTTCCTCGGGATCGGCCTGATTCCCTCCGACCGTGAGAGGATGCGGCAGTGGGATGAATTCAGCGCCAGCCGGAATTACTCCCCCGATGCGCGGCTGTCCGACGCCGACCCATCGCGCGGGCTGATCGGCGTGGGCCTGGCCCGCGTGCTCGGACTGTGCGCACCGCTGGGATTGGCGGGCTGCCCACCGCTGCTGGCAATGCCCACATCGCCCGGCGACGCAACGGCGGCCCTGAAGCCGGACATCGCGCAACTTGCGCTCCACGATCTCGGCAACGACCGTTCGGATTCGAGCCGGATGCCCCAGATCGATCTTCTGGCCGCGACCAGCGGCGGCGCGCCGAATGTCGTGAGGCTGACGGTCAGCGGCGGCGAGCCGCAGGGAGTCAAGGAGCTCGATGACAACTTCATCGCAATGCACCTGGCGCTCGCGCAACAGCTGGTCTACGGCCGGGGCGAGCATAAGGTGACCGGCATCGTGCTGCAGTTGCGCCGCAGCGAGGACCTGCCGGGCGCGAGAGCCCGGCTCACGGCGCTTTTCAGGCAGAACCATCTGGACCTTGATGTGCGCGATTTCGGGGAGCTGACCCCGTTCTACGGCCAGGTCGTCCGGATGTTCAGTTCGATCTTCCTATTCATCGCGCTGGTGATGGGCGTGATCGTGCTGTTCGCCGTGGTCAACACGATGACGATGAACGTGATGGAACGGACCAACGAGATCGGAACGATCCGCGCGATGGGCGTGCGCCGCAGCGGCATCCGTTCGCAGTTCATCATCGAGGGATCGATGATCGGAGCGATCGGCGCCACGATCGGTGCGCTCCTTGCCTACGCGATCGCAGGGCTGCTCAATCACGCCGGGATGACCTGGATTCCGCCGGGAAATGTCACCGAGGTCCCGTTGCGCCTGGACGTGGCGGGCCGCCCGCTGCTGCTGATCGGTGCGTGGTTCGGACTGGCCGCGGTAGCGACGATGGCGGCCCTGCTTCCGGCTAACCGCGCGGCGCGGCTGCCGGTGGTCGACGCCTTGAGGCATGTGTGAGCGCGCCATGAACCTCGCAGCCAGAATCGTTACCCTCGCCCTGACGCTGCTGCTCGGAGCTGCGGTGCACGCTCAGAGCGCACAGGAAATCGTCACCGCGACCGACAAGGTGAGGAACCCGGGCCGGCCCTTCCGCACCACGCTGACGCTCACCGAGTACGTCGCCGGCAAGGAGCGGGACCACGACACGCTCGCCGTATTTTCCAAGGAGGATCTGACGACTCGCCAGTTTCGCAATCTGATCCAGTACGTGGAGCCGGCACGCGACGCCGGCAAGCGAGTCCTGCTCGATGGCCACTCGCTGTGGTTCTTCGACCCTGACTCGAAGGTGAGCGTGCGCATTTCGGCGCAGCAGCGCCTGATCGGACAGGCCGCAATCGGCGACATCCTGACGGTGAACCTGGCGATCGACTACACCGCAAGCATCGTCGGAACCGAGAAGATCGACGATGCGACGCGCCAGCCGCACCAGTGCTGGCATCTGGACCTGAAGGCCGCCAACGATCTGGCCACGTACAACCGCGTCGAGTACTGGATCGAGCAGGGAAGCTTTTATCCGATCAAGGGAAAGTTCTACTCGGACAGCGGCCGGCTGCTGAAGATCCTGTATTTCCGCAATTTCTCCGAGCGGCTCGGGGCCGTTCGCCCGACCGAGGCGGTCATCATCGACGCGGTCGATACCTCGCGGGCGACCACCGCCACCTTCGGTGAGTACGCGTATCAGGATATTCCCGAAGCCTGGTTCCAGCGCGACTACCTGCCCCGCTTGCAGATCAAATGATGACGCGCGCCTGCCTGACGCTGCTGTTGAGCGTCGCGTTGAGCGGGGCGGCGTTGGCAGGCGAACAGGCCGACGAGAACCAGGATCTCGAGTTGATCCCGAAGCCCGCCCAAGCCCCGCCGAACTCGACTGCCGAGGCATCGGCCTCGACCCGCGCAACGGGGAAGCTCTATCTGGAAAACGCCTTCACGCAGTCCTGGCGGCGGGGCGGGGTCGTACCGTTTCCTCCCCCGCAGGCCTCCAATTGGCAGGAGCGGCTGCTTTTCGACCTGCGCGACGAATGGCGCCTTGGAAAGGACCTCAACCTGAACTACAGCGGACGTCTGAACCTGCGCGCCGAGAATCAGCCGAACTTCCCAAGCCATGAGAACGTGATCAACGATCTGCGCGAGGCCTATGCGAGTTGGGAGCCGCTCGAGCGCGTGTTCGTCGACGCGGGACGGATCAACATCAAGAGCGGCGTTGCGCTCGGCTTCAATCCGACCGACTTCTTCAAGACGCGCGCAGTGGTCGAGCCGTTGTCGGTCGATCCGGTCGTGCTGCGCGAGGATCGGCTCGGAACGCTGATGGTCCGCCTGCAGCGCATCTGGGCAGGCGGCTCGCTGACGGCGGTGTACGCGCCGGCGGTCGCTTCGACGAGCCCGATCTACACCGATTTGAAGCTGCACAGTTTCGATCCGATGTTCGATCGGACCAATGCGCAGGACCGGTTCCTGCTGAAGGCAAGCGTCGACATCGGCGAAGGCTTAAGCCCGGAATTTCTCGCTTACCGCGAGGATGGACGAACCCGTTGGGGGATGAATCTGACTGCAAGCGTCAGCCAGAGCGTGGTCGCTTACGCGGAGTGGTCGGGGGGTCCGCGTGCGAGCCTGATCGACGATGCGCTGCGCTTCGGCCGCGCGACCGGCTCGCTGCCTCCTGGCGCGCCTTCCGTGTTGCCGGAGGACGCGCAGCAGCGCTTTCGCAGTGAGCTCGCGGCCGGGGCTTCCTACACGACAGAGCAGCCCAAAATCACGTTCAATCTCGAGTTCCACTACAACCAGGCTGGCTTCTCGCGCAGCCACTGGAACAACTGGTTCCAGACAGGCCACGGCACGACGAGCCGGTCGCCGGTCGCCGCAGAGCTCTGGTACATCCGCGACTATGCGCTCGACCAGCAGGAACCGGTCAGCCGCAGCCTGATCTTTCTGCGCGCCGACTGGGTGGACGCCTTCGTTCCGAAGTTGGAGCTGACCGGCTTCGTCAACACCGATCTGGCGGACGGCTCGACACGGGTTCAATGGGCTGCCGACTACTACCTGTCGGACCGGTGGACGATCGGAGGCCTCGTGCTGGTCGATCTGGGCGCACGGCGCTCGGATTTCGGCAGCCTGCCGCAGGCGGGAAGCGTCCTTTTGAAGGTCGCGCGGTATTTCTGAGACCCAGCCCGGAGTCCGAGGTTCGCGGACCCCCGACACGCCCGGCCACCGGATTGCGGCCAAAGTGTCACGCTTTCCCACTCCTCTGGGCAAGTCCCCAACCCGTAAGATCCATTGCCCATCCGATGCAGTGTGTCTTTTCGACTGCGCTTTTCCGTGAATCCGAGCAGCCAACACGCAACTGGTAACGCAGGCGGCAGGCCGCTTAATATCGCCAATGCCGCCAAGCAACCCCTCGCCAGCCACTGTGCGCTGGTGGGCTTGGTTGCGCGAAAGCACGTGGAGACTCACCATCCGCGGCGCCCGGACTGGGCCCTCGGAGCGCTTCTGTCGGGATTCCTGCACGACATCGGAAAACTGGACCCGGCGTTTCAGGCGCAGCTCGCCGCCGGCGGGCCGCCCGATTCTCCCTTTGGCGCGGGGCCTCGCATCCACGAAATGAGCTGGGCGCTGACGCACCTCGCTTTCGACCCGGCCAAGATGCGGCGCCAGCTACCGTCGAGCCTGGCTTGGCCCGTCATTCAGTATGCCGTCTACTGGCGCCAGCACACGCCGATTAACTCGTGGGAGACCAAGCGCTTCGCGTCGCTGTCGCAGGTTTGCAGTAAGGCGGGCGCGTGGATGGTCTCTTACCAGGAGTCCCTGATGCGGCTTCTGGAGGATATCAAGACGCTGGCGCAGGTGGCCCTTTTCGAAATCGAGCCGGATGTGCGCCTGACGGGTGAGGTGCAGACGCCCGCGTACGACCGGGCCGCGGATCTAGCGCGTCCGGGTGCCTCGATGACGGAGGCGCAGCGGGCGCTGGACAAGTCGATGTGCGCTGCCATCCGCTCGGCCCTGCTCTTCGCTGACCGAATGATTTCGCCCATGGGTCCCGGCGAAGTGGGCGACTGGCTGCATGCCTGGCGCGTTCACAAGAGGCTTCCCGACCTCGTACAAACGGTACAGGAGGTCGACGACTACACCACGATTCCGGGCGACCATCGCTTCACCCAGGGTGGGTTGCGGATTTAGTGCGCTTTAGAGGTCGCGATGCTCCAGCGCCAATCCGACCGCCTCCAGCACCAGGCCCAGCAGCATCGTGACGGCTCCGCTCGGAGCGGCGACCGAGCCCCACAGCAGGAACCCGCCCAGGACCAGCAGCGCTGCGACCGCGAGCCGTCGCCAGCGTCGCGTCGCCAGAAGCCGAGCAAATCGCCCCATCGCGCCCCCTTCGACTGCCGGTGCCGCCCGATCCGCCCCGTGCAGTTCGGTTGGTACATTTTCTCCCAAAGTGGAGTCCTGCCGCGCGTTTCGGTAGATTCGTGACATGGTCCCGACCTCGTTCCGCCAGGGCGCGCTCGCCGAATTGGGCGGATCGGCGCTGCGTTGGCTCGCGGGCTGGTGGCGGATCGTTCACCTGGGGGCGCTGATCGTCGCGCTGGCGCTGTCGCCGTCCAGTTACGGCCGGACCAACCGCTCGGCGCTGCTGCGCCAGATTTACGTAAGCGCCGCGCCGAACCTGCCGTGGTTCACGGTGCTGTCGGCCTTGCTCAGCCTCGTGCTGATCCGGATCGTGCTGGTAACGGCCTTGAGCTACGGCCTTTCCCAGTACGCGCTGGAGATGGTGGTGCGGGTGCTCGTGCTCGAACTGATCCCCTTGACCGCCGCGCTGTTCGTCGCGTTGCGGTGCACGATTCCGTACGGTGCCGAGATTGCCGGGATGCGCTCGCGCGGGGAATTCGACTCGCTGAAAATCCAGGGCACCGATCCGCTGCACCACGAGGTGCTGCCACGCGCGCTGGCTGGCGTGTTTGCGGTGCTGATGCTGGCCTCGGTGAGCTGTGTGCTGACACTGGTGCTCGCCTACCTTTCCGCGTACGGCTTCACGCGGTGGGGATTTGAAGGCTATACGCACACCGTCGGCCAGATCTTCAGCCCGGCGGTGGCCGTGATTTTCATGCTGAAGGTCGCGCTGATGAGCCTGGCCGTGTCGTTGATTCCAGTCGTCTCGGTTCTATACGATCCCCGCACGCGCTCGCGTTCGAGCGTCGAGATGCGAGGGCTGATCCGGATGTTCATGGCGATCCTGCTGATCGAAGCGGCCTCGCTGATAGGCAACTATTACTGACTCAGGCGGACCTGGATCCATGGCGAACAATCCCTCGGCCCCGATGCCACCGGTCGCACACCTGGAGTTCAAGGTCGCTGCGCTGCTGCTGTTGATGCTGCTTCTGGTCGGCGGCTCCGTCGTGTACGTGATGTACGCGCGTGGCGTTTTCGAGCCCACCCAGCAACTGGTGCTGGTGGCGGACGACTCCGAAGGCGTGAAGGTCGGCATGGATCTGACGTTTTCCGGCTTCCCGATCGGGCGGGTGCGCCGCATCGAGCTCGATCCCGACGGCAACGCCCGTATCGTGGTCGACGTGCCGCAGAAGGACGCGCACTGGCTGCGCGAATCGAGCGTGTTCACGCTGGAGCGCGGCTTGCTGGGCACGACCAGCATCCGCGTCTTCAGCGGCATCCTGAGCGATCCGCCGCTGCCCGATGGGGCGGTGCGCAAGGTGCTGGTCGGCGACGCCACGGCCGAGATTCCGCACCTGGTGTCGGCGGCGCGCGACCTGGTCCAGAATGTGACCGCGCTGACGGCGCCGGGCTCGCCGCTCAGCGCGAGCGTGGCGAACCTGCAGGTGATGACCGAGAAATTGAACGGCCAGCAGGGTGCGCTCGGCGTGCTGTTCGGCAACGACAAGGACGCCCGCAAGCTGGTCGCGGCGCTGGACCGCACCAACGCACTGCTGGCCAGGATCGACAGCATCGCCGCCCACGCCGATGCCCAGGCATTCGGTGACGACGGCGCTCTGAACCGCAGCCGCGCGGCCATCGCGCAACTCGATGCGGCGCTGGGCGATGCGCGCGAAACCCTGAAGAAAGTCGATGCGGTACTTCAGCAGGCACAGGCGGTGGCCTCGAACGTGCGCGTGGCGACCACCGACCTGGGGGCGCTGCGGGCCGAGGTCGAGGTGAGCCTGCGCAAGGTGGAATACCTGGTTGACGAAGTCAACCGCAAATGGCCGTTCGCGCGCGACACCGAGCTGAAGCTGCCATGAGCGGCTGGCGGCGCCGGCAGCGCGCGCAGGTTTGCTCCGCTTGCCTGCTGGCAGCGGCCTGCGCGGGGCCGCCGGTCGCCGACTGGCAGTTGAACTCGAAGGCCGCGATCGATCGTTCGGTGGCTGCCTACCTGTCCGGCGACAACGCGCTCGCAACCCGGGAGCTCGAGCTGGCGCGGAGCGAAATCGCGCGCACCGGCCGGGCCGATCTGCTGGCGCGTATCGAGCTGATCGGCTGCGCGGCGCGCGCGGCCAGCCTGCAGTTCGAAACCTGCGAAGGCTTTGAAAAGCTCAGGCCGCAGACAGGCGCTGCCGAGCGCGCTTACGCGGATTTTCTGGCGGCACGATTGCGGCCGCAGGACCTGGACCTGCTTCCGCGATCGCAACGGGCCGCTGCGAGCGCGAGGCCGGATGCGGCGGCCGCGGCGCTGCAGGCGATCGAGGATCCGTTCTCGCGCCTGGTGGCCGCGGCGGTGCTGTTCGAGTCCGGGCGGGCCAACCCGGCCGCGATTTCCCTGGCCGTCGACACCGCGTCCGCGCAAGGGTGGCGACGGCCGCTGTTGGCATGGCTGAACGTCCAGGCCCTGCGGGCCGAAAAGGCCGGCGCCATTGATGAGGCCGAGCAATTGCGCAGGCGCATCAGCCTGTTGCAGGACTCGAACTGAAACGATTGGCGACCGTCATCGGCATCACCGCACTGGCCCTGCTGGGCCTGCTGGGGCTCGTCTATCTTCGCCAGGAGAAGTTGATTTTCTTTCCGGAGCCCTTGCCGGCGGATTTTCCGCTTGCGATTCCGGATGTGGAGCAGGTCCTGATCCGCGTCGACGGGGCGACGCTGCTGGCGTTGCACCTGAAGCTGCCGCGGCCGAAGGGAGTGGTTTTCTTTCTTCACGGCAACGCGGGCAACCTGGCCGACTGGTTTGTGGACACGCCGCTTTACCGCAGCGCGAACTTCGATCTTTTCATGATCGATTACCGCGGCTATGGCAAGAGCAGTGGCCGGATCGAAAGCGAAGCCCAACTGCACAGCGATGTGGCAGTCGCATGGGAGCAGATCGCGGGCCGCTACCGCGATTTGCGCAAGGTCATCTACGGCCGCTCGCTGGGCACCGCGCTGGCGGCGCGCCTGGCCGCGCGGATCCAGCCCGATCTGACGATCCTGGTGTCTGCGTACTGGAGCGTGGCCGAACTGGCGCGGCTGCTCTATCCGCTGCTGCCGGTCTTCCTGCTGCGTTACCCGTTGATGACTTTCCAGGACGTCGGCCGGATCGCAGGCAGGGTCTTGCTGATCCACGGTGACCACGATCGGCTCATTCCGTTCGATCACAGCGTTCGGTTGCGGGCGGTGGCCCGCGATGCCGAGCTGGTGCGCATCGCTGGCGCCGCACACGGCGACCTGCAGGACTTTGAACGCTATCAGCAGACGGTCGCCGAGGCGCTGGCGCGGCTGTGAACGGCGGACCCGGATATCGGTTCGCTTCGACCCGCCTGGATCCGCCGAACGGTTTAGGCAACCCGAACGGAGTCCATCGAAAGGACTCCCACGAAGGAAGTAGCGCTGCTGATGCCCATACCATCAACGCGGCGCTATAAAGCCTGCATTGGGTACAACGCGTGTCGCGCGCCATCGGACCGGCCGACGGTGTCGGAGGCGGCCGCCTAGCGGCGTGCGGCGTGACCGGCCGAATCGACCCGAAAGCCGCCCGCTTTTCGGCCGACGCATTGGATCAGCGGGCCGTCTATGTTTAGCGAATTGAAACACGCTGTCCGGCACGCGGTCGATGCGATCCGGGGGCGTCCCGATGCCGGCTCGCAGGGCGGCTGGTCGAGCCGCGAGGAAGTGATCATGGGTACGTCGGTGCGGGTTGAGCTGTGGACCGAGGATCGCGCCGCCGGCGACGCTGCGATCGCGGCCGTGATGGGTCGGATGCATCACATCGATGAAACGATGAGCCCTTTCAAGCGCGAGTCGGAACTGACGCGGATCAATCGGGATGCGGCCGATCGGCCGGTGCCGATCAGCGGCCCGATGTACGACATCATCGCGCGCTCGATCGAGTTCTCGGAACTGTCGGAGGGCGCGTTCGACATCACGTTCGCCAGCGTGGGTCATCTGTACGACTACCGGCTGCGGATCCACCCGAGCGAGGACCAACTGGCGCGGGCGCGCGCGGCGATCGGCTACCGCAACCTGATTCTGGATCCGCAGGCGCGCACGATCCGCTTCGCGCGGCCGGGCGTGCGGATCGATCTGGGCGGATTCGCCAAAGGGCTGGCTGTGGACGACGGCGCGGCGATACTCAGAAGCCGTGGCATCCGCAACGCGATCGTCACGGCCGGCGGCGACAGCCACATCCTGGGCGATCGGCGCGGACGCCCATGGGCGATCGGGATTCGAGACCCGCGCAAGGCCGACCGGATGGTGGCGGTGCTGCCACTGGAAGACGTCGCGCTTTCGACCTCTGGCGACTATGAGCGCTACTTCGAGCAGGACGGCATTCGCTACCACCACGTGATCGATCCGGCCACGGGCAGGTCCGCCGGCGGCGTGCGCAGCGTGACCGTGGTCGCCCCGGACGGCCTGACCAGCGAGGCGCTGACGAAGAGCGTGTTCGTGATGGGCGTGGACAGGGGCATGCGCCTGGTCGAGTCGCTCGACGGGGTCGATGCGGTGGTGGTGGATGCGGGCGGCGCCTTGCACTACTCCTCGGGGCTGCTCGCCAGCGCCGGGCAGGTTCGGCAATAAGCAAGAAAGTGCGATTTCGGATGGAGCTCGATCAACAGATCGGTTCGGAGGCGGACATGAACATGCGGTCAAGAGCGACAGCGCGAGTGATCTTCTGGGTAACACTCGCATCGAGCATCGGGCTGGCGGCCTGCATGTCGGGTTCGAACACCGACTCGAGCACCGTCACGGTCGCCGGCGACGTTCCGATCGCCTACGCGATGCGGCTCAACACGGTGACGCTCAATCCGCTGACCGCCAACCCGTTCGCACCGGGCGGCGACCTGATCATCCGCGAAAAGTCCTCGCCCAGCGCACCCGAGCACAACATCACGGCGCAATTCACCCAGGGCAAGGGCGACGTGACGGATCCGTCCGTCTCGTTCGACGGCAAGAAGATCGTGTTCGCGATGAATTGCCCGGCGTCGAACACGTCGACGATCGCCAGTCAGCCCGCCTGCACCGGCCACTGGAACATCTGGGAATACGACATGAGCAGCGGCGGGTTGACCGGCGGCACGTTCCGCCGCATCACGAGCTCGTCCAATGACGACGTCGCGCCCAGCTACCTGCCGGCCGGCGCGGGCTTCGTGTTCGCCTCCAACCGCCAGACCAAGTCGTATCCGAACCAGGCGCTCGGTCACAGCTATTACGCGCTGGACGAGTACGAGCGCGAGCAGGTGTCCAATCTGCATACGATGGATCTGAACGGCGGCAATATCCAGCAGATCTCGTTCAACCAGAGCCATGACCGCAACCCGGTGGTGCGGCCCGATGGGGCCATCATGTACTCGCGCTGGGACCATGTCGGCGACCGCAATCGTTTCACCGTATTCACGACCAAGCCGGACGGTACCAACCTGTTCGTGCTGTACGGCGCGCACAACAGCGTCAACAGCTTCCTGCACCCGCGCGACATGGATCCGAACGGGCCCTACAAGGGGTTCATCGCGACCGACGCGATGCCGCTGGACCGGACGCAGGAAGGCGGCGCGCTGATGTTCATCGACGCGGCCAACTACTCGGAGCAGAACACCCCGGCCAACTCGACGATTCCGGCTCAGGGCGGGCAGACGCAACCGACCGCGCAGGCCTTGAATTTCGGCGGCGGCCTGTCGTTATTTGGGCGGATCACGACGCCGTTTCCGCTGCGGGACGGAACCAATCGCGTGCTGCTGGCGTACGCTCCGTGCGAGGTCACGCGCAGCGCAGTGGTCGTCGCGTGTGCGACCCTGAGCGCGGGCGAAGTCGCCCGCCTGAGCATGGAGAACCGCCTGATCGCGGACGTTCAGGCCGATCCGCTGCAGAACAACGTGCGGCCATCCTACGCGATCTACATGTTCGACTCGAAGGCGCAAACCTGGCTGATCGTGGCGGCGCCGCCGGCCGGCTTCCTCTATGACCACCCGGTACCCATCATGGCGACTGCGGAGCCGAGCGTGCAGCCGCCCACCAGCGTGGACGCGACCCTGGCTGCGCAAGGCCTGGGCGTGATCGAGGTTCGCAGCGTGTACGACACCGACGGCCTGGGGCGGATGAGCGACCCGGTGTTGAGCGCGGCCGACCTGAAGACCGGCTGCAGCACTGTGATCGCCAAAACGACACCTCTCGATCCGCTCGACACGCGCTCGCAGGTCGCGGACCTGGTGAAGATCAAGGACCCCGCCAATGCGGCTTACGGCTGCGCGCCGGCGCGGTTCATCCGCGCGGTGCGCGCGGTGGCGCCGCCCGCCGGCGCGACCGGCACGCGGGAGGCGATCGGCGACACCGAGTTCGAGATGCAGCAGCTGCTCGGGTACGCGGCGGTCGAGCCGGACGGCTCGTTCAAGCTGAACGTCCCGGCCGATACGCCGATCGGGCTGCAGGTGGTCGACGCGGAGGGCCGGGCTTTCCAGTCGCACACGAACTGGATCCAGGTGCGGCCAGGGGAACGGCGCACCTGCGACGGCTGCCACAGCCCGCGCCGCGGCGCCTCGCTCAACTCGGGCACGATCGTCAACGCGGTCCCTGCCGCGTGGCTGCCGGCGATGGCCAGTGCGCACCAATCCGGCGAGACGATGGCGTCGACGCGAACCCGGCTGGATCCGTCGGTATTGGCCCTGGGGGTCGACCTGATCTACAACGACGTGTGGGCCGACACCAGCCAGCCGGGCGTGACCGCGCGTGCGTCGGTCGCGATCCGCTACACGGGCAATGCAAGCAGCGCCGATGATCTGGCCACGCCCGTTCCGAGCAACGGCATCATCAATTATCCGGATCACATCCAGCCGTTGTGGACACGCAACCGCGGGACCAATACCTGCGCCACCTGCCACGCCGATCCGAAGGGCCTGGATCTGACCGCCACGACCGCGGGGACCGGGCGGCTGGTTTCGTACGAGTCGCTGATGGTCGGCACTCCGATGCTCGATGCCAGCGGCAAGCCGGTGACGCAGATACAGGACGGCGTGCTGGTGGTCCAGCGCAATCCGGCCCTGGTGATCCCGACGGGCGGTGAGGGCGATGCGGTCGGCATGGCGCGCAAGAGCCGGCTGACGGAGATCATGTGGGGCGAGAGCCTGATGAGCGACGCCGGATCGCAGGCCGCGCACCCGAGTCCGCCGGGGACGACCGCCAACCATGCCACAATGCTGAACGCGGCCGAGAAACGTCTGGTCGCCGAATGGATCGACCTGGGCGCGAAGTATTACAACGATCCGTTCAACGGGGCGAGCGGCGTGCGGACGATCAATTCGCTCGACAAGGCGCTGTTCGCTGCGCAGATCGAGCCGATTCTGATGAAGACCTGTGCGGCCAGCTGCCACCAGGGCGTGGGCAGCAACCAGTTGCCCCCGCCGGGCACGTCGTTCGTCGACAACAAGCTGGTGCTGACCGGGACGGCGGACGGGGATTTCAATGTGGTCCTGACGATGATCAGCGACATATCGTGCTCGACCGTCAATTCGGTTCCGTCCAAGAATCTGCTGCTGAACATGCCGTCGACGATTCCGCATCCGCCCGGCGCGACTGGACAGACGAGCGCAGTCTTGCCGGTCGGCAGCCCCGACTACAACACGATCGCGAGCTGGATAGCGGCCGGCTGCACGACTCCGTGACGACGAACGCCCGCCAGTTTCCAGGAGGACCGTTCGCCGCCGCAAGCTGCGCGATCATAGGGCTCGCCGCCTGCGGGGGCGGCACGGTCAGCGACCCGCCATTGACCGGCACGCAGCATCTGGCGTTCGCCTACTTCCAGCAGTGCGTGAACCCGATTTTTCAGAAACAGCTGCAGATCACCTTGAACGGCGTGACAACGACCAACACCTGCGCCGCCGGCGGATGCCACGACAACACATCCGGCACCGGCGGCGCATTCCGTATCATCGGGGCGGCGCAACCCGTGGACCTGGCCAATCCCGCCAACACGCCCGACGTGATCCGGGCCTTGGACATGTACAAGAATTTCATCTCGGCGCAGGGCGAGACCGTGATCGGCTCGCCTGCGCAAAGCCTTCTGGTCAGAAAGCCCCTGCTGCAAAATGTACTGCATGGCGGAGGACTGGTTTTCGCGAGCAACCTGGACCCGAACGTGAAGCTGATCGAGTACTGGATCGGCAACCCGGTGCCTCAAGGACAGGACGAATTCAGCACCACCACCTACTCGACGATGTTCACGCCGGCCTTCAATCCCAGCAGTCCGAATAGCAGCACTTGCAACAGTTTCTGACTGCAGTGGCAGCCGGCTTGATTTCCAAGGACAGGTTGCTGATGTGGGCCGTCGCGGCGCTGCCGTCGTTGTGGCTCGTTGCGGCCGCCGCGGGCGAAAAGGTGGAGGTGACCGACCCGTTCATCGAGCTGCATACGGGGCCGGGCCGGGGGTACCCGGTCTTCTACGTGGCCGGCCGCCATGAATGGGTCGAGATCGAGCTGCGCCACACGGACTGGTTTCTGGTGCGCACGGAGGGCGGCAAGGAAGGTTGGGTCAATCGCCAGCAGATCGAAGCGACGCTGACGCAGATCGGAACCAAGACCTCCTTTCGTAACGTCCTTCTGGACGACTATCTGCGGCGCCGCCTCGAATTCGGTGCCGCCTGGGGACACTTCAAGTCAGAACCGATGCTCAAGGTATGGATGGGCTACAAGTTCGCCGATACGCTGGCCCTCGAGGCGACCGGCGGACAGGTGCAGGGCGTGTTCTCCGGCACCGACCTGTGGCACGTGAATCTGCTGGCCGAGCCCTGGCCGGACTGGCGGCTGGCGCCGTATTTCGGCGTCGGGGTCGGCAGGCTGGTCAACTTTCCCAACGCGAGCCTGGTTGGCGTGACCACGTCGAACGCGCGGCTGGCGGACGCGACGGTCGGCCTGCGCTACCACCTGGGCGACCGATTCATCGCGAGGCTGGATTACACGCAGTACCTGGCGTACATCGCGGACAACCGCACCGATCAGTACCGCGCAGTTACGATCGGGCTTGCCTTTTTCTTCTGAAAGCTTGCGAGCGACCCATGCACAACCCTGCACCATGGAAAGTACTGCTGGCGGCCTCGCTCAGCATCGGACCGATGCTGGCCGGCGCGGCCGAACAGCAAGCGACCGACGAGCCGCAGAGGCAGCAAGGGGCTGACCAGCAGGTGATCGAGCCGCAGTTGGATCGGCGCCCAGTGAAGGTGCTTCACATTCCGTCGAACGATTTCGAATTCGGACTGTTCACGGGCGCCTTCAACACCGAGTATTTCGGCACCGACGTGATCGGAGGGGTGCGCCTGGGCTACCACATCACCGAGGACTTCTTTGCCGAGGCGGTCTATGGCAACACGCGCTCGACCGATGAAGTACTCCGCCAGATTCTTCCGGGCGGCGTCTTCCGCAATCAGAAGGAGAGGCTGACCTACTACGAATTGTCCGGCGGCGTCAACGTGCTTCCGGGCGAGGTGTACTTCTGGAGCACCACGGCCAGGCCGTCGGCGCTGTACCTGATCGTCGGACTTGGCAGCACGAAATTTCTCGACCAGCGTCATTTCACTGCGAGCGCGGGATTCGGCGTCCGGGTCTGGCTGGCCAACTGGGCGGCGCTGCAGGTGGACATGCGCGATCACATTTTTTCGCTTGACGTGTTGGGACAACAAAGGGCTACACAAAACCTGGAGTTCAGCGGCGGGGTCACGTTCTTTTTCTGATGGGAGATTCCGAGATGAACTTACGGGACCATGCAATCCGGCCGCGGACCGCGGTGATCGTCGCGGGCTGGCTGAGCGCGATCGCAAGCGCTGCCGCCGCTGCGGCGGTAATGACGAGCGGCCTGGCGCCGGATTTCACGCTGCACAGCGTGGCCGGCTCCAACTTGCGGCTGAGGGAGCAGCGCGGCCAGGTCGTGATGCTGAACTTCTGGGCCAGCTGGTGCGGCCCCTGCCGGCAGGAAATGCCGCACCTGGACCGCCTGTACGAGAAATACCGCGCCTCGGGGTTCCAGCTGCTCGGGGTCAACGTCGACGACGATATCGGCAACGCCTCCGGCCTGTCGACCAAGCTCGGATTGCACTTTCCGGTTCTGCTGGATACCGAGAAAAAGGTCAGCCACCTGTATGACCTGAGCACGATGCCCTCCACCGTGCTGATCGATCGTGACGGGCGCGTGCGCTACATCCACCGCGGCTACAAGGACGGCTACGAGCAAACGTACGAAGAGCAAATACGGGAGTTGCTCCGAGAATGAAAGCGGATCGTATTGTCGCGGGCGGCCTGATCGGTGCCGTGCTGCTGCTGGCGGGCTGCTCGATCGAACCGTGGGTGAAGCCGTACGAACGCGAGCGGCTGGCCGATCCGATCATGAAGTTCTCGCGCGATCCGCTCGCCGACAAGCACAGCGAGCATGTGTTCGACGTGCGGGAGGCGTCTCACGGCGCAACGGGCGTTCAGGGGGGCGGCTGTGGCTGTAACTAGAGGCCGCCTAACTAGAGGCCGTCGCGGCAGTCCTGCGTTTGGCCGATCCGCCTGCGCTCGGTTGCGTGGCATCGTTTCCTGGTGCATCCGCACCCTGGCGGGCGCGCGCGCTCAGTCGGCCGAAGGCGCGCGTCTGGCCGGGCTGCTGGGCGGCGTGCTGGCCGCCGCCGGCGCGGACGCGGCGGAATTGCCGGAAGACCGGGCCGACACGATGTTCCACTTGTATGACGGTGGCGGGGTCACGGCGCTCGGGCCGGCCGTGCTGATCCGCAAGAGCCTGTTCGACCGCTTCTCGCTGTCTGGATCCTATTACGTCGACATGGTCAGCAATGCGTCGATCGACGTCGTCACCACGGCGAGCCCCTATCATGAGACTCGCAAGGAAGCCGGGCTTGGCCTGGACTACGTCTATCACGACTCGTCGATCTCCTTGTCGGGAACCCACAGCAAGGAGCCGGATTATTCGGCCGACAGCGCGAGCCTGGATGTGTCGCAGGATGTGTTTGGTGGGATGACGACTGTCAGCGTCGGTTACACGCGTGGGTGGGACACCGTGGGCAAGTACGGCTCCTCGCTGGCGGCACCGGCCAATCACTGGCAGTACCGGCTGGGCGTCACGCAGGTGCTGACGCGGCGCTGGCTGATGAGCCTGAACCTGGAATCGGTGTCCGATGACGGCTATCTGCAGAGTCCGTACCGGGTCGCGCGCGTGTTCGGGGCGGCAGTGCCGGAGCGGGATCCGAGCACGCGAACCGGTCGCGCTGCGCTGCTGCGCGTTGCCGGAGATATCGGGTCGCGCGGCGCCGTACGGGTGCAGTACCGCTATTTCTGGGATACCTGGGGTATCGGGGCGCATACGGCGGAGTTGGGCTACAGCCGGCATTGGGGAGACCGGTGGCTCGTCGACGGATACGTGCGCTATTACCGGCAGGACCACGCGCTGTTCTACAGCGACAACTTCACGAGGCAAATGACCTACATGTCGCGCAACCGCCAGCTCAGCACGTTCTGGGATGCCGGGCCGGGTCTGAAGGCCTCGTATTCGGCCGGGCGGATCGCGTCGCGTTTCGACATCAAGGTCACGACCGCCTACCAATGGATGCGTTTTCAGTACCGCGATTTCAGCGACATCCGGACCGGTAAGCCGTACTCGTTCGACGCCAACGTGGCGGAGATTTTCGTCTCGGCCACGTACTGAGGAAGAAAGGTTCGCACAGGATGAACGCAGCGCTTCGAATGCTTGCGGCCCGGCGCAGCAGCGCGCCGGGCCGTTGGTCGCCGCCCGCCTGGTTCCGGGTCGCCGCGGTCTTGGTCAGCATCGCGGCGGCGCCGGCGGCGTTCGGCGCGGACGATGCGGCTGCGCCGCCGCCGAGCGAGTTCAGCAATCTTGACAGTCGGATCCAGGACACCAAGAGCGAAGTGATCGAGCTGAACCGGGACCTGATGGTGCTCGAGGAGGAATTACTGTTTCCGGCCAGCACGCAGGTTGCGGTGTTCGTTTCGATGGACGTGGGAAAGCTGTTCGAGCTGGATTCGGTGCAGGTCAAGCTCGACGACAAACAGGTCGCCGCCTACCTGTACACGCCGTCCGAGGTGCAGGCGCTGCACCGTGGTGGCGTGCAGCGGGTTTACCTGGGCAACCTGAAGGCCGGCAGCCACGAGCTGGTGGCGTTTTTCACGGGCGGTGGCCCGCATCGACGCGACTACAAGCGCGGCACGACGGCGAAGTTCGACAAGGGGACAGACCCGAAATACATCGAATTGCGGATCAAGGATTCGACGGGCAAGCTGCAACCGGAGTTCGACGTCAAGATTTGGCCAGGCCCCTCACCCTGAGGGGATCGGGCCACGTAGAGAAGATGATGTGGGACCTTCTTCCCCGATCCGTCTGCCTCGCGGCAGAGGGCGGGCTACGGCCTCTGTGTCGGCTGGCACTGGCGGCGGCCTTCGTGGTCTGCCTGCCAGCGACGGCCGCGCCGCCGCGCCATGTGGTCAAGGATCCGTACTACGGCGACAGCCTCTTTTACTTCTTCCAGCAGCGGTACTTTACGTCGATTACCGATCTGATGACCTCGCAGCACTTCGGCCGGCTGCCGCATCACGCGGAGGAGGCCGAGCTTCTGCGCGGAGGGCTGTATCTGTCGTATGGGATGCACCGCGAGGCCGGGGAGATCTTCGCGCGGCTGATCGAGAAAAGCGCGACGCCGCAGGTGCGCGATCGTGCCTGGTACTACCTGGCAAAGATCCGCTACCAGCGCGATCTGCCGGGTCAGGCCGAAGAGGCACTGGGACATGTGGGCGGCAACCTGCCGCCGGAGCTCGAAGAAGACCGGGCGCTGCTGCAGGCCAACTTGCTGATGGCGCGCGGCGCCTACGCGGAGGCCGCGAAAGCTCTGCAGGGCCTGGCGGGCAACCCCAGGGCCGCCACCTACGTGCGCTACAACCTGGGGGTCGCGTTGATCAAGAGCGGCGACGCCCAGAAGGGCACTGCGCTGCTGGATCAGATTGGCCAGGCGCCGGCCGAGGGCGAGGAGATGCTGAGCCTGCGCGACAAGGCGAACGTCGCGCTCGGGTTGACCGCGCTGCAGAACAATAGTCCGGAGCGCGCCAGGACGTACCTGGAGCGGGTGCGGCTTTCGGGCATGCTGGCGAACAAGGCGCTGCTCGGCTTCGGTTGGGCGGCGGCGGCCCTGAAGCAGCCGAAGGACGCGCTGGTGCCATGGACCGAGCTGGCCAAGCGAGGTACCTCGGATGCGGCGGTGCTCGAAGCCAAGCTCGCGGTGCCCTACGCGATGGGCGAGCTCGGGGCCTACGCGCAGTCGCTGGAGCTGTACAACGACGCGATTGGCGTCTTCGAGCGCGAACGAGTCAGTCTGGACGAATCGATCGGTGCAATCCGCTCCGGCAAGCTGCTCGACGGCCTGCTGGAGCGCAATCCGGGCGAGGAAGAGATGGGCTGGTTCTTGGACATCGACCGTCTGCCGCCTTTGCCTCACGCGGAACATCTGGCGCCGGTGCTGGCGCGGCACGACTTCCAGGAGGCGTTCAAGAACTACCGTGACCTGCTGTTGCTGTCGAAGAACCTGCAGCAGTGGGAGGAAAAGCTGGGCATGTACGGGGACATGCTGACCACTCGACGCCAGGCCTTTGCCGAGCGCGTGCCGCAAGTGCGCGGGCGGGCGAGCGCCGCCGGGCTGGACGCGCTCGAGCGACGCCGCGACGACCTGACGCGCGAGCTGACCTGGGCCGAAGCACACTCGAACGTGTATGCGTTCACCGACCCCGAGGAGCAGAAGCTGGCGCAGCGCCTGGAGCGCGCCCACGCGCTGCTGGATCTTTTGGGCGATGCCCCCCAGCTGCAGACCGAGCGCGAGCGTTACCGGCGCGCAGCGGGCGCGCTGACCTGGCGGTTGACGCAGGAGTATCCGGAGCGTCTGTGGGAGGCCAAGAAGCGGATCCGGGAGCTGGACGTCGAGTTGGGCGAGGCCCGCGAGCGCGATACGGCGCTGGCGCAGGCACAGCGCGAAGAGCCGGCCCATTTCGAGCAGTTCGCAGCCCGCATCGCCCAACTGGATTGGCGCATTCGCTCGCTGCGACCGCAGGTCGCCGAACTGATGCGCGACCAGCAGCATTACATCCAGGAGCTGGCGGTAGCCGAACTCGAGCACCAGAAGGAGCAGCTGGCGACCTTTGCCACGCAGGCGCGCTTTGCGGTCGCGCGGATCTACGATCGCGCCAACGTCGGCAAGGCCCCCGACGTTCAGCCAGGCGAACCAGCACACGGGCCATGAACCTTCGCGCACATCTGCCGGCAACGGTATGGAGCATGCGGCGGGCGAGCCTGGCCTGGCTGTGCGCGGCTGCGCTGTGCGCCTGCGCGGGCCCGCAAAAGCCCGCCGCCGAGCCGCCGCCGACGCTGCACAGCCTGGCAAGCCGCAAGGTCGACGTCGTTCCGGACCAGAAAGTCGCCGGCAGCCAGGAGCGCACGATCGCGGCGTACGAGGAATTCCTGAAGTCGTCGCCGAAAGATCCTCAGCGACCCGAGGCGATGCGCCGCCTCGGCGATCTGGAGATGGATCTGGCCGATGTGCGGGCCGCCGGCCCTCAATCGAACACCGGCGCGCCCGACTATCACGCCGCCGTGAAGCTGTACCAGGAGTACCTGAAGAACTTTCCCAAGGATGCGGGCAATGACCGCGTGCTGTACCAGATGGCGCGCGCCTACGAGCAGGGCGGCGATCTGGAGACGGCGCTGAAGACGCTGGACCGGTTGGTCATGGAGTACCCGAGGACCCGCTATCGCGACGAGGCGCAGTTCCGGCGCGGCGAGATGCTGTTTGCGATGCGCGACTATGCGGGGGCCGAGGTGGCCTACGAGACGGTGCTTCACGGCGACCGCAACTCGCCTTACTACGAACGCTCGCTGTACATGCAAGGCTGGTCGATCTACAAGCAGGGCCGGCTGGACGAGGCGCTGAACTCGTTTTTCGGCGTGCTCGACCTGACGCTGGCCGGTCGCGGCGACGAAGTGAACCTGGAGGCGATCCCGGGGCTGAGCCGCGGCGATCGCGAGCTGCTGGAAGACACCTTCCGAGTGACCAGCCTGAGCCTGGAGAATCTGCAGGGCGCCGACTCGATCGCCAGCTACATGTCGATGCCGGTACGCCACGAGTACGAGTTCCGCGTCTACCAGCAGCTCGGCGAGCTGTATATGAAGCAGCAGCGCTACAAGGACGCGGCGGACACGTTCAACGCGTTCGCGCATCGCTACCCGCTGCATGCGCAGGCGCCGCTCTTGCAGGCCCACGTGATCGAGATCTACCAAAAGACGGGCTTTGCCACGCTGGCCCTCGCGGCCAAGAAGGATTACATCGCGCAATACGGCGCCCGCAGCGCCTTCCGGAAGGCCAACCCGGCCGCATGGGAGCAGCGCGTGCAGCCCATCGTCAAGACGGGGCTGGCCGAGCTGGCGCAGCAGTATCACGCGAGCGCGCAGAAGAGCAAGAAGAGCGAGGACTACCAGGAAGCGGCGCGCTGGTACCGCGACTATCTGGATTCGTTCCCGTCCGACCCGCAGGCGGCGCAGACCGATTTCCTGCTGGCCGAGCTGCTCTTCGAAGACAAACACTTCGCCGAGGCCGCTCCCGAATACGAGAAGGCCGCTTACGAGTATCCGCGCCATGCAAAAAGCGCCGACGCTGGTTACGCTGCCCTGCTGGCGTACACGGAGCTGCAAAAACGCGCCGCAGCGGGCAGCGGGCTGAAGACCTTGCAGTTGGCAGGTATCGACAGCGCGTTGCGATTTGCGCGCACCTTCCCGGACGATCCGCGCACCGGCGCGGTGCTGGCCAACGCGGCCGACAAGCTGTACGCCCTGCACGATCTGGATCGGGCGCAGGCGGTGGCGCAGCAGGTGGTGGAACTGAAGCCGCCCGCGGGTGCGCCACAGCGGCGCGTCGCCTGGACCGTGATCGCGCACACCGCATTCGAGCGGGGCGAGTTTGCGCATGCCGAGCACGGTTACAGCGAAGTCCTGGCGCTGGCTGCGGACAATGACCCGGCCCGCAAGGAGCTCACTGAGCGCGTGGCGGCCTCGATCTACAAGCAAGCCGAGCAGGCGCGCGACAAAGGAGATCTGCGAGCGGCGGTCACGCATTTCGAGCGGGTGGCTACCGCTGCGCCGCAATCGACGGTGCGGGCCAGTGCCGAGTACGACGCGGCCGCCGCGCTGATCGGCCTGAAGGACTGGGATGCGGCGGGCCGGGCGCTGGAGAGCTTCCGCCAGCACTACCCGAGCCATCCGCTGCAGGAGGAGGTCGGCGGCAAGCTCGCGGTGGTGTACATGGAGCAGGGCAAATGGGCCCTGGCCGCCGCCGAGTTCGAGCGGATCGCAGCTGCGAAGAAGGATCCGAAGCTGGCGCGCGAGGCACTCTGGCAGGCCGCTGAGCTGTACGAAAAGGCCGGGGCGCGCGAACCGGCCGCCGGCGCTTACGAGCGCTACGTGAAGCAGAACCCCGAGCCGCTCGAAGCGGCGGAGGAGGCGCGCTACCGGCTGTCCCGGATCGCGAAGCAGGACGGAAACGGTGCCCGGGAGCTTGCCTGGATGAAGGACATTCTGCAGGCCGACCAGGGCGGCGGGGCTGGCCGTACCGACCACACCCGCTATCTGGGCGCCGTGGCGGCGCTGGCGCTGGCGACGCCGGTGTACGAGACGTATCGCCAGGTCGCGCTGGTGGAGCCGCTGAAGGCGCAGCTGAAGCTGAAGAAGGCAAAGATGGAAGAGGCGCTGAAGGCCTACGGGGTGGCAGCCGACTATGGAGTGGCCGACGTCGCGACCCAGTCGACGTATCGGATCGCCGAGCTGTATCACGATTTCGGCCGTGCCCTGCTTTCCTCGCAGCGTCCCAAAGGTCTTTCGAAGGACGAGCTCGAACAGTACGACGTGTTGCTGGAGGAACAGGCCTATCCGTTCGAGGAAAAGGCGATCGAACTGCATGAGCTGAACGCGCGCCGAAGCGCCGACGGCATCTACGACGACTGGGTCAGGAAGAGCTACGTGGCGCTGGGCGAACTGCGGCCGGTGCGCTACGCGAAAACGGAACGCAGCGAGGTCGCGATCGATGCGATACGCTGACCTGGTCCGGCGCTGCTGCGTGTTGGGGGCGCTCTCTGCGGTGCTTGCCGGTTGCGCGGGGGTGGCACCGCCGAGGCCCGCGCAAGCCCCGCAGCCGGCCGCACCGCCGCCCGCGCCGTCGTCTCCGGGTGCGGCGGCCAGAGCCAAGGAAACGCCCTCCGATATCAGCCCGGCCGTGCAGCGGGAATACGAGGGTGCGCTGGACGCGCTGAACGCAGGCCATACCGAGGAGGCCGCCCGGGTCTTCCGGGCGTTGACCCTGACCAACTCCAACCTGGGCGGCCCTCACGCGAACCTGGGCATGATCTACCGGCAGGCAGGAAAGCAGGCCGAGGCGGTGTCCGAGCTCGAACAGGCGGTGCGCTTGAATCCGCAGCAGCCGGTTTTTCTGAACCAGCTGGGCATCACCTATCGGCAGCAAGGGCAGTTCGAGAAGGCGCGCGAGGCCTACGAAAAGGCCATCGCGCTCGATCCCAGTTACCCGGCGCCCTATCTGAATTTAGGGATACTTTTCGACCTGTATTTCTGGAACAGCAAGCACGCGCTCGAGTTCTACGATCGGTACCTTGCGCTGACTCCGGGGGGCGATGATAAGGTGGTCAAATGGGTCGCTGACATCAAGAATCGCAGCCAGCAGGGCGGCAAGTTGAGCCGCCGGGAGCAGCCATGAACCAGCGAAAATCGTATGTGCTTGCGGCGATCGCCACGGCGGCGCTGCTGAATGCGGCGGCGAGCCGTGCCGACGACCGGGCCACGATCGATCGCACCCAGATCATCGGCAACCGCGAGCTGCCGAAGGTGCTTTACATCGTGCCCTGGAAGAAGCCGGTTGCCGGCGACCTTTCGGGGCCGCCAGCCGAAAGCGTGCTCGATGAGGCGCTGGCGCCGGTCGATCGGGACGTGTTCCGGCGGCAGGTGCGCTATAGCACGCTGACGAAGCCGGATACGGCAATCCAACCGGCGGGCGCCGCGGACGTGGTCAGCCCGGTGCCTAGCAAGTGAGTCGAAAGTCCTTTCCACGGTAAAGCCAGCAAGTCTTGCAATCGGAGATCAGGCAATGAATACGTTCGATACGATCGTCAAGTTTTTTCAGGACTGCGGCTGGTTCATATACCCCAGCCTGTTGATCATGGCCTCGGGCTTGTCGATCGCGATCGAACGATTCATCGTTCTGATGCGCGCCCGGGCCGAAAACCGCAAGGTGTGGGATCGCATCCTGCCGATGCTGCAGGGTGGCAAGTTCCAGCAGGTGCTCGGCTACACCACCAAGTCCGATACGGCGATCGGCAAGATCGTCAGCAACGGCCTGAACCGCCTGCAGACCGCGCGGCGCCGCGAGGACATCGACGCGGCGATGGAAGAAGGCATGATGGAAATCGTGCCGCGCCTGGAAAAGCGCACCCACTACATCGCGACCTTCGCCAACGTGATCACGCTGGTGGGCCTGCTGGGCACGATCTCCGGTCTGATCCGGGCGTTCACGGCGGTGGCGCAGGTCAATCCGGCGGAAAAGGCCGAGATGCTGTCGGCCAGCATCTCGATCGCGATGAACAACACCGCGTTCGCACTGGCAGTGGCGATCCCGTTCCTGCTGATCCATTCGTTCCTGATGGCGCGCGCCGGTGAGATCGTCGACAGCCTGGAGGCGGCCAAGATCAGCTTCCTGAACATGGTCCAGAGCCACTCGCAAGAGGTCCGGGGAGCGCACTAGCCATGCGAGTCCGACGCCTGCACAAACGACCGGCGGCGCTCGAGGTCACCGCGTTCATCAACCTGATCGTGGTGCTGGTGCCGTTCCTGCTGTCGACCGCGGTGTTCTCGCGGCTGGCCGTGCTCGATCTGACACTGCCGGCCCAGTCCTCCGGCGTCGAAAAGCTGAAGGGCGACGACCTGAAGCTGGAAGTCGTGATCCGGCCCGACGGGCTCAACGTCGGAGACCGGATCGGGGGCCAGATCATGTGGATCGCCAACACCACGTCCGGATACGACTACCACACGCTCTCGCAGCTGATGCTGGAGCTGAAGGCGCGCTTTCCTGACAAGACCGAGGCGTCGGTACTGGCCGAGCCCGGCACGCCGTACGACGTGCTGGTGGGGGTGATGGATGCGGTGCGCGAGGGCCACCTGGCGCAGGGGGCGAACGTCGTCAAGGGAGACCTTTTCCCGGACATCTCGATCGGCGACGCGCCGATCCGCACTGCGGAGGCTCGATCATGAATCTGACTCCGCTGCAGAAACGAGCCGAGCGGAAAACCCGCAATGTGTCGCAGTTGGACATGAACCTGGTCTCGTTGATCGACATCTTCACGATCCTGATCTTCTTTCTGCTGTCGAACTCGACCGATGTGGAAACGCTGCCGAGCAACAAGGCGGTGAAGCTGCCGGAATCGACTGCCGAAAAGAAGCCGCGCGATACCGTGGTGGTGGTCGTGACCCCGAACGACATCCTGGTGCAGGGGCGCAAGGTCGCCCAGGTGGCCGACGTGATGAATCTTGAAGGCGACTTGATCGAGCCGCTGAAATCCGCGCTGGACCTGGCCAACCGGCAGGTAGTCCGCCGCGAGCACGAGACGCAGACTAAGGCGATCACGATCATGGGCGACAAGCAGATCCCGTACCGGCTGCTGCGCAAGGTGATGGTCACGTGTGCGCGCGCCAACTTCAGCGAAGTGTCGTTCGCTGTGCTCAGAAAGACCGAAGCGTAATGACGGCCGCACTGACCGCACCCCGCGCCCCGGTTCTTCCGTGGACTGGATCGTCCGCGGAGGAGAAGCGTTTTCGCCGGATCCTGGGGCAGGTGATGCTGCTGAGCCTGCTGCTGGGGGTGGCGATCCGCCTGATACCGGTGCCGAAGGTCGACCGCGAACAACCCGAGGAGCTGTCGCCCCGGCTGGCCAAGCTGCTGCTGGAGCACGAGCCGCTGCCTCCTCCGCCCGTCGTCAAGCCTCAGCCGCTGCCGGAGCCGCCGAACAAGTCGGTTTTGCCCAAGCGGGTCACTCCGAAGCCGGAGCGCGAGAAGATTCCGGTACCCGAAGCGCGTCAGCCGATACCCGAGAAGCCGCCCGGCGAAGTGCTCGAGGCGGCGCGCAAGAAGGCGGCCGGTGTCGGGCTGCTCGCGATGAAAGAGGAGTTGCAGGAATTGCATGGGGCGCCGTTGGCGGTGCAGCTCAAAAGCGGCATCAAGCAGGGCCCCGGCGTCGGTACCGGTGTCGGTCCGGGCGTCGGGTCGGGCAACGGGCCGGGCATCCCGACCCGCTCGCTGATTACGTCCAACGCCACCGGCGGCAGCGGAGGCATCAACACGGCCGGCTTCAGCCGCGACACGGGCGGCGGGGGGCTCGCCGGCCGCGCGACGACGCTGGTCGCGGGTGTGGCCGGCGGCGGAGGGGGAGGCGGCCCAGGCGGAGGCGCCGGCGGCACCCTGCAGCGCGGGGGGGACGGCAAGGCCTCGCGCTCGATCGAAGAGATCAAGCTCGTCTTCGAGCGCAACAAGGGCGCCATCTACGCGATCTACAACCGCGCGCTGCGTGAGGAGCCGACCCTGCAGGGCAAGGTCGTGGTTGAGCTGAAGATAGCGCCATCCGGGCAGGTGCTGGACTGCAAGATCGTGTCCAGCGAGCTGAAAGATACCGATCTCGAGCGCAAGCTGCTGGCCCGGATCAAGCAGTTCGATTTCGGCGCCAAGGATGTGGCGCAGATGGTGGTAACCTGGCCCGTGGACTTTCTGCCGTCATGAAGCTGCGAACGATCTGCGGCGCAGGGCCGCTCGTGTTACTGCTGGCGCTGCTGGCGGGCGCGTCGTTCGCGCAGGAGTCCAAGCCTGGGGCGCCCGACCCGAAAGCGGCCGACAGCGTCGTACCCTACTGCATCGAACCGATGGAGTCGATGCCGCCGAAGATCCTGGCGCTGATCGAGCCGCAGTTTCTGTGCGCCGCCGGTACCCACCTGAAGCGCGACAGCCGTGTGGCCCGTGTCGTGCCGACGGGCGAGGAATCGTCCGGGCGCCCGTTCGTTCTTCGGTTCGGGCCGCCCGAGACTGCTAACGCCTGGTACGTGCGCGGATTCACGACCGAGCACTAGTTCAGCGTGATCGAACCGGGTCGATCGGCCGCTCGGTGCGAGGCGATATAACGGTCGGCGGCCTGGACCAGCGCCGCCTTCTCGTCGAGCTTGAATCGCGCGGTCTCCATCCCGCGTGCCACGTTGGGTGACATCTCCTCGGGCACGTGGGCCTTCATCCAGGCCTCGAGCTGGTCCAGCGGCACGGACTTCCAGAACGTCTCGGGGCAGTGCCGAGCCAGGATCATGGGTCCGAGGTTCGCATACGGAGCCATCACCGCATCGACGTTCCCGGTGAACGTTGTCCAGGCCAGTTGCGGCTGATCGCCGGCGAGCTCCAGCACCAGGTCCAGGCGTGCAGTGGCGGCCTGCCGCGGGATTTCGTCCGACAGCGCGATCCTGGCGGCTGCCGCAGCGAGTTGCGGATCGCGCACGCGCATCAGCGCCGCGTAGTAGCGCCGCAATTCGGTCTCGTTTCTGGCCGATTTGGCGACGCTGTGCAACTGCTCGAACGCGCCGGCGTCGGCGTAGCGGGCCACGATCGACAGCACGCTCTCCTGGTCATCGGCGCCGATTGCGGCGCGGTCCGCCACGAATGCGGCGAAGCGCTTGCGCGCCTCGGCGATCGTCTGCGCATCGCCCCAATCGCCGAGGTCTTTCAGCACGGTACGCCGCAGGTTCTGAATGCCCGGCGTTTCGGCGGGTTTCGACGTCCAGCCGAGCAGGTCGGCCACGGGCTTGACGATCGAGCGGGCATAGGCGGCAAATGCATCGTGGCCGGGCGTGCCGCGCTCGTCGTACTCGATCGTGCCCAGCGCCATGGTGATCTGGGTCCACGCACGTTCCTCCAGGCGGTCGCCCATTGACGAGGCCAGCGCAAGGTACGTCGGAAGGTCCTGTGCACCCGCCTCGACCAGCGCCCATTGATCGTCCAGCAACGCAATCCGATCGCTCCTGGGAAGCGTGGCGAAATACTTCGTGTTCGTTTGCAGCGTGGCGTCGTCGTAGATGGCGCGATAAAAACCGATCGCCCCGGCATTGACGCTCAACGGCTCGTCACACCTGCCCGCCGGAGCCGTTTGGCCGTCCTTCGTCAGCAGCACGGCCTGGGGCGCGGCCTCGGCGCCGGACCGGATCTGCAGCGGTACATTCCAGTGCGAGGGGTTCGGATCCGCTCCGCGCAACAGGAAGCGCTTCTGCGACAGCGTGATGGTGCGCTGGCCTGCGGCATCACAGCTTGCGGTGACCGACACGAGCGGGAAACCCGCCTGTGCCGCCCAGCTCGATGCGATGTCGCCGACCTTGCGGCCACTGGCCGCGCTCAGAGAAGCCCACAGGTCCGCGGTGGTCGCGTTCGAGTACGCGTGTGCCTTCATGTAACCGCGAATGCCGTCGCGAAAGACCTCCGGACCCAGGTAGGCTTCCAGCATCCGCAGCACCGCCTGTCCCTTGTCGTAAGTGATCTGCGGATCGAACGAACTGTCCGCCTCCAGCTCGTTGGTGACGTGCTGCTGGATCGAGTGCGATGTCGCTCGCGCATCGGCGCTCATCGCGCTTTCCTTCGTTGCGTCTTCGCGTTCCCACCAGTTCCAACCGGAATTGCGCAGATCGGTCTCCTTCGCGGCCATCCACGACGCGAAGCTCTCGTTGAGCCAGATGTCGTCCCACCAACCCATCGTCACCAGGTCGCCATTCCACTGGTGAGCCATCTCGTGCGCCTGGACGCTGAAGACCTCCTGGCGGTTGGCGACCGTGCTGGAAGCGGTGACCAGCAGCAGCTGGTCGTTATAGGTGATGGCCCCCCAGTTTTCCATCGCACCGACGAAGCCGCCGGGCACCGCGACGGAGTCGAGCTTGGGCAGTGGAAACGCGGTGCCGAAGTAATCGTTGTAATCGGCCAGGATCTGCTGGGCGTTGGCCAGTGCGACGGCGCCGTCCTTTTCCTGGCCGCGAACGGCCCACACCCCGAATCGGGTGCCTCCGTGATCGGCCGTGATCTGGGCCAGATCGCCGGCCGAGAATTCCAGCAGATAAGTCGGCATCTTCGGCGTGCGCTGGAAGCGGGTCGTTGCCAGCTTGCCATGCACGACGCGGCTGGCGACCGGCATGTTGGATACGGTGGCCCAGTCCGCCGCAACGGTGGCGCTCAACTGAAACGCGGCACGAAAGGCCGGCTCGTCCCAGCACGGAAACATGCGTCGCGCGTCGACCGCCTCGAACTGGGTCGAAAGCAGCAGCCCCTTGTTGCCGTCCGGTTTCACGTACGGTTGGGCGAACAGTCCCTGAGGTCCCGTTTCTATCTTGCCTTTGTAGGAGAACGTCAGCGTATGGCGTCCGGCCGCCGCCGGCTTTGCCAGTGTCAGCGTCGTCAGTTGCTGCTTGTCGTCCGACACCGTGCTCTTGACCGGCTGGCCATCGAGCTGCACATGATTCAGGGTCTGATGCAGGGAATTGAACACGATCGTCGCGCTGGCCTGCCTGAAATCGAGCACAACCGATTCGGTGCCACTCAGCGTGAGCCGCGCTGCATCAGGAACGATCGAAATCGTGTAATCGATCGGCACCACGTTTTTAGGCAAGCGCCCATAGGCCGAGTCGAACGAAAAGGGCGCCTGCGCCGAGGCCGGTCCGGCCGGGGCCGCAGCCAACGCAAGACCTGCCAGCGCGACCCAACGAACGCCCAATCCCGTGCGCATCGATGCCTCTCCTTCATCAGGGCGCACGCTGACGGGATTCATTGCCCCGACCTGCGCGCGGCGATCCATTCGTCGATGCGGGCCTCCAGCACGTCCAGCGGCAGCGCGCCATCGTCGATCAGCGCGTTGTGGAAGCGCCGCAGGTCGAAGCGATCGCCCAGCGCCGCCTTGGCCTTGGCGCGAAGCGCCTTGATTCTGAGCTCTCCGATCTTGTATCCGAGCGCCTGCGCCGGCATCACCAGGTAGCGGTCGACTTCGGCCGTCGCGAAGTCCTCGTTCAGTGCGGCATTGTCGGTCATGTATGCGGTCGCGCGCTCGCGGGTCCATCCGAACGCGTGCAGCCCCGTGTCCACGACCAACCGGCAGGCCCGCATCATCTCGGCCGAGAGCTGGCCGAACTTCGAATACGGATCGGTGTAGAAACCCATTTCATCGCCCAAGCTCTCGGAGTACAGCGCCCAGCCTTCGATGTACGCGATGAAGAACGAAAACCGGCGGAAATCGGGCAGACTCGTCAGCTCCTGCGCACGCGCGATCTGCAGGTGATGTCCCGGCACGCCCTCGTGCAGCAGCAGGTCTTCCATGTTGTACCTGGGCCGGGTGCGCAGATGATTGACATTGGCCTCGAAGTACCCGGCCCGTGAGCCGTCGGCGCTTCCCATCACGTAGTGCTCGGCATTGTCGCCTTCGTAATCGGGCATCGCGCGTATGCCGTACGGAAGCCGGGGCAGCTCGGCAAACAGCTTCGGCAGCTCCGCGTCGGCCCGCTTCGCGATGTCGCGATACCCGGCCAGCATGTCCTCCCGCTTGTCGTAGTAGAACTGCGGCGAATCGTGCAGGAAGCGCACGAATTCGGCCCGCGTTCCCTTGAATCCGGCGCGCGCGATCACCGCTTCCATCTCGGAGCGGATCCGCGCGACCTCGCGCAGGCCGACGTCGTGAATTTCGCGCGCGGTGAGCGACGTGGTCGTGCTTGCCGTAATCAACGCCTGGTAGTAGTCCGCACCGCCCGGCAGCTCCGTGACCCCAAGGCCGCTGCGCCGGGAGGCCGACGGAAGGTAGGTCGACTCGTAAGCCTGTTTGAACTGCCGAAACGCAGGGACGATCTGCTCCGAGAGCATCTTGCGCCCCGCATCCGTCAGGCGCTGCCGGTCGGGCTCGGCGATATCGGCCGGGAACTGCGAGAACGGCAGGAAAAGCGGCGACCTGGCCGGCTCGCTCACGATCTGCGCCTCGAGCTGGGCGGGTACGCGCTGGATCGCGACCGCCGGAGGAACCCATCCGGCGTCGACTGCCGAGCGCATCTGGAACTGGTACTGACTCAGCAGCTGCGGGACCGCGGCGAGCCGCTTCAGATAGGCCTCGTAATCCGCGACCGTTCGAAACGGCGCGGATTTGGCAAGCAAGGGCAGCGTGAACTGCGGTCCGTACATCTGAGTGACCGGCGACCAGCCCGTCGCCAGGAACACATCCGACGCGCCGTACGGGGCATTTGGAAAGAAGCCGTCGATCCGCGCCCGGGTGGTTGCCAGAGTCGTCAACACCTGCAACGACACCCGGTTCTGAAGCGTCAGTTGAGCCGGATCGAAGGATCGCAACCGGCTCAGCAGTTCGATCCAGTAGGACTTGCGGGCCTGAACGGCGGCCGGCGACTGGTCGGTCAGCCGGTCGTTGTAGCGATTGTCGCCGCGCAGCGTCGAGTTCTCCGGCACCTCGCGCGCATACCACTCCCAATGATCCGCGACCAGCGTGGCGAAGCGCTGATCCGCGCTGCCTTGCGCGAGCAGTGCAGCAGGAGCGAAAAGCGCGATTAGCGCGATTCCAATCGACGCGAGCGGTTTGATCATTCGCATTCCTCCTGCGTTCAGGGGCCTTAGTGCTGGCTGATCTTCAGCAGCTCGACCAGGTGCTCTTTCCACACGGCCGCCTTCGTATGCGTGCCGTGTCCGACGGTGCGGCTGTCCGCCGGGATCACGATGGCGCGTCCGTGGGCCACGCGCCCGATCTGACGCTCCAGTATGCCGAGCTCCGGCGGGTTGATCAGATCGTCCGCGGTGTTGATCGCGAGCAACGGGGCCGAGATCTTCTCCAGGTCCGCTCCCGGATCGTAGTCGAACGAGCTCTGCACCTGGTACAGCAGGTCGTTGGCGTCGGTCGAGCCGAGCAGCTCCGCAGTCGAGCGGTCCATCAGCTCGTCCGCCGATTGCAAGGTCGGCGCCGCCTGCTGCCGCGTCACCGGGCTTGCCGACACCAGCAGCAGCGTCTGCACCGCCGGGCGAAGACCGGACGGCTGCTGTCGATATTCGCCGCCTTCCCAGCTCGGGTCGAACCGTATCGAGTCGATGACCATCCTGCGCCACATCCGGTTGCGGCCGGCGATCTGCGCCGGCAGGCACGCCATCGGCATCAGCGCATCGCTGAAGTCAGGGTGGCGCTCTGCCCACAGCCAGGCCTGCATTCCGCCCATCGAAGTTCCGAAGAGCAGGCGCAGGTGGTCGACCCCGAGGCCCTCGGTCAGCAGCCTGAATTGCGCCTCCACGGCATCGCGGTAGCCGTATTTCGGGAAATGCGCGTGCAGCCCGTCGCTCGGTCTGGACGATCGACCGTGGCCGATCGAGTCCGGAATCACGATGAAGTAGTGCAGGACATCGAGTGGCTGGCCGGGGCCGAACAGCTCGCCGGCGAACAACTCATCGCCGCGCTTGGACCCGATGAACTGGGTGCCGGCGCCGCCGGTGCCGTGCAGGATCAGCACGGCGTTGGTCGCGTGTCCGCGGCCGTCGCGCTGCACAGCCCCGAGGGTGCGGTAGTGGATCCTCAATTCGGGCAGTGTCTCGCCCGACTCGAACCGGAAGCTCGCGATCCGGAAGTCGCCCTCGCGCACCTCAAAACGCTGCGCGGCGCACGGCGCGCACAGCAGCGCGATCAGCATCGCGAAAACCAGCGAGGCTGCGGACCGCAGTGACGTATCCCTGGACAGGCTGGGGTGTCTCGCGCTCATTGTTCGCAGCTCGCCGGCGATTCGGAAGCGCGATGATGAGGCTTGACGCGGCCGGCGGTCAATCCGGTTGTCGGCGCGCTGGCTGCGCGGGCGATAGTGCGATCAATCGCGGTCCAGCTCGTGGCTGCGCGTGAAGCGCAGGTGGGTGATGTCGTTGGGGAAGAACATGCCCCAGGTCCACTCGACGTAGATGCGGACCTTGCGTCCGAGGGTGGGCATCTGCAACAGGTAATAGGCACGCCAGAGCAACCAGGCCGGCAGTCCGGCCAGGTGCACTCCGAACACCTGGGCGACACCGCGCCGCCGTCCGATGCTGGCCATCATGCCGCGTGTTCGGTAGCAGAAGTTCTCCAGCGGGCGTGCCGCGAGGTGGCACAGCAGGTTCCTGGCACAAATTCTCGCCTGCCGGACCGCGAACTGTGCGGTCGGGGGCGAGGGCCTTTGGTCCAGTCGATTGATGACCAGGGCGCAATCGCCAAGCGCCCACACGTGACCGACCCCTTCGACGCGGAAATCGCTGGCCGTCCTGATGCGACCGCGCTCGGTGGACAGTCCGCAGCCTTCGATCAGCGGGTTGGCGCGCGTGCCGATCGTACAGATCACCGTTTCGCCGGTTACCAGAGACGCCCGGTCGGCTTCGTCGGTTTTGACCCAGACGCCATCTGCGCCGATCCGCGTGGCCTGCGCCCTGAGCAGCACGCGCACGCCGCGATCTTGCAGCGAACGCCGCGCGGACCGGCCGAGCGCGGGCGGCAACTCGGGCAGCAGGCCATCGATGTTCTGAATGATCGTGACCGCCAGCTCCTCGGGCCTGACGGCTGGATAGTATCTTTTCAAGCTGCGGATGCAGTCGGCGAGTTCGCCGGCCACTTCAACCCCCGAGAAGCCGCCGCCGATTACCAGGAACGAGCCCAGGGCTGCGCGCTTCTTCGAGTTGGCCTCGAGCTCGATCTGGGCGACTCGCCGCAGCACCCGGTTGCGAATCTCCATCGCATCGCCCATCGTCTTGAGCGGAAGGGCGTGCTGCTCCATGCCGGGAATCAAGTCCAGACGGGCCCTGTTGCCCACCGCCAGCACCAGTTCATCGTAGGCGATCCGATAAGAGCCCGCGAGCGACTCGCATTGCAACCAGCGCGCGGCCGTGTCGATACGGCTCACGCGCCCCATCACGAAACGATGCGTGGCATCGGGCCGCAGGATTTCGCGGATGGGCGCAACCACCTGCTCGGGAAAGATCGAGGCGCCGACGACTTCGGGCAGCATCGGGCTGAAGCAGGTATAGCTCTCATCGCTGACCAGGGTGAGACTCGCGCCCGGCGGCAGCTTTCCTTTCAAGGCCTTCACGAGGTTGGTGCCGGCGAAACCTCCGCCGACGACGACGATCCGGGCGGCCGTCATTGCGGCGCAGGGACCCGATCGCGGTCCGCGAAACGATAGGGGCCGCAGGGATGCGATGGCAAAGCCAGGGGCATGGCGGGCGATTGCAGGATTTCAGGTGCGCGCACGACGTCCTCCTCGGCGGCGATGTTCGCCGCCCGACGTAATGACCGGAATGAATTACCTTCTGTCGGGCCAGAAGCGGCTTTCTTACCGGCCTGGTGCGCGACGAGCGCGAACGCCTTCACATTCCGGGCGCGGCGTCGAGCGTAGACTCGTGTGCATCAGGTCCCCTGTGAGGCGATCGTGGTGAAAGCGTCGTGATCGGCCGCGACGGACGGATCGCCTACATCGGGCATCTCGTCGATCAACAGCTCGAAGACGCGCTGGTTACCGCGCGACATTCGCCGGCAGCCGCGAGCGGCGCCGCGGCCGCATCGGGGCCGCAGCTTCACTACGGCTTGGGCAGCCGCGCGGCCGACCTCGGGCTGGTCGCGATAGACGGGCAGAGCGTGCCGGCTGTCGATCCGGTCCGGCACCGCCCGCTCGCGATGGTTTTCTTTTCGCCCTGGTGCGAGTCGTATTTCGCGCAGAGCCGGCCGGAGCGGGCCAAGGCCTGTCGTTCGGCGCGCACGCAGATCGACGCGCTGACCGCCGACTCCGCCGTCCGTTGGGTCGGCATCGCCTCGGGGCTATGGGCGACGCGCGACGAGGTCGCGGAATATCGGGACAAGAACAAGATTGCGTACCCTGTCGTGCTGGATGAATCGGGCGCGCTGTTTCGGGCGTTCGACGTGATGAGCGTGCCGACCGTCGTCGTGCTGGACGGCGACGCGCGGATCCGGCGGCGCGTCGAAGACTCGACCACGGACTTGCGCGCCGCGGTGGCCGCATCCCGGTGACGGTCGGTCGCATCGCGTCACCAGGTTCCGGAACGTCAGAAGCTCAACGTGAGACCGAGGGACAGCAGGTCCGGGTCACCCTCGCTGGCATTGATCCGCTCGTATTCGGCGCGAATTGCGAATCGCCCCAGCGTCATCTGCGCCCCCGCCCCATAGGCCAGGCGCGCGCTGCTCCGATCGCGATGGAACTGTGCCCAAGCCCACCGACGGAGCGGGCGATCCCTTCGTGACACGACCGTAGCGTTGCGTATATTCTGGCCGCATCGATCCCATCACTTCATAAGCGACATCCGCGTGCGCCTATACGTCGACTCCAACTACCTCTCCCCCTACGCAATGTCCACGTTCGTCGCGCTGCAGGAAAAGGCGCTCGCGTTCCAGTTGATTCCGCTGGATCTGGCGGCCGGCGCGCATCGCGAGCACGGTTTCGCAAGGGCCTCGATTACGCAGCGCGTGCCGACGCTGGTCGACGGTGATTTCTCGTTATCCGAGTCGTCCGCCATCGACGAGTATCTGGACGAACTGTATCCGGGAACGCCGCTGTACCCGGCCGATCCGAAAGCGCGGGCGCGCGCCCGTCAGGTTCAGGCCTGGTTGCGCAGCGACCTGATGCCGATCCGCCAGGAGCGGTCGACCGAGGTGGTCTTCTGTCGCCCGGTCGAGCGTCCATTGTCGGCCGAAGCGCGGGCATCCGCTGCCAGGCTGTTCGACGCCGCCAGCGAGCTGCTCGGAAAGGACCGCGATTGCCTGTTCGATCGGTGGTCGATCGCGGATGTCGATCTTGCGCTGATGCTGAACCGCCTCGTTTTGAACGCGGACTCGGTCCCGGGCCACCTTGCGGACTATGCAAGAAGGCAGTGGCAGCGGCCCTCGATCCAGCTGTGGGTCAATCAGAAGCGGCCGCCGCTCGAAGACGCCGGGTAAGCGTGCGGCCGCGAGGTTTCGAGTCGTCAGCCTCCTCGACAGGCTTGGGACCTACCGCGATCAGGGTTATCAAATCGCAAATCCGGACTGCCTGCGTGGCAGGCCGTTAGACTTCCTCCGTCAAGGGTCGCCGTCCATGCGTGCGCGCATCGGATCGCGATTGGGCGAGGAAACCGGTCGATGAGCGGCATCGCCGCGATGGAATTCCGTCGAGGGCCCGGGGGCAGCGTCGTCGCGCTCCGCGGCGCACTGGACTCCCAGACGCTGCCCCCGATATGGTCCGACGCGCGCGCGGCGGTCCGCAAGAACGGCGCCTTGTCGCTGCGGGTGGATGCGGCCGGCGTCACGTACTGCGACGGCTCCGGCATCGCGTTCCTGCTCGATCTGCTGCGTGAAGGTACCCGTCAAGGCGCGCGCGTCACGATTACCAATCTGGCGCCTCGTTTTGCCGAGCTTCTGGGCCAGTTCGATCAGGCCAGGCTGGGCGACGAGGCGCTGCCGTCCGCGCTGCCGCTGTCGCGCATCGAGCGGCTGGGCCGCGCCTCGCTGCAGTTCGCGGGTAATCTGAGGCGACAGATCGATTACGCGCTGCGCGTGACCGGATGTCTGTGGTACGAGCTGCGACACCCGTCCTTGGTACGCTGGAAGGAAGTGCTGAGCGTGGCCGAGCAGATGGGAGTCAAAGGGCTGCCGGTGGTGACACTGATCGCCTTTCTGATGGGGGTCGTGCTGGCCTACCAGTCGGCGGTGCCGATGCGCCAGTTCGGCGCCGAGCTGTTCGTCGCCAACCTGATCGGCCTGTCGATGTTGCGGGAGCTGGCGCCGTTGATGACGTCGATCGTACTGGCCGGGCGGACCGGCGCCGCCTTTGCGGCCGAGATCGGCACGATGAAAGTGAACGAAGAAATCGACGCCCTGACGACGATGGCGCTGGATCCGCTGCGTTTTCTGGTGGTGCCGCGCCTGCTGGCCACGATGTTCGTGACGCCGCTGTTGACGATCTTCGCCGGCATCGTCGGATTGATCGGTGGCGGCCTGGTGATGCTTTCCTTCGACATTCCGCTGGTCACCTATTTCAAGCAGATCACCGGCGTCGTGTCGATCGGCGACTTCACCGGGGGGCTTTTCAAGTCGGCCGTGTTCGCGTATCTGGTTGCCATCATCGGCTGCCTGCGCGGCCTGGAGACCGAGGGCGGGCCGCGCGCGGTCGGGCAGGCGGCCACGCGCGCCGTCGTCAGCGCGATCGTGATGATCGTCGTCTTCGACGGCCTGTTCGCCGTGCTGTTCAATCTTCTCGGGTTCTGAGCACGGTGTCGGCGCAGTCCATCATCGAGGTCGAGGATCTGACGATCGGGTACGCGTCCGACGGCCACGACACGGTGGTGCTGGAGGACGTGTCGTTCCGGGTGCTGCGGGGCGAAGTGTTCGTGATCCTGGGCGGATCGGGCTCGGGCAAGAGCACGCTGCTGAAGCACATGATCGGCCTGCAGCAGCCGCTGCGCGGCCGCATCGCGATCGACGGCGATGACATCGTGACCGCCGACGGCCCGGCGCGTCGCTCGATCATGCGCAAATTCGGCGTGATGTACCAGATGGGGGCTTTGTTCGGCTCGATGAGCACGCTGGAGAACGTGCGGCTGCCGCTGGAGGAGTTCACCGAGTTCGACGACGACGCGATCGACCTGGTGGCTCGCACGAAGCTGTACCTGGTCGGCCTGATGTCGGCGGTGCACCGCTCGCCGGCCGAGCTGAGCGGCGGCATGCAGAAGCGCGCAGCGATCGCCCGCGCGATGGCGCTGGATCCGGCGATCATGTTCCTCGACGAGCCGTCGGCGGGACTGGATCCGATCACATCGGCCGACCTCGACCGGCTGATCCTGCGGCTGGCGCGCACGCTTGGGATCACTTTCGTCGTCGTCACCCACGAGCTGCCCAGCATTTTCGCGATCGCCGACCGCGTGATCATGCTCGATACGCGCACGCGCGGCATCATCGCCACCGGCACCCCGGAGCAGTTGCGCGATCACAGCGACAATCCGTGGGTGCACCGGTTCTTCAACCGCGAGCCCGAGGAAGCGACGCCATGAGCCAGACTGCCGATCGCGTTAACCGCCCCAGGAGAACCGACCCGCGCTTCATCCGCGTGGGCAGCTTCGCGCTGGTGGCGCTCGTGCTGTGCGCGGCCGTGATACTGGCGCTGGGCGGCTCGCGCTGGTTCAGGCGCTCGGCGATTCTTGAAACGTATTTCGATGAAAGCGTCCAGGGGCTCGATATCGGTTCCAAGGTCAAGTATCGAGGTGTCGTGCTCGGGCAGGTGACACACATCGGCTTCACGTACGAGAAGTACGAGCTCGAAAACCCCGCGGGCAATCCGAAGCGCTACGTGCTGGTCGAGGCCGCCGTGCGCCAGGAGCGGGTCGGCATTCGCAAGACCTGGGACGACGCGACGCGCGAGAAGGAGATCGGCAAGGGGCTGCGGATCCGCCTCGCGTCGCAGGGGCTGACGGGCACCAATTACCTGGAAATGGACTATGTGGATCCGGCCGCCAATATCCCGCTGCCGATCAGTTGGACGCCTGAGCACTTCTACGTACCGTCCGCGCGCAGCGCGGTGACGCAGATCGTGGACGCTGCCGAGCAGACGCTGAGCAAGGTTCAGCACCTGGACCTGGAAACGACGGTCTTGAACCTGAACAAGCTTTTGGCCTCGCTGGATCGAACCGTCGAGGCGATCGACGCCCCGGGGATTTCGAATCGGGCGCAGTCGACGCTGCGCCAGGTCGAAGCGATACCGTTCGCCCAGATCGGGCAGGACGCGCGCCTGCTGGTGGCCGAGCTGCGCGATACGAATCGCGCGCTGCAGCAGACGGTCGGCAGCCCCGCCTGGACCAGCATCTCACGGGACCTGCAGGCTACGGCAGCGCAGGCGCGCAAGCTGGCGGAGAATCCGGCCCTGCCGGCGCTGCTGGAGCGAGTCGACCAGGTTACGCGGCGGATCGACCGGCTGCTGGCCAGCCGGGATAGCGAGCTGGGCACCACCGTTGACAACCTGCTGGAGATCAGCGAGAACCTGAGGCAGGTATCCGAGCTGCTCAAGCGTGATCCGTCGGCCGTCCTGTTTTCGAAACCCGCGCCGGCGTTGCAAAGGTAGCGATGGTCGGATTCGGAAGGGTCGCTGCTGGATCCGTCGCAGGTGCGCTGGCGCTGGCACTGATCGCCGCCTGCGGCACGCTGTCGGACCCGCCTCTACAACACAGCTTCCTGGTTCAGCTCGATCCAACGGCGGCCGCTGTCTCCCCGGACCGCAAGCCCGCCGCCCCCGTTTATGTGGCTCCCGTTCTGGTGGCGGCGCCGTTCTCCGGCCGCAGTCTGGTGGTCAGGCAATCGGAGGTGGGATTCGAGGCCGACCCGTACGCCGAGTTCGCCGCCAGCCCCGTCTCGATGTGGACCGACGCGGTCCGCGGCTGGCTCCAGACGCGCCAGCTGTTCGAGCGCGTGCTGCCCTCTGGCAGCGGTGCCGAGGCCGCTTTGACGCTGGAGACCAGCGTGCTGGAGGCGGTCATCGATCGGCGTCCCGGGCAAGCCGCGACCTCGCGCGTGACGATCCGCTTCCTGCTGATCCAAAGCGACCTGCCGTACCAGGTGCTGCTGGATCGGACTTTCACGCACGCTGAGCCGGTCCAAGGCGGTGGCGCCGAAGGCGAGGTGGCGGCGCTTTCGCGCGCCGCCAGCGGCGTGCTGCGGGACTTCGAAGATGCGCTGGCGAAAACGCCCAATTGAGTCTGCCGCCGCCCCTTTGGGCCAGGCTGGCTTCCCCACTCCGTTATCCTTCACATTGGCCGTGGGGTGCCTAACTTCTTGATTTTTTCTACCTAAACAGATGCAGCTTCTCGTTGAACTGGTAGAGCGGTACGGACTGGGTCTCGTGTTCCTCACCGTCCTGATCGAGCAGATCGGACTTCCGATTCCGTCGTATCCGATCCTGGTCGTCACCGCGGCGCTGTCGACCCAGGGCAACTACCGAGTGCCGCAAGTGATCGCCTGGGCCGTGTTCGCCTGCCTGCTGGCCGACTTCGGCTGGTACCGGGTCGGCGCGCGCTTCGGCCGACGTGTGTTGGCGCTGATGTGCCGGATCTCGTTGTCGCCGGACAGCTGCGTGCGCCAGACCGAGAACATCTATACGCAATGGGGCGCGCCCTCGCTGATGGTCGCGAAGTTCATCCCGGGTTTCGGCGCGGTGGCGACCGCGATGGCCGGAGTGGTCGGCGTGAGCGCGTTCGCGTTCGTTTTCTTCGACGCGATCGGGGCGACCCTATGGACCGGGCTGGCCGCCGGGCTCGGGTGGATTTTTCGGGATGCGGTCGATGACCTCTTGAACGTCATCCAATCGGCCGGCCGGCTGGGCCTGGCGGCGATCGTCGTTGCCTTTGCGCTGTACCTGGCGATCAAGATCGTTCAACGCCAGCGGCTGCTTCGACAACTGCGGATGGCGCGGGTATCGGTGGACGAGTTGCACTCGATGCTGAAGGACGAACCACCCCCCCTGCTGATCGACGTGCGTTCCGCCGGGGGTCGCGAGAGCGGGATCATTCCGGGCTCGCTCTGGTTCGAACCGCGGGCGCCCGACGAGGAGTTGCGCAACCTTCCGATCACCGAAGAGGTCGTGATCTACTGCGCCTGCCCCAACGAGGCGTCGGCCGCCGCCGTCGCGAAGCGGCTGATGAAGGCGGGATTTCACCGGGTGCGGCCGCTCAAAGGTGGAATCGACGCCTGGATCGCCTCGGGCCTGCCGCTCGAGACACCGACGACGTGATGACGCCACACCGGAATGAGACTCGTTTCCTGGAGGATCCCGATGGCAATCGCTGAAAAGGACCCCGGCATCGTGCGGATTGCCTCGCGCTACAGCGTGCCCGAGACGGTCGATCGGCTCGAACGGCTTCTGAAGGAACGGGGTCTGGTCGTGTTCGCCCGCATCGACTTCAGCGGGGACGCCGCCCGTGCCGGCCTGGAGATGCGCGCCGAGCAGGCGTTGATCTTCGGCAATCCGAAGGCGGGCACCCCGCTGATGCAGGCGGTTCCAACGTCGGGACTGGACCTGCCGTTGAGGGCGCTGGTGTGGGAGGACGCGGACGGAAAAAGCTGGCTCGCTTACAACGCGCCGGAATACGTCATCCAGCGCCACGGCCTGCCACCGGCCTTCAGCGCGAACCTGGCCGCGTCCATTCCAATACTGGAAGCGGCGGCCGGATGACTCCGGGTTGACTTGCCGGCGTGACGCGCCTTTCGAGCGCTCAACGCCGCATCGCGATGATCAGGTCCCAGGCGGTCTGCGCCGTCGGATGTATCGACGTTTCGTAGTAGTCCTTCAGGCCGGCGATCTCGAGCGCCACGTCGAACGGGAATCCCTGCCGGCCGCCGCGCCGGTCGATCAGCAGATCGTCGAGGTACTCCAGGCACCGCCGGTGATCGGACCACACGCGCGCCAGTGCGTTGGCGATCCGCACGAATTGAACCGGCAGCGCCGTGGGGCGCACGTCGGCGGGCAGCCCGGCCAGCCACTTGATCGTGTCGGCGACCAGCGCTTCCGGTGGCTGCGGCCGGCGCCGTGCAATCACGTCCTCGAGCGATTCGCGCAGTATCGCGGCCATGGTGCCTTCTCCCCAGCTGCGCGGTGCGCCCCCGATCAACCGCGCCCCGCAAGTTGAGCCCAGTGTGACAGCCGGGTGATTCCCCCGCAATCGGGCACACCCCCACCTGTTTGAGGGTGTCCCCGACCCTGCGATGCCAAACTCAAGTGAGTTGAACGGAGCGGGCGGTGCATCGAACGACCGCTCGCACGCCGATTCGAACCGTTCGTCTATTCGACGCGAACCCCGATCAGCGACGCCGGCCCGGGCGGGTAGGTTGGAGCCAGTTCGTCCAGGACGCCCAGCAGGATCTGCATCACCATCAGGTTGCGGTGGCTCTTGCTGTCGGACGGCACCACGTACCAGGGCGCATGAGGCGCCGCGGTCGCCCCCAGCGCCAGTTCGTAGGCGTGCTGGAAATTGTTCCAGAGCGCACGCGCCTTAAGGTCCGATTCGTCGATTTTCCAGCGCCGGTCGGGATCGTCAATGCGCCGCTGCAACCGGCGCTGCTGCTCGTCCTTGCTGATGTGCAAAAAACACTTGACCAGCGTGGTGCCGCTGTCGGCCAGCATTTGCTCGAACGCGCGGATGTGGCCGTACCGGCGCTCGCGCCGAGCATCGTTGATCAGGCCCGTGACGTACTCGACGACGACCGCCTCGTAGTGCGATCGGTTGAAGATCACGATCTCGCCCACCGCCGGTACGTCGCGATGATGCCGCCACAGGAAATCGCGCTCGGCCTCCTGGGCAGTCGGCACTTTGTACGAGATCGCGTGCACCCCAAGCGGATCGATGCCCTGGAACACGGACCGGATGGTGCCGTCCTTGCCGGAAGTGTCCATCCCCTGCAGAACCAGCAATAGCTTGTTGCGTCTGGCCGCGTAGAGGCGGTCCTGCAACTGCGCCAGCCGCTCCGACAGTTCGGCCAGGCGCTTGCGGTCCGCTTCCTTGTCGCCGACCGAAAACGGCCGCTGCGCGGGGTCGATTTGCGCCAGGCTGACGGGCCCGGGCTTGCTCAGGCACAACGGCGAGTGCTTGAACGGATTCGCCATCGCGAGTCCTTGAAGCGAGGCCCGAAGGCCGCCGGTCCGCGCAGCAGCTTTTCAACAGCCTGTCAGGCCGCGCGTGGATGAATCGGAATGATGCGGGCTTCCTGCTGGCCGCGCAGCCGCGCCAGCAGCTGGGCCCGCTCCTGCCGGGCAGCCTCCACGCTGGCGGCTTTCACATGCCCGTAACCGCGAATGTGCTCCGGCAGCCACGCCAGCTCGACCGCCACAGCATGATTGCGCGCGTCCAGCCGCGCCAGCACCTCGTCGATCGTCGCCTCGTACTCCCGGATCAAGGCGCGCTCGGTGCGCCGCTCCAGGGTGTACCCGAACGGATTGAAGGGCGTTGCGCGCAGGAACTTCAGGCGCGCCAGCGCCGAGAACACGGTGCCGACCCACGGACCGAACCGGCGTTTGCGGGGAACGCCCGTGTGCGGGTCGCGGCGCGCGATCAGCGGCGGCGCCAGGTAGTAGTTGAGGCGATACGGGCCCTCGAACTGCTCGGCGATGCTTTGCTGGAATCCGGCATCGGCGTGCAGGCGTGCGACCTCGTACTCGTCCTTGTACGCCAGCAGCTTGAAGTAGAAGCGCGCGGTCGCTTCGGTCAATTGCGTCGCTCCGTTCAGCCGATCGGACTCGACGCGGCGAACCCGGTCGACCAGCTCCGAGTAACGGCGGGCGTAGGCCTCGTTCTGATAAGCCGTCAGGAACTCGATCCGGCGTGTCGTCAGTTCGGCCAGCGAGCCCGAGTTGCGCTTGAGCTCGATCACCTGGGCCGGGAACGCGGCGCGCCGGACCGCGACCGCGTCAACAGCCGCCGCGCGCCCCCAGGCGAACGCGCGCTGGTTGGCCGCCACCGCGGTGCCGTTCAGCTCGATCGCGCGCATCAGGCTCTCGTGCCGTACCGGCAGCCAGCCGCGCTGCCAGGCGACCCCGAGTACGAAAGGATTGGTGAAGATCGCATCGCCCATCAGGGCCGTGGCCAGCGCCTGCGCGTCCACCATCGCGCAGTCCGATTCGGCCCCGATCGCCTGGCGGATGCGCTGCTCCAGGTCGGCGCCGCGGCAGTGCCAGTCGGGATTGTGGATGAACTCGGCAGTGGGCGACTCGGCCGTGTTGATCACCGCACGTGTTCGCCCGGGCCGGATCTTGGAAAGCGCCTCGTGGCCGGCGCTGACGATCAGGTCGCACCCGAGCACGAGGTCCGCCTCACCCGTTGCGATCCGGGTGGCAAACAGATCGTCGGCCGTCGCGCCCAGCCGCACGTGCGAGTACACGGCGCCGCCCTTTTGTGCCAGCCCCGCCATGTCCAGCACCGACACGCCGCGGCCTTCCAGGTGGGCCGCCGTGCCGATCAGCTGGCCGACCGTCACCACGCCGGTTCCGCCGACGCCGGTGATCACGATTCCGTACGAGTTGCCCGGTGGCAGCGGTGCGACCTCGGGCTGCGGAGCCTCCGGCGGAGCAGCCTCGGCGGCGCGCGGCTTGCGCAGGGCGCCCCCCTCGACGGTCACGAAGCTCGGGCAGAAGCCGTTCAGGCACGAGAAGTCCTTGTTGCACGAGGACTGGTTGATCCGGCGCTTGCGCCCGAATTCGGTCTCGATCGGCTCCACCGACAGGCAATTCGACTGAACGCTGCAGTCGCCGCAGCCTTCGCACACCAGCTCGTTGATCATCACGCGGCGCGGCGGGTCCGTCATGGCGCCGCGCTTGCGGCGCCTGCGCTTCTCGTTGGCGCAGGTCTGGTCGTACACCAGCACCGAGACACCCGGGTACTCGCGCAGCTCGCGCTGGACCGCATCGAGCTCGTCGCGCGGGCGGATCGACACGCCCTTCGCGAACGGCGCCCGCGCGCCGTACTTGCGCGGCTCGTCGGTCACCACGACGATCTTCCTGACTCCCTCGGCGGCCACCTGCCGGGTGAGCTGGGGCACGTCGAGTACACCGTCGACGTGCTGGCCGCCGGTCATCGCCACCGCATCGTTGTACAGCAGCTTGTACGTGATCGGTACCTTGGCGGCCACGGCCGCGCGGATCGCCAGCGCGCCGGAGTGAAAGTACGTCCCGTCACCGAGATTGGCGAAGATGTGGCGCTCGTTCGTGAACGGCGCCTGGCCGATCCACGGCACGCCCTCGCCACCCATCTGGGTGAACGTCGTCGTGTTGCGGTCCATCCACACCACCATGTAATGGCAGCCGATTCCGGCCACCGCGCGCGAGCCCTCCGGTACCCGGGTGGACGTGTTGTGCGGGCAGCCCGAGCAGAAGAAAGGCACGCGCTGCGGCGTCGGGTCGACATACAGCGCGGCCCGTTCGCTGGCGGCGATCACGGCCAGCCGCGCCTGAATTCCTGCGCGCACGTCCGGCGGAAGTTCCAGCTTGCCGATGCGGGCCGCGATCGCCTTGGCCACGATCGCAGGGGAAAACTCGTCGGCCGCCGGCAGAATCCAGTTTCCCTGCGGCACGGCCCATTCGCCCCCGTCCTTCTCGTCGAACTTGCCGATTACGCGCGGCACGCGCTTGCCGGCGCCGATCCATTGGAACAGCTCCTCTTTCAGCTGATACTCGATCACCTGCCGTTTTTCTTCCACCACCAGGATTTCGGTCAGGCCTTCGGCGAAATCGTGGATCGTCCGCGCCTCCAGCGGCCACACCATCGCGCATTTGAACAGTCGTATGCCGACGCGCCGGCAGGCCTGCTCGTCCAGTCCCAGGTCGACCAGCGCCTGGCGCGTGTCCAGGTACGCCTTGCCGCTGGCCACGATGCCGAAGCGCGCCTCGGGCGAGTCGATCTCGGTGCGGTTGAGCCGGTTCTCGCGGCAGTACGCCAGAGCGGCGTACAGCTTGTAATCGAGCAGCCGCGCTTCTTGCGCGAGCGGCGTGTCGGGCCAGCGGATGTTCAGGCCCGCCGGCGGCATCGCGAAATCCTCGGGCAGCCGGATGCGGACCCGCTCCGGATCGACGATCACCGAGCTGGATGCTTCGACCACCTCGGTCACGCATTTGAACCCGACCCACACGCCGGCGTACCGGCTCATCGCATACGCGTGCAGCCCCAGATCCAGGTATTCCTGGATCGAGGCCGGAAACAGCACCGGAATCAGGCAGGCCTTCAGGATGTGATCGGACTGGTGCGCCAGCGTGGAGCTCTTGGCGCCGTGATCGTCGCCGACCGCAACCAGCACGCCCCCCTTGGGGCTGGTGCCGGCCGCGTTGGCGTGCTTGAACACGTCGCCGCAGCGATCGACGCCGGGGCCCTTGCCGTACCACATCGCGAACACGCCGTCGTACTTGGCGCCGGAGAACATGTTGACCTGCTGAGTGCCCCACACCGCAGTGGCGGCCAGGTCCTCGTTGACCCCGGGCTGGAAATGCACGTGGTGCCGTTCCAGATGCGCGCGCGCCCGGACCGCGGTCATGTCGACGCTGCCCAGCGGCGAACCGCGGTATCCGCTCAGAAAGCCGGCCGTGTTCAGGCCGCTGGCCAGGTCGCGCTGGCGCTGCAGCATCAGAAGGCGCACCAGCGCCTGCGTTCCGCTCAGGTAGATGGGCCCGCGATCGCGCGTCCATCGGTCCTCGAGGCTCGCCTGCTCCAGCGCCTCGCGCAGATTTGGGTCCAGCGGTGCGTTCATCGTTTCGATCCATTCCGACAGACGGAACTGCAACGGGCCGAAGTCCGGGTGCGCAGAATACTCTGATCCGGATAGGCAAGTGGATTGCGCCGTCCTATCATCCGAATGACTTCGAGCAGACGCGCCGGCCCGCGATCGGATTTCCCTGGAAGCCGTATGAGAAACGCACTGCTTGCTCTGATCGGCGCCCTGTTCGTGCATTGCGCCGCAGCGGAGCCGCTCACGGTTATCTCCTTTGGCCGCGCCGACCAGCAGGCTCTGAGCCGGGCGTATTACGGACCGTTCCGGGCGCTGACCGGAATTGACGTGAAGGCGTTCTCGTACGATGGGCAAACCACGGAGCTTGACCAGATGGTCAGGTCCGGCAAGCCCGACTGGGACGTGATTCAGGTGGAATCGCGGACCCTGCAGCTCGGGTGCGAACAGGGCTTGTTCGAGAAACTCGACTACCACAGGATCGGCAACCCCGGCGATCTGATCCCGGGAGCGTTGTCCGAATGCGGCGTCGGCATATTCACCTGGTCGATGGCGCTCGCTTACGATGCGGACAAGGTCAAGGGGGCGCCCACTACCTGGGCGGACCTGTGGGACCTGAAGAAGTATCCCGGCAAACGTGGCCTGCGCCGAAGCGCCAAGTACACCCTGGAAATCGCGCTGCTCGCCGATGGAGTCGAGCCGCACGATGTCTACAAGGTACTTGCCACCGAACAGGGAGTGGACCGCGCCTTCAGAAAGCTCGACCGGATCAAGTCGCACGTCGTCTGGTGGGAAGCCGCGGCGCAGCCGGCCGCGTATCTGGCGAACGGCAACTTGGTGATGACCTCGGCGTACTCGCTCTGGTTAGACCGGCAGCGGCTGAAGCCGAGTCTGCGGCTCGCCTGGGACGAAAGCCTGTACGACGTCGACAGCTGGGCCATCCCGAAGGGTACGCCCAGGGTTTCGCAGGCGTATCAGTTCATCGCGTTTACGAGTCGGCCTGAACAGCAGAAGGTGCTGTCCGACACGCTGGCCTACGGACCGACGAACCGCAAGGCGGTGCAGTTGCTCGATGCGCAACGCGCCCGCACCATCCCGTCGGCGGGTGTGAACCTGAAACACGCGCTCCAGGTCGACACCGCGTTCTGGATTCTTCGCGGCGAAGGGCTTGAAGAGCGCTTTGACCGTTGGGCGCCGCCGATCTGCAGACAGCAGATCGACGACGATGACGACGAGTACAAGGACCAGGCCGTCTGTCAGGACGTGTACGGGAACATGCGCTCGCTGCGCGCGGGCGAGCCGAACAAGAATTGAAACGGCGCCGCGCCGGGCCGCTGCAGCAAAACCGGCCTGTGCTCCTAGTCGTCGTGGGCCCGCCCGATGTGCGCCGCCTTCCCGTTCAGTTTCACGACGTCCAATCCGCCGCCGACCCGATCGCCGCAGTAGAGCAGGCCGCGATCGTCGACGTCCGTGTTGTCGCACGAAACGTCCAGCGAGCTGCCGGCCACGCCGTTGATGACCCACGAGCTGGGCTGGGTGAAACTGTTGACCGGCGGGATGAAGTGGGCGACTTCCACCGGGTGATAGGGATCCCGGATGTCGGTGACGCGAATGCCGGCGTCGAACCACGCGCTGGTCATCAGCCGGCCGTAATACGGGTCGTTGAAGTTCTCTGCCATCGAGTGCACGCCAAAGCGGGTGCCGCGTGAACAGAAGTTAGGCCGTCCCGAGAAATCGTCGACCGTGACGGTCGAGATCGGCCATGGGTGCTGTTCGGCGCTGGTGCTTCCGCCCTGGCCTATCGTCGCGGTGATGTCCAGCAGATACAGCAGGTGCGGGGATCCGGTGCAGCGGTTGTCGGTTTCCTCCGAGCTGACCGCCAGGATGTCGCGCACGTTGTTGCTGGTGAAGTTCGCGAACTGCTTGACCTTGATCCCGTAGTACGGCATCGAGGAATGGCCGCCGTCGGCGCCCGGCATGTAGATGACGCCGATCTGGCTCTGCAGCAGCTCCGCGTCGGTCGGCCTGGCCGGATTCGCGTACTGGCCGGTGCCGTACGGTGGCGGCAGCATCTTCTTCAGATCGACGATCTGGACGATCCCGTCAGAGCCGACGCCATAGGGCATGTACAGGCGGTTGACCGCAGTGCCCTTAAACGTGGACACCACGATCGGACCGTGCACCCCGGGCGGCACCGTGCGGGTTGTGTTCTCGGTGCCAGGCATTACGAAGGTCGAACCCGGGTTCTGGCCCTGGAAGCCGAAGTCCATGATGTATTTCGGACTGGCCGGATCGCTCAGATCGAAGATTTTCAGGTGCTGGTTCGGGCCGCTCGCGTTATTCCAGCCGTCGGGGCTCGGATCCGTCGTCCTGGTGGCGCCGCCGACGATATACGCGATCCCCGTGCTGCAGTCCCACCAGTTCCTGTGCGTGACATCCAGGCCCGACACGGGCGTCGACACCAGGCTCGGGTTGGCCGGATCGGTCACGTCCCACACCTCGTGCGCTCCAATGGCCTTGCCGCCCATCGGGCCGTTTTCTCGCAGCAGGTACACATGGCCCTTCATCCCGTGCGGCAGCACGTCGCCGTCGCACAGCTTGACCATCCGCGCGCCGCCGTTGTTGGCCGGAATGTGCCTCAGGTACACCGGGTGTCTCGGATCGGTGACGTCGACCACCGAGGTGCCGTTGCGTTCGACGAGCCCGGTCATCGGGTTCATCATCAGGCCGTTGAAATGCCCGGCGTACGCGATCACGCGCTTGCCCTGGGTGTGCACCGTCGTCTGGTAGGTCACACGACCCTGCAGGTCATTGTGGCCGAGCCATTCCGCGTTGTAGGTGTTCGAGCCGTCGGCATTCAGGGTGCCGACCGGAGCCGGCGTATCCAGATCGTTCGCTGCCCAGGCGCTCGCGCTGATCGCGAACAGCGCGGCAGCCCCGGCGACGCAGATACTTGAATGTGAGCGCTGCCGCAAGCCGGTTGTTTCTTGCTTCATAGCGTCTCCTCAATCGATCGAAGTTCCGGAGCCGATACAGGCCCTCGCGAATGACGCGAAGACCCGCGACCACGACCTTACTTGACCAGGTGGCCTGCTGCGTCGAACTGGACCGTGCGCGAACCTCCGTACGACCACGTGTCGACGCGACCATCCACGCCTTCTTCCTGGGTGACCTCGGTCGGACTTCCCAGAATGGCCCGAACCTCGCTCTTCGACATCCCCGCCCGCAACTCCCGTTCGGCGGCAGCGACCGCTGTCTTCGCGCTTGTCGGATCGCTCTTCTTCGAATCGCCAAACGCTGTCGACTCGGCATCGGGTGGACACGGAAAGTCTCGATAAACGACGCTTCCGTCCTTTGCCTTGCACACGTAAATCGAATCAGCGAATGCCGCCGGAGCGACGATCAGCATCACCAGAAGGACGCAGATGGATCCCGACATGGCCGGACTCTTGTGGTTGTGTCAGAAGCTTGTGCTCAGCCGCCTCCACATTGCCCCTGCGCCTTGACCATTGTCAAGAGGTATTTCAGATTTTGAATACTTCACTTCATCTCGATTTCTCGACAACCTCGACTTTGGTATGAATGGTGCACGGCAGCAGCACGGAAGAACGACGGGAAGAAGGCTCACGCCACCGCTCTTGCGCTCTTGTTTACGACTGGTTCACAAGACCCGGGGTCAGAACCGTCGATCCGCCGCTGGGCCACTCAACTCGAGGCGGGAGTGCCCAGGCACTCAAGATCGAGGTCTTTACTGAATCGTCTTAAGGCACTTGATCAATGCACCAGCTGATTGATCTCGATGATCGGCATCAGCACCGACAGCACGATCAACGTGACTACGAGCCCCATCAGAAGGATCAGCGCAGGCTCCAGCAGCGACGTGAAAAACAGCGTCCTTCGCTCGGCCTCGCGCGCGTGCATGTCGGCGGCGCGCGCCAGCATCTGTGGCAGCTGACCGGTCGCTTCGCCGGATGCGATCAGGTGGATCAGTACCGGCGGAAACAGCCGTGATTGCGCGGCGCCGCGCTCGCCCCGATCGTCCTTGCGAAGCGCGCTGGCCAGCGAGAAACCTTCGCGCACCCGCACCGAGGCTTCGGTCACGCGCGTGCGCAGCGCCTCGTTGCCCAGCGTCTCGCCCGCGGCCTGCAACGAACGCAGGATCGGAACGCCCGAGCCCACCAGGATCGACAGCGTTCCGGCAAAGCGGGCCGTGTTGATCGAGCGTGACAGAACGCCCAGCACCGGCAGTTGCAGGATCGTGCGGTGCCAGCGCAGCCGCAGCGCCGGCACTTGCAGCGCCCGGTGGGCGACCACGCCGCTGCCGACGACGAGCAGCAGCACGATCCATCCCTCGTTGCGGACGAAATCCGACAGCGCGATCATGATCCGGGTCAGCAGCGGCAGGCTCTGGCGCGTCTGCGTGAACACCTGCACCACCTGCGGAACCACATAGGTCAGCAGCCCGATGACGACCAGCAGCGCAACCGCGGTGACGATGGTCGGATAGACGAACGCCAGCGAGATCTTCTGCTGCAGCCGGGCCCGCTCCTCGATGAAGTCGGCCAGGCTCGACAGCACGGCGCCGAGCTGGCCCGACTCCTCGCCGGCCGCGATCAGCGCCCGGTACAGGTCGGGAAACTGGCGCGGGTGGCGCGCCAGCGCGGCCGACAGCGAGGAGCCGCCCAGCACGTCGGTGCGAATGGCCGCCATCAGTTCGCGCAGCGACTGCCGCTCGCTTTGCTCCACCAGCACGTTCAGCGCGTCGGCCACCGGCAATGCGGCGTTCAGCAGGCTGGACAGTTGCCGCGTCAGCACCGACAGCTCGGTTTGCGACAGCCGGCGCCCGAACACCGAGCCGACGCCTGGGCGGGCTCTGCCGGACAGCACCGCCTGCACGTTCAGCGCGACCAGTCCGCGCGCGCGCAGCAGCTGCCGCGCTGCGCGCGCGCTGTCGGCCTCCAGCACGCCGGATTGCTCACGGCCGTTCGGATCGACCGCGCTGTATCGAAAAGCAGCCAAGGCTAGTGTTCCGAGTCGGAGGTGCGACTAACCATTCCCGCCGCGGAAACTAATCGCGCGTGACGCGCAGGACTTCCTCCTGCGAAGTCAGCCCGGCTGCGATCCAGCGCATCGCGTCCGAGCGCAGCGGCACCATCGCGGCCGCCTCGCCGGCCGCGCGGATCTCGGCGTCGGCGGCGCCGCGATGCACCAGCGCGCGCAACGCGTTGTCGAGGACCAGCAGCTCGTAGATTCCGGTGCGACCCTGATAGCCGGTCTGGCCGCACTGCGCGCAGCCGGCCGGAACAAAACCCCGCCCCGACGGATCGGGCTGCTTGCAGTTCGGACACAGCTTGCGGATCAGGCGCTGCGCCAGTACTCCGAGCAACGAGGAGGCGAGCAGGAACGGCTCGACCCCCATGTCGATCAGCCGCGTGACGGCCGAGGACGCATCGTTGGTGTGCAGGGTGGCGAGCACCAGGTGACCGGTGAGCGACGCCTGCACCGCGATCTGGGCGGTCTCCAGGTCCCGGATCTCGCCGATCATCACGACATCCGGATCTTGCCGCAGGATCGAGCGCAGCGCCCGCGCAAACGTCATCTCGATCTTCGGATTGACCTGGGTCTGCCCGATCCCTTCGATGTCGTACTCGATCGGGTCCTCGACTGTCATGATGTTGGTCGTGGTCGAATCCAGGCGCCGGATCGCTGCATACAGCGTCGTGGACTTGCCCGAACCGGTCGGTCCGGTCACCAGCACGATGCCATGCGGCTGGTGCGCCAGCCGGTCGAAGGCGACCAGCGTGCGGTCGGACATCCCCAGGTTGGTCAGGTCCAGCCGCGCCAGGTCCTTTTCAAGCAGCCGCAGCACCACGCGCTCACCGTGCCCGGTCGGAAGCGTCGAGACGCGCACATCCAGTGCGCGTCCACCCACCCGCAGCCCGATCCGGCCGTCCTGCGGCAGGCGCTTCTCCGCGATATCCAGCTGCGCCATGATCTTGATCCGCGACACCAGCGCGGCGTGCAGCGCGCGTTTGGGCCGCACCACGTCGCGCAGCGTGCCGTCGACCCGGAAGCGCACCAGCGAGGTGTTCTCGAATGCCTCGATGTGGATGTCCGAAGCGCCGTCGCGCGTGGCCTGCGTCAGCAGCGCGTTGATCATCCGGATGATCGGCGCGTCGTCGGCCGTCTCCAGCAGATCCTCGATGTCCGGCACCTCCTGCATCATCCGGGAGATGTCGAATTCGCCTTCGATATCGCCCACCACCTGTTGGGCCGATCCCTCATGGTGCGCGTACGCCTGCGAGATCGCCTGCGACAGCTTGTCGACGGCGACCACCACGGTCCGCACGCGGCCCGGGAATACCCTCATCACTTCATTGAGCGCCGTCATCGAGGTCGAATCGCCGATCCAGACCTCCGCGTCGCGCTCCGACAGCGGCCGCAGCAGGATCAGGTTGTCCCGGGCGAATGCGTATGGAACGAAACGCTGGGCGACAGTCATCCGGTGTTCCTGGCGCTACTGGCCGACCAGCACCGGCTCGTATCCGAGCCGGCGCAGCATCGAGAGCGCGTCGGTGATCTTGCTGGCCCGTCGCTCCACCGAGACGCGTATCCGCACCACGTCACCCTCGGCGGTGCGCACGCTTTCCCAGTACGAGTCGAATCCCGCCTGCCTGAGCCGCTGCTGCAGCTGCCGGCCGCGGCCGATGTCCGGCACGGCCGAGACCTGGATCAGCTGGTAGGGGGCTGTCTTGACCGGGCTGGCAAGCGCGGGCGCCGTGAGGGCCGGCTGCGCTGTGACGGCGGCGAGCGCCGGCAGTGTCAGCGTGGGGGCAGCCGCGGCGACCGGCGCAGCGGTCGGGTCCTGCGGGCCGGGCGCCCTTGATTGCGGCGTCGCGGTGTGCGGCGCAGGTTGCGGCGCCATCGGCGCCGATTCAGCCCCGGACGGCCTGCCGGGCGCAGCGGGTGGGGACGGCGCCGCCTTCGGACGCCCAGGCGGCGGAGCCGGCGCCAGGTCCTCGACCGACAGGTCGGGCAGCGGCGCCAGACTGCCCTGGTGCGATTGCGCGACCTGGCCGCGCATGTAGTCGTAGCGGCTCAGTGCAATCTCGCTCGCTGCCGACTCGTCGCGGATGATCGTGGGCCGCAGGAACACCATCGTCTGCGTCTTGATGTGGTCGCGCGTGTCGTAGCGGAACAGCCGGCCGATCAGCGGCAGGTTCCCCAGCACGGGCACCTTGCTCTGGCTCTCGTCGGCCTGGTCCTGGATCAACCCGCTGATCACGACGAAGCTGCCGTCCTCGACGATCACGTTGGTCTGGAAGCTGCGCTTGTTCAGCACCGGGTTGTTGGCCGAAGTGCCCGAGACCACCGAGGAATCTTCTATATAGATGGCCAGCCGCACCGCGCCGCCTTCGGTGATCTGGGGCTTGATCGACAGCTGCAGGCCGACGTCGTGCCGCTCGAACGTCTGGAACGGATTGACCGTGCTCGTGTTGGTCGTACCCGTGGCCGCGTAGGCACCGGTCAACAAGCCGACGTTTTGCCCGACCAGGAACTTGCCCTCCTCATTGTCCAGCGTCTGGATGTTGGGGCGCGACAGGATGTTGGTGTTGCCCAGCGTCTCGAGCGCCCGCGCCAGCAGGCCGACGTTGGTGATCGTGGTGCCGCCGATGTTGATCTGGCCCTTGATGATGCCGAGGTTCAGTCCTGGGGCCGGCGTCAAGATGCTCCCGGACAGCCCAACGATATTCGAACCGGCTCCCGTACCGTTTGAGAAGTTGGTGCCGCCGACGAATTGGGTCGTGTTTCCGTTGCTGACGTTGGTCAGCCCATTCAGTGCCTGCCACTGAATGCCGAATTCGGCGGCCTTCTGCCCGGTCAGTTCGACTACGAGCGACTCGATCATCACCTGGGCCGGCCGAACGTCCAACCGATCGATGATCGAGCGGATATTCCGGTACAGAGGTTCGGGCGCCGAGATGATCAGCGAATTGGTGGCGGGATCGGCCTGGATCATCCCAGCGACCCCGCCTGCGGAGCCGCCGCCTCCGCCCGACGAGTAACTGGCACCGGACGAGCTGCTTTGCTGCTGCGTACCCTGGG
>WNGJ01000338.1_pt1 | contig 63289 bp, 60 predicted proteins | sample 5400611 | NCBI WGS metagenome assembly WNGJ01 (sample SAMN13153375, study PRJNA577476) | soil metagenome | isolation source: 40 cm soil or saprolite under Garry oak tree replicate 1 | place: USA:California | collected 2016-06-15 | reverse complement strand
CTTGCCTCCGTGCAACGACTCGAACTCGATCAAACACTCTCGCAGCATCGCCGAAGGTGGCGCGATCAGTTCGACGAATGCCGGCTTGCGTGCTTTTCGTCGGCGATGGGAAACTCCGCCGAGCCGTTTCTTCAGCCCCGTATAGTCCAGCCGTAACGGGTGTGCGACGGAATACACACCGTGTTCCCGGGCCAGTTCATCGAGTCCGGCAGCCTCCTTCCCCGCGGTTGAGTGCTACGAAATTGATCCAGTTGGCGTTGTAACTGCGCGATTGGCTCAGGAATAACTGTTGTGCTCATCCGGCTCGCCCTCGACCGCTCGTCCGCGGCTCAATAAACGTAACAGGGCGAGTTAGCGGTCGTCACGCACGCTTGCCGAAAACTCACAAAAGATAGATATCAGTTCCGGGTTCCCAGTTCTCAGTGAATTACACGCGCTCTATAGTGACTGATTTCACCAGCAGATCTTTTAGGGGTTTGTCTTGCTTGTTGCGCGGGGCAGCAACGATCTTTTCAACCACATCTTTTCCTTCCACTAATTCCCCAAAAATTGTGTGCTTGCCGGTGAGCCACTCCGTGGGAGCAATTGTGATGAAAAACTGGGAGCCATTGGTGTTGGGGCCGGCATTGGCCATGGCCAGTTTTCCTGGTTTATCGAACTTGTGCGGCGAACCTTTGGTTTCGTCCTCGAACTGGTAGCCGGGGCCGCCAAAGCCAGTTCCTGCTGGATCGCCTCCCTGGATCATGAAATTGGGGATCACGCGGTGAAAGATTGTGCCGTCATACAAACGGTCTTTGCTTTTTTTGCGGCTGACGGGATGCGTCCACTCGCGCTTGCCTTCGGCGAGTTCGACAAAGTTGGCGACTGTCTTGGGCGCTTCCGTTTCAAAAAGACGACAGACGATGGTTCCTTCGGAAGTATTGAAGATAGCGTACGAACCAGGTTGACGGGCCATACGAGTCCTTTCTTGCTTAGTTATCATTGCGGAGCAGTTTGTGGTGGCGTCACGGTTTTGGGCGCGACCTTCTTTGTAATTTTCCGCGATACGGGCGACTTCGGCGGATTGGCTCCGCCTCGCAGAATTGTGATGTGGACGATTTTCACGGGGCGAAATGGGCGGTCATTTGCGTCTTTTCCCATGCGAGCAATTTGCTTAACCAGCACCACGGTGGGTTCGTCGCACTGGCCGAAGATGGTGTAATTGCCGTTCAAAGAGGGATAGGCCACTTCAGTGATAAAAAACTGCGATCCGTTAGTGTCTGGACCGGCATTGGCGTAAGCGAGGCGTCCCGGACGGTCGAATGTGAGGTCGGGCGAAGTTTCATTCTTGAACGCGTATCCGGGGTCGCCAGTTCCATTACCCGCGGGATCTCCTCCTTGAATCATGAAATTGGGTATCACGCGATGGAAAATGGTGCCATCGTACAAGGGAACGCCGTGTTTCTTCTGATGTGATATAGGGCTGGTCCAGTCTTTTTTGCCTTCCGACAAATCGATAAAGTTTTGCACTCCAATCGGAGCCTTGTCGGGAAACAATTTGCAATTCAGTTTCCCGGCGGTGGTCTCTATGCGGGCTGACACGTCAGCGGCAGATTTTGCCGCAGGCGCCTTCGGGGACCGTTTTGCCGCAGGCGGCTTGGTTTGTGACCACAGAGGTACGGCGACTAGACACAGCAAGATAGTCATAAGATTGAGGTTGCGCATGGAAGCTCCTGAGTAATTATGCTCGACCAGCCGAAGATTGTGCTTGCGGCGACAAAACCGGTTTTCAATTTTACGCTAAACCAAGATTTATTTGGTATTGGCGGACGTTTGCATCTGATGGCTGACTTTTTCCACGTCGCGGAACACACGCAACAGATTGCCCCCCAAAATTTTTCGGATATCGGCGACGCTGTAGCCGCGATCCAGTAACGCCTGGGTGATTTTTGCCAGGTCGGCGGCGGAATCGATGCCTTCGGGAGTGGCTCCACTGACGCCATCGAAGTCGGAGCCTAATCCTACGTGGTCGACGCCTGCAACCTGGGCGATGTGATCAAACTGGTCGATGAGCGACTTGAACGGCGGACGTGGAATCTTTGCCGCCCACGCTCGCTGCACCTGATCGTATTCGGCGTAAGAGACCGGTTTGCCCTGGGCCTTGCGTTCCGCCACAAAGGCATCCACAGCGGCATCGCGATCCTTCTTTTGCGCGTCAGCGGCCTTGCGATAATTCTCGTCGACGAATGCGGAGTAGAAGTTGACCATAACGACTCCGTTATTCTTAGTTACGGCGCGCAGCATGTCGTCCGTCATGTTCCGAGGATGGTCACTTAAAGCGCGGGCGCAGGAATGCGACGCGATCACAGGAGCGCGGCTAACGGCTACAGCATCGTAAAAGGTCTTATCGGAGACGTGGGAGATGTCCACCATCATGCCCAGCCGGTTCATCTCCAACACCACCTGCTTGCCGAAATCGGTCAGGCCATTGTGATGTTCGATCTTGGGGTCGGTGACATCGCCCGACGAGTCGGCCCACTCGTTGGTGTTGGACCAAGTCAGCGTCATGTAGCGCACACCAAGGCGATAGAAATTGTCCAGGAGATGTAAGTCGTTTTCGATGGCATGCCCGCCTTCAATACCCATGAGTGCAGCCAGTTTTTTCTGTTGATGGGCGCGCTCGATATCGGCCACGCTGAAGGCCATCATCATGCGATCAGGATGACGGTCTGCCTGCTGGTATACCGAATCGATAAGATCCAAAGCGCGGTGAGCGAATTGGCCTTTGAATGAGGGTTCGACCCAGATGGAGAAAAATTCTGCGCCGAGATTGCCGGCACGAGCTTTGGCAAGAGTGACATGTCCCACATCTTTCGGATCGCTGTTGCCAATATCGAAATTCTCATCCAAAAAGCGCTGAGGTGTATCGGCATGAGTATCCACGACAATCGACGAGTTGTGGATGGCAAGAGCGCGGGCGCTGACTTGAGGTGGGGCGCTGCTCTGGCCGGCAGCACTCAGGGTTGAGACCAAAAAGGTCCCGACAAGGAACAATTTTGCGGGCATGAGGATGTTCAGGCGATGCAAGGGATGGATTGTATACGGTAACGCCTGGTCAAGAAACTACTGAGAATTTCCGCCGGCGGCAGCGCCGGATATAACTTCGGTTTCGGCCTGCTCTGGAGACTCACCGGCCAGCATTCGGGACTCTCGCCAATCAGTGTAGCGGTCGGAAACCATCACGTGAAATACCCACTGACGGCGCTCTTCTTCTGGTTCGATCAAACCCAGATTCTTGAGCGGGAGCATGTATTGCTGCATCCACTTAATCTGCTGCCGGCTCATACCGCGGCGTTGGATGTCGACCGTGACACCCGCCAGATGGGACGACGCAGTCTCGCCTACTTCGGGTGCCGCATTGCGGTTGTGGCGTCTGAGCTTCTTTTGGATCTTCACTGTGCGCACTGCGGAATTCACCTGGATCTGGTTACGAAATTCTTTGTAGTAAGCCTGACTCAGGTCCTCCAAAAACTCGCGCGTCCAGGGTCGGCAATAGCGCCGATCGGGATCCAGTCGCGGGTCGAATCGCAAAAACTGATTGGAAAAAATGGGAACCAGATCTTCCCTAGCCTTCAAGTTCTGGAGTTCGTCATCATCCTGGATGCGCGGCAATTCCAGGCGGTCAATTTCTTCATTCTGGCGCAACAGGGAATCACGGGATGGGCGGAAAAGAGGATTCCAGCGCAGGCGGCGCAGGTGGGCCCGACGAATACCAGTTTTTTGCTGACGCCGAACCAAATTGTGATGCAAGCCGAAAGCTTCACCGCATACCGCCATGGTCAGCAGCATCAGAAGAACAGCGTTTCGTCGTGTCTTCATATCCACCAAATGGCCTCGAATCTGATCTCGCCTAATGTTGAAGGATGCGATTATTGTAGCCCGCTATTGCACTAAAACAAGAGCACATTCGAAATGCAACCGTTACGCAGGAGTTCACAAATAGGTTACCCCTGGTTACTTCAATCCCCCGAACCGCACGCCCATAGCGGCTTACACGTAATGTCAACAACAAGATGCAATCCAGCAACAAACAGTTTTCTGGGGCTTTGGTAATCTGGCCGGGATGACCGCGCGAGGCTACGACGTCTCGCAGCCGCGATCACTTCCTAAACAGATCACCCAGAGCCTGTTTCATAACATCGCCTCCGACCTCTGCAATGGATCGGGTAAGAGGAATATCCTTGGGGCACACTTCAACACAATTCTGGGCATAACCGCACTCGTGGATACCGCCGTCACCCATTAGAGCCGCCAATCGCTCGCGCTTAAGAGCCTCCCCGGTGGGATGCGTATTGAAAAGCCGTACTTGAGAAATGGCAGCGGCGCCTACGAAACCAGTACTGTCGTTGAATTGAGGACAAGCCTCCATGCAGCAGCAACACGAAATACAGCGGGAGAGAGGATAGGCGGCTTCCTGATCCTCCATCGACAGGCGTGGACCGGCACCCAGATCATAGGTACCGTCAATTGGCACCCATGCCTTCACAGCCTTCAAATTCTCAAACAAGACGCTTCGATCCACCGCGAGGTCTCGAACAATGGGAAACTTGGAGAAGGGTTCGAGGCGGATGGGCTGGTCAAGCTGGTCGACTAGGGCGGAGCACGCCATCCGGGCACGGCCATTGATTAACATGGCGCAGGAGCCGCAGACTTCCTCCAGGCAGTTGGAATCATAAGTGATGGGTGTAGTCGGCTTGCCTTGTCGCGTGACCGGATTGGCGGCGATTTCCATCAGTGAGGAGATCACGTTCATGCCCGGCTTCCACGGAAGTTCGAATTCCTCCCAGTGAGGCTTGGCTTCGGGGGTGGCCTGTCGCTTGATCTTGAAATGAACTTTTTTCTTGTTATCCGCCATGGCTTTCTTTATTAGTTCGACATTCAATGTGAAACCTTGTCGTGACTCAGTACTTCCGTGGACGCGGCGGGATCAACGAAATATCCACCGGCTCGAATTCAAAACGCGGTTCATCCGCGTCAGCTGCGAAGTATGCCTTGGTCGTCTTCAGCCAGTTTTTGTCATCGCGATCAGGAAAATCCGGCTTGTAGTGCGCTCCTCGGGATTCATCACGGATAGCTGCACCTTGTGCGATCACGCGGGCCAATTGCAACATGTTGTAAAGCTGGCGCGCAAACACGATGGTGGTATTCGCCCACTGCGAACGGTCACTGAGATTGATATTCTGGAAACGTTCCAGCAGTTCGCAAAGCTTGGAGTCGGCCGCCTGCAGATTTTTGTTGTAACGGATGACAGTACAATTCCGGGTCATTAACTCGCCCAGTTCACGCCAGAGCAGGAATGGATTCTCCTTCCCCTCCGATTTCATCATTCGCGCATTCAGTTCCTGCTGCCGCTTGCGTTCGGCGTCAAAATAACCGTTGGACGCCATCGACTTTTGATTGCGCGCGTATTGCATGGCTGCCGGTCCGGCAACGAATCCGCCAAAAATACACGACACCAGCGAATTCGCGCCTAGACGATTAGCGCCATGGTATTGATACTCGCACTCGCCAGCGGCGTAGATGCCCGGAATATTCGTGGCCTGCGACAAATCTACCCATAACCCTCCCATGGTGTAATGCATGCCGGGGAAAATCTTCATGGGAGTATCGCGCGGATCATCGCCCACGAACTTCTGGTAGATTTCCAAAATTCCTTCCAGCTTACGGTCAAGCACTTTACGGTCGATGTGCGTCAGGTCAAGATAGACCATGGGCTTGCCATCAATTCCCAGTTGGTGTTCGTACACCACTTTGTGGATGGCGCGGGTGGCAACGTCTCGCGGGACCAGGTTGCCATATTTTGGATACCAATCTTCGAGAAAGTACCAGCGCTCGCTTTCTGGAATAGTTTTTGGATCGCGATTGTCACCCGCCGTCTTCGGAACCCAAACGCGCCCGCCTTCACCGCGCGCGGATTCCGACATGAGCCGCAATTTGTCTTCGCCGGGAATTGAGGTGGGATGTACCTGGATGAACTCGCCATTGGCGTAATAGCAACCCTGCTGGTAAAGGGCCGATTGCGCCGATCCCGTGCACACTACCGAGTTCGTGGATTTGCCGAAGATCGCGCCAATACCACCGGTGGCGATAATGATCGAGTCGGCAGGAAAGACGCGAACTTCCATGGAGCGCAAATCCATGGCGCAGATGCCCCGGCAGACGCGGTTGCCGTCAACCACTGCGGAGAGGAATTCCCAATGCTCGTACTTGGTGATTTTGCCTTCCGATTCGTATCGGCGCACTTGCTCATCGAGCGCATACAGGAGTTGTTGCCCGGTGGTAGCGCCGGCAAATGCGGTGCGATTGTAGAGGGTTCCGCCGAAACGCCGGAAGTCCAGCAACCCTTCGGGCGTGCGGTTGAAAGTAACGCCCATGCGGTCGAGCAGATCGATGATGGCAGGGGCGGCGTGGCACATGGCCTTCACCGGAGGTTGGTTGGCCAGAAAGTCGCCACCGTAAACGGTGTCGTCAAAGTGCTGCCAGGTGGAATCGCCTTCCCCCTTTAGATTTTTAGCTGCATTGATGCCGCCCTGAGCACAAACCGAGTGCGAACGCTTCACCGGGACAATAGAAAACAGTTCGACCTGTCCGCCCATTTCCGCGATCTTGATTGCGGCAGAGAGTCCCGCGAGTCCGCCACCGATTACTATGATTTTCGGATTTGCTGCCATCTCTCCTCGAATTTCAATGTGTACGGGTGATGCGTGGAACTTACCGCATCACAAAAGATTTTGGTCCGGAGTCAAATGGTTCCAGCGGCTGAAGCGGCGTTTTCAGAAACGCGCGCATGGTGACTGCTCCCACCAGAACAAAGAGCAAACCAATCGCAAAACAGACGTAACCAAATCGGCGTCGAGCGCGATCGCCGGTAGTGATACCCCACTTGGCCGCGAACAACCACAACCCATATGCGAAGTGCCACGAGGCGCAAAGAATTCCCACGGCGTAGAAGGCCACTGCCCACGGATGTTGAAATTCCAACTGCACTTTACCGAAGGCGGAAGCGGGATGTGTCAACAGGTGGACGCCGCTGAAGCGCAGATGCCAGGTATGCCAGGCCATATAGAAAAAGGCGATGGCGCCGGTCCAACGCTGAGCGGTATACATCCAGTTGCCCGTCCAAGGGTAGTCCCCGACGTTGGAATCTCCGCGATACCAGATATAGAAGCCGTAAAGGGAGTGATACAGAATGGGAAGCCAGATCCCAAAGAGTTCGAGTCCTACGACGAAAGGGAATCCAGTCAGCAGCTCAACTTGTTTCGTATACGCGCCAGGACCTCTAGTGGCGAAGGCGTTGGAAACAAAATGTTCGATCAGAAAGAATCCAATAGGAATAATTCCGCTAAGCGAGTGCAGGCGGCGAAGTAAAAATGAGTAGCCCTTGCCAGCTCGTAAGGGAGCCACTCTGTGAGCCGCAGAGATGGGTCGAGGACTCGTCGTGGAAGCCACGAAACTCCTTGTGAGTTTAGAAGTGAGACCAGAACCTTTTATTATGTTGTTGCGGGAGAAGTGAAGTCAAGGAAGGCACGGTAATGGTTCAGAGTGACTATCTGTCTATGTTGAGGAATTTAGTCCCAGTTTTACGTTCTCGGTTCTCAGTTCTTTGCGCAAACTGGCTACCTTTGATCGATTGACCATGAAATAAATTTTCGGAAGGCTTCACCCCGGTGGCTGTACCTGGCTTTTTCTTCCGGAGTCAGCTCAGCGAAGGTTTTTTTAATCCGAGGAGAATAAAACAACGGATCATAGCCGAAGCCGTTCGAGCCGCGTGGTCGATCCAGAATCATACCTTCTGCTTGTCCTCGAAATACGGCCAGAATTTCGCCATCGCGGGCGGCGGCGATCACGCATACGAAATGTCCGGCCCGATTTTCTGGCGGAACTTTCTTCAGTTCGCGGAGCAGGCGCGCGTTGTTGGCTTGGTCATCGGTATTATTCGAAAGCAAATGGGGTTGTTCGGCGGCGTAACGTGCGGAATGCACGCCGGGTGCGCCACCGAGCGCATCCACTTCGAGGCCTGAATCGTCGGCCAGGACAATTTCACCCGCAGCATGGCGGCTGTAGTGTTCAGCTTTTTTGCGGGCATTTGCCTCAAAAGTATCGCCGTCCTCTTTCACTTCGGGAAGGGAAGCGTAGTTTGCCAGCAAGGCGATCTCGATGCCGTGAGGCGCCGCGGCGCCGGCAAAATCGCGCAGCTTGCCCTGATTCGAAGTGGCGATCAAGATGCGCTGCATTAGTTCACAACTTTCATCGATTCAAGGCTAATCTTTTCCGTGAAAACACGGTTGTCGCCAAAACCAACAAAAGTGCCACTCCCGAAATAACTCCTGCCAACGTCCGATCCCAGGTTCGGACGAACCTGATCTCCACGCGATTTTGTCCGGCGTCGACCGGAATGATCATTTGTCCGGTGAGCTCCTGGGTTTCCGCTGAGGTGGCGCGGCCGTTGACCTGCGCTGCCCACGCGGGATAGTTGAAAAGACGCAGAACGAGTTTTTCCGGTTCCTGTAGATCAGCGGTGAAAATCTTCAACTCCGGGTCCCACCGTTTTACATGAATTTGCGCTGCCGCGCTGCCTGCGATCGTGACGTGGGGAGCATCCTGTTTGACTTCAGAGGCGTCGGCGCCGGCAGGGACGTACTCGTCGACGCCTTCGTATCCCGAACCCTGTTGCTGATTGTCCAGCATCTCTTCGATGTCCGCAGCGGTATCCCACCAAGGGGGCTGGATTCGCTGCCAGGCGAACGCTATGACTGCCAACAGGACAACACTGACCAGCAACCGGGTCCACCAACGCCGGAAAGCGGTGGTCAGCAGCAATGCGAATACGACGTTCAGGCACAACAACCAGCGCCAGGGAAGCTGTACGAAACGGAGTTTAGGGAGATGAATCCAAGCTGGCGCCGTCAGCGAGAACATGAGAAGCGTAGCCGCAGCTCCCCAAGCAACGAGCATCCACCAAATTGGCGAAAGACGCTGCCTGCGGCGAGCAAAGAATGTGGCCACGGCAAGCGCAATGATTTCGGCGGCGGCCACCAAAGAAACTAGGAGGTTGAACCGATCGTGATCGGCATCATTGATAGTGGTAAAAAGAAAGTTGTCTTGTGGACGCACGCCGGGCGCGAGCACCTGGAAAATGTTCACCCATCTTTCTTCATATGCTGCCGGGAAAATGTAGAAAGTAGCCAGCGCCGCTCCCAGCACCACCGCCACACCGCCATAAAGCAGAATTCGCCGGGAACGACGGGTAATTGCCACCACGACCACGAGCAGCGCCACGGAATAGTTAACCATCACCGCGGATGGCGCATTGGTCAACCACGCGGCGGCAATGATCAGCGCGAGTGGAATGATTGCTCTTCGGCCGCGCTCCTCCAACTGAAGGACATACAGAAGAAGCAAAGGCAACAGCGCTCCGGCGAGCAACTCGGCAAAAGCGCTGCGCCAATAAACGATGACGATGTAGTAGGGATTGGCAGCGTAGAGAGCGGCGGCAAAAATAGCATCCCTTCGATTTAGCCAGCGTCGCGCCAGCAGGAACATCGAGCAGCCAGATAAGGTAAGCGCTACCCAGATATAGGCACTGGGTACGGCCTTCCACGGCAAGAGCGCCCCCAGAGCAGCTCCTAACATCCACGAAGCCGGAGGATAGAAAATGAAGCGCGCTTCGCCATACCCGTAGTGCGCCAGCGCGGCCCATCGGGGATAGGCGATGCCGTGCTTCCATTGACTGAGCACTTCCATCCAGGAGTTGACGTGGAACTCGAAATCGTGGCCCGATGGATTTCCCCGGAAGGCAAATGGCAGAACAACGGCGAAAGCCACAGCCATAATGACTAGAAGCGGCGAAGGAAAAAGCGAGTTTGCTGTGAGTTGGACGGGACAGGAAGAAAGACTATCTGCAATCCCGTCATACTTCACAGGTTTTGCCCGGGTTGAAATACTCCTCCTCCACTGTCGCGCGCCAAAAAAAATGTTTACATCGCCACCGGCTGGACCGGGGCAGGAAAGATTGTTGCCCAATCGAGACAAATGGGCAATCGGAGAGGTTAAAGCACGCTTAGAAGCGTGCACCACTCGACGAGCGGGAAAGAACTTACCGTAAGGCGAAGTCTACGAGGTCACTTGTTCAGAAGTGCGTTGCTGGCGCAGTTCATTCAGAAATTCTTCCTGAGTAAGGAACTCATGATTGCGTAGAAGTGCGAGCAAGGAATCGTGAGTTCCGTAGGTTATTGCGGCTCCCGAATGGTCGTGATCTTCTCTCGCCTTAAGGGCTCGTGGAGCGACTAGCAGTTCGGGACACGTGCCCGGGCGGCTGGTCAGGAAATCTATGAAATTTCCAACCGCATCGCGCTGTTCGGCGGTTCGCGACGCAAACTCAATTCCCATGCCGAATTCGGGATGCATCACGCGAACCGTGCCATCCGCTTTAACTTCGATGTCTCCAGCTTTCAGGCAGAGAACAATTCCGGCTCGTTCCGGGAAGGGTGAATCGGTTTCAACATAACATCCGCCCAGGCTAAGATCGGTCAACTTACAATCCGAAACCGGTTCAGGATCTTCGGGCGGGAGTTGGGGCGAGTTTGCGGTTACCCATGTTTTCAGGCTAGCGCGCAGTTTTTCGGGGAGATCCACAAAGCGTACCCCGGACTGACCATTCGGGTTCGCCCAGGCTACCTCGCCTCGGGGCTCGACTTCGGTATCGGTATTGGGGAGAACGAAATGCGCGGTCATGAAAGCTGAGGGATAGAGGGGTTGGGCAGTCAAGATGTCCATGCCGTCTTCACTCAAATCCAACAAGATGCCTTCCATCTGCGCTCCGTTTTGCACCTGGACCTCAACCGGCACTTGTACGGGAACCCGGAAAGCGCGGCGACGTTCGCGCTTGAGTAAAGCTGTGGCAGCGCGAAGGCTGGCCTGAGCTTGCGGAACAGAAATCGGCTTGTAGAGAACGAAATTTGCGCCGGCGCCAAACACACTGCGTACTTTTGTCTTGTCGCTTAGGAGGGCTACGGTGACAACCGTGTTTCCTGAAGAGGCCTGGGAGGCGTTCTGTAGAACCAGCGCGGCACTGTGGGGATCGTCGTAATCGACGATCACCGCGTCAAACTTCTGCTCGGTGACGCGGCAAATCGCATCCAGATAACCGCAGCACTGCACTCCGAGTCCAAATTCGCACAGAACTGAACCAAGGAGTGCTGAGGTTTCATCGTCTTTGGAAACCAACAATGCCTGCATGTCATATGCCATGGCTATGGGGGCCAGCTTGGTTGGGGAGATCAGGGCCAACGCGGAGCGCGCACGGGCTTAGCGGGGGCACCCTGACTGGTCGAGCTTGCGGCCGCCGCCTTTGCGGCCGTAGCGCTGGGTTGGACGACATCATCATCCACCTCAGCGAGAATGGCGCTGTCGTCATCGTCGTTCTCGGTCAACAGAGGGGCGACTTCCCGCAGCTTTTCCGCTGCCTGTTGCAGCATTTCGATCTGTTTCGCTAGCTGCGCATACCTGGCTTGCTTTCGGCGCAGGACCTCGTGAATGTCTTTCATACACCCCCCCTCTTGGCGAATTTAAAGAGCATAGTAAGGACCGTCAACGCTAAACTGTGTTGGTTATGTTACGGGCGTAACTTCGGTCCTGCAGAGGTGACGCCCGACAGCGCGAAACCACCGGATGTTCGAAGAAAACGAAAGGCCCCGCTTCGGGGGCCTTGATGAGAAAGGTTGTCGAATTTAGATGAAGCGACTAATCGAACTTGAGCTTACGGCGAACCAATCCGGCTATACCCACCAAACCCGTTCCGAGCAAACCAAGAGTCCCCGGTTCAGGCACAGCAATGCTCGTGTCGCCGACGGCAATCTCGGTGGAGTCGCTTAAAAATCCATTACCCGTGTTTATGATCAACTGCGCGGGCACGCGGCTCCCGAACACGGCATTCGATTGGAAATCGCGGCTAGTCTGGGCGCCGATTCTGAAGGACCCCGTCCCCTGGTTATAAACGGTGGTCAACCCCACAGCATCAAGACTATCCACAGCATTTAGGTTTGAACCGGTCACGATAGCATGGGTGCCGATGAGGTTGCCAACGCGATTCGTAAAATTCACGCTGCTGGCAAAAGCTGCTATTGGCCAGGCTAGAGCTAACAAAGCCAACAACATTCGCCTCATTACACTTCCTCCGATACTGTTCCAACCCAAATCCTCCAACTCGCTCCTCGAACTCGCCACATTGGGGGACACTGCCGTCCTTCTAACGTGCATGTCTACTTCCAAAGTAGAAGCACTTTAATGTGATTGAATTGAAGCAGGTTACGTTATGTCCTACGACTGAACGAAGCTGCGGAGTGCAAACACCTGCATAGTTTCATAAATGCATTGCGTCGAACACTCACGATACCTGAATTCAACGAGAGAAGTGTTGCACAACCGAGTACCCTTGAATTTGAAAGTCGCCGCTCCCGTAAAAGCCAAGAGCATAGCCGCTTTGTGCCAGGAAGCTGGCACGAAGGTGGAATTTACTTTGTCTAGGGCGGGACGTATCTTCGGGGTGAGCAGTTCTGGGGGAGGGCTGTTCGGGCGTCCCTGATTCGAAAGAGTCAGGGACGCTTCTCATTTCTGGCGCACACGAAACCCAAACTTCATTTCCTTCACACAGCAAGCCTTAGGAAACGCGCTCTACAGCAGAGGCGAAGCTGTCGCCCGAAGCGCTTTCTGTTGGCAGAATCGCGACTACAGACGTGCCGCCTTTGCCGGAGTTAATCTGCAACCGCCCTCCGAGTTGGCGCACTCTCTCGTGCATCCCTTGAATTCCGACTCCACGCTTCATCGATCCGGAATTACGCTGCTTCTGGACTGAAATCCCTTTGCCTTGATCGTGCACTTCCAGTCTTACTTGGCGCCGCGTGCGGCTAATACTGATGCTGGCTGTTGGACTTCCGGAATGGCGATGAATGTTAGTGAGAGATTCCTGCACAATGCGAAAAATAGCGGTCTCGCATTCCGAGGACAGCCGTCCCAAGTTGGCATCCAGATCCAGATTGACGCGGATCTTGCTCCGTTCCGCAAATCCTTCCACGTACCAGCGAACCGCAGAAGGAAGCCCCGCCTCGTCGAGCAGGGGCGGGTGCAGCAGATGAGAGATGGTGCGCAGTTCCCTGGACAATTCTTTCACCAAGTCAAGGCTCTCACTGCAAGTCTTCAGCGCTTGCGGGCTGAGCTGCTTAGCCTCACGTTGGATGGACGCAAGATTCATATCCAAGGCAACTAAGGTCTGTCCCGCACTGTCGTGCAGTTCGCGGGCAATGCGACGACGTTCGTCGTCCTGCATCTGTAGCAACCGGCCGGAGATGGTGCGTAGACCTTCCTCAGCTCGCTTACGTTCTGTGATATCGCTGTTCACTTCCAGAAAGCCCAACGGCTTGCCTTCGGGACTCCACCACATGGACCAGCGGCTGGCAACGGTTATTCGGCTGCCGTCACGTTTAGAGTGGGTAAGTTCTCCTTGCCATTGGCCATCGCGCAGCAGTTGCGCTTTGATCTCTTCGAACGGTTGCGGGAACTCAGTTCGTAGGATTTGATGCGGGGTTTTCTGTAGGACCTCAGCGCGACTCCAGCCGTAGAGCCGTTCCGCTCCCTGGTTCCAGTACGTGATTTTGTCGTCCAACGTGCGCACGAAGATTGCATCGTTCGCCAGGTTCAGAAGATCCGCCTGTGCCGATACCTCCTCAGTTCTGCGTTGGAGTTCAGCAGTGCGCTGTTGAACCCGGGCCTCTAACTCCTCGTGCGCATTGCGCAAAGCTTCGGCTATTTGTTTGCGCTCAGTGATGTCCAGGACGACGCCGAAGAGGCGCGTGTCGCCTTCGGTAAATCTGCGTCCTTTGCAGTAAAACCAACGAAGCCCGCGTTGTGGATCCTGATAGCGATATTCGAATTCCATGGAGCCGGTCTTCAGGCTCTCCTGCATCGCCGCCTGAACTTTCGGCATATCTTCGGCCAAAACCCGAGACTTCCACGTTTGGACGTGGTCAGGGTCGCTGGCTTCGGTTCCAAACATGTGGTGCAGTTCGCTGGACAATGAAGTGTTTTTGCCGTCCGGATCCCATTCCCAGGTGCCGATTTGTGCTGCGACTTGCGCCAGGCGGAACCGATTTTCATTCTTTTCCATGGTCCGGCGTGCCAGGACGTGATCGGTGACCTCTACCGCATGCACAAAAATTGCTTCGACTGCTCCGGCGGCGTTTCGAACCGGCTGATAAATGAAATTGAAGAAAGCCTCTTCCGGAAGGCCGGAGGCAACGCGATCGAGTTTGACCTTCATTTCCGTGCCCACGAATGGCACTCCGCTACGGTAGACCTGATCCAGGAGGTCGAAAAAACCTTGGTCCTTTAGCTCGGGTAGGCTTTCGCGAACTGTTTTTCCCAGCAGATCCTTGTCAGATTTGCGGCCGACCGCACGGACATAAGCTGGATTCACAAAGCTCCAGCGCTGCTCGGGTCCACTCATAATGCCGATAGCGGCAGGGAGTTGCATGAAAAGCTCGCGTAAATGGCTGCGCTCGGCCAGAAGTTCGAGCTCGCCGGGCTGAGCGGCGACACCCGTCGTATTCTCCGAGAGCGCGGAGTATGCGTTCGCAGAAATCCCGTCGCCGTTATTTCCGGTTTGAGAAATGAAAGGCGAGCGGTTGTGGATAATGGCCTCAACTGCTGGAAGCAAGTCGCGGGAGACCTCGGATTTTGACACGTAGCCTCGCGCGCCGGCGTCCAGAGCGGTTTGCAGCATCTCTGAAACATTGTGCTGGCTTAATATCAGAATCTTGGATTGGGGAACTTCCTTGTGAATCAAGCGGGCAGCTTCGAAACCGTTAAGATGAGGCATGCTGATGTCCAGCACCACCACATCAGGCTTGAGTTCTTTGGCTTTTTTGACAGCGTCCCGCCCGTCCACCGCTTCGCCGCAGACGTCCCACTCTTTACGGGAGGTTAGAAGAGAACGAACACCTCGCCTGACCACCTCGTGATCGTCGGCGATAAGGATCCGGACAGAGTTCATTTGGTTTCCCCATCCAGACGTCGGCGCAGGCGGATGCGGCTGCGGGATGTTGCAGTCTCCAGGCAAGCTCACGTTATAAGACGAACACCTTAGTATTTAGCCTGACTATCGAAGATGAACCAGCTCACCTCATGATGACCATACAGCTTTTAATGTAGGAGCACTTCGGGGTACCTGTACCTGCACAGCCAGTTACTTCAATGGCGGGGGTTCAGGCTCAGCCGAACCGTCTGCGCGCGCATCGGAAGCGCCGTAGTTTACATTTGAATGCGAGTCATGCAGCACTGCCTGGCCCCGGCCCATGGCCGACGAATATTCTCGCCGCACCTCGAGCTGATGCCCCATCCCCGACAATTGCTGAAGAGTTTCTGATTTCACGCGGGATTCGATCAAGATGTTGCAACCACGCCGCGAGCTCACCGTGAAGCGAGGCGCCTCGAGGGCCGCTTGTATGTTCATCCCGTAGTCCACAACATTCGACACAAACTGGGCATGAGCCAGCGGCTGATTCGGTCCTCCCATAATTCCGAATCCGATATGCTGACTGCCGCGCTCCATAAAAGCCGGAATGATAGTGTGGAAGGGACGCTTATGAGGCGCTAGAACATTCGGGTAGGAAGGATCGAGAGAAAAAAGCGCACCCCGGTTCTGCAACGAAAATCCCATTCCGCGAACGGTTATGCCAGATCCGAACGCGGCGTAATTACTCTGAATCAATGAAACGATGTTGCCTTCGCGATCGACAACGGAAAGATACGTAGTGTCACTTGATGGAGGCTCACCGGCAGCGACATCGCAGGCAGCTTTATTTGGAGTAATAAGTTTGGCGCGCTCCTTCGCATAGCTCTGGGAAAGCAATCCTTTGACCGGAACCTTGTCAGAACGAGGATCAGCGTTGTAGCGATAAAGATCGGCGTAGGCCAATTTCATCGCCTCGATCTTTTTGTGCAATTCGGTGACGCTGAGCGGGCCTTCGGAAGACGCAAGCGACGTTTGCATGATGTTCAGCATCTCGAGTGCGGCCATGCCTTGTCCGTTGGGAGGGAGTTCGTATATCGTCCAATCGCGATAGGTGATGGAAATCGGTTCCACCCACTCAGGGGCAAACTCAGCCAGATCTGCCTCCGACATCTTTCCCCCAAGGGTCTGCGACGTGCGGAGGATGGCTTGGGCAATCTCTCCACGGTAAAAAGAATTTGCGCCTTGTTGGGCAATCAGTCGCAGTGCCTTTGCCAGATCAGGATTCTGGAAAATTTCGCCAACGGCCGGAGGCTTATCGTTGTGCAGAAACACACGACGGCTTTCAGCGTCCCGAAGCAAATCTTCGACGGAATCTTCCCAGTACCCGTGAATCAATTCAGGGACGGGATACCCCTCGTCGGCGTAGAAAATCGCAGTCTGAAAAATATCCTTCCAGGGGAGACGTCCAAAGCGTTCGTGCAATGTGTTCCAGCCCGCAACCGCGCCGGGCACAGTGACAGTATCAATACCCGACTGCGGCATTGACGTCGCGCCTATGGCCTTGAGGTGGCTGATCGTGAGGCCCTGGGGCGCCCATCCGCTGGCGTTCAAACCGTACAGCTTGCCGGTCTTGGCGTCCCAGTAGAGGGCGAATAAATCTCCGCCAATCCCATTCATCATGGGTTCGGTGACGCCCAGCACGGCGTTGGCGGCGATGGCTGCGTCCGCGGCGGAGCCACCGCGAGCCAGAATCTGTGCACCCGCTTGCGACGCTTGCACATGACTGGTCGCGACGATTCCGTAGCGCGTGACCACCATGGACCGCGCGTGAGAACGGTCCTGGGCGAAAGCAGCGGAAATGAGGAGAACAACGGCTAGGGCAAGTCGTGTCGCGAAGGGCATGGTTCACCTGGGCGAAAGAGCGCATTCTGCTGGGCGAGGAAGATGGTGTCAAGTTCTGCTTCTCAGTGTGTTGAGCGCAAGACAGAATACATTGACGGCTCTAGCAGTCAGAACTAACATGCCGCGCAGTATAAGGAGGTAGCTTATGTCGCTAGTCGGAAAATGTGCGCTGATCACTGGCAGTTCTCGTGGCATCGGAAGAGGGATCGCATTGAAGTTGGCGGAACAAGGAGCCAAGATCGCGGTTCATTACTATCAGAACGAAGCCCGCCGCTAAAGCTACTTTAGCCAAAATCCGCGAGCGTGGTTCCGACGGTTTTGTGGTGCAAGGGGACGTGTGCCATCACGAAGAAGTGGGTCGAATCTTTCAGCAAGTCGAATCCGAGTTCGGCAAGCTCGATATTTTCGTGCACAATGCTCGCACGGAGGCCCCCACCTTTTATCAACCTGCCATGGAGATCACTCTCGATAAATGGGACACCGCGGTCGATTCTCAGGCCAAGGCATTTCTGGTTGGAGTTCGCGAAGCAGCCAGGTTGATGCCAGACCACGGCAGGGTCATCGCGATCACTTACGCACCAGGCGGAAAGTTTGGCAGCTGGCAGCCCTGGGTCGCGATGGGCGCCGCCAAGGCCGGCTTAGAAGTCCTCTGTCGTTATTTCGCGGTGGCATTGGCTAGCCGCGGAATTACGGTCAATGCGTTGAGTCCCGGCTGGATTGAAGACAGCGTGCTGAACACCTTGCCGGAAGCGGTGCAGAACAGCGTCCGGAACTGGCATCAGGGCGGCTGGACACCAATGGGCCGCCTGGGAACTCCAGCTGACGTCGGGAACGCGGTAGCGCTGCTTTGCTCCGAAGATGCCGGTTGGATCACTGGCCAACTGACGTGGATGGAGGCGCTTCGCTGATGGATGCACATCTCCCGCTTGATATTCAGCAGTCAACTCCGACGCGCGCCGAAGCTGCTTGAATTGAACTCAAGTTCGAGTAGCACTCTGATGCGTAATATTCGAAAACTATTGCAGGGGCCGCGAGCTTTGGCTTCCCCGGCCCTTTTTTCCCACTTTGGCGTCGATTCCCACCTAACCCTTGCTTGCAATCAGGCCTCCTGGTTTCCGCGGCTAGCATCTAATCTGGACAGTCGTCGAGAGGCGAAACAATGGCAAAGGAAAGTCCCAGAAATGGTGGGTTGGCCAATGGGTTTCAGGTTTTTGCGGCCACGGCGTCACGCCTGGTTGGGACAAAATGGGCTTTTGCTGCGGCGATCGCGCTGATTGTTGGCTGGGCGGTTGCCGGACCTTATTTTCATTACTCCGATACCTGGCAATTGATTGTGAACACCGCGACCACCGTGGTTACGTTTCTAATCGTCTTTCTTATCCAGAACACACAGAATCGGGATGCTAAGGCAATCCATCTCAAGCTCGATGAAATCATCCGGTCTATTCATGTCGCGCACAATGAAATGATTGATATTGAGAAACTCTCGGACGAGGAACTAGAACGACTTTCCGCTGAGTACGAGCAGATCCGGAAAGAATGCGAAGCCAGAAGGTCGGAACAGAAGAGCGCTTAGCAAACCGCCAGGCGAAACTCTTTCCTAAGCGGCAGAGTCCGCCGTAGACAGTTGGTCTGGAATTTTCCGGCCTGCCTTCACGGCTGGTCTCACCTGTTCAAACGTGCACTGACGTGGTTTTTTCTCTGGACGCCAACGCAAAAACTTCGTACCGTGGCGGAAACGTGATCCCGAAAAATGATCGTAACTCACCTCGCACACCAGCTTGAGTTTCAGCGGCTGCCATTCGGAAGAACGCCTTGTGCTCCAGCGGCTCGGTCCGCCGGGCGCATGTCCGGTAAATCCGGGCCCACCAATTAACGGCTCAACAATTTTCTTTAGCTCAGTACGCTGTTCAGCGGTGAAGCTGGATGTGAAACCTACGTGATCCAGTAGCCCCTGATCGTTATAAAGACCCAGAAGAAGCGAACCTACTCCACCACCTTTTTCCGCATAACGAAAACCTCCAACTACGCAGTCAGCAGTGCGAATGCGTTTGATCTTCACCATGGCGGTGCGCTGTCCGGAGCGATAGGGCTCGTCCAACCGCTTGGCAACGATTCCATCCAGCCCCAGTGTGCCGAGCTCGCGCATCCACTGCTCCGCCTGTTTACGATCCGTTGATGCCGGAGACAGGCGGACCGTTCCTTTGGCCGGAAAACGCCGAAACAATTGCACCAAATTCTGGCGCCGTTGTTTGAGTGGCAAATCTGTGAGCACTTTGCCCTTGCTATCCACCAGCAAGTCAAAGCCCATGAAAGTGGCGGGAGATTCAGCCGACAACTTACGAATGCGCGATTCAGCAGGATGAATACGCAACAGCAGATCGTCGAAGGATAGACGTCCCCCAGAAAAGATTACGATCTCGCCATCGAGCACAAACCGGTGTTCCGGCAAATCCGCCAATGCGGCGACCAGCTCGGGAAAATAGCGACCCAACGGCTGTCCCGCTTTCGATTGCAGCAGCACTTCTTTACCATTGCGGAAGGCAAGACAGCGAAAGCCGTCCCACTTGGGTTCGTAGAGCCAGTCTGCGCCGCGCGGAATTTCGTTGACGGACCTAGCTTCCGATGGCGGATAAGGCGGCTGAATCGGCAATTCGATGGAAGGGAAGGGCTGAACCAATTCTTCCGCGGGAATAGCACCGGCTTTCACTTTGGCTGTATTCTTCTTCTTCACGGGTCTAACTGTTCTAGTTTTCGGCATCGATTTTTTGATGCTGAATTTTACCCCTGTGGCTAGGTGACCAACATCACGCCCAGGGCAGGATACTGCATGTTTCCTTGGCATCCAGATTCGGTCGGCTATACTGTCTCGCCTCCCCCTAGACTTCGCCTTACTTGATCGAAAGGAGGAATGGCATGAAAACTATTCTTGTTGTTTGCCTGATCTGCATAAGCAGTTTGGTCGGGCGTGCGCAAGGTCCGGCAAAGAATTCAAGTCCGGACGTGGACAGGCTCATTGCATTGGAGAACGCATGGAATCAAGCGCAGCTGCACCACGATGGCAAGGCTCTGAAAGACTTGGTTTCCTCCTCTTTCGTCTACACCGACTATGACGGAACCGTGATGAACAAAGCACAGTTCATGGCAGATTTGCGCGATCCCAACTACCGTGCCACCTTGATCACAAATGACAACATGAGAGTCTTTCCCTATGAGAATGTGGCGATTGTGATTGGGAGGTATCACACCAAAGGGGTCTTTAAGGGAAAGCCTTTCGAGCACTTCGGCCGATTCACCGATTCCTGGATTTACCAAAACAGCAAATGGCAATGTATTGCAAGTCACACCACTTTGATCAAGAAGTGAATTGAATCGCGGAGGAGAACTGCGCGGCATTACCTCTCTGCGAATACGGGGTCAAGATTTCTGAGAGCGCAAAGTGTGGTTTATAATCGAAGCTCGCCGCTGATACCCATCCATCGCGCCCTTAGCTCAGTTGGATAGAGCGTCTGGCTACGAACCAGAAGGTCGGGAGTTCGAATCTCTCAGGGCGCACCACTGTTTTCCTGAACTTAGCGCAATCGCGGCGTGCCGTTTTCCAGGAATGTAGTGGAAACTATAGTAGCCCATGGCTTTTTATGGAGTGCCTTTCATCGGACCCACCACGAACACTCCAGTGCCAGTTTGCCCGGTCCTGCAGACGAACTTCTCCTGCAAAGCAGGGTCCTTGGCGACGTCATTAAAGTGCCGTGACAAGCCACTAGCCGGTTCGCAGAACGGTTCAGGTACAACCAAAGTTGCAGCGCAAATTGCAACTTTTGCGTGATTGACCCGCCTTCTCGGGCAGAGCATACTGCCCTACGTTTCTGGCCGGGATTGGCAGCCCTTAAAAGTTACCCCCGGGCTGCGCGTGCCACTTCGTCACCCGCTCCCGCCGCCTCTCCTGCCGAAATGTTTGAAAGAAACAAAGCGAGCCCTAGTACCAGCCGGAGAGTTTTTCCTCGCGAAAGACTCTTCGCGCTTCTCTACTCTGGCCAAGGGAATGAAAAGATCTAAGCCTGATGTTCCGGTCGTGGATGACTCTGAGCAGGCGTGGATAAACAAGTACAGAGCGGCTATTTCAGAACCTCCTCCAAAGCCCATCTTCAAGAGGATGGTCGGGCGGCTTGGCTACCTGGTTGGAATCGTCCTCGGGAAAAGCAAACGGCTCTTCACTCGTAAACAAGACCGTGGGAAGTTTGCCGCTTAGGAACTGGCAAAGAGTTCTCTTGAAAAGGTTTGCCGCCGCAAGTTTCAAGGCGGATTTGAACTGGAACTCACTCCAAGGTTGCGTTACCTCAATCTGCCGAAGTAATTGTTTTCGTCAGCGCTTCATCGAAGTCTCCCAAAGAAACCGAGTGCCGGTCTCTCTGAATGCACGATGCGCAAGAGCTCATCCGTAGCAATACACACTGGACAGGCTGGCGTTCCGTGCGGGCAGATGTTTTCGTTTTGCGTAGTCCCTTCGGGCGGAACTGGAGCGGGAAAAGGCGGAGTCCTAGGTTCTTGAGTAGCCACGTTGCCTCCTGGGGATGGCGAACTTGGTTTTAACGTCGTGCCGCCGTTTATGTCGACACGCGCGATATTCTTCAAGAACTGAAGAAAGAGAGGCCGGGCTCAATGAATAGTTCGAGAATTCTCGCTGTTCACACAGCGAGTATCCGGACCGGAGATTACGCCTGAAGCGTGCCCTTGTCAAACGGCTCGGCGTCAATACTTCACTCACCGTGCATAATCGCCCATCGAATAGCGACTGTTTAACAAATAGTTACGGTGTTGCACGGCGATATACGGTATGGGATAGTACAAGCCCTTCCCCGAAACCTGAGGATATTCCAACCATTATGCATAAATTCGTACTCTGGACAGTTCTTTCTGCTGCACTTACAACCTCTTTTCCCGCTCACGGGCAGCTTCCTAGCGGGGCAAAGCGGCTATCAGTACGTCCGGCTCGACGCAACTCACGAACAAGAGGCGCTGAACCTGGCCGCGTTCGAGTCAGGCATTCCTGCCCTGGCCTTCGGACGGCATCAGAACTTGCACGGCTGGAATTTCGGGCTGCAAGAAACTTCAATTCCTGGTTCGGGGGCATCGTGGATGTTGGTGGCAGCTATATCGACAGAAAAATTACGGTGACGTAGGGCCCTGGCTTGACGACGCAGGTCCACGCCAGTATCCACATCTATAATTTCACGACGGGACCGCAGTTCGCGTACAGCGGTAATCATACCTTCCAACCTTTCGTGCGTGCCTTAGCAGGAGGAGCATTCAGCGGGATGGCCATTAACGTCCTACTCGATAACGTACCGCAAATTGGGGAAGTCAGTGATACCGACACGAGCTTTGCCTTGGGTGGAGGCGCTGGAACTGACATCCGCTTTGCAAAGTATTTCGCCGTTCGCGTTGCTGCCGATTACCTACGCACGTACCTATTCAGTGAAGGTCAGAACAAATCTGCGAGGCACTGTGTCTTTGGTCTATAGGTGGGGGCGAGGCGGGTAAATGAATTCGTCTTTACAAGCAATCCGCTACCAGGCAGGGGACGGTTCGAAGTGAAGGACCCAGCCCGCATCACATTGTTGTTCCCGGAAAAATAGTTATAAAATCTGCTTCGGATCTGAGGGTTGGGGGTTCGACTCCCTCCGGGGTCGCCATTTTTCTCGATCCGCACCGCTTTCCATTCAAGATATCCGCGTGTTTTTGGCGATCCAGAGTTCCTGCCCGTGGGGACGTCGACTAAGTCAGATTTCAACAGGACTTCGGCAAACCTCGTGCCTGCCCCGGTTAAAGTAAATCTTTCCCGGCCGGTGGCAATTCCTACCGCCCTAAAGGCTCGCTGCATCCGTACTTTCAGATAGTTAGGGATGGCATGGCGGATGCAACAAGAAGCGCAGACGAAGTGGCGCGCAACGGGGCGCCCCTGAGAATAAACTTCGGCCAGAGGTTTTCTTGGGCGCCCCTTGCTTTTTCCCAAAGCCCTTCCCCCTAACCCACCAAGAAATTCAGGCAAGCGCAGGCTTTTCCTGCACATCCAGTCCCGCCTCCCGCAGCAAGGCTGCAATCACGGGTTCTTTGAAGCGGGAAGCGTCAAATTCCACGTGGATGGTTCGCCCCTTGGGATCGAAAGTGATACGGCGTATTCCGTAAACTTCGCGGAGGGCGCTGATGGCGCGCATTTCCGCCTCGGTCGGAGGATTTCCGTAATGATAAGCAACTTCCAATTGCGTCATCGGATGCAGTGTCTCCACTTGCAAAGATACAACAGCTATCGCCAAGAATCGACTCACGGGTCGAGACAATCTAATATTTGTCGCGTTTGATTGATCTCGGCTCTCACACATGGAAAATGTTGCTAATTCTGCAACTGGTGTAAAGGATCCGGTTTGCGGCATGTCGGTTGATTCGGCCACGGCGCGATACAAGCTCGAGCACGCTGGTAAAAGTTATTACTTTTGTTGCGGCCATTGCGCGGAGAAGTTTAAGAGCGATCCAGAAAAGTACGCTGCGGGAAAAGACACTGCGCTAGCCCACCATCCTGGCCTTGTGACGCTGGGACGGTCTGCTGCGATTTCACCAGCCACGTTAAATCCCCCTGCCGGCACACAGGCTCATAGCAGTGCACCTTCGGACAGCAGCTACGTATGCCCGATGTGTCCGGAAGTACGACAGAACAGACCCGCGCCTTGCCCGAAATGTGGCATGGCGCTTGAACCGGAATCACCTTTTGCTTCCAGCCGGATTGAATATACCTGCCCGATGCATCCGGAGATCGTTCGTCCCGGCCCCGGGACGTGCCCGATCTGCGGCATGGCGCTTGAGCCGCGCACCGTAACTGCGGTCGAGCCGGACAATCCCGAACTGCGCGACATGACTCGCCGATTTTGGATCAGCTTGGCGCTCACTGCGCCCTTGCTGGGAATCGCCATGGTCGACATGCTGTCAGGCATGCCGGTGCAGCGTGCGTTGCCGGGCTGGCTGCCCTGGATCGAACTGGTTCTGAGTACGCCTGTGGTGTTGTGGGGCGGATGGCCGTTCTTCCAGCGGGGCTGGACGTCGATCGTCAATCGCTCCACCAACATGTTTACGTTGATTGCGATGGGCACAGGCGTCGCCTACTTGTACAGCCTGGTCGCAACTCTCTTCCCGCAAGTTTTTCCCGCATCCTTCCGAGACATGAGCGGGACTCCACCGGTTTATTTTGAAGCTGCGGCCGCGATCGTCACACTCGTACTGCTTGGACAAGTGTTGGAATTGAGGGCGCGCAGCCGTACTGGGTCGGCGATTCGCGCCTTGCTGGACCTGACTCCTAAAACCGCCCGCGTAGTGCGTGACAGCAGAGAAGAAGATATTGCGCTGGAGCAGGTGCATCCTGGAGATCGGCTGCGGGTGCGCCCCGGCGAAAGAGTGCCCGTCGACGGAATCGTCATTGAGGGAACCAGCGCGATTGATGAGTCCGTGATCACAGGCGAATCGATGCCGGTGGAGAAGGAACCGGGCAGCCACGTCATTGGCGGTACTGTGAACGGAACTGGATCGTTTGTGATGCGGGCCGAGCGGGTGGGCAGCGAGACTGTGCTAGCGCAGATTGTGCAGCAGGTCAGTCAGGCGCAGCGAAGCCGGGCGCCTATACAGCGGCTAGCGGACCGAGTGGCAGCTTGGTTTGTGCCGGCAGTCATTGCAACTGCTGTTGTGACATTCATTCTGTGGAGCATTCTGGGACCCGAACCGCGTTTCGCTTATGCGTTGGTCAATGCCGTCGCTGTGCTGATTATCGCCTGTCCGTGCGCTTTGGGATTGGCGACACCCGTATCGATCATGGTAGCCATGGGACGCGGCGCCACAGCCGGCGTATTGATTAAGAACGCAGAAGCACTAGAGATTCTTGAAAAAGTAGACACCCTGGTGCTGGATAAGACCGGCACGTTGACGGAAGGAAAGCCGCGGGTCACATCGGTGGTCACTGTTTCTGGCGAACATGAACCCGAGCTGCTGCGGCTAGTTGCCAGCTTGGAGCAGGGAAGCGGGCACCCGGTGGCGGCAGCCGTGATTGCGGCTGCTAAAGACCGTGGCCTAGCGTTGGCTGAAAGCCGCGAGTTCCGTTATCTAACAGGGCGTGGAGTTAGCGGCAAAGTGGACGGTCATGCAGTGATTGCAGGGAACGAAAAACTCTTCGAAGAATTGAACGTGCCGATTGGACCACTTTCAGAACGAGCGGACGAATTGCGCCGTAGCGCACCGACATTAATCTTTATCGCGGTGGACGCTCATCCGGCTGGGTTAATCCCCATTTCCGATCCCATCAAGCCATCGACGCCGCGAGCCGCGCGGGATCTAAGGGCTGAGGGCCTGCGCCTCGTGATGCTCACCGGTGATAACCGCACCACCGCCGAAATGATCGCGAGACAACTGGGAATTGATGAGTTCGAAGCTGGTGTTTTGCCCGAGCACAAAGCCGGGGTGGTGCGTCGCCTGCAAAACGAGGGACGCATTGTCGCCGTGGCGGGCGACGGTATCAACGATGCTCCTGCCCTTGCCCAAGCCGATGTTGGCATCGCGATGGCCACTGGCACGGATGTCGCCATCGAGAGCGGCAGCATCACCTTGGTGAAAGGCGACCTCAACGGCATTGTGCGCGCCCGCAGGCTGAGCAGAGCCACCATGCGCAATATCCGCCAAAACCTGTTCTTCGCGTTTATCTACAACTCGCTGGGGATACCAGTTGCGGCGGGTGTGTTGTATCCGTTCTTCGGATGGCTGCTGAGTCCAATTGTAGCTGCTGCGGCGATGAGCTTCAGTTCGGTTTCGGTGATTACTAATTCACTGCGATTGAGGAAGGTCCAACTGTAGGAACTCAGCTTCCTTGGTTGGTGTCAGTAATAGTGACGGAGGTGCAGTGGATGACTGGTGCCATTATTGCAATTGACATGGTGTGCACTATATTCAACAATTACTTCAACATCCCATAACAAACAGCGGAGGAAGTATGCCCGAAATGGGCGAACCAGTTTCAGAAGTTCACATCGAGCGCGAAAGCAATATGGGCAAGTGGATCCTGCTGGCCCTCGCGATTATCTACGTGGCGGGATCACTTTTTCTGACGTTGAGTCTGCGCGCTCATCTCGATACGCTGAACAAAGACTACGCTGCCAGCAAAGTTCAGATTGCGGAGCTAACCAGACGGGTGCAGTCCGCCGAGGCCAATGATGAGACTTTGGCGCAGCAGGTGGGCATCACGAAAAGGGAGATGGCGTCGCGCGCGTCCGAAATACAGCGCCAGCAAAGGGCCGCGGAAGCACGTATCGCCGAACATCAAAAACAACAACTCAGTCAGGTCAGCGGAGAGATGGCCGGTGTGAAGACTGATGTCGGTGGCGTCAAGACCGACGTCGCCGCTGCCAGGTCTGAGCTGGAGGCGACCCGGGCGAAGTTAGAGCGCACCATCGGCGATCTGGGTCTGCAGAGTGGACTGATTGCCAGAACCAGAGATGATCTCGAAGTTCTCAAGCATCGTGGCGATCGAAGCTACTTCGAATTCACGCTGCTCAAAGGGGCGAAGCCGCAGCCGGTTTCAACCGTCAGTCTGCAACTCAAGAAGGCAGATCAGAAGAAGGGCAAGTACACTCTCAACGTGACTTCTGACGATAGGACCATCGAAAAGAAAGATCGCACTGTCAGTGAGCCTATCCAGTTCTACTCTGGACGTGACCACATGCTGTACGAGCTCGTGGTTTGGGCCGTGGACAAGAATAAAGCGACGGGTTATCTGAGTACGCCCAAGAACGCGCCGGTCTCGGTGACGGCCAACTAGTGTCGGGTGCGATGTTCCCTGGCGGGCGTGTTCTGCTTGAGATCACGCTCCGCACGGCGGTCATCTACAGCGTCGTGCTCTTGGGCGTTCGCCTGAGCGGTAAGCGAGAAGTGGGGCAGATGACGCCCTTCGATCTTACCCTTCTGCTTCTCATCAGCAACGCAGTGCAGAACGCGATGACTGGACCGGATACCTCTCTCCTGGGCGGGGTGATCGCCGCCTCCACCCTGCTGCTTTTAAACTATGCTGTTGCTGAACTATCGGGCGTCAATCGGCGCTTTCGGAAGTTTGTTCAAGGCCAGCCCTCACTGCTGATTCATGACGGTGAAATCATCGCGGCGCACATGGCAAAAGAGCATGTCAGCATGGATGAATTGCAACGTGCACTGCGTGCGCATGGGATCTCTAGCTACCACGATGTAGCGCTAGGCGTGCTGGAAGTGGATGGGTCGATCAGTTGCTTGAAGTATGACGACATCAAGCCTGGGGCCGAGACCCATGCCCACCGAAGATTCCTGAAAAAACAATAGCAAGGAAATGGCCGCGCTACTTGGTCAGTACTAGCGGCACGGGTTGGTCATAGGGTCGGATCGTTACCTTGATCGATTTCCGGTTAGCAAAAGCATCCGCGGTAACCGGAAAGCTCACGATGATAGTTCCTTTGGTCTCGCCTCCGGGTTCGATCATCGTCTCTGGTTTCAAGGGCGCGAGGGCATGTTCCTTGAGTGCCGGAAAAGCCTGAAAGTACCGCTCGAAGTCAACTCCCGAAGCGGCCTCATCGGTAAATTTACCGCTCCCGGTTTCAAGCTCGCTCTGGATATCGTGGATATAGAACCGCTTCTTGCCATGATTCTTCATCGAGATGGCCAGAGCTACCATTACCGAGTTCTGGTTGGGCATCTCAATGGATGTTATATCGTCAATCGAACCCGAGGCGGAAACTTTCGGACGCTGCGCAAGGCCAACAACCAGCGCGATGAGTACGATGAGACTGATGCCGATGGCTACGACCTTGGCGGGAGGCAAATTCTTGGCCGCTGTGCCGTATTCCTCGCTGATGTCGAAGCTAGTGCCGGATTCCGGCGTGGTGGACGGTGCTGAAGGCGGCGTGGGAGCTGCAGGTGGTTTTTCTTCAGGCATAGGGGATCCCGCGAGAGATTTTACTCCTCATCACGCCCAGATGTGTTTCATGGCTTTCGCGAATTGCTGTGTCGGCAACGTATTGAGGACATCGTCCCGCGTAAGCCAGGCGCGACGGGCCTGCAATATGCCATATCGAATCTTGTCGAGATGAGCTGTATGGTGTGAGTCAGTGTTGATCACGATCTTCACCCCATGCTGTTTCGCCAGCCGCAAGTGGCGATCGCATAAGTCGAGCCGGTCCGGATAAGAGTTCAACTCCATGGCGACCTTATTTTTGGCGGCAGCCCTCAGGATGGCGTCGATGTCAAATTGATACGCATCGCGCCGAAGCAACATCCGACCCGTAGGATGACCGATAAAAGACGTATGTGGATTTTCGATGGCTTTCAGCAGCCGGGCTGTCATCTCTGCCGGGCTTTGATTGAAGTGCGAATGCACGCTGGCGATGACCAAGTCCATCTGCTCTAAAACTGAGTCGGACAAATCAAGACTGCCGTCGGCGAGAATGTCTACTTCAATTCCGGCAAAGATCTTGATGCCATCGATCTTCTTATCCGCCTCGCGGATGCGTTGGATATGCTCCAGCGCTCGCTTGTCATCCAGTCCGTTGGCGAAGGCCAGATTCTTGGAGTGGTCGGTGATGGCCATGTATTTGTAGCCGCGCTCGATGGCAGCCTCAGCCATTTCCTCGATGGTTTTGCGGCCGTCGGTTTCGACGGTGTGCATATGGACATCACCCCGCAAATCAGTTTGCGAGATAAGAGCAGGCAAAGCGTGCTTTTCCGCCGCGTCGATCTCGCCCTGATTCTCCCGCAGCTCAGGTGGAATGTAGTCGAGCTTGAGTTTGGCGTAGATATCCTCTTCAGTCTTGCCGGCGACACCTTTTTCGTTCTCCAGACGTGCCAGACTGTATTCGCTTAAGATGTAACCCATCTTCAAAGCGCGTTGGCGAAGGGCGACATTGTGAGCCTTCGATCCCGTGAAGTACTGCAAGGCAGCGCCAAAGGAATCGGGTGAAAGGAAGCGGACGTCCACCTGCATGCCACCACGTAAGCGGAAGCTCACCTTGTTTTCACCGCGGACGATAATTTCCATCAGGCCCGGAAGTTTAATGATGTGATCGATGCATTGTTCTCGTTCAACGTCATGGATGCACGCGTTCCCGGTTACCAAGACATCGAGATCGCCCACGGTCTCGCGTCCGCGGCGTAGTGATCCGGCTGGCGTTACTTTTTCCACTCCGGGAAAGTTGCGCAGGTGGTCGGCGATTTTCTGGGCTTCATTTTCCGCCACATCGAGGAGATACCGGCCAGCGATCCGGCGATAGTCTTGGATAGCCTTGAGCAGTTTTTGTTCCTGTTTCTCACCCATGCGGGGCAGGATCTGAATCTTTCCTTCGCGCGCTAATTTCTCCACGCCTTCCAGATCGGAGACCTGATAAGCACTCCAGATAAGGGAAATAGTTTTCGGACCGAGACCTTGGATCTTCAACAAATCCAGCATGGAAGGCTGATATCTCTTGAGTAGGTCAGCGTGAAGTTGCAAACGGCCTTCCTTGAACATCTCGTTCAAGTTGGCCAGCATGCCTTTGCCGATGCCCGGTATTCCAAGCACCTTTTTGGGCTCAGCGATCAGATCTGCGATCTGCTGGGGCAGGGCCTCGATGGCCTGAGCTGCATTTCGATACGAGCGGATGCGGAATGAATCCTGACCGTCAATTTCAAGCAGGTCAGCTGTTTCATAAAGAACGCCGGCAATGGCTTTGTTATCCATGCGGAGGTAAAGATTAAAACAAATCAGCCAGGACGGCCAGATGGTCAGAGAATAGCTAGCCCCTGCCGGCCTGAGCGCCTGATATTTGGCGGCAGCAACAAAGGTAGGAAGATTCGGAAATTTTAAAAGTTATGGAACTTTGCTGACGTTGGATGCTTGCGGTCCTTTCTGGCCTTGGGTAATTTCAAACTCGACTTTGTCGCCTTCTTGCAAGCTCTTGTATCCCTCGGATGTGATGGCGCTGTAGTGCACAAAAACATCCGGCCCATCTTCGCGTCCAATGAAGCCGTACCCTTTGGCGTTGTTAAACCACTTCACTGTACCTTGCAAACGATCCACATTCGCCCCCTCGGCACGTACTCTTCTCGCCTATGAGGCCGTGCCTAGCAATTCGTGTCATTGTGCTTCCGGAGAAAGGGCATGTCAAGGATTGCCTGCTGGAAAACCGCTACCGGTGCGGCTTGGACGGTTTTCGCCGATGGCTCAACCAGAGCACACCAGAGATGGTTTTAGCATCGCGAATTGTTCCACGCATTACCCAACGTACGGCGGTTGACAAGGGCACCAGGCGTTGCTGAATCATTTCGTCAGCCTCGGGTTGCGCGGTTCCGGCACGCAGCCCTCGAGCCAGATAAAGATTCATGGTCTCGGCTACGAAGCCGGGGCTGGCATAGAACTTCAGAATGCGTTTCCAGCGAGAGGCGGTGTAGCCGGTTTCTTCCAGCAGTTCCCGCTTCGCGGCGGCTAACGCGTTTTCGCCTTTATCAATCCGTCCTGCAGGAAGTTCCCAAAGATAGCTTCCCCCAGCATGTCGGTATTGTCGTTCCAGGAGAAGGTGGGGATGAGAACGGTGCTCGTCTACCGCCAGGATGACGACAGAACCGGAATGGCGCACGACATCACGGCGGACACGCACGCCTCCGGGTTCAATCACGTAGTCAGTTGTAACCCAGAAAACTGGACCGCGATAGACGACCTGCGAAGTGAGCACACGAGCTTTTTGCGAGCGGCGGGATCTCTCTGGCATACAGACAATATATGCGAATGGCCGGTGAATCTTGGTTTCCGGCGAAACAGCCTGATATGCTGCGGCGATGCCGCCCAAACCGCAGATCGCCATCGTCGGTCCGGGAAGACTGGGCGGCGCCCTGTCGTTGGCGCTTACTGAAGCTGGATACCGGGTCAGCGAAGTTATTTCGCGCAACACTCCCGATTCTCGAAAGAGAGCGCAAGAGATTGCTCGGGCTATAGGATCTGTCGCGACGACTCCAAAGACCTCCAGGCTGGATTCCCATTTGATCTGGCTCTGTGTCCCCGACCGTGAAATCTCGGCAGTTGCCCGTGCGTTGTCTCACTCAGTCGGATGGAAAGGCAAAATCGCTTTTCATTCCAGCGGAGCGTTGGCCAGCGACGAGCTCGATCTCTTGCGACGGCGGGGAGCAGCGGTCGCGTCCGTGCATCCCATGATGACCTTTGTTCGTGGCTCTATTCCATCTCTCAAAGGAGTGGCATTCGCGCTGGAAGGCGATGCGAAGGCGATTCGTCTCGCACGAAAAATTACGCGCGACCTGGGAGGAGATGCATTTTCCATCTCCAAGACCAACAAGATTGCGTACCACGCCTGGGGAGGATTCAGTTCACCGTTATTGGTGGCGATGCTGGTGACCGCGGAGCGGGTGGCTAAGGCAGCGGGACTTTCCGCCGCCCAAGCGCGAAAAATAATGCTGCCGATTGTGAGGCAGACTCTGGCCAACTACAGCGCCTTAGGTCCGGCTGGAGCGTTTAGTGGGCCGATCGTGCGAGGAGACGTACCGGTCGTGCAGAAGCACTTGCGGACATTGCAGAAAATTCCGCGAGCGAAGGAAGTTTATAGGGCGCTGGCGCAGGCAGCACTCGAATATCTACCCGCTCGAAACCGCAAAGGACTGAAAAAACTTCTCGCTGGCTAGTTAATCCGAGGAAGGATCAACCTGCCAGCAATTCCATGCATGAACTGATGCAGGCATCCGGCGCATGGCAAGCTAGTTCATCATTCTTAAAGATACCGGTGCAGACCGCGACCACTTGCGCGCCCACGCCTCGAGCTGCCCGGATATCTTCCGGCGTGTCGCCAATGAAGCAGGTGACAGCATTCTCGCCAAGTCTGCGCCGCGCCTCGTCCACACCCTGACGGAAGATGTCGACACGCATCTCGCAATGGTCGCTAAAACAGCCAAAGCTGAAGAACTCCCGCAGGCCGGCAGCCTTGATTTTATGCCAGCCGACCGCTTCCAGATTTCCGGAAGCCACGCCTAGCAATTTTCCTGCGGCCTTCAGTCGGGCGAGTACCTCGGGAATCCCGTCACACACATTTGCCACGATTCGATTCGCATGGGCTGCCACATCAAGGCATACCACGTTCAATGCGTCCGGCAACTTTGCCTCGAATACTTCGCCGGAGATCCCCATCCGCTCAAGTGCGGCGCGCAGAATCCCTAAATCTGTCTTTCCGTGATAGGCGATGCCGTCGATGGTGGTGTCAACTCCATACACCTCGCGCATCGCATGATGCAACGCATTGCGATGCACTAGATCACGCGTGACCAACAGTGTTCCGTCGATGTCAAACAGATAGGCATCCCCTTCCATCCAGCGGAAGCCGTTCAGTGGGATTGCCTGATTTTGTGTAGCCGTCATAGAAAATATAGGGTCGTAGAGATATCAACTCACCATGATGCGTTGAATTCTCCGCGCATGGCCGGTCGCTTCGTCGCAGTCCACCACCACTCCGCTCAGCCGCACGTCGCCGGTGGCCGCTTCGAATCGCACCGGCATGTTGTTCAGAAAGCGGGCCATGATCTGCTCTTTTTTTACTCCGATGACGCTATCGTAGGGTCCGGTCATGCCGACGTCCGTGATGTAAGCTGTGCCACCGGGTAACACTCGTTCATCCGCAGTGGGGACGTGGGTGTGTGTGCCGACGACCGCAGTAACGCGGCCATCGAGATACCAACCCATCGATATTTTTTCAGACGTCGCCTCAGCATGAATATCTACGAATACGATTTTGGCTTTGAGTTGATTGAGCAGTTGGTCGGCCACGCGGAAGGGGTCATCATTGGCTGCCATGAACACCCGTCCCTGCAGGTTAATCACTGCGTAAGGGACATCTTTCTTCGTGCCCTCATATACACCCCAACCTGGCAAGTCCGAGTGATAATTGGCGGGGCGCAAGAGCCGACGCGCCATACTGTGTAGATTTCCATCGGCCATCTGAAAATAATCTACGATCTCGCGCTTATCCCAGACGTGGTTGCCGGTAGTGATTACCTCGATGCCCAGCTCAAACAAATCTTCCGCCAATGGCGGCGTGATACCGAAGCCGGCTGCGGAGTTCTCTCCGTTGGCGATGACCAGATCGATAGCATGCTCCCGTACCAGCCCGGGTAGACGGTCTTTGACAATGGTTCGACCTGGCCTGCCAAATATGTCGCCAATAAAAAGAATACGCACGCGCGCTCCTGCTTCTAAACTTCGATGGTAACACGCTGCTTTTTAGTCCGGAGTTAAGCGGCGAGCCATCGATCATTGACGAGCAACGACTGAGCCATCCAGTTCTGCTGTCTTCAGAAAATCGTAGTTTCCCGACGGATTCAAGGTCAGATTTCGCACTCGTTTGGAGTGCACCAAGACGTTATCCTGATACCACAAATTGATATAGGGCAAGTCCTGCGCCAAAATGCTCTGCAGCTCAGCGTAGAGCCGCTTACGAGTATCCTGATCTAGCTGGCTGCGCGCTTGATTGATGAGCGCATCCACCCGGGGATTGGCATAGTAACCGCGATTGGCTCCCTGCGGGGGAAAGCGGGCGGAATGGAAGACGTACTCGAAAATATCGGGGTCCTCATTTCCTCCAATCCAACGTAAGGAATAAAGTTCGAACGCGCCTCGCGTGACGTCAGAAAAGAAAGTGGCGAATTCGAAAGTGCGGATATCGAGCGCGATCCCCACGTCACGCAATTGCTGTTGCAGTACCGCAGCCATCAGCCGCGTGCTTTCCTCGGTGGAGGTCTTCATCGTGAGATGGAAGCGCACTCCATTCACTGCTGAATAACCAGCTTGCTGCAGCAGTTGCCGCGCGCGCTCGGGGTCGTAGGCGTAATGCGCGACCTCGGCATTGTAGGCCCAGCTCTCGGGAGGAAGAACACTATCGGCGGGCCGGGCAAACCCGCGGCTCAGATATTGCAGCATCGGACGGCGATCAATGGCGAATGCCAGGGCTTGTCGAACTCGCACGTCCTTCAGAATCGGATCGCGCAGGTTGAACGCCAGATAGTTGAGCACAGTACCGGGCGCCCGCAGAACTTCCAATTTGGATTCGTGTTGGAGTGCCAGAATCATGTCCGCGGTCAGCGCGTTGATGGCAATATCCGCGCTGCCTTTCCGCAACTCTAGGGCGCGCGTTGTGGTATCCGGCACCACGATAAAGCGAACTCGGTTGACGCGCGCTTTTTGGCCCCAATAATCCTGGTTACGCTCAATGACGATCTCTCTGTCCAGTTGCGCACTGACCAAGCGAAAAGGGCCCGAGCCGATTGGCTTGTTACTCATTTCATCTCCGCTGCCGTAGGGCACGATGCCAATGGCGCCGTCTGAAAGATTCCACAGCAGAGTAGCGAACGGTTCCTTTAGGTGGAAGACAACAGTCGAATCATCCGTCGCGTCTATGTGATCCACGAGCCGATACGCGCCTGACTTGGTGCTGCGGATTTTTCCCTGGAGCAGAGAATCAAACGTCCATTTCACATCGCGAGAAGTTAACGGACGCCCGTCGTGAAACTTTACCCCCCGGTGAAGGTGGAAGACATAAGTTCGAGGATCCGGTATCTCCCAGCGTTCGGCCAGCCCGGGCTGAACATTGAGGTGATCATCGCGCATGAGCAGATCGTCGAAGAGCAGGTCGTCAATGCGTTCGGAATACGCGTCCAGCCCCACTCGGGGATCGAGATTAGTGGGGCTGCTCTCAATGATCATCACCAGAGTTTCGGGATCAGCCTTGCTGGAGCACGAGAAGGTCGCGAAGAGGAGAAGCGCGGCTAAGATTCCACCTAAAGTCCTGCGGGCGTTCTTACGCATACGAAATTTTTCCCAGGATGGCGGCGCTCTTGGCGCCGGTTGCTGAGGGAACGTTCGACGGCTGCCGGTTCCATGTCTGGTACGCCAGCAAAGCGAAAGCTGCGGCTTCCTTTGCCTCGGACGGCAATCCGAATTCATCCGAGGAGCGGAGCTGCAGTCCTAGTGGCGTAATCGCCTCGGCCAACATTGCCAGCAGCGTGGAATTCTTCGTTCCGCCCCCGGAAACGATCATCTCGCTGAAGGGGCCGCGTCGTCGGATGACAAAGCGGTTCAGCGCATCCGCAATCGAACGTGCGGTCAAGGCCGTAGCGGTCGCCACAACGTCCCGGCTTTCCGCACGCCCGCAATGTTTCAAGAACTCGCGGACAAACTCCCGTCCAAACTCCTCGCGCCCCGCAGTTTTGGGCGGCTTGTGGCGGAAGAACGGCGCACGTAACTCTTGGTTGACCACGGTTTCCAGCACGGTGCCCGATGCTGCGATTGCTCCGTCGCGATCGTAAGGTTTGCCAAACCGCTGTTCAGTAACCGCATCGATTACCATATTGCCTGGACCAGTGTCGAAAGCAAGGACTTGTTCGGGAGACGCGCTGCGAGGAATTGCAGTGAGATTGGCGATGCCTCCGATATTTTGCACGATGCGGCCAATGCGGTTGTCGCGATAAAGCAGGTAGTCGAGGAAGGGAACCAGTGGCGCGCCCTGGCCTCCGCGAGCGATGTCTGCCGGGCGAAAATCCGAGACCACAGGCACACCCAGACGCGCTGCCAATGCCGCTCCCTCACCCATCTGCCACGTCGCCGCGAGTTTGAATCCCAAAAACGGAGCCAGCTTGCCTTGATGATAAAGAGTCTGCCCATGACAGCCGACCAGCTCAACTTTTATTCGGAACTGACGTTGGGTGACCAGCACCGCTTTGGCGTACAACTCGGCCAGTAAGAAATTCAATCGCGCCAAATCGGCAACCCTGGCCTGCGAGGCGTTCATGGCTACGAGCACTGCACGTCGCACATTCTTAGGATAGGGGTATTCCGCGTGCGCCAGGAATTTGAATTGGGGGAAGCGATGGGGAGCTGCAGTCGCCTTCGCTGTAGTTTCAGCTCGACCTAAGCCGCCTTCAATCTGCACCAGCGCCACATTAATGCCGTCGGCAGAAGTTCCGCTCATCACGCCGGCGACAATCATGCCCGGTCCAGCCGGCTTAGAGTTTCCAGCCGCACTTGCTCACTGAACTCCCATAATTGCCGTGAAAGCTTCTCCAACTTGTCTGGAGTGGGAGGCGAAACATGGCGCTTCAGTTCTCGCGACTTCTTTTTGAATGCCAGCACCCGCGTAGCCGATTCAGTCACACGGCGCGCGAAACTGCTGTCCCGCTCTGCCTCGCGAATGAGTGCCTCATAGGAGCGGATAACGTAGTCCCTCTGATGGCAAATCAGGCACAAGTCTCCACCCGCACGAACGTGCTCCACCGCTGCTCGCTCGATGGGGGCGGCCTTGAGCACTCCGCCCATTTCGAGATCATCTGAAACCACCAGTCCCCGATAGCGGATTTTCTCGCGTAGCACACTCGTAATCCATTTCTTCGAGAGGGAGGCTGGCAAACCTTTGTCGGTAACTTTGGGATAGCTTGCGTGCCCAACTAACACCATGTTCAGCTCGCGAGCTATAGTGCGGTAGGGGGAAAGGTCTTGCGCCCACAACTTGTTCCAGGATTTGGAGACGCTTGGGAGTTCGTAATGAGTGTCCAGGTTCGCCTCACCGAGTCCCGGAAAATGCTTTGCTGCTCCGAGCATGCCTGCGGAGCGCAATCCCGCGAGAAATTCTCGCGCATAAACAATGACCTGTTTGGGATCGGCGGAAACCGCGCGTGAAGCCATCACCGTCCGTGATGCTTCAAATGCAAGATCAACCACGGGTGCGAAATCGGTGTTGAAGCCAAGCGCCCGACAACATTCACCGATCAGCTTGCCGTGTTTGCGGAAGAGCTTGCGGTCGCGCGTGGCAAACACATCGCCAGCAGAGGGAGACGGACCGATGACATTGCGCAAGCGATCCACGCTGCCACCTTCCATATCCACGCAAGCAAATAGTGGAGTGGAAACGCGCTCCTGACAATCTTTGAGAAGGGAATATGTTTGCAGCGCGCCAGTGATGTTACGCGCAAAAAGAATTACGCCCGCAGGTTGCAGCCGAGTCAGCAGGGAACCCAGGCGAGAAGAAGTAGCAGTACCGTCAAAGCCCACGATAAGGAGCTGTCCCACTTGTTGAGGTATCGAGAGATCGTATTTTAGTGCAGCCACCTAGCTGAAATACCTCAATTATTACCTCAAGTGATGACGAAATTACTGGAAATCGAAACTGAAGCTATTGAATCTGCTTTTTTAATTCTGCGAGCAGATTCAGCGCCTCCAGCGGCGTCAATCGGTCTAATTCCAGTTCTCGTAGTTGTTCAAGTACCGGCTGCGATAGCGGCGTAAAGATCGTCAATTGGGCTGGCCTACCTTCGGCGCGCGATAAATGTCCGGTCACCTGCTGCTCCGCAGATTCGTGCTCCGCCAGAACTTCGCGAGCCCGTTGAATCACTTCTCCCGGCAAGCCCGCTAATTTGGCAACTTCGATTCCGTAACTACGATCAGCTGCTCCGGGCTCAACTTTGCGCATGAATACAATTCCTCCGCCGGCCTCTTTCACTGAAACGTGGTAGTTCTTCACTCCGGAAAGGCGATCCGCCAATTCAGTTAGTTCGAAGTAGTGCGTGGCAAATAGCGTCTTGGCACGGGTTCGACCGTGAATGTATTCGATCGCAGCCCAGGCAATTGCGAGGCCATCGTAAGTGGACGTGCCGCGTCCCACTTCATCCAGCAGGATCAGCGATCGTGGGGTCGCGGTGTGCAGGATGGCTGCGGTCTCCGTCATCTCCACCATAAAGGTGGAACGCCCTCGCGCGAGGTTGTCGCTCGCTCCGATACGAGTGAACACCCTATCCACCACGCCTAGCCGCGCCGAACCCGCGGGAACAAAGGAACCCATCTGCGCCAGGATCACGATCAGCGCCGCCTGCCGCAAATATGTGGATTTGCCACCCATGTTAGGGCCGGTGAGCACCAGTACAGCCTGCGTGGTGGAGTTCAAATATAAATCGTTGGGTACAAAACGCTCGCTGCTTGCAGCAAACTCCTGCTGCTCGATGACCGGGTGACGTCCTCTGACAATTTCGAGATCTGACGAATCGTCGAACGCGGGCCGGCAATAATCGCGCACCGCCGCTATGTTCGCCAGAGCGGCGAGGACGTCTACCTCGGCTAGCGCCAGCGCGGTTTGCCGGACGCGCCGAGCCTCCCCTGCAATCGCCGACCGCAGTTCAGCAAACAGGCGCCGCTCGATATCAACGATCTTTTCCTGCGCGTCGAGAATTTTCGACTCGTACTCTTTAAGTTCCGGTGTAGTGAAACGCTCGGCGTTGACCAGGGTTTGCTTGCGCTCGTAGTCGGCAGGAACCAAGTGCAAGTTAGGTTTGGAGATTTCGAGGTAGTAGCCGAAGACGGAATTAAATTTCACTTTCAGCGAGGTGATCCCAGTTCGTTGCCGTTCCCTCTGCTCGATCTGCGCTAGGAATTGTTTGCTGTTGCGGCTCAGATCGCGCAGTTCGTCCAATTCGCTGTGAATGCCATTTCGGATGACCCCTCCTTCGCTCAGCGAAATCGGAGGCTCAGGCACGATCGTTGTATCAATTCGCTTCCGCAGATCGCTTAATTCATCCACAGTGGCATGCAGAATCTTCAGCCGTTCGGCTGCGAAATGTGCCAGCGAGGTGCGCAAGCTCGGTAGCCGTGCCAGTGAAGCTGCTAGCGCCAGCACGTCGCGGGGATTTGCGGTTTCAAGCGTCACCCGACTCAGTAATCGTTCTAAATCCAGGATCCCGTCCAGAGCGCGCCGCAGTTCCTCACGGGCTATGGTGTCCTTTACTTGGGCTTCCACCGCATCCAGACGGGCATTGATCTCGGCCTTGTCGATCGAAGGCCGCAGAATCCAGGAGCGCAGCAAGCGCTTGCCCATGGGTGTGACTGTCACGTCAATGGAGCGGGAGAGAGTGACACCAACATCAGTTCCAGCAAACAGCGGTTCAATAAGTTCAAGATTTCGAACCGTGACGGCGTCCAGCACCAGGCAGTTTTGCCGCTCATAGAAACCGATGCGGTCCACATGGTTCAAATTTCCGCGCTGCGTCGAGCGAACGTAGTAGAGGATCGCGCCCGCTGCGGACGCAGCAGCCGGCTTGCCCACGAGGCCAAAACCTTCGAGCGAGAGCACACCAAAATGATTTTCCAGCAGAGGAATGGCATGGTCGGGGGCGAAGACCCAATCCTCGAGTGGAGTCTCAGCGTGAGCAGCGCCTATGCGATTGTCTGCGCTTTTGCGATCGAACAGCGGGGCTGACGATCCGTAGAGCACTTCTTTTGGCCGCAATTGTTGCAATTCTTCCTGGATCCGGCGTGCTGCGTCTGGCCCTTGAAATTCGGTGGCACGAAACTCGCCGGTGGAAAGATCCAGAGCTGCAAAGCCTGCCCGCTCGCCAGTTTGCGTCACGGCCGCGAGAAAATTGTTTTCCTCGGAATTTAGTGTCGAGTCCGCCGCGGTGCCCGGCGTGACTACGCGCGTCACTTCGCGCCGAACCAACTTTTTGGCCAAACGCGGATCTTCTGTTTGTTCACAGACGGCAACCTTGAATCCCTTACGGATAAGTTTGGAGATGTAATTTTCCGCGGCATGATAAGGCACGCCGCACATGGGAACAGCTATGCCTCTTTCTTTGTTGCGGGAAGTAAGCGTGATCTGCAATTCGCGCGAGGCGAGGATGGCGTCGTCGAAAAAAAGCTCGTAAAAATCACCCAAACGAAAGAATAGCAACGCGCTGGGATGCTCTTTCTTGATGGCGGCATACTGCCGCATCAGCGGCGTGGACGGCTCGGTCATTTCGGTGGGGTTCGTGGGCGGATTATAACAAACCGGAGCACCCGACTTCTGTGACTTGAAATCGACAGTTGACGCAAAGTCCGCAGCAGTGTTTTCCTACTGGCATGGAACTTCGCAAAGATCCAATCACTCGTTCATGGGTGATTACTGGCGATGATGTCCCCGAGCCCGCGCCGCGTTCGGAAACCGCGTGCCGATTCTGTGCTGACTCAACTGCGGTCCCGCAGCTGGTTTCCACAATGCCGGGTGTCGATGGCGGTTCCTGGTCGGCGCGCGCGGTGGTGCATCCGTCGCCGGTCTACCGTATTGAAGGGGAGCCCAGCCGCCGCGGCGATGGCATTTACGACCGCATGCGCTCGGTGGGCGCGCATGAAGTATTGATCGAGAATCCGCGACACGACCGGCATCTGTGGAACGCAAGCGACACGGAAATCGAACAGTTCCTGTTATTGGTTGCCCATCGAATTCAGGACCTGAAGCGCGACGGACGCTTCAAGTACGTCAGCATCTTCAAAAATCACGGAACCAGTGCTGGGCAGGAATTCGAACATCCAACCGCCCAACTCACTGCGACCACTTTCGTGCCGCGTCGCGTGCTCTATGAGCTGCGAGCCGGACGTGATTACTTCAAGCAAAAGGAACGCTGCGTTTTTTGCGACATCATTTCGCAAGAACTTCAGCAGGATCAGCGTGTGCTGGAAGTGCGTGGCGATTTTATCGCGCTATGTCCGTACGCGCCGCGGGTTCCGTATGAAACCTGGATCATGCCACGAAGCCATGATGCTGCCTTCGAGCGTTTCGGACTAGCCCGGGCCGGCAGCATGCGCGATCTGGGCGTGCTTCTGCGCCGCACCTTACAGCGCATTCGTACGATCGCCGAGGAGTTTCATCTCGTTCTCCATACCTCGCCGAATACACTGCATCCATCGGAAAGTCTTGGTTACTGGAAAACCATCGACGAGGATTATCACTGGCACATCGAGATATTGCCCATCATCTCAGCCAAGGCGAAATCGTATACGTTCAAAGAGGTGTACTACTCGCCGGTGGCTTCGGAAACGGCGGTTGTACGTCTGCGCGAAGCTAAGATCGAACCGTAACCCGATTGAAGTAGCGACTGCAGAGGAAAGCTTTACTATCTCTCCTCCCGGAGGCTCCTTGAGATATCTGATTTGTTGGTTACTTTTCTTCAGCAGCGCTCTCGCACAATCAACGGGGGAAAAGCAGCAAGTCCTCTGGCAAAAACTCGAATCTACAATCAACGATATCGACCGCTCGTTAGATGGCGTGATCGGAGTCGCGATCCTCGACTTAACCAGCGGTCAGAAGTTCCTGCTCCACGCCGACGAAGTTTTCCCCCAAGCCAGCTCAATAAAGATTGCGGTTCTGGCCGAACTCTATCACCAGGCACAAACCGGGAAGCTGAAGCTCAACGATCTTTACACGGTGCAGGCCTCGGATTTGGTTCCTGACAGCGACATCATGGGCGGCCTTACTCCTGGCGTTACCAGGATCACGCTGCGCGATTTGGCCACAATGATGGTGGCGGTTAGCGATAACAGCGCTACCAATGTCCTGATCGATCGTGTGGGTATGGAAAACGTCAACGGCTTGATGACCTCGCTCGGCCTCACTCGTACTCGCTTGCGTCGCAAGATGATGGACTTGAAAGCTGCCAGCGAGGGAAGAGAAAACATTTCCACCCCGGGTGAGATGATGATCCTGCTTGAGAATCTTTATCGGGGCAAGGTCCTGAATAAAGAAATGACTGAAGACTTCTTTAAAGTGCTCAGCACTCACAAGAGCAGCTTTATTCCACGCGAGTTGCCCGAAGGATTGAAAATCGCCAACAAGCCCGGAGAACTCGAAGGCGTACGCAATGATTCAGGAGTGGTTTTCGCCGAGAAGCGTCCTTATGTCATCTGTGTGATGACAACCTATCTCCAACGTGAGCGGGACGGAGAGGAAGCGATCAGCAGGATTTCTCTTGCCGCGTATCGCATGTTCGATCGTCTGGCTCGCGCTTCAGAATATGGACGCGTGATTTCGCCATCCAATAGCGCTCACTAAAGATGCCGGACGCATAAATATTTCCCATGACCATTCGTCGCATGAAAACCTACACCGGGGGCCAAGGCTATGTGTACCAGTACTACTTTGTTGGAAAACGCCCAGCGCTAGTCAGCGTGGGCAAGGATCCGGCTACAGAGTACATCTTTGACGTCACCTCCGACCGCAAGACAACTTTCGCGGTCAGCGTCTTCCTGCCGGATAAGGTCGTACGGGAATGGAACGTGAGCCATGGCCGCCACCTCACCGACGCAGAGCAATACGGCGCGGTCAAAATGCGTCTGTTCCAGGGTTTCGATGAAATCGAAGATATGATGGGGCAAGGCCGTCGTCTCGTGGTTGACAGCGAAAGCCTCGAACAGGCGCTTACTACCCTGGGCGTCCAATAACTTCTGCCTCACCCTCAGTGCAGACTATAATCACCGGAGCGGAATGTGAGTAGTCGCACCGGGACCATCCATCATGCCCATTCTTTGGTTGCGAGTTGCGCTCGGCTTCTATGCCGTAGGGCTAATTTACGCTCTGGTGGCGCTGACCCGGCGCAGCCATCTGCTGAATAAAGTTGCGCTGCCTGCGATGACCCTGGGCATGGTCTTTCAATTTGTTTCTCTTACCGAGGCGATGCTGCTCTCGGGGCAGCTCACCCTTACGTCGGTGCATAACTCGGAATCATTTCTGGCTTTTCTGGTCATGACGGGTTTCATGATCGTTTACCTGACGTATCGCACCACCTCGCCCGGCATCGTTGTATTTCCTCTAGTGTTTGTCCTGACGTTTATTGCCGCCACGGGGCAGCAACCATTCCTACTGACTTCGCCCGGCATGCGCACGGGATGGCTGTTCGCTCATATCGCGCTAATCTTCACCGGATACGCCGCGCTGTTCTTGAGCTTTGGCGCTAGTCTGTTGTACCTGGTGCAGGAGCGCAGCTTGAAGTCGAAGAAGGCCGCCGGAATGATGTCGCGTCTGCCGGCGCTCGAAGTGATTGACCAGATCGGTTACCGCGCGCTCCTGCTCGGCTTTCCTTTCATGACGCTCGGCCTGATTGCAGGCACCGTAGTGGCACAGGCCACCTTCGGACGTGTGGACTTTCTCGATCCTAAGGTACTGCTGTCGGTTCTTATGTGGGCGGTGTACATGATCATGCTTTATACGCGATGGAATGCAGGGTGGCGGGGACGGCGCGCTGCCTATCTTGCGACGGGCGCATTTGTCGCGGCTGTGGTGGCGTGGGCGGCTAATTACTTCAGCACGATTCACAGGTTCGTTCAGTCATGAACTTCCAGCTCATCGGGATCAATCACAAGACCGCGCCGGTAGAAGTACGGGAACGCCTGGCGATCCCCGAGCCGCGCCTTCCCGAGGCTTTGAGACGGCTCGCGGAACACCCGGGCGTGGATGAAGGTTTAATCCTGTGTACCTGCAACCGCGTCGAAATGTGGGCACAGACAAGAAACGGCGGGGCTGACCTGCGCGCTTTTTTGCGAAACTACTTTCTCCTGGATCCCGCCGACTACGAGCCCCATCTCTACGAATATCGCGAACAGGACGCTATTCGTCATCTGTTCCGCGTTGCCGCCAGTCTGGATTCGATGGTCGTAGGTGAGCCTCAGATTCTTGGTCAGGTAAAAGAAGCTTACGCAACGGCTCGAGCCGTGGGTGCGGTCCATTCGCAGCTTGACTTGTTGCTGACGCGGGCGTTCGCGGTCGCGAAGAGAGTTCGAAACGAGACGGCTGTGGGCTCGTCCGCGGTTTCGGTGGCATCGGTCGCGGTTGAACTGGCCAAAAAGATTTTTGGAGCGTTAGACGGTAAGCATGTGTACTTGGTAGGCGCGGGCAAGATGAGTGAGCTGGCTGCGCGGCATCTGCTGGCGCACGGCGCGGCTGCCATTCTTGTGGCCAATCGTACTTATGAGCGAGCCACACAACTGGCTGCCCGGTTCAACGGTGAGGCGATTCGCTTTGAAGAGCTCTACAACACCTGCGACCGCGCTGACATTGTCATCACCTCCACCGGCGCTCCGCGCGCCATTTTCCGGCGCGAACATGGAGAATTGTTTCTCAGCCGGCGCAAAAACCGTCCGATGTTTTTTATTGATATCGCGGTTCCACGCGACGTCGATCCCGAGATGAATAAGCTGGACGGTATTTTCGTTTATGACATCGACGATTTGCAGCAGGCGGTTTCTGGCCACGTCGCAGACCGCAGGAAGGAAGCGGAGCGGGCGGAAATTATCGTCAATATTGAAGTAGAGCGTTTCCAGGCACGGGTGCAGGCGCTCGACGTCGTGCCCACGATTGTTTCCTTACAGGACCATCTGGAAACCATCCGACAGGCTGAGATCGATCGCGTGCGGGGACGCCTGGGACCACTCTCGCCGGACCAGGAAATCGCGCTGGAGAAACTTACGCGGGGCATCATCAACAAGATCATGCACACGCCCATCACTACGTTAAAGACTGCGGCGCGTGGGCCCGAAGTCACTACCTTGATCGATGTCGTGCGCCGGCTATTCAAGCTTCAGGAGAAAGCTGAAGAGACGACGCTCTCGTCTCGCGAAACCAAAGGTCGCGGCTGATGGCCCGGCTGCGTATCGGATCGCGCGGATCCCAACTCGCTCTCTGGCAAGCCAATCACATCAGTGAACTGCTGCGGGGGCAAGGACACGAAGTACAAATTGAGGTCATCAAGACCACAGGCGACAAGATCACCGACGTTGCCCTGGCCCAGGTCGGCACCAAGGGGATGTTCACCAAAGAAATTGAGGAGGCCTTGGCAGAAGGACGGGTGGATCTCGCGGTTCACAGTTTGAAAGATCTACCGACAGAGAGTCCGGCCGGATTTGAGTTAGGCGCAATTACAGAACGCGAAGATCCCTGCGATGTGTTCTGCTCGTCGCAATACAAAAGCATTACTGACCTGCCGCAGCGTGCGCGTGTGGGCACCAGCAGCCTACGCCGCCAGGCACAGTTGAAAGCGTTGCGTCCAGATCTTGAGATCGAACCACTGCGCGGGAACGTAGATACGCGCCTGCGTAAACTCGTTTCCGGCGATTACGGTGCGATCATTCTCGCGGCGGCTGGATTGAACAGATTAGGCAAGAAAGAATTCGTTCGGCAAGTTATTCCGGTCGAGACCATGTGTCCGGCGGCGGGACAGGGTGCGCTGGCCATTGAGATTCGCACCGGGGACGCCGCGATTGCGCAGCACGTCAGGTTTCTGGATAACGCGAGCGCCCGAGCTTCCACCACATGCGAACGTGCACTGTTGAAGAAATTAGGCGGAGGCTGTCAGGTACCAATCGGTGCGTTCGCCGAGATTCGTGACGGACGATTGCACCTGCAGGCCGTGGTTGCTGATCCCGATGGAACCAAAGTGCTGCGTGAATCGAGGGATGGGAGCGATCCCATTCAACTGGGCGAAATTGTTGGCGACGCCCTGTTGAACCAAGGTGGTCAGGCGATTTTGGATGAAGTCTACGGTCGCGGGGTGGCAGTCCCCCAGCAACCGTGATCAGGCCTCTAACCGGACTTCGTGTCCTGGTTGGGCGCGCGCCGCATCAAGCCAGCGCTCTTTCTTCCGGTTTGCGCGTTCTCGGCGCAGAGGTCCTTGAAATTCCCTTTATCGAGATACGCAAGCCCCGCTCTTACAAAGCGCTCGACGCTGCGCTCAATCATATCCGCGCCTATGACTGGCTCATTCTTACAAGCGTCAACGGCGTAGATGCTGTATGGCAGCGCCTGAAAACATTGCGTATCGACAAGCAGGCGCTGCAGCATTTGAAAGTCGCGGCCATCGGACCAGCAACGCGGACTGCGATTGAGGAGCAGGGAATGAAAGTGGCAGTCGTGCCTCGGCATTATGTTGCGGAATCGGTGGTCGAAAGTCTTCGTCACCTAGTGCAAGGGAAGCGGGTGCTATTGTCGCGTGCCAGAGTTGCCAGAGACGTTATCCCGCGCGAGTTGCGGAAGTTGGGGGCGGAAGTGGATGTGGTCGAGGCTTATGAAACGGCGATTCCGCAATCTTCTTGCGTACGTATCCGAGAATTGCTGAAGAATGAGAGCCAACGTCCGAACATGATCACCTTCACCAGTTCTTCGACTGTGCGCAACTTTGTGGCGTTGGTGGGCCAGAAACTATGCGGGCGAGGGCGCCCGCACCACACAGATTCATTTTCCGGAATCCAGTTCGCGTCTATTGGACCCGTGACTTCATCCACCTTGCGCGAGCTTGGGCTGTCGGTTGATATTGAGGCGAGGGAATACACCATTCCCGGACTGATTAAAGCAATTGCGGCGGCGCATCCCGGAAAACGCGGCTAGTTTTTCTATTCGTTTAGTGAGCAACCGCAATCCGCGGGCGGGACGTGAGCTTTCAGAAATTCTGCCACGCGCTTGTAAGCATCAATCTGATTTTCCACTCGAGCGAAACCATGCCCCTCGTTCTCGTATACCTTGTACTCGACCACTCCGCCGCGTTTCTTGATGGCATCCACCACCTGCTGCGCTTCCGTCTTGGGACAGCGCGGATCGTGCCCACCGGCCAATAGCAGCAGCGGCGCCTTGACTCGGTCGATGAAGTTGATCGGCGAGCGATCCTCGAAGAGCGCTTTGTTTTTTACCGGGTCGCCCATAGTGGCAAGATCGGACTGCTGTAATACGGGATCTTCGTTTTCGATCTCAGTAAACCAGTTCACGAAGGGTACGATCGGCACGCCCCCGGCCCAGACGTCCGGGGCTTTGGTGACGCCCATCATGGTCATGTATCCGCCGTAACTGCCACCCATGAGAATGAGCTTTTTGGGATCGACATAACCGGTCTGTTTGATCCAGTCCGCGGCGGCAAGCACGTCCTGTAAATCGCCACCACCCATGTCGAACAAATTCGCCTGCTGGAATTCTTTCCCGTACCCGGTTGAACCGCGATAATTGGGCGCGATCACAATGTAGCCCTGATTAGCCATGTACTGAATAATTCGGCTGAACGAGTTCACCGTCTGTGAGGTGGGCCCGCCATGCACATAGACAATTGCGGGACTGACCGCCTGGCGTGGCAGATTGTAGGGGACATAAACCAGAGCCGAGATCGTCCACTTGCCGTCGCGGCTGGGATAGTGAAGCAGAAAGGGTTCAACCATGTCTTGGGCGCGAACGCCGGCGACGAGCGCATGCGTAATCTGGCGTGATTTACCATCGGCCAGCGAATAAATCCAAACATCGTTCGGCGCGTTGGGGCCGTTATGATAGTAGAGGAGCCGCGAGCCGTCGCGCGTGAACGCAGATTCGGCGCCGCCCACTTGGTTTACACCTTTCGGCAGCGGCAGGGAAGCCGTCTTGCCGGACGCGATGTCGTGCAAATAGATGTCAGTGTTGCCGTCGACATTGGCAGTCCATGTGATCGATTTGCTGTCGGATGAGAAATTGCCCCCACTGATCTCCCATTTATCTTGTGTGAGCCAGCTAATTTTCTTCGACGCGATGTCAAGAAGAGCGACGTTGTCGTAGCCATTGGCGGCATTCGCGGTGATGAGCACTTGCTTACCGTCGGGAGAAAAATCGTTGGCACTGTAGAGTTGCTCTCCCTGGTGCGGTGTGAGCAGCGTACTTTTTCCGCTCGCAACCTCGGCGACGAAGATATTTGAATCGGTTCCCTTGGCTTGCTGTTGCGTGTAGACGATCCATTTGCCGTCCCGCGACCAGATCGGACTGACATTCATCTTGTTTTTAGCTGTGCCGGTGGTGAGATGACGGGTCTCGCGCATCAGCGTGTCGTAGACATCAATCTCGAATACGGAAGAGGTCTTCGGCTTGACCATGTAAGCCAGATAGCGTCCGTCGGGAGACCATGTAGGACTTTCTTCCGCGATCTCGCGCGTGTTGGTCAAATTCACCACCTGACCAGTGCTGGGGGAAACCAGGAAAATGTCCCACTGTTCGTCCCCGTCGTAGTCGGACATGTAGGCGATCCACTTCCCATCAGGCGACCACGCGGGCGCGGTCTGACGCTGGTCGCTCACCGTGAGTTGCGTGGGCCAGCCGCCCTCCGCGGGAACCAGCCATAGATTGTTGCGACCACTGATATTGGAGACAAATGCGATGGTCTTTCCGTCAGGCGACCAGGCCGTGGCGCCAATGGCGCGCGTCATGTAGAGCTTTTCGATGGAAAGATTCTTCTCGACTTGCGTCTTGGACTTGCTGCTGATCTGCTTGGGATCAGTGACAGCTTGGGGAGCCGGCAGAGTCTGGGTCAGGGCGATCGTGCTCATAGTTATCACGATAGCAAACAGAAGAAGAGTGCGCATGGTCGATCATTTGAAACGAGGGAAAAGAAAAAGTCCAGCAGCGCGGCCCCGCTCAGGGCTTCGCCTTCTTGTGGATTTCTACCGTCGTCCAGGTCTTGTCCGCAGCATGGCAAATATTTTCCAGGGGACACTCCGCGCATTTCGGCGATCGCGCGATGCACAGTTTGCGGCCATGCCAGATGATCTGGTGAGAAAATAAAGTCCACCGGTCGCGGGGAATAATCTTCATCAAGTCTTGCTCGATCTTTTTGGGATCGTCGTGTTTGGTCAGTTCCAGCCGGCGCGAGACCCGGTGGACATGGGTATCTACGACCACGCCTTCGGACTTTCCGAACCATGTACCCAGCACCACGTTCGCCGTTTTCCTGGCTACACCCGGCAAAGTGAGGATTTTTTCCATCTCGTCCGGGACTTGGCCGCCGAAATCGCTCATGATTTTCTTGGCCGCGCCCACGACGGACTTTGATTTGTTGCGAAAAAAACCAGTGGACCGGATATCTGGCTCGAGTTGTTCTGGTTTCAGGGCGGCGAAGTCTGCCACCGTCGGGTATTTTTTGAAGATTTCAGGCGTCACCATGTTGACTCGAACATCGGTGGCCTGCGCAGAGAGAATCGTTGCCACCAGTAACTCCCAAGCACTTTTGTGTTGCAGCGCGCAGGTGACATCGGGATATTGCTGATCGAGCCTTTTGAGAATCTCCTGGATTCGCTCCGGCGCCAGGGGATTGTAGGCTTTTTTGTCGGTTTTGGATTTCTTCCTCGGTCCTTGGCTGAGGCTGGAAGGGAACTCTGACGAATGTTTGGGTTGACGAGACGGTCCGCGACTCCGTTGTCCGCGCGAAACAGTACGCGCCCCTTCATGACGACCGGTCTTAGCGGGTTGGCGGGGAACAACACCGCGTACCATATTTTCTTCCTTAAAAAAATTAAAGGCAAATGTTAGCAGATTGCCGTGTGCTGTGTGGGGAGGCCAAGTTGTTCGGCACCTCCGTCCTTTCGTAACCCGAGAACTCAACGGCGCAATTGACGGGTGCAACGCGTCCCGGTAATCTGGAATTGAATCCACGAAATTCAAGGCAATCCAGTGGCAGTGAAGTCCATCCAACTCGGACAAGTCTGGCGCAATGACAAGGATGGCCAGGATTACCTAGTTACCAAACTCTATAGCGAAGTCTTCTCTCAATTTGCCGTACTACGTCCCGCATTGGTGACCGCTCCAGATGCTCCCACGGTTCGCGTCAAAGTCGCGAAGGCCGCCGACGGAGCTTCTCTTCCGGGATACACGTTTACCCAGGAAGGCTCGTTTTAACTCTCGTGCTACTCTTGTAATGCACTCTTAGTCCGGCAAAGCTGCGACGCATTTCTACAAAGAAAACCTTCCGTATCTCTCATGATCGAAAAGATTCTCGCTGCTGTTTTTGTTTTCATTAAGTCGGTGATCGGCCTCACTGGATATGGCGGCATTGCCATTTTGATGGCAATCGAATCGGCGTGTATTCCCCTGCCCTCCGAACTCATCATGCCCTTTGCCGGATATTTGGTGTACGAGGGCAAGATGAATCTGTTCTGGGTGGCGACCGCAGGAGCCATCGGCTGCAACCTGGGGTCGTTGGTGGCTTATGAAGTCGGGTACTACGGTGGGCGCCCTCTGGTGGAAAAATACGGAAGGTGGTTGCTGCTGAGCCGCCGCGAACTGGATTGGGCCGATCGCTTTTTCGCGCGCTGGGGATACCTCGCAGTGTTTATTGCCCGCCTTTTGCCAGTGGTCCGAACCTTCATCGCGCTTCCCGCAGGTGTGGCTCGGATGCCACGCGGACGCTTTCACATTTACACTTTTCTGGGATCATGGCCGTGGTGCCTTGGATTGGCCTGGCTAGGCATGAAGCTGGGGGAGAACTGGCGTCAACTGGGAAAGTATTTTCATCAGTTCGATACTGTGCTTGGCTTGGTCCTATTGGCGGGGATTGTTTGGTTCGTCTGGTCGCACTGGCAGAATAGAATGGGCGCTACGCAATAGAAAATCTGAGAACTAAGATCTAACATCTGAGATCTGAAATTTTCGGCGAAGGAGATTCTCCGTGAAATACCTGACATGGCTGCTCATTCCATTCCTTCTGAGCACGAGCTCCACGTTCGCCCAGCCCGCACCGAGCACCGCACAGCCTCCCTTCGTGGTTGAGTACTACTACAAGACCGTGTGGGGGCATGCCGACGAGTTTTTACGACTATTCAAAAAGAATCACTATCCGCTACTCAAAAAACAGGTGGACATGGGACGCATGCTCAAGGTGTGGATGGACCAGCCTCGCTATCACACTACGGAAGATGGACGTTGGGACTATCGCGTGACCATCGTCTTCAAGAATGCCACGGTGGCCAATGAAGCTTTCGACGAAGACGCATTGAAAAAGCAATTGTTCCCAGACCAAGACACCTACGCGAAAGAAGAGCAGAGACGCTTTGAGATCCTTGACTCCCATTGGGATCTGCCGGTGAAACCGATGGATTTGGAAGGGAAGTAAGGCTAGTCAATCTTCAGCAGCCGAGCCAACAGCTTCTCGTGCCATTTCCAGGGTAAAACTCGCTTGAGCCAGAGCTGGATGTGAGCGTCCGGACCCACTAAATATCGAAGACGCGGATCAGGATCCTGGGCGATACGAACGATAGCGCGCGCGACTTCGATTGGATCACGTTTTCTCATTTTCTGAACCGCTTCCCTCATTTTTTCGCCCCTAGCACGGTTCGGTGAGGTTCCGTCCACACTCTTCTGCCCGATCAGGACGTTTCGCGTCCAGATATCGGTTTGAAACGATCCCGGTTCCACCAGCACCACTTTGATCCCGAGCGCATTTACTTCCAGGCGCAACGACTCGCTCCAACCTTCCAGCGCAAACTTTGAAGCGGAGTAGCTGCTGATCGAGAGGGCACCGTGCAATCCGCTGATGGACGAAACCATGATGATGTGTCCCGCGCGCTGGCGCCGCATGGTGGGGAGCACTGCCTGAGTGAGAGCTACTTGGCCGAAGAAGTTGGTTTCGAATTGCAGGCGGATTTCGTCCAGTTTCATGTCTTCAGCGAAGCCCGCAACTGCAAAGCCGGCATTGTTGATCAGCACATCGACGCGGCCGTAATCGCCCAGCACCTGCTGGACGAAGCCCGGAATAGCATTGAAATCCGTCACATCAAGTCGACGAATATCTAGCTGTCCAGTGACCTGCGCTGTGGACGCGGCTTCATCGAGTCGGGCTCGACGTTCGAGGTCGCGCATGGAGGCGACGACCTTGAATCCATTCTTTGCTAGCTCTATCGCAGTCAGCATGCCGATGCCGCTGGATGAGCCGGTGAGGATAGCGATCTTGTCAGCCATGTTTTTAAAAGATGGGACTTTTGTATCATCGCACTACGCGATTCACAACCGCTCTCGTCCTTCAGCCGTGGTTGCAAATCTGCTCACGATACGAGAACATAACCGTTTGCCTTACACCCCAAGTTCTCATAAGGAAGCAGCCACAACTATGCCGAAGCGGCAGCAGCACGCGAAAATACAGCACTCCAAAGTGAAGTCCGGAACAAAAGCAGAGAGTTTCGGTGGCGAATTGCAGCCGCCGAAAGGCAAGCTGGGAGTAATGCTTCCCGGTATGGGCGCCGTGGCGACGACGTTTGTGGCCGGGGTTGAGGCGATCCGCAAAGGACTGGCCGAGCCGATTGGCTCGCTCACACAAATGGCAACCGTCCGGCTGGGAAAGCGCACCGAGAGCCGCGCCCCCCAAGTGAAGGAATTTGTGCCGCTGGCCGGGCTGGACGATCTGGTTTTCACTGGCTGGGACATCTTTGAAGATGACATGTACGCCGCCGCCATGAACGCAGGAGTCCTGGAGCGAGAGCTTCTGAAGCAGGTCAAGCCCTTCCTTACCTTAATAAAGCCGCGCAAAGCGGTGTTCGATCACAATTACGTAAAAAAGATCGACGGCCCAAACGTCAAGAAGGGCAAGAACAAAATGGATCTGGCCGAGCAGTTACGGGCCGACATCCGCGATTTCAAGAAGACTTCAGGCGCCACTCGGCTGGTCACGGTCTGGTGCGGGTCAACTGAAGTATTCTTGCAGCCGAGTGAAATTCACCAGACGGTAAAAGCATTTGAAAAGGCGCTGACCCAGAACGATGAGAACATCGCCCCCTCGATGATCTATGCCTACGCGTCGCTCATGGAGGGCGTGCCATTCGCCAACGGCGCTCCCAACTTGACGGTGGACATTCCCGTCATGCATGAGCTCTCCCGTAAGAACAATGCCCCCATCTGCGGCAAGGATTTCAAAACCGGGCAGACGCTCATCAAAACGATTCTTGCGCCCGGGCTGAAAGCACGCATGCTAGGACTGGCCGGCTGGTTCTCTACCAACATTCTGGGAAATCGCGATGGCGAGGTGCTGGACGATCCTGGGTCGTTCAAGACTAAAGAAGAATCCAAGCTTTCGGTGCTGGAGCATATCCTGCAACCGGAACTTTATCCCGATCTTTATGGCAAGTTCTATCACAAGGTCCGAATCAACTATTATCCGCCACGTGGTGATAATAAAGAGGGTTGGGATAACATCGACATCTTCGGCTGGCTGGGTTATCCGATGCAGATCAAGGTCGATTTCCTATGCCGCGATTCGATTCTTGCAGCTCCCATTGTTTTGGATTTAGTGCTCTTTCTCGATCTAGCGCAGCGCAGCACTCAGTTGCGGGGAATCGGAATTCAGGAATGGTTAAGTTTCTATTTCAAATCACCGATGACGGCCCCAGGACTTTATCCCGAGCACGATCTGTTCATTCAGTCGATGAAGCTGAAGAACACGTTGCGACATTTAAAAGGCGAAGAGCTGATCACGCACCTGGGGTTGGAATACTACGACTGAGATTGTGTGGTGCAATGTTGTGTGGCGCGGGCGCCCCCGCCCGCGCGCTTTTGAATTGAATCACGGTCGCTGGCCGGAGTCTATCACGCAGTTTTCTTCTCTCTTCGATACTCGTCAAACTTCACCAAAAACCGATCAATGTCTTTCCTCAGAAGATAATATGGCGTCGACAGCCGCAGCTTCGACGGCTCTCCGCCACGGATGCGAATCTTGTATGTCTTCCACAACCAATTCTCCAGATCCATACGCTGTGTCGGAGGAACATTCACAGTCACAATGGCACAGCGCAGGGCTGGATCGGGTGAAGTCCAGGACTCCGCGCCACGCTTCATCATTTCTCCAAGAATGTAGTCAGCCTGCTGGCGGTGCCGTCTCTCGATGCGCACCATGCCGATCTTGTTAGCTAGGTCGATGGAGGCCCGCAGGCCCCAGAGAGAGGGTACGTTCGAAGAGCCGATCCGCTGGAAGCGTTCGGCACGCAATTTGGGTTCTTCCCAGCCCTCAGTGGCGATGGTGTTCCAAAGGCGATCGATCATTTCATCACGCACGTAAAGGAAACCGGAGCCCTTGGGCGCCTGCAACCATTTGTGGGGGCTGGACGAGTAGAGATCGCATCCCAGGTCGTGGACTCTGAGGCGCATCATGCCGGTAACGTGAGCGCCGTCCACGGCCGAGAGAATGCCCTTGGAGCGAGCCAGTGCACAGATTTCCTTAGCGGGCAACACCACACCCGTAACCGTCGTGATGTGGCTGAAGAAGATGACCCGCGTTCGCGGAGTGATGGCGTCGTTAAACAGTTTCAACACCTGAGCTGAATCTTGCACGGGCTTGGGCAGCGTGATTTTCTTCACCACCACTCCGTAACGCTTGGCTCGGAGATTCCAGGGCTGCTCGCCGCCGGGATGTTCCTGATCTGTCATCAACACTTCGTCGCCTGATTTCATGTCAATTCCGTTGGCGATATAGCTGTTGGCTTCGGTAGCATTTCGCAGCAGCGCGATTTCATCGCGCTTGCAACCTACAAATGCAGCCAACGGATCACGGAATTCGTTCCATGCCGCGTAGCCCCAGATGGGATAATCTTCAGGATCCTGCTGATCCATTTTCTCGGTCTGGTTGTAGCCATCAAAGATCGCGCGCAACACAGGAGCGGGACTGCTGCCCACGGTGCCGTTGTTCAGATAAATTTCGTCAGCGGGAATGAGAAATTGTCTTCGCAGTTCGGCCCAGTAGGCTTCTTCATTTTTTTCGTAAAGATCGGATTCTGGAAGCGAGGTAGGAGCCTTCTCGAGTTGCGCGAACAGGTTATTGCTGAAGGCCAGGTTGGCAGCGAGGCCGGTGGCAGACGAAAGAAAATGGCGGCGATCGAGCAAACGGCACCTCCTGAGGGCAGGAAGGCGCCATGTTACGACTGCGGAGGGAAGCTAGCAAGACCGGTTATGAGCGCTACGAATTGGGGGACTCGACTGAGACGGCGCATCTCATTTAGTGAGAGATTAGAACCGCAATGTTTCTCTCATCAAAATTTTCGGAGACGCCATGCCTAGATTGTCAGTGCTCGTCGTTCTAGCCGTTCTGCCCCTTGGGGTCGTTTTGGGGGCCGATTCCGGGGTCTCACGTACCATCGACACCGAGAAGTCCGTTATGACCGTGCGGGTGTTTAAGGCGGGATTCTTCTCCGGATTCGCGCATGATCACCAGATCAGCGCTCCCATCCAGGAAGGATCGTTTGACCAGACGAATCCATCCGTGCAACTCAGGGTGGACGCGCGCCAGCTCCGAGTGGTGGATAAAGACGTCTCGGACAAAGACCGGGCAGAAATTCAGCAGACCATGTTAGGCCCCAAGGTGCTGGACACCGAGAGATTCCCCGAAATCCGCTTTCATTCCACGACAGTAGAACACGTCGCCGACCGCAAGTGGGTCGTCCATGGAGAGCTGACCTTGCATGGCCAAACCCGGCCGGTGAACGCGGATGTGACTGAGCAGAACGGGCATTATCTCGGGACCGCGGAGTTGAAACAGAAGGACTTCGGAATCACTCCCATCAGCTTGGCTGGCGGCACGGTCAAGGTGAAAAATGAGCTGCGGTTGGAATTCGATATCGTGGCTAGATAGTCTTCCATATGTCAAAAGTCTGTCATTTCCACACCACAGGTAACCTTGTTGCCCGCACCGGCGTCCAACCCACTAGTGAAATCCAAGGAAGTACTGTCTCCAACCGGGCGTATAATTAGATAGGAGTGGGCCATGAAGCTTCGTTTTTTCGTAATAACGGCTGTATTGCTGAGCTTTAGCTATGCGGCTCCGTGGAGTTTTTCGCAGGATCAGGGAAGCCCCAGCCCAAGCGCTTCGGGGACCTCGACGCAAACTGACAAGACCCCGGCGCAAACCGACAAGACCGCGGCAACAACTCCTACGGTTTCGCCTGCCGATCCGGACAAGGTCAAACACGATGGCGGAAAGAACGATGTGGACGCGATCGGCAACCGCAAAATGGGCGGACGCGGCATGGGTAACTGGTATTCCATCGAAAGTGAGATCCGCATGGGCAAGGAATACGCCCAGCAGGTGGAGGCCAGCGTAAAGCTCATCCAGGATCCGGTGATCACGGAATATGTTAACCGCGTCGGGCAAAACCTGGTGCGCAATTCGGACTCGCAGGTGCCATTCACGATCAAAGTGATTGACTCGGACGAAATCAACGCCATGGCATTGCCCGGTGGGTTCTTCTATGTGAACTCCGGGTTGATCCTGGCGGCGGACGAGGAAGCGGAGCTAGCCGGAGTTATGGCGCATGAGATCGCGCACGTAGCGGCACGGCACATTACTCGTCAGATGACGCGCGGGAACTGGGCCAACATCGGCACCATTCCTTTGATTTTTGTCGGCGGCGGCATCGGTTACGCGGTTCGCTCAGCGGCCGGGATTGGCTTGCCAATGACGTTTGTCACCTTCCAGCGTGGTTTCGAAGCGGAAGCGGATTATCTTGGACTGCAGTACATGTATAAGACGGGCTACGATCCACAGGCTTTTATCAGCTTCTTTGAGAAGGTCCAAGCACAGGAGAAGAAGAAGCCGGGGACGCTGGCGAAGGCATTTTCAACCCATCCCCAGACTCCTGATCGTATCTCCAAATCGCAGGAAGAGATTTCGAAGATACTGCCGGCACGAGCGGAGTACACGGTTACAACTTCGGAGTTCGACCAGGTAAAGGCACGCTTGGCGGCACTGGAAAATCGTCGCAAGGTGGTGGATGAGAAAGACTCGGGGAAACCGAGCCTGCGCCGGACTTCATCCACAGACAAGACCAGCAAGGATGATAAGAAAGACGACGATCGTCCGACCCTCAAACGCAGAGACGACAACAACAATAACTAAGTTTCCCGCAAGCAAAAAAGCCGCGAATTTAATCGCGGCTTTTTTTGCGTCTGCAGCCTGATTCTCGGATGCTTATGCGGCCTCTTTTGTGGCCAGCGACCGCACCCGATGCCGGTCTTGAGTGGATGACGTTAGCAATTTCATGGTCTTCCAGTCGTAGGGAAATTCCTTTCCACAATCCAGACACACCACATAAGTACCGGTGAGGGAAGCCGCTTGACTGCGGCGGGAACCTGGCCGAATCGTGATTGGGAAACTGTAATGAGAATGCCAACAGCCGAAGAAAGCGTCGAACAATTTTGCGATCATGAATCCTCCCCGACAGCAGCGGGCTCTCACTGGCCCCTTCCTGGGACTTCCTACCAACGCGTACTTCCAAATCCAGCTACTTAGATTCAGCTCTGGCCTAAAAGGTTCGATCTAACCAAGGAGGGGGTCGGCGCGGACCCCAAGCACAGCGTGGAAACGCTAAGAAATAATCAGCTTAGAGGGAACCGATGTGGGTCAAACTTCCTGCGGACCTGACTTCTTATGCGCGTGACACTTGGCAACAATGGCGGTACGGAGACGGGTTCGGAGGTCGTCAGGAAGCTCGTAAAGTTGGGAATCGCGATAGATTTCGATGGTTTTTTTGGTGGTATCGCAAACCACAAAGCAGTTGTGGCACCAAGACAAATGGTCTTCCAGTTCAGCCTTGGTACGGTCGTCAATGACGCCGTCGAGATAATTGGTCAGCTCTTGCAGAAACTCAGAGCATTTCACTGTGTGCCATCTCCACTCTCGTGTTTCTGGGCGCCATTTCCACCATCTCGTCTCTGGAAGTAGCGGCTCAACCGTTCTCGCAGTTGTAACCGTGCCCGCAACAACCGGGACTTGACTGCTGGAATACTCAGATCGAGCGCGTCAGCAGTTTCTTCGGTCGAGAGACCTTCCACATCTCTCAACACAAACACCGTGCGAAACCCCGGGGGAAGTCCCTGGATCGTCTTGCTTAAAATTTCGCGCAACTCTGCCTGGCTATACTGCTGCTCAGGATTAGGACTCCAGTCCGCGACTTCCCGCGGCAGGGAATCTTCTTCCGTCTTAACTTCCTCGTCCAGCGAAACCGTACGTTCGGGCCGACGCCGGCGCAACTTCATCAGCGCCTCGTTGACCGCGATCCGCACCAGCCAAGTATAAAACTTTGACTGGCCCTGGAACTGCGCCAGGTTGCTGTACGCTTTCAGGAACGCGTCCTGAACTACGTCTTCCGCGTCTTCGCGGTTTTGCGTGATGTGCTGTGCAATCCGAAAAACGTTCCGGTCGTAACGCCGAACCAATTCTTCGAACGCACCAACGTCTCCGCTTTTGGCCGCCTGAACTAACGTCAGTTCATCACTGACGGGCTCATCTACTTTGGGTTGGATGGCGCTCATGGTCCTTCCGATGCAACAATTTTCAGCTGCGCGGCCGAGACAGAAATGATATTTTACTTGGTAACCCCGGCCTTTAGCTTACCTCTTTTGACGTATTCAGGTTTGGCTGGTTTACGATAAATTCCGCAGGGGTGGAACAATCCGCGGTAGAACACGTCCTTACGTGACCCGTAACCCCGGCCAAATGGTCATATAATTGGATTTAAACCAGCAATGACAGGGCGAAAAACCGCATCCGGCGGCACAGCTACGACCATGGCAGAGCGAAACGCGATTGAGCAAATCGTCGAGAGAGTCGTGTCTCAGATTCTGGAGAGCCATGTTCCGCAATTACGCGTAGACCTGGTACGGCGGGTCATGGAAGAGCTCCAGCCCCACCTGGGCCAGACATCCCGGCCGCAATCACAAGAGAACAGCCCTGCCAACCTGCTGAAGGCGATCTCGGCCATTCATGCCGGGACCACTCAGAAGGAAATCCTCCGGACGCTGCTGGACAACACTGTCCGTTATAGCGGGCGGGTCGCACTCTTCGTCGTAAAAGGGGGCGCCGCTATCGGCTGGCAAGGACGCGGATTCGAGAACAATGATGAGGTCAAAGACTTCGCTCTCGATCTGAGCATGGGAACGGCGGCACGGGCTATGCAGGCGCGAATGGCTTTCGCGGGCACCGCAGCGGAAATAGATCCTCAACTGATCGCTCAGTTCGGCGGACCCAGCGACGATCAGGTGCTGATCCTTCCGCTCTTGCTGAAAGACAAAGTTGCAGCACTGGTTTATGCCGATGGCGGCGACGGAACTGGAAAGATGGATGCAGCCGCCTTGGAAGTCCTGGTCACCGCAACCAGCGCCTGGTTGGAAGTCGCATCACTGCGCAAACAGGCACCGAAGGATGGCGTGGGCGAGGCAGGCGCGGAAAGGCCCGAGGCGAGTTTTCCGGTGCAGACCGTGTCATCGTTTTCCGATCCATTTGCGGGACACGCACCCAAGCATGTAGCCGCAAACCCGAAGTACTCTGAGGCTAGTGCAGTCGCAGAATCAGACCCTGTAGTCTCTGCTGCTGCAGCGGCGGCGCCAGCGCCTGCCACCGATGATTTTGCCCAATTGCCGCCTGAAGAAGCCGATGTCCACCGCAAGGCACAGCGCTTCGCCCGACTACTGGTTGATGAAATAAAGCTCTACAACCAAGCCAAGGTAACTGAGGGACGAAAAAACAAAGACCTCTACGACCGGCTGAAAGATGAAATCGAGAAAAGCCGTGCCACTTATCAGAAGCGTTACGGTACGACCGTGGCCGCCGCAGCCGATTACTTCAACCAGGAAATCGTTCGCAGCCTGGCCGGAGATGATGGTTCACTCATGGGCGCCAATTTTCGGCGATAATTGAAAATATTGGTTCTGCATCGTCGTCAATGGCTTCTCGTTCTGCTCACCGTTCTGGTTTTGCCAGTGTGGTGCAGCAATTTTCTATCGGCGGCCCCGCCGGTTGCGGCTCGGTCTTCTACCAAAAAAGCGCAGTCCACTCCTAAAAAAAAGGTCGCGAAGAAGGCCGTCACCAAAAGGCGCAAGCGCTCGTCTCCGCGTTTGCGCCGGATGCACCGGGCCTTTGTGGCCTCCTCCAGCTTGAAGGCCATGGCTCGGCAGCTTCTTCAAGACCGAACTCCTGCTGCATATTCGGGAGTCGAATCCTATGCCCGCAGTCACGCGAAAGAGGACGCAGGCGCGCTGGCTTGGCTGGTAGTGGGTTATGCGCACGTCCTCGACCATGACTATGCCAAAGCGATTGACCCGCTAAACCGGGCGAAGCCTAATGCCGGGGATTTGGGAGATTACGTCAACTTCTATCTTGGAAGTTCCTATCTCCAGAGCGGCCAAAACGCGGAAGCGATCGCTGCCCTTGCTGAATTCGACAAGACCTATCCCGATTCGTTGCTGATTCGTGACGCTCATATCGTGTTCGCGAATGCATTGTTGGCTGCAGGAAGAGCGCGAGAGGCCATACCAGTATTGGAAAAAGACCGCGAACCGACTCGCGCGGAGGTGGAACTTGCGCTGGGGCGCGCTTATGCGGCGTCGGGAGAATCGGAGAAAGCAGCGAACGTATTGCGCAACGTGTACTTCACTATGCCGCTGAGCACGGAGGCCAGCCAGGCGGACGAGGAGCTCAAGAAACCGGCCCCGTCCAGCCCGTTGCCACCGCCTTCGCTGAACCTGCGCCGGACGCGCGCTGACCTGCTAGCAAAAGGCAAGCGCTTCAGCGACGCGGCCGAGGAGTATCGCGCCTTGGTGGACCAGGTAAGTCCGCCTGAGCGCGCCGAGTTGCAGTTGACGATGGCAGTCGCGTTGCGCCGCGCTGGACAGAACAAAGAAGCTAAGAAAGTTTTGGATGCGATCCCCAGTTCGACACCGGAAATGAATGCCCAACGGCTGTTCAACCTTGCAGAAGTTGCCCGCGCCGAGGATGACGATGATGGTTTCTTGCGGATCCTCGGACAACTCCGCCAAGAAGCTCCTAGCAGTCCGTGGATGGAGCAGGCTTTGCTCTCAGAAGGGAATATTTATTTACTTAAGCGCGACTATGACCGAGCTATCGAATCCTACGGCGAGTTGCAGCAGCGCTTCCCCGAGGGCAGCCGTGCCTCCTACGCGCATTGGAAGGTAGCGTGGTTATCGTTACGCCAAGGCAAGAACGCCGAAGCTAAGAATGCTTTTGAGCAGCAGATTGCGCTTTATCCTGCTTCAGCGGAAGTCCCGGCTGCGCTTTACTGGCGTGGACGTCTGGCGGAAGAAGACAACGATCCCGGGATGGCTCGCGCCTATTATCAGAAGCTCTCCGGGCGATTTCAAAATTACTACTACGGCGAACTGGCGCGGGTACGCCTTCGGCAACTCAAGCAGGAAGACGATCCGCCACAGTACGCGCTGCTCGATCGCGTCCCGCCAATTGAAAGTAATGCCAAGGTGACGGAAGAGGAGGCCCCAAGCGATAACCTGCGTGTGCAAAAGGCGGAGTTGCTGGAGAACGGTGCCCTGGTGGAATTTGCTGTCCGTGAGCTGCAGGCTGCCGCGGAAGAGGAAAAAGGGAATTGGCTGCCCGCCGCGAAAGCGCGTTTCTATCAGGATGCAGGACGCTACGACATGGCAATTGAAACCTTGAAGCGGACAGTTCCGAATTATTTTGCCCTGGATCTCCCCAGCCTGCCTCGAACGTATTGGGAAGGCCTCTTCCCCAAGCCGTACTGGACTGATCTGAAGAAATCGTCTTCCGAAAATGCGCTCGATCCTTATCTCGTGGCATCGCTGATCCGCCAAGAGTCCGCGTTTAACCCTAACGCCGTTTCAAACAAGAACGCGGTCGGCCTGATGCAACTTCTGCCGAAAGTGGGCAAGGGAGTCGCCAAGCAGGAAAAAATTAAGCATTTTTCTCCCGCCCAATTATTTATGCCCAGCATGAATCTTCAACTGGGCACGCGTTATTTCCGAAGCATGGTGGATAAGTTCGGCGCCTTCGAATACGCCCTGGCTGCTTACAATGCCGGCTCCGACCGAGTGCAGGATTGGCAGGGTTACGGCAAGTATCGTGATGTGCAGGAATTTGTGGAATCGATCCCGTTTACGGAAACCAGGGAATACGTGCAAGCCATCATGCGGAATGCAAACCTGTACCGGCAGCTGTACGGAATGCCGTAAGAGATTCGTTGCGAGGCTGAGACTACTGCCTATCGCTGGTGAGATGGCGATTTCCGACACTAATCGAGGGTAAATGCATGAACGACTACATCAGTGGCGGCTACTACGTCGTAAAAGCTATTCCCCGACCAAGCGACCTCTCGGACATCCTTCCCAACGATCTGCTCACAATGTCGAGGTGCTTCACCGCGGTGATGCAAGATGTGATCCAGCTCCAGTGGGACACCTATGAGAATGTCAGAGATCAATAGCAGAAGAAGCAAGCGAGTTCGCCATCCCACAGGCTCAAATTCCAGAGCTGGTGCAATGGGCAAAGGCGCAGCACAATACGAACTACCTCGCGTTTACCGAAGTTGGTCCCCCTCTGGAGCTGCTGGATCGATTCATCACGGACGCCTCGACACATGTGGTCGGCATTAGTTTGCACACAAGTTTGCTCGAGTCGTTTAAGTCTCAGCTGGCAAAGGATGTGAACAATGGCTTGGGCCTAGCCGAACTGGTGGATATGAAACGGCCCCTCGCAGAAAGCGGTGTCCCTTTAGGCCACGAGCCGCTGGGATTCGAAGCAACCCGTTTCCACTCATGGTTATGCCACAACACCCCAAAGGAGACGCACCTGCGATTCGGCATTCGGCCAAATCAATTCGGGCTGATTGACAAATTTGAGGATGCTCGTCAGGTAAACGACTACCTCTTGCAAACCGGAGCAGAACCAGCCATCTGGGAGCCATGGTTATTGCTTGACTACGCTCCGAAGAGTACACCTTTGTCGTTGTAAAGCAGCGCTTACACTCGCGAGGGCCTGATTGCTTGTGTTTCCAATCACAGGTCGGAGCCTAGGCGTGTTGATTGACCATCCGAGCAAGACGATCTTGAAGAAATGCATTGGCACCCGGCGTAGATCCTGAAGTGAAGAAGCGGCGCATGCTTCTGGATGACTATTTGCCCGAGTTCGACGTGCGAGCGAGCTACGCCACTCGCATCGCCGCGTCTCCGGCGAGGGTCTATGCCAGGCTGTGGACCGCTAACTTCGACCATTGGGGCGTAACGCGAGCGCTTTACGCAGTACGTACGCTCCCATCGTTTGCGGCGCGACCGCGTGAGACATGGCGCCGCTTCCGTGACGAGTTATTTCAGGAGCGTTTTACTCTCGACGCCATGCTCTCGGAAGGCTTCACTCTGCTTGAGGAGCGGCCCGGCGAAGAACTCCTGCTCGGCACAGTGGGTCGCTTTTGGCGAGCCCGTGGAGAACTGTGCGCAACCAGCCCAGTTCGATTCCGTGCGCCCGCTCCTGCGGGAACCGCGAAGGCCGCATGGAACTTCGAAGTGAGTACACGGGCGGACGGCGCAACGCAGCTTAGGACCGAGACTCGAGTATTGTGCGCGGACACCGCCACCAGGCGACGCTTTCTCGCGTATTGGATGCTGATCAAACCATTCAGTGGTCTGATACGGCAGGAGATGCTGGCCGCGGTCCGAAGCGCAGCGGAGTCGAAGTGCTGATCCCCAGTAGATGTGCTCTCGTGTGTCCCCGGCCAATGAAGTCTGCCCGCGCAAGGTGCACTCGTTAGGCGTTTACACTCACGACCGCTTGTTTGCGTAATTGATTCCATGACAATGTCGGCTCCCTGGACCCGGGTAAACTTTGGTGGTGCCAACCAACCAAAAGGCCCGGGAGAAAGGAGCCGAACAATGATCATGATAGGAGCAGATTACCACCCGGCCTTTCAACAAATTG